>Ga0209863_10000179_pt1 | contig 39876 bp, 30 predicted proteins | sample OrgsoiDNA2013046_FD_185796 | JGI IMG/M metagenome (GOLD analysis project Ga0209863, IMG submission 185796) | Permafrost soil microbial communities from the Arctic, to analyse light accelerated degradation of dissolved organic matter (DOM) -... | ecosystem: Environmental > Terrestrial > Soil >...
AGATGAAAACGAAAGGATTTCTGCCAAATTATTATCGTACGGTAACATGAAACTGGAACAGCAGGAATTGATAGGCGGGTATGAATCGGGAGCCGATTCCATGTATGTTGCCAGGTTCACGAAAATTAGCTGAGGCCTGATTGCCCCCTGGACACAGCAGGAAACAACCCATGAATGATCCCTAAAGGTCGCTATCAACTCACTCCTAGCAATTCAACCTCAAAAATCAAGGTGCTGTTTGGGCCGATTTCAGATCCTGTTTGCCTTTCGCCGTATGCCAGCTGTGGCGGAATGAAGAAACGCCATTTACTTCCTACTGTCATAAGCTGGAGGCCCTCTGTCCAGCCTTTGATAACCATATTCAACGGGAAAGTGGCTGGCTGGCCGCGTTCTACTGAACTGTCGAACACAGTGCCATCAGTCAGTGTACCATGGTAATGACAGGTAACCTTATTGGTTGCCTTCGGTTTTATGCCATTGCCATCAGTAATCACTTCGTACTGCAAGCCGCTTGGCAATGTATTGATGCCAGGCTTTTGCTTGTTGGCTTCCAAAAAAGCCTGTCCTGCTTTTAAGTTAGCCGAGGCTTTCTCGTTTTTCATTTGAAATAATTTATCTGCGATGCCCATAATTTTTTTGCGAATGTAGGAAAGAATTTGAACTCGGTCTAATTCGCCTGCAGATCTGTAAAACCCAATGGCCGTTCCGGACCATCCGGGTCTGCAAGTAGGAATGCTTTAACTGTTTTTCTGTAGTGTGTAAACAATAACGCGCAGGACTTGTTTGCTGCCTCAGAAAACGGATAACTGTTAAAAAGTCTTTGTAACTTTTAATTGAGCGAACTGCATCTAAAATCTCTTTTGGAGGATTTCGCACAAAGGAATTCAATGATTTTTATGCTCAATAATTTCCCTTACCGTCGTCGCGTTCTTGTTTTGTTATTCTTCCTGATTTTAATTACTTATCTCGACAGGGTTACCATTTCATTAGTGGGCGTAAGAATAAAATCTGCGTTTCATTTAAGTAATGAGCAATTCGGTTGGGTATTGGGTGCATTTGCGCTTGCATATGCTTTGTTTGAAATTCCTTCAGGTATCCTGGTGGACCGTATCGGGCAACGTGCCGTGTTCATACGTATTGTATTATGGTGGTCATTATTTACGGCACTTACTGGATCTGTTATTGGTCTGACTTCATTATTGATAACCCGCTTTTTATTTGGAATGGGCGAATCAGGCGCTTATCCTGCCAGCACAAGCACCATTTCCCGCTGGCTCCCGGCAACTGAAACAGGCAGGGGCATGTCAGTATTATTTGTGGGTCAGAACGCGGGGGCTGCGATAGCTCCCCTGATCGTTGTTCCGATTGCAATCAGTTTTGGCTGGCGGACGCCCTTTTTTGTTAACGGTTTCATTGGTTTGTTATGGGTGCTCGTATGTTGGTTATGGTTTCGAAATGAGCCATCGGATATGAAAGCCATATCGAAAGAAGAGGTTGCCCTCATAGAAAAAAAACGACGGTTCCAAACGCATTTGGAATCATTTCCATGGAAAACCGTGTTCGGGAGCTGGAGAATCCGGGTGATGCTACTGAGTTTTTTCTGCTCTAATTGGGCAGTATATTTTTTTGTCGCATGGATGCCGATTTATTTGCAGCAGGGAAGACATTTTACTGAAAACTATATGAAATTGACTTCAACCTATTCATTTGTTTTTGGAATTGCAGCTGCTTTAGTTGCAGGCATATTAAATGACTGGCTGGTGAAGAAAAAAGGACTTGCTTTCGGGCGGAGATTTGTAGGTACAACCGGACTCGTTTTGTCGGGACTTTTTTTAGCAGTAACTGCCAGTACTCCTAACAACTCAATGGCAGTAATCTGTCTTTGGCTCTGTTATTTTTGTTACACATTCTTTCCTATCACTGCATTCTCCACCTGTTGTGACATCGGTGGGTCGAAGGCCGGCACCATTGCGGGAATCATGAATTTCGCCGGGCAGATCGGAGCATTTACCCTTTCTGTTGTTTTTGGGAAGATGGCTGATATGGCGCATAATTTCAATACCCCGGTGTTTCTGGTTTCAGGGGTGATTATCACCGGTGGGATCGCCTGGTTGGGTATTGACCCGACAAAAAAAATAGGTGTCAATTCTTAACCAAAGATATCCAGCCTGATTCTTCAAAATTAAATGGATCTTTTTGCCCCGTTCTTTCCAATTGAATGTCATTCATGATGAATCTCTTCGGATTTTCGAATCCGCACTCCTTAACCAGCTTAATGAAATAAGCCGGTTCATAAAAATTCACAAAATCAAGTCCGACAGATTCTTTGATTTTCCTAAAAACCTCAACTCCAAAAACTCTGTTTTTTTCATTTACGCACTCCGGTTTCAGGCCAAAGTCAGCCACCAGCCTGGCCTTGTTAACAGCAAAAAAATGGAGAATATTTTTCAAATCATTCTCCAATAAATAGTATGTAATCCCCTCCATAACTAATATCGAAGGCCTCCCGGGATTCCATCCATTTTTTATAAGTGCTCTTTTTAAAAACTCAGTGTTCGTTATATCGGCTTCGATGAATTTGATATTTGGACAGTTATTGTTCAAATGTTTTTCCTTGTCCGGCATTGAATATTTGTCAATATCAAAAACTATACTTTCCGGAAAGAGCGACGCAATTTCAACAGAGAGCGGCGCAATTCCAGCCGCCAGTATGATAACCTGTCCCTTTTTATTTTCTTTCAGAAATTCTACGATATGTTTCCTTACAAAATATTTTCGATTGGTCACCGATTGAGTGTGCATGTATTTTTCCTGGTCGCTAAACTTGATAAGAAGGGATTCCCCTTCGTTCAGGTCCAAAGATTCAAAATACTCTCGTGCGTTTTTGCTCTTCCAAATGTCTTTGGAAGTCCAGTTTAAAACTAAAGCAGAAGTGGCTGAAATAAGCATAATTACATTATTTTCAGGGATACTCCAATATACAATATTTTGGTTTTATTGCGACTCTCCGTTTTTTAGAAAAGGCAACTTCCATTCCAAAAATTAGGATAGCAATATCCTACCACGAAAACTTTGAAAAGTAATCATGTCAGATAACTCATTTAATTTCGAAAATAACGGTCCTTGCTTAAGCTTTCTTTTTTCCCCTACCAAACAGAGCTCCGATAACACCACCTGCTATAGCTGTCATTACTGTGCCTACCACCACATCTGTTAGCGTACCGGTAATATCCAGAGAGTTTTCCGTTGCAAACCGGACCAGGCCCATGCTAAGGGACATAAAGAATCCGATGGCAGCACCCGTTCTGGCGCCGCTGCCAAAAGAACTGATATTACCCAGTTTAAGGAAAATGTAAGACAGGAGGGCGGCTGAGGTAAGATTGCCCAAAATAAGTGCCCACCATACAATCTGGTCCATGGTTTTCATTGAGCCAGAAGGTGCTACGGTGTGATTCATGAAAAAACTTGATAAAGCCAATCCGTAAAAAAGATAGCCGAGAAGGAAAAACGTGATTCCTCCAACCAGTGTGCCAATTAGGAACTTGTTGCTAGACATTCGGTTTAGGTTTAGTGAATAAGAAAGTTACATATATTTATTTATATTATATATTTCAATGGGACCATCTGCAATAAAATGACAACCTTTGAAAAACATTCTGTGTCGTGAAAGAAATTGCTCTTATTCCGGGTATGACACTCATTATATTATATTGATGAGTTTCGGAAAAAATCATTTCTGTATCAAACAAAAGGATGCAAAAAATAACAGATCCGTTATGAAGAAGTTACTCAAAGAAACATACCTGGCATTTCTCATGATGGCCCTGTCAATATCGTGTAAAATAAAAAATCAAAAAGTCTCAGTTGAGGATATAAATGCAATTAACCTCAAAAGAGGTGAGGTTGTGTTATGTGGAAGTTCTGATGATAAATATGGTTCAGTAAAATTTGATGTTTCCTGCTCAGGAAAAATAAAGGATGATTTTAATCTCGGCATAGCATTTCTACACTCATTTGAGTATGATGAAGCGGAAAAAGTTTTTGCAAAAATCATTGATAAAGAACCGGGATGTGCCATGGCATACTGGGGAGTTGCTATGTGCAATTTTCATGCGCTATGGACGCCATCCGCGGAACCCGAGCTTAAAAAAGGGGCACAGGCAATACGCATTGCCAGAACACTGGGTAGTTTGTCAGAAAGAGAATCGGAATATATCGAGGCGATAGCCCTGTATTATACAGATTGGGATAAGTTTGATCATCATGCCCGCTGTCTCAAATTTGAAGAGGCCATGGAGATCATTTATAAAAAATTTCCACAGGATAAGGAAGCGGCAATTTTTTATTCTCTGGCTCTCGATGCATCTGCGGATCCAACTGATAAATCGTTTGCCAAACAGAAAAAAGCCGGCGCAATTTTAAGTGCGATTTATCCCGGTGTGCCTAATCATCCCGGAATCGTTCACTATATTATTCATACGTATGATTATCCCGGGCTTGCAGAAATGGCATTGCCTGCTGCAAGGAAATATGCTTCTATTGCACCGGCTTCGGCGCATGCCCAGCACATGCCATCTCATATTTTTACCAGGCTGGGCCTTTGGGATGAAAGTATCCAGTCCAATTTGAATTCAACTTCTTTTGCCAGATGTTACGCTGAAAGTGCAGGTATTAAGGGACATTGGGATGAAGAACTTCATGCAATGGATTATCTGATGTATGCCTATTTGCAAAAAGGAGATAATATCCTGGCAGAAGAGCAATGGAACTATTTGAAGTCAATTCATGAAGTTTATCCTGCAAATTTCAAAGTGACCTATGCATTTGCTGCCATTCCTTCCCGTTATTTGCTCGAAAACAAAATGTGGAGGGATGCTGCTGTGTTAGACATCCGTCCGGTTGACTTTTCCTGGGAAAAATTTCCTTGGCAAAATGCGATCATCCACTTTACAAGGCTACTTGGATCCATCCATACTGGCAATCTGGATTCAGCCGGAGTTGAACTGAATAAATTAAAATTAATACATGAAGCCCTTGTCAAAGACAAAGATTTGTATAAGGCCAATCAGGTTGATATTCAAATAAGGACTGCGGAAGCATGGATACTATTCAAACAGGGAAGAAACGATAAGGCGCTTGATCTCATGAATTCTGCGGCTGATATGGAAGATGCTACAGAAAAGCATCCTGTGACACCGGGTGAAGTTTTACCTGCAAGAGAATTATTGGGCGATATGTTATTGGAAATGCACCTGAATTCAAAAGCACTGGTGGCATATCAGTCAGATTTAGTGGGACATCCTAACCGGTTTAATGGTTTGTATGGTGCAGGATCAGCGGCAGAAAAATCCGGAGATATAGTTAAAGCGGATTATTATTACCGGAAGTTATCTGATTTATGTGCAAACAATTCAACCAGGCCCGAACTGGTTACCACAAGGGTTTTCTTAAAAAAAACCGGCAGTCTTTCATTGAAATAATTCTGTGAGGGTAAATAATTTTATTTCTTCATCTCTTCCTCTCAATTTGGTTTCCCCCAAAATCTTGATTTGAAACGGATAAGGCAGCGGCAAATTTTTTATTAGATTTTCGGAAATCAAAACGTCCACTTTATATGTATTACAAAGGGCCTGGATACGTGCAGCTGTATTCAAAACGTCACCCGTGAAAATGATCTCCTTTTTAATTACACCAATTTCTCCGGTAATCACTTTGCCTGAATGAAGACCCGCTTTGAATTCAGGTAAAAAACCGAAATTTTCAAAGTATTTTCTGCTTTGATTTTTAATGGCTGTTTTCATCGCAAAAAAACAGTGGATGCAATTATAATTACCTGATCCGTTTTTGAGTTTCCAGGTAACTACAATTTCGTCCCCAACATATTGATAGATTTCACCCGAATACTTAATGATCGGCTCTGTCAAATCTGAAAAATACTCCTTCAACATTTTGAAATATTTCACATGCCCTATATTTTCAGCGATGGTCGTGGAAGATTTCATGTCCAGGAACATAAAAATTCTTTCTTCCTCGACCGGGGAGTGATATTTACCCGTAAAGAAATTTTTAAGAACGCCGTGTCCAAGATTCTCACTGGTTTCCGTATAAAAAAGGGAAAACCCAATTATTGCGGCAATGTAAACTTCAATACTCCAAAAGGAAAAGCTTGAGAAAAATATCCAGACATTATTCAACACTTTTTTATTGAAAATGCTGGATTTAAGTTCCAGCGAATTATAGATCAGGGCGATAATCAATAGAAACGCAATAATAATAGCAAGATATATCAGCGTCTTGCAGATAATCTTTTTGATAAAACTCATTCGTAGAAATAACCCGTTGAGATATAGTATTTCAATAGTTCCGATCAATAATCCTATTGTAAACGCAATTATTGCCGTTATAAAAAGGGTACCGCTGAAATGATAAGGATTTCCTGTAGAAGGATATGCATCCAGATTGCCAAGAAGCCCTCTTTCAAGCAGAGAGTATATTATACTAAAGGTTAACCAGATTAGGCCGAAAGGAATAATCCGGGAAATATTAATTTTGGTTTTTGGAGACAGAAGTTGTGCCCTTCTGGTCAAAATTTTATCATTTTGGGAGATATTTGCGTTTAATATAGATTGAATCACCGGCTTTTGACCCCAATGCATGAAGGGATTTTGTGTTTTCAGCCAATATATTTTTGGCTGCTTCATGAATCTCCCCTACTGTAATCTTTTTCCAGGCATCCTGGTCGCTTATATATTCTTTATTAAATAATGAAATGGATAGATCGCGGATAACGCAATAGTCAGCTATGGAATGACCGTTTTCGCTGTTATAATTTGCATTGGCAATAAAAAAATTGATCAGGCTATAAAGTGTTGTGTCTGCCAGACTCAATTCGGTCATTTTACCGCGATATTCCAGATCGGCGCTTGTTAGTTTCGGAAATAGTTTATAATCGGCCATATGCCTTCCTTCATGTGCCAGGTAGCTGATCAAAAAAATCTCACTATGTAAATCATAAGCTTTCTTTACGCAAAACAAGGCGCTGTCATTTGCCCAGCCACCGGGATAATAGTTATCCAGCGTTGCATATTGTTCCCATCCCAGTGTAACGAAATCGTCCATAAATATCACATGAGCCCTGATTTTTTCATTTCCTGTTGTAAAAATGTAGACGGTGTCCTCTTGTTTTTGCCACACAAGCAAATCATACAGTTTTCCGGTTTTTCCGAAACCCGTGGTCATATAGCCCGATGCCATAATATATTTCCGTAAATATTCATCCAGGCTGTCTGTGTTGATTGACAGCTGTTTCACAGAACCGTATTTCTTTCCCAATAAGGAACCTAGTTGTTCTATAAACAGTGAATCGCGATTTGCGGAAGAATCAAGAAGTGAAGTCCTCCAATAATCACGGTATAACTGTAAAATATCTGAAATCGCAGAATTGTTTTCATTCCGATAGCCTTCCTGATCATGATCATATCTGAAGCGCTTCTCAAAAGCAGATCTAAATCCCTGGTCTTTTAAAGAAAGACTGCCGGATTGAATCAAAGTAATATATTCCAGTGCGGGCTTTACGTTGCCATCCAGGCATAGGGAAAAAATTTTGCGATAATCCAAATGCACACTATCCGAAGTTTTTGGCTGGCTGTATACTGCTGAAATCAGAAAGAATATGAATATTGTGGTAAAGTATCTTTTCAAAATTTATTTTATAACGAAAATAAAGGTTTATAAATGATTCTTTCTCTTAAAACGATAAGTCAGCCGGGTTACCTGAATAATAACATGAAGTCTTTTATTTTGATCTGCGATACCCTGAAATTTATCAAATCCACCAGCGAGTGCCCAATTTTCGATTTTGCCAGATAAAGCCCGGTGCTCATACAAACCCTTCATGGCGGCATGACCTTTTTCGTGGAAATTAACTCTCTCTTCCATTTTTCTGTTTTGTGGTTATTGAATGTTTGATTTCCACTACAATAATGGTTGAAATTGTAAAAAATGGACATTTTCCGAAATGTTTTTTGTTAAATGCATAGAAAAAACGACTGGCAACAAAAGCTGAATTGCTGCCAAGAGTATTTTCTTAGATATATGGCAGCCCCATGACGGACTTCCGTGTTAGTTTTTCAAAAGTTTCAATGTTTTTGTTCGCTGTGAATCTGCATACCGGATGAAATAGGCTCCTTTTGAAAGAGTCCGGTGAATATTAAATTCTACCAACTGATCCAGATTAGCTGCAATCGGAAATGTTTTCGTCTGAATATTTTTCCCCGAAATATCCATCAGCTGGAGGGTGGCTGTGCCAGCAAAAAGAGGTCTAATTAAAATGTGAATTGTGTTTTGAAAAGGAACCGGATATACAAGTATCCATTCATTCCCCGCGAATGTATTGGTGATTTCTGTTCTTTTTAATAGAAGTGCCTGGTAAGCTTTTTCGAAATCCGGCAAACCATATCCATAATGGATATCAGGACTCGTGAATTTATCGCTGGACTGACGGACGGCCTTCAGGATGTCGTGCGAAGAAAGCTCAGGGAACGCCTGCCAAAGGCAGGTTATCAAACCTGCCAGGTTTGGAGTTGCAAAGGAGGTTCCATTGCCTGCATTTAAATTTCCGTCGGTTCCGATAAAGTGGGTTCCCACACCTATAGATACGCCATCTGGTTTTATCTGACCAGATCCATTGGGACCCCAACTGGAAAAATTTCCGATTTGATTAGTTGTGTCTACTGCTCCTACCGCATATACGCTGTCGCCGTCCGCGGGGCAACTCAGATATTTTTTTTCAGAATTCTGTATGCCATCATTGCCCGCTGCTGCGGTAACAATCATCCCTTTGGAAACGGCCAGGTTGGCAGCCTGGCTGATCAGGGCGTCATGACCGTTCCTTTGTGAATAATTCAGATCATATTTCGGATCGTCAAAATATGCGTATCCCAGGGAAGTGGAAATCACGTCCACACCTACACTGTCTGCAAATTCGGCTGCAGCAACCCAGTTTTGCTCTTCAACGGGCGACTCCGATAAATCATCTTCTGTTTTAAACAGCCAGTAATCAGCGGCAGGTGCAGAACCGACGAAAACTTTCGGCAGATTGGAGGCAAGGATTGAAAAACAGAATGCACCATGTACTTCTTCTTCATTCACACTGATCTTTTGGTTCACAAAATCATAACTGCCGAGGATCCGGTGATTCAAACGAAGGCTGTCAAAAGCGGGGTTTGCCAGATAATTATTGAAACCATTATCAAGAATAGCAATCGTCATTGATTCCCCGCGATAGCCAAGGTCATGCAGATAGTCACCGTGATGGATATGGATTTGTGAAAAGGAAGAACCATAATTGTAAAATGAGAATATGCCTGCAACCGTATTCGAATGATTCGATTTTAATACAGAAGAAATAGTCTCCTCTTTATTTATGGAAATCGGACCGGTTATTTTTATTGATTGTTGATTATTTACCGGTTCCGAAGAAAGAACAAATGAAAATGAATGAATATTTTGTAAAACCGCTGTGTCCGTTATGGAAATGAGGAGTTGATTAAACCACCTGGATTTATTCAGGATTCGCAGGGAAGGAACTGTCAGCAGGCTGTCAGCATAGGCAGCTGTTATGGGCAGGTCCGTTGAATCAATCGTAATATGTTGTTTGAGACGGCGATGGATGGACTTCTCAGATAGGAATGCCGCCGGATCCGACATACTGAATCCATTATTTTTTTTGTCTTTTAGATGGATCAGGTATTTAAGATCCTGTGCCGAAGCTTGTCTGAATAAAAAGAGAAGAATAATTAAAAATAGTCGCAAGCTGTTTAATTATGGGAAACCATATTAAATGTCAGGCCATAACCGATGGTTGCACCCTGCGGATATTCCACATTGGGCGACTGATATACAGAGTAAAGGAATTTTTTATAAATGCAACCAATATTTTTTCCATAGACTTCCGCACTATAAACAGTTTGGGTATATGAATTATCTCCCAGGCCCGAAACTTCATCCGCCTCTTTTACAGTAACTGTTATGGGTATCGTTCCAGCCAGAACATCAAATGGCAAGCCGGTATTTGCATAAGTGTAGTTCCATCCATCCATATAAGGCACAGGGGAATCGTCTGATTTGGTATCGATATAAGCGTTCCCCAGCCAGGAGATTGCATCTTGTACCGGCGTCACCAGTTTGATGAAACGCAGGTTATTTTCAACCACTTCTACCGAACCCTTAAGTGGCGTAACCAAAAAGGCAATCGAAGGTGTCCATTCAGCAGTTTCAGTCGTATCGCTCAGATACCGGACAACACGATAACTGGGCCTTCCAAGATTGTCGGTAATACTGTCTTCTACTACCTCTTTTGCGTGATAGCTGATCAGTGTGTCCTGTGACCCCACATTGATATATTTTAACGAATCCATCCGGTAAATAATGTAATTGCCGACATGCATGGGGTAGTAGTCCGCCGGTGAATCGGTCACCAGAGGGTTGCTTTTATTACAACTGCAAATGATCAGGATCAATAAAGAAAGGCTGAAATGACTACAGAATCTGATTCTCATTGGGAAATTCATAACAATTGACAACGCAATCTACAATGATTTATTGCCATTATTCCACTGTTTTTCAAAATCCGGTTACCTCTGCGGGGCGTATGTATCATTAATGGCAAAATGGCTGATTATTTTGATGCCGGTATATCTGCTAATCCCCGACATGATCATTGCTCAGGCAATGGATAATTCGGTATCGTATCGGAATATACAAGGAAACAGGTATTTCAGGATCAACTATGAAAATGATTTTTTTACTGCGTCGGACCGGGATTATACCCAGGGTATTTTAATTGAAAAAGTTCATCCGGCATTTGGCAGGTTTCCTTTGATGAAGATTCTTTGGCATCCAAGGCATAGCGACACAAAATATGGACTCGCGATTGAGCATAATGCTTATACTCCGAACCAGATTGATAGATTTTCCATTCAGTATGGTGACCGACCGTATGCCGGAGTCCTGCTATTCAAAACTTTCTTAATTGGAATTGATTACGAAAGAAAGCAGCGTTTTAGCGTTTCTTTTAATACAGGATTAATAGGTCCGGGTGCCGGCGGAGAGCAAATGCAAAGGACCATTCATCACTGGATTCAATATACACAGCCGGAAGGATGGCATAACCAGATCCGGAATGATCTGGTATTGAATTATCAGATCAATGGAGAGAAGGAAATCTACAGGTATCAAAATAATTTCACTTTAACTGCTTTTGGGTCGTTCAGGTTCGGAACACTGAGCGACAAACTGACTTCCGGATTTACGGTTACGCTGGGGAATTTTACATCGTCCTTCTCCGCACCCATCTTAATAAAGCGCCATTTTCAAGGGTATCTGTATGGTCAGATACTGGGTAATGCGGTTGGGTATGATGCCACTCTCCAAGGCGGCTTTTTCAGTCATTCCAGTGTTTATACAATTACAGATTCTGAAATGAGCAGGTTAACTTTCCAGAACAAATTTGGCATTGTTCTGATATTCCAATCTCTTTACGTGGAATATTACAGGACCGGTATTACTGAAGAATTCAAGACGAGCCTGTACCACCGGACAGGAGGGCTCCAGATTGGGTTCGGATTTTAAAATTCATTGATTTATCTTTAGCCTTTTCAAGTGAAAAATCTCCTGCCTGCTGTTTCTTATTATCTCATTCTACCCTTCATATACCTGATTGCATTATTGCCATTTCCCATTTTATATTTATTCTCAGACGTCGTTTATTTCCTTCTATTTCGTGTGCTGGGATACCGGCGCAAAGTAGTACGCGAGAATCTTATAAAATCATTCCCGGAAAAACAGGAAAAAGAGATCAGCGAAATAGAAGGGCGATTTTATCGTTATTTCTGTGACCTTTTCCTGGAGACCTTTAAAACACTCACTATTTCAAAGAAAGACATGGTGATGCATTGTGAATTTGTACCGGAAACGCTGGCTATTTTCAATCAGCTCGCTGACGAAAATCAGAGTTTCATGATCGCGATGGGCCATTTCGGCAATTGGGAATGGGGTGGTAATACATTTAGTATCTGTTGTAAACATCAGTTATATGTTATTTATCATCCATTAACCAATAAATATTTTGATGGATTGACATACCGGATGCGTACCCGTTTTGGAACCCGTCTGATACCCATGAAAGACACTTTGCGAGATATGCTGAAAAACAGGAATCACCTGACGGCTACTGCATTTATCTCAGATCAGGCACCACTGCCGGATCGTGCTTACTGGATGAACTTCCTGAACCAGGATACACCTGTATTTCTCGGGATAGAAAAAATAGCTTTGAAGATTCGTTATCCAATTGTTTATATAACCATACGAAGAGTTAAAAGAGGCTACTATAGGGTATTTGCTGAGAGAATTGAATTACCTTTAGAACTTCAGAAGACCGGGGCGATTACCGAAATACATACCAGAAGGCTGGAAACTGATATCCGGAGCCAACCAGAAAATTGGTTGTGGACACACCGGAGATGGAAACACCAAAGACCTCAAATTTAAATGTATGTCCCATGCTTTGCGGTAAAGAACTTATTCTTGCAACAAAACCTTTTGCCAGGGAAATAAGAAGTAAAAGCTGGCTCTATGCAATTTCCACTATTTTGTTTCTGGCGATGGCCCTTAGTGCGACCGTGCTGATTCCTTTTTTTCCTGTCAGAATATGCTTTAGCATTATTGCCGGGTTATTAATGGTTAGGATGTTTATTATTTATCACGATCATCAGCATCATTCCATTTTGACACATTCCAGGCTGGCGAATTTTATCATGACAGCTTTTGGATTTTTTGTGCTTTCACCAACCAGCATTTGGAAGAGATCACATGATCACCACCATAATAATAATTCGAAGTTATTCAGTGCAAGCATCGGATCATACCCGATTGCCACAAAAAAGAAATTTGAAGAAATGAGCGGCCGCCAGAAATTTGAGTACCTGGCTATCCGGCATCCGGTTACTATCGCACTGGGTTATTTTTCCATGTTTATATTCGGAATGTGTATTGCTTCCTTTGTAAGTAATCCACGTAAGCATTATGATTCCCTGATTGCTCTTGTAATCCATGTGACGATTTCAGTATTGATATTTATTTTCCTCGGATGGCAAATCTGGTTTTGTTTGTTTTTTCTTCCCTTTATAATTGCATTTGCCATGGGCGCTTATCTTTTTTATGCACAGCATAATTTCCCGGGCGTAACATTTTCTGATAATAATGAATGGGCATATGAAAAAGCTGCCATGGAATCATCCAGCTATATGGTGATGAATCCAATCATGGCCTGGTTAACCGGCAATATCGGGTATCATCATATCCATCACCTGAATTCCAAGATCCCTTTTTATCGTCTTCCTGAAGTGATGGCGCATTTTAAGGAGTTGCAAACATGTAAACGTACTTCTTTGAATATTAAAGAAGTGGCAGCCTGTCTTCGCCTGAAAATATGGGACCAGGATAAAAATAAAATGGTTGGATTAAGAGATATCCGCTGATATTTTATTGTGGAGAAATTCAGCATACCACTTCCCGGAATCTTTCACTATTCTTTCCTGAGTTTCAAAATTTACATGTACCAGTCCGAATTTAGGGTAATAGCCTTCGGCCCATTCAAAATTATCGAGAAAGGTCCACACGAAATATCCCTTCACACGCGCGCCATCTTGTTTGGATAAAAGCACCTGGGCAATATGATCTTTTAAATAGCTGATTCTTTTTGGATCGTGCACCTTTCCTTCAATGCAGTAATCTTCAAATGCAGCCCCATTTTCTGTAACTATAATTTCTTTCAGATTTTTATACTGACTCCAGCGCATAAGGGCCTGATAAATTGCAGGCGGGTGCACTTCCCAATCCATTTGAGTTCGTTCAACATTCCTTTTGCTTGCCTTGATAATTTTTGCTTTTACAAATGGCATAAACGGAGCATGGCGCACAAGTTCCCGGGTGTAATTCTGAAGGCCGATAAAATCCATGTCGAAGGCCAGTTTTATTTCATCCCCATCTTTGTGAAATTTTTCCAGACGTTGTAATATCTTCAGATCCTGAACCGGATATCCCATTCCCAACAAGGGTTCTATAAATAAACGGTTCAGCAGGGTGTCCGTTTTTTTTACCGCGGCCCGGTCTTTTTCAGTATTTCGCAGGGGCTCTATATGAGAATAGGAAAAGGTTGTTCCTACAGTTGCATTCGACTGAAGACTTTTCACGATTCGTCCGCCTGCTGCCTGGCAAAGTGCCGCATGATGAACGGCCGAAAGAAAATGGGTTAATCCTTTTTTCCCGGGTGCATGTACGCCAAGAAAATATCCTGCACCCGTGAAGACCATAGGTTCATTTAAAATCATCCATCGCTGCACTCGGTCACCGAATTGTTTTACGCAATACGCTGTATAGTATTCAAACCAGTTCAGAATTTCCCGGTTCGTCCATCCGCCTTTTTGTTCCAGTGCTTCCGGTAAATCCCAGTGATATAGTGTCACCCATGGCTCAATGCCGTTCACCAGGCACTCATTGATCAGGCGGTTATAGAAATCGACACCAGCCTGATTAACCGTTCCGGTTCCCATTGGAAATATCCGGCTCCAGGAAATAGAAAACCGGTAGTTTGGAATATACAGCTGATTCAACAGGCGGATGTCGCCAGGGTAAAGATTATAAAAATCACAGGCTGTATTGCCATGATGATTATTTAGAATTTTTTTCCTTTTTTGGGTGAAGCCATCCCAGATGGAAGCTCCTTTTCCATCAGCATTGTGGGCGCCTTCGATCTGGTAGGCGGCTGTGGACACCCCCCAGCTAAAATCTTCCCCGAACGCTTCCCGGTTCAACTGCATATTAATCGGCCGATTGTTTTAGGATGCGTTCCAGACTTTTTGCTTTCAGTGTTTTTAGAGTGGGGATTCCATCTTCAGTGGAAGTCATTCCATTTAGATCTATCCGGTTTTCCCTGATAACCATATCAATAATTTTCTCAGTCAGATCAGGATATAGAACCGGAATGGATTGTGGGTTGCATGTCCAGAATTTTATTTTGTCCAGGTGTTTATCCTTCAGCGATTTTAATACAGGTACTCCCATGGCTTCAAGTGCGGCTGCATTGCATTGTTGTTCATATTGACCCTTCATTGGGATAACCAATAACTTTTTTTTCAGGAAAAGTGCTTCGGCAGGTGTCTCAAAGCCAGCGCCACAAAGGATCCCCGTGCAACTGACCAGGCTTTCTATAAATAAATTATTTTCGATCGGACGAATAAAAACATTTGCTTCACGATAGGCTTCTTTGCTGTGTTTGCTGAATACCTGCCATCTGATATCGCTGATTTCCGATAAAACCCGGATAATTCTCTTGTCGGAATAGGCCGGCAAATAGACTGTATAATGAGGTTTTAGTTCTGCAGAAGGATTCCTGATTTCGCTCCGGATGACCGGAGTAAAAATTTCCTTACTGTAGTTGGCAAAATGAAATCCATAAGAGACCGATACGGGAGCGTAATTATGAAGGATGGCTTTCCCTAACAGGTCTTTCTTCTCGGGCCTGGGTGCGTTTTTGTGAATAACTGCGGCCTGGTGACTAAGACCCACGCAATGTTTGTGTTTTCTCCTGCATGCCCAGGCACTTACGGGTTCAAAATCGTTTATGACCAGGTCATAATCTTCAATGGGAAGGCTTTTTATTTCCTCAAAAAGTCTTCTCAGATTGCTTTTTCTGTATGTGGCCATTACGTCGACACCACCTTTTTTTCCGAAAATAAAACAAAGTCCTTTGAAACGGTATTTGACGGCATAGGGCAGATCCACGTCGGCTTGCGTTCCGCTGATGAGAAGGTCTAAATCTCCTTTTTGCTGCAGTATGGGGATGATTTCACGTGCCCGGCTAAGATGGCCGTTGCCGGTGCCCTGTATGGCATATAATATTTTCATCCGCAGTGGTGATTTATAAAATCCATTAAGGGATTTTATAAAACCGGAAAGCCGGATAAAAAGCGGAAAGGCGGTTTAGAAAAATCCGGATTCCGATTCTGGTAAAAAAATAACTGAGTTGCTTCATGGGTGTTGATCTTATTAAGCAAAACTTCACTGTAAAATAACAACCTCCATATGAATTCAGGATGAAGCCAATGTTAGGGAATTATGAAATAAAGGATCTAAGGCTTAAGCCGGAGCACAAATCCGGCGAAAGTTGTTGCCCAGCCGGTATTTATATCCAGGAAATGCATTCCGGAGAAATCATCCTGACCCAATTTGCAACTGACCGTCCAGTTTGCTCCGCCATCCGTGGTTTTATAAATTGTATTGGCCGCCAGGCAAAAACCATTATTCTTATCAAAAAAATGGGGAAACATGAAAGTTGTTTCCCTGATCAGTATATTATTCCAGGATTTGCCACCATCTGATGTTTTGAATAATCCGGTGGGCGTTGCACAAAAACCAGTGAGCGTGTCGAGGAATTGCATTTTATAAAAGGTCTTGAAATTGGAGTCCGTAATATTAGATGCCAGTAATTGCCAGTTTCCTCCCCCGTCAACCGTTTTGCTGAAATTGGCATTAACCATCGCAAAGCCATTCAGAGTATCCAGAAAATCGAATATGAAATTTGGGCCCTTACCTGTTCCATCAAAGATTAGATTCCAGGTTCTACCGGTATCCACTGTCTTATATATTCCTTTATTATAATCATTGTAATAACCGGTGGAAGGGTTGATAAATTGAAAAGTAAATGCATTACCAGAAGAAATCGATTTTAAAGACCAGTTTTTACCTCCGTCAGTTGTGCTTCCCAGCTGTTTCGTTCCCTGAACGAAGCCATTCAGATTATCCAAAAACTGAATATTGAAAACCTGGAAACTACTGGTGTTTGGGATTACAGCCCAGGTATTTCCACTGTCAGTCGATGAAAATAATGAATTAGATCCCGCAATAATTCCTGTTTTAATATCGTTGAACCACACGTCATCCAGCTCAAAACCGGCATTAGTTACTTTGACCCAGTTATTCAGGGTGTCGAGAGCCTGGGTGGTGGGTGTATTACCAGAGGAGTTGTTTTTATTACAGGATAAATAAAGGCAGGCAGATAATACTATCAGAGGAATCCTTTTCATGCGTTTTAGCGTATTATTTAGAATAAAACCGCCAAAATAAGGCTTTTATTTACTATCCAAAAGTTAAGGTTATGATTAGTATTCGTTGATATTATGTATTAATTAAATACATAATATATACCGTGAATACTTGTGAATCCTAATTTAGAAGGGGATAGGCCATTTCAGAAAAAAATTATAATTTTAGAAGTCTATTACCTCAATTAAGCCGAATGTTTTCAACCTTACCCCGTAGAATCCCGCCACCCTTGTATTATATTAATATTATTTTATTGGCCTTACTCTCGATGACCACTACGCCCTCGATCGGTCAAAGTGTTATCATGCAGCATAACGATTTGAAAAGAACCGGGTGGGATGCCGGGGAGACAACCCTGACGCAAGCCAATGTAAGTGGCGGAACATTCGGAAAACTTTTCGACAGAACACTGGATGAGCAAACTTATTCTCAACCATTGATCATCAATAATGTTCCGATCGGCGGCGGAAATCATAATATTATTATTGTTACTACCGTAAGTAATAGTATTTATGCATTTGATGCGGATGATTCGGCAACGATGAATCCATACTGGCATGTCAACCTCACATATAATCTGGGAAATACAAATTCTTACAGACCACTACATCATTCTGACATTCTTGATGCGTGTGGAGGTAATTATGTTGATTTCCAAAGTGGTATGGGAATAGTAGGAACGCCGGCCATCGACACAGCCACGCATTCAATATATGTCGTAGCGAGAAGTGTGACTAAGGCTTACCCACAGACCTACTACCAATATCTGCACGTGTTGGACTTATTGACTGGAGCTGACAAGATATCACCAGTTTATATTACGGCAACCGTGCCCGGAACCGGAGATGGCAGCGTAGCAGGGTCCATTGTCTTCGAACAGCAATTGCAGAATCAACGTCCTGCTTTAATGCTTTATAACGGAGTTGTATATATATCATGGGCATCTCATTGCGATCTCGGTCCTTATCATGGATGGGTTATGGGATATGATGCAACGACTCTAGTACAGAAATATGTGTACAATACGACACCGAATGGAGGGCTGGGTGGGATCTGGATGAGCGGTCAGGGACCAGCTGTGGATGATAACGGATATATTTACATCACAACCGGGAACGGTACGACCGGGTCAGTCGGACTGCCCAACGATACAATCAACCGTGCCTCCAGTCTGATTAAATTATCAACTGCTTCCGGTCAATTAAAACCTGTTGATTTTTTTACGCCGGCTGAATTCGATTACCTGAACAATAATGATCTGGATTACGGTTGTGATGGCGCTATGATCATTCCGAATACAAATCTCTCCCTTTCCGGAAGTAAGGAGAGCTATCTATACCTGATCAATAATAACTCAATGAAAGGCGTTGCTCCTAATAATAGCAATGCAATGCAGTTGCTGGATATCAACGCAGAATACGTCGGCTTAAATCATGTTCATGGTTCCGCGGTTTATTACAAAAGTGATCTCGGAAAGGAGTTTGTTTATGCCTGGGCAGAAGGTGGATATTTAAAACAGTTTCCTTTCAACCGGACAACGATGCTCTTTGATACACTCAATAAAATCGTCGGAAATACTGCGCTTCCCATAGGAATGCCGGGTGGCTTTATGTCTATTTCCTCCAATGGTGCAACGGCAAAAACCGGTATAATCTGGGTATCCCATCCGATTAGCGGGAATGCAAATCATAATACAGTACCGGGAATATTACAGGCTTTTGACGCCACGGACGTGACCCATGAATTATGGAACAGTAATTCGAGTGGCCTCCGTGATTCGGTAGGAAGTTTTGCCAAGTTTGTGCCGCCGACTATTGCCAATGGAAAGGTCTATCTGGCGACATTTTCAAGTAAACTCCATGTATATGGTTTAAATGCGCCGAAAGCCAGCCATTGTCCGAATCCTTTACCCAGCCCATGGATCAGCGGCGATATCGGTTATACTGCTCTTCCTGGCGATATATGTTATAACAGTGGCGTATACACGATAACGGCCAGCGGAGATGATATTTTCGGTACAGCAGATGCATTTCAAGGCATGTTTCAACCTGTTACAGGCAGTAATGTAGATATTATAGCCAGGGTGGTTTCCATAGCAAATACTGACGCCCTCGGCTACGCAAAATGTGGCGTTATGTTTCGTGCTAATATGGACCCAGGATCACCGAATGTATTCATGGCAATGACTCCTGGTCAGGGTGGTAATTTACAGAACAGAACGACTCAAAATGGAAACAGCACAATCGTTGGAGATGGTGTCATCAAACCGCCATTTTGGGTCAGGCTTACCAGTAACGGAAATACATATTCCGGTTATGATTCGCAGGACGGTACTAACTGGCATTTAGCAGGAACATTTGTCTTTGCATTAGGAACCCATCCTTATGTAGGACTGGGCTATTCCTCTCATAATAATGCTGTTTTAGGTACTGCCGTCGTTGATAATGTCACTGTAATATCTCATTCAGATACTTCGACGGTCAAACTACTTGATTTTACGGGTGCCAATGTAAATAATCAATATACCCAGTTGAACTGGACAACCGGTTCGGAAAATAACTTTGACCATTTTGAAATAGAGCATAGTGTTTCAAATTCCAACTTCGTAAAAATCGGTGTGGTAAACGGTTCAGGTGATTCTCAATTTCAACAATTTTATGCTTTCGCAGATAACGTTCCTTCCGAAGGAACGAACTACTACCGGTTGAAATTGGTTGGCAAGAATGGCAGCTTTACTTATTCCAATGTTGTAATAGTAAATTTCAGCCTGGCGGTTATTGAGATTTATCCGAATCCGGCAAGCAATTACGTTTATCTGAAAAATAATGTGAGATTTACAAATAACTTACCGATAGAAGTAACACTCGTTGATCCGCTTGGCCAACGTCTTTTTTCAACATCTGCGGTAACTGCAGGACTTACAAATGTTATTGTCAAGTTCCCGTTAGCAGTTGCCAACGGGGTTTATTTCTTAAAAGCAATCAACTCTACGGGCGATAAACAAACCTGGAAATTACAGATTGTGAATCCTTAAATTATTCCGGGAAGAGTTAATATCATGTTTATCATTTTTCGCAGAAAGAAATTATTTCTAATTATCAGCTTTGTATACTCATTCTGTTTTTCTGTGCAGGCACAAAGAATGATTGACGTGAAATATCAACAGGATCCGAAAGGCGGATATGTTTTTTCCTGCGACAACCACGCGTATTGTATTTATATTCTCGATCTCGGATTTACAAGTTTCACGAATGTAAAGTCTGATCAGCCCCTGCCTTTTCATGCGGAGGTAAAACCTGGCTATAACAAGCTTTTTACTATTTCTGCAGTGGACCCTCAGGCAGCTGTTGAATTTAAATACAGCAGCGGATTTCGCAAAGGGTGCATGCATCCCAATATCAACCCCGATTATGTTTATTTGTTGCCAATATCTCCCGGCACAAGTGCTCAGGTATATGAAATGTCTCCGGATAAAACTTCCGATTCTGTATCCTGGTATGTTTTGCGCCTGAAAATGAAACCAGGCGATACCATTTATGCGGCCAGGAAAGGAATTGTCAATGAACTTCAGGATCAAAGTGGTGCTAACGATGCTGGTCAGACAAGTATAGGAACCGAAAATTTCATTGAAATCGTTCAGGCTGATTGTTCATTCGCACGATATGGAATTTTGAAAAAAAACAGTGCGTTTGTAAAGCCGGGCCAGGCCGTTAAAGCAGGACAGGCAATCGGGCTTGTGGGCGGCGATACCTTTGGTCGAGGATCTGACCTCCGGTTCAGCGTATATTATTACCAGGAAGAAAACGGGGTTCCGGACGGGTCGGTCAAATTACATTACATCATCACACAGATCTGGACAAAAAATAATGGGAAAGGCAGGCTCAAACACGGAGCGGTTTATACCAGTGAATTTACAACTGCCGTATTTAATCAGGAGTTGCCAAAACCGGCAATAAAAAAAGTAAAAAGTAAAAAATAAAAGTCGCAAGTTTGGTCCGACATCTACAGGCCGCTGAGCTGATACGCAACGATTCTCCTGTCAAAAAAAGTCGGTACATATACAATCTTTTTTACCGGATCATATCCAATATCAGCCGTGTTTTTTTTCTGTTCATGTGTGTCGAGAAGAAGTTCTGTTTGGCCACTGGCATATATATAGAAAATATAACCCGGCCAGGAAGTTACCAGGAAGTCTCCATTTCCGATAGGTTCAATTCCGTCAATGCCCTGACCCACGTCTGCAATCTGCGTAATTTGTTTTTTCGAATCTGCTTTCATCAATAAAGGCCCTTTTGCAAAATATAAATCGTCCCTGACAGCTTTTAATCCATTGGCACCCGTAATATTTTCGAGGTATAGACTTGGTTTATCGTCCGTTATTTTCCATATCCTGCCTGTTTTGGAATCAGAAACGTAAACAATTCCTCCATCTGTTACGGTAATATCATTTAAACCATTGGCACCCTCTACCGGTATTTTCTTTATCAGTTTGGCAGTCGGGATATCGACAACAGCCACATCGGATATATCTGCTGCGTAAATTTTATTTTTGTAAACGCCCAGTCCTTTAGGTGCATTCAAACCGGTATACCATAATGAATCGTATTGAGTGCCTGTGTTCGACATGCGACCAATTCCACCCTTTCCGTCAACTCCCCAGGGTTCGCCATCAATCAGGGAGACATAGAGTTTATTGTCTTTGAAATCGGGCAGAACCGATTCAGGTGTTGCCACGACTGCATCAGTAGACCATATTTCTACCAGTTTGTGTTTTTGAGCATAAGTAAACAGGGAAACGGAGAGAAAAAGGAATGTCAGCATTTTTTTCATAACCTGGTTTTTAATGGACAATAAAATTATTATTCTTTGTCAATACAGGGAATTTTATTTGATCTAAATGGAACTTTTCGTAAATTCAATAAATTGCCTGCTATGTCAAATCTGAAAACTTTCACGCAATCCGAAATCGCACCACTGAGCAGTCTGGACGAATGGGAAGAAGACGTGTTAAAAAGGTACCCGGAACAGGAATCGTCTGCAAAAACGAAAGAAAAAAAAGCATTCAGGAATTACGAAACCCCCGTCCGGGATACTGTCCGTGAATTCTATCGACTCAATCATACTTATCAGACCTTCGATTTTGTTCAGTCAAAGCGAAATGAATATTTGCAATTCGGCAAGCGGGAAATGCCTGTCTGGGATGCATTTCAGTTTTTAAACCAGCTCGTGGATGATTCGGATCCGGATACTGATCTGGATCAGTTTCAACATTTACTGCAAACTTCAGAAGCCATTCGTGCGGATGGCCATCCTGACTGGATGGTGCTGGTCGGCCTGATGCATGATATGGGGAAAGTCCTTTGTTTATTCGGCGAACCGCAATGGGCAGTTGTCGGAGATACGTTCCCGGTAGGCTGTGCTCATTCTGATAAAGTAGTTTACCCGGAGTTTTTTGACCTGAATCCGGATTCGAAAAATCCCGTATTTAGTTCTGATTTAGGATTATACAAACATAATTGCGGTCTTCGGAATGTCACCATGTCCTGGGGTCACGATGAATACGTATACCAGATGATGAAGGAGTCATTACCGGAGCCTGGACTATATATGTTGCGTTACCATTCATTTTATGCCTGGCATCGGGAAGGTGCTTATGATTATCTGGTGGACGATCATGACCGGGAAATGCTCAAATGGGTAAAACTTTTCAATCCCTACGACCTGTATTCAAAAAACCCGGAGCCACCGGATTGGACCAGACTGAAGCCTTATTATGAGCAACTGGTTAATAAATATCTACCGGCAACCATTAAATTCTAATCTGCCCACCCCAACAGAAATAGATGAATTATCCCCGTGCATAAATTACAGCGAGCGGACTATTTGGTATTTTTTGTCTATTTCTTAGTCGTCTCCGCTTACGGTTATTACATATATAGGAAGAAGAAATCGGTAACTACTGATTCGAAAGATTTTTTTCTGGCTGAAGGTTCCTTAACCTGGTGGGCCATCGGAGCTTCTCTCATTGCTTCCAATATTTCAGCTGAGCATTTTATCGGCATGTCAGGTTCGGGGTATGCGCTGGGCTTGGCAATTTCAACCTATGAATGGTTGGCGGCTGCCACCCTAATCATAGTAGCAGTATTTATCCTGCCGATCTACCTGCGAAATAAGATTTTCACAATGCCACAGTTTCTGGCAAGGCGGTATAACCAGCAGGTCAGCACATTGATGGCTATATTTTGGCTTTTGGTGTATGTTTTTGTGAACCTCACTTCTATCATTTACCTCGGTGCACTCGCGATCACATCCATATCGGATATTTCGTTTGGATGGAGTATTGCCGGGCTCGCTATTTTTTCCATCGTCGTTACCCTAGGTGGAATGAAAGTAATCGGATATACGGACGTCATCCAGGTATTGGTATTGCTTGTCGGCGGGCTGGTGACGACATATCTGGCACTTACTTTACTTTCCGAGCATTTTGGATATGGAACGAATCTGCTGAAGGGGTTATCCATTCTTCGTAAGGAAGCGCCCGATCATTTTCATATGATTTTCCATAAAGGTGATCCTTACTACCAGGACCTTCCGGGACTCTCAGTCATTATCGGAGGCATGTGGATCAATAACCTGGCTTACTGGGGGTGCAATCAGTACATAATCCAGCGTGCCTTGGGTGCGAATCTGAAAACAGCCAGGAGCGGGTTGCTCTTCGCTGCATTTTTAAAGCTTCTTGTTCCCGTGATTGTGGTCCTTCCCGGCATCACCATGTTTGTTTTGCATAAAAACGGTTTGTTCCAGAAAGAAATGATGTCCGATGGCATCATCAAACCAGATCACGCATATCCTACACTCATGAATTTATTGCCCCCCGGACTGAAGGGCGTGGCATTTGCTGCACTTACAGCTGCGGTTGTTGCATCTCTTGCCGGAAAGGCAAATAGTATTTCAACTATTTTCTCTCTGGATATATATAAGAAATTTTTTAACCGGGAGGCTTCTGAAAAGCAGTTGGTAGGAATTGGCAAGTGGGTAGTGATTGTAGCGATGAGCATTGCAGCGGTCATCGCGCCGGCATTAAAGAATCTGGACCAGGCATACCAGTTTATCCAGGAATATGTTGGTTTTATTTCACCAGGTGTACTGGCGATTTTTTTACTTGGGTTTTTTTGGAAACGAACGACAGCTGCAGCTGCTCTAACGGGCAGCTTGCTGACGATCCCGATATCTACAGTATTAAAATTTCTTCCGATATGGACCCAGGGTAGCTTCCCGGACTTTCCATTCTTGGACCGGATGACGATAACTTTCGCTATCATCGTTTTGATCATGATTGGTATAAGTATATCCAAACCGTCTTCCCAACAGGATTCTCACAGCATCACTATCGATAAAAAAGACTTTCAGGTTTCACCGTCATTCATTTTATGCTCAGTGATTATTATGGGTATTCTGGCTGGCTTGTATACGGTGTTCTGGTAATTGTCAATTGTCGATTGTTAATTGTCAATGAGTCTTCGTTAACAATTGACAATTAACAATTAACAATTGCTAGTAGTATCTCCCAATATATTTATTTTCCACAATCGCTTTCTTCAATTCAGCGGGATCTATAATGCCTTCTTTTGCAAAGACGATTTTCCCGCCGGGTTCCACGAGAAGGGTATAGGGAAGGGCACCCTGCCATTTTGGATCGATGGCTTCAATGAGTTTATATTTACTTTCTCCCGAAAAAATATAATTTTTGGTAGAAGCTTGCTGCCTCTGCAGGAATTGCAGGGCTTTGTTTTCCTTAGCCATCTCATCTGCACTGATGCTGATAAATTCAAAATCTCTTTTGCGGTACATTCGGTTCATGGTAATGAATTCCGGGAATTCAGTAACGCAGGGGCCGCACCAGGTTGCCCATACATTAATCAGCCGAAGCTTGTCGGAATGATTTTGAAGCAGGTCCTTAATTCCCTGTTCGCTGATCGAATCGAGAGTTACAGGTTCTTTAGCCCAGCTTGCCTTTGACTTATCAATCCAATTACTTTTCTCAGCCCATTTAATACTGCATCCGAAAACTTTTGTTGTTGGAACAGAAACGGCTTTACCGGCCAGTAATTCATCAATGGCTAAACGGGCATCCATGACCGTGGGTGTCTTGGTTGGCTTTTCCATATCGTCGATCCTCCCACTGTAACGCAGTATCCTGTTCTTATCAAAAATAAATGCATGGGGTGTGGCGATGGGTCCGTAAGCCAGCGATACTTTTTCATTTTCACCGTCAAAGAGGTAAGGGAAATTGAAGTTTTTTTCCTTTGCCCGCAGCTTCATTTCGTCAAATGAATCACCCATATCTGTATATCCCAGCTCATCCAGGTTAATCGAAGTCGGATCATTGGGCATAATCGCGATTACGGCCACGTTTTTTGGGGAATAATCTTTGGTAAGCTGTATGATCCGGTCCTCGTAAGCCTGGGCAGTAGGACAGTGATTGCAGGTAAAAACGATCACCAGCACATCCGCTTTACTGAAAGAAGAGAGTGAATACGTTTTTCCATCGGTACCGGGAAGTGAGAAAGCAGGAGCGGGCGATCCAATCGGTAAAGTCGGATGATCGCTGCTGAACCGGGTATGGACGCCGGTATTCCAATTTTCGTTTCCCGTCGCTGAAGCGAGGATCATACTAAAAACGACCAGCAGGCAGATTTTCATTCTTTAAAATTTACATGTTTTCAAATGGCAAATCGTGTAAAAGGTAATTATTTTTGAAAAGTGAAGGAAGGACTCAGGGAATTAAATCTTGGATGTAGTAGGATTGAAGTAGTAATACCCCTCCTGTATGGGTATAATTTGGGTATGTAGTGGTACAGATGTACCAGAAAAAACGAAATTTGTTTTAAAGGGCCTACATTTATAAATCGAAAACCGATTGCTCAGCCTAAATTTATTTTATGACATCCAGAAGAGTTTTTATCAAATCTGCCTCTGCATTATCAGCCGCTGTTTTTGTCAAAGGCCCGCTTACTGCTTTTGCTTCAGCACCCGTGATCGGACTTCAATTATATACGGTCAGGGATGCAATGGGAACAGATCCCCTGGGGACCCTCCAAAAAGTGGCCCGGATAGGTTATAATTCGGTGGAGAATGCAACGTATACCGGGACTGAAAAGTTTTATGGAATGGATGCGGCAACGTATAAAAAAGTACTGAATGAAAATGGACTGGCGGCTAATAGTGGCCATTACAGGCTCGGGGAGGAACAGGATAAAGGAGCAGATGTTAGCGGCACCATTTTGCATGACTGGCAAAAAGCGATAGATGACGCGGCTACTGTCGGATTAAAATATATGGTATGTGCTTATTTGTCCACTTATGAGCGTGGGGACCTTGATCATTATAAAAAACTGGCTGATATTTTTAATAAAGCCGGGGAAGCCTGCAAGAAATCGGGCATCCAATTCTGTTATCACAACCATGACTTCGAATTTCAGGTACAAAACGGTATGTTCCCGTACGACATTCTGCTCGATAATACAGATAAAGACAACGTGAAAATGGAGATCGACCTATACTGGATTAAAAAAGCTGGGCAGGATCCCCTGGCATTATTCCAGAAACACCCTGGCCGGTTTCCACTCTGGCATGTAAAGGATATGTCCAAGGAAGCAGACCAGAGTTTTGCGGCGGTGGGAACGGGCATCATCGATTTCAAAACAATATTCCAACATAAGGATCAGTCCGGAATGAAATTTTTCTTCGTGGAACAGGATAAATGTCCGGGTTCTCCATTCGACAGCATTACGCAGAGCTATAATTTTATCAGAACAAACCTGGTTTAATTGTTAATTGTTAATTATCAATTGTTAATGACTGGTAGATATAGTGGATGATGACAAAGAGGTTTTTCCCTATTAACAATTATCAATTGACAATTATATCAGGCTTTAAGCTTAGAATCGGGTGTCGAGAAATTCAGGAGAAAATCAAACAGATTTGTTTCTGTACTGATCTTTAGTTTTTTCCTCAGTCTGTATCTGCCGATTTCAACTCCGCGAACAGAGATACTTTCCAGCTGGGCAATTTCTTTGCTTGATAAATTCATCCTCAGATAGGCGCAAAGCTTGAGCTCATGCGGACTTAGTGTGGGATAACGCGTTTTAATATTGCTGAGAAAATCACTGTGCACATGATCAAAATGCTGGGCGAACTGTTCCCAGTCTTTGTCCATTTTATTTTCTTCGCTCAGGATGCGCATGATTTTCTTAAACTCATCTGGTGCAGCATGGCCATTTGCATTTTTCTTTATGCGACTCATTTCTTCTTTGATATTTCCCAGCAGTTCTCCCTTCTGCACCAGGTGCATGGCCGTGGATGCAAGCTCTGTATTTTTAAATGCGATATCGGCTTCCAGCTTTTCATTACGAAGCTTAACAATTTCTTTCTCAGATTTTTCCAGTTCCAGCTCGTGCAAATAAGTTAATCTCTTTTGTTCTTCCTCATATTTCTGCTGTTGCTCCAGGAATAATTGTTTCTGCCATCGGTAAATCAGATAGATGATTCCGAAAATTAAAAATATATATGTAAGATAGGCCCAGGTTGTCTGATACCAGGGAGGCATTACAACGAATTTGTAAATTTTTACAGAAGATTCATTACCCAGATTATTTTTTGCTTTCACCTGGAATTCATACTTCCCCGGCGGCAGGTTAGTATATTCTTTCTCCGATTTTTTTGCCCATTCGGACCAGTAAGTATCAAAACCATTCAGCAGATAGCTGTACTGTACGTTTGATTGTTGCGCATAAACGGGCGCCGAATATTCGAAATGCAGAGAGTTCATGTTACTACTCACACTGGGAATGGCAGACTCCGGCTGTACCAACGGCTGGTTAATCTGCCCAAAGTATCCGCCAAAGAGCAGACTGTCTCTGTTTCCGAAAGCTTTTACGGAACGGATCATAACATCTAAGCCGTATCTGTTCTTTTTATACGCTTCATAGTTGATATGATAAAATCCTTTTTCTGATCCTACCAGGATATTGGAATTATTATAGGGATAAACGTTTTCCCATCCGCTCACCATTTTATCATTCAATTCGGGGAAATAAATTATTTTTGGAACCTTCCACGAGAAATCAATTACCCCGAGATTCTTGCCTTCGATGAACCAGATATTTCCCGATCCGTCTTCCTTCAAGTAGCGTATATTTCTATTGCCAAAAAAGCCAGTGAAGTAGGGCGAAGGCTCGAACCGGTCAGACTTCGGATTATATTCATAAATTCCTTTTTCAGTTGCTACTACGATCCGGTTTAATACTTTAAATAATTGATTTTTCACTGAGGAGGGAAGCCCCTGCTCGCCCGTGAATAATCGAACGAGTGCCGGCTGACCGGGGCGAAGATCTATTTTATAAATGCCGCGGTACGGATGGCCGACCCAGATGGTATTATTGTTGTCAATTTCAACAAACTGCGAATATTCATTAAATCCGGGAATATTTCCCTTTGAAACAAACTGGTTGTTCTCCCACTCCAGAATATTCAACCCGGATTCATTTCCTGCTATAACCAGCTTGGATGGAAGCACATTATAAAAGGGAAGAAAATTGTATGTGGCCGTTTTCGGATCTACGGGTTCAGGTTGTCCGGAATGCAGTGCATAAGAGCCATCGTGATGCCCCAATAATAGTTCTCCGTTTATATTGACAAGGGACCATGAGGAGCCTTTCGTATAGGGCATAGGTATAAAATCACCATCTACAAAACTGAGGTCAGATTTTCCGTTGAGGGGCACTTTATAAAAGCCGTTGGAAGTACCAACATATAAGGCATCCTGATATACCAGAGAAGTATACCCCTTGCCTTCATTGAGTTTTTCCGGGTATATATGTTTGATGGCGTTATTATAGGCAATAAAATCAATGCCATCGTCCAAGCCGAGCCAGAGATTGTTGTCCTTGTCCAGGAAAAGAGTAAGAATATTATTGATCTGCAATCCCTCTTTCCGGGAGAGATTCTGGATGACTTCTCCTCTTTTATTGATCACATAACAGCCATTCAGATTGGTTCCGACAGCTATCCAGTCCTTTGTTACCGGGATTGCAGTCAGGATACGCTGGTTTTGTAAGGGGTTAAAACCGGCAAAGTGGAAGGGTGTGATCTTATCCCTGTACAAAACATAAAAACCCGAAGTAATAGTAGTCAGAAAACTGCTGTCATTGCCGAAGGAGAACATGGACGAAACGATGTACCCCTGAGGCATGGGGGTATTACTAAGATAACTGGTCCAAAGCCCGTTATTGAATTTCATCAACCCGATCTTCAAGTCCTGCGCGATCAGGGTATTATTGGCCATTCCAAGAAAAGCCCATTCACTGGGTGCGGGGTAAGTCGTAATCGAATAACTGTTGTATTGAAATATTCTCTCTTTCGACCGAAAAAAAATATCGTTACCCAAAATGACAATATTCCAGATATTTGAAAACGAATAATCTTTTTTGGATAATAGCGTCTTGAGCGAAGTAAAAAAAAGTTTGCCATTGCTATCGGGTGCGAAATACCCGAAATCGTCCTGTGCACCAACATAAATCCTGTTATCCTTGCCCATTGCCATGGAACGGATTATTGTTTTATTCGGCAACGAGTATAGTTTCCAGGACGAACCATCAAAACTGAGAAGCCCTTCAAGGTTAGCAAAGTACATCACCCCGTTCTGATCTTCCACAATACTCCTGTTTTCGGTCCCGGCATTGTAACTGCTGTTGTGGTAGTTAATAATATCCGGAATACCAATCGGATTCTGAGCCCGTACAATTGATGTACAGAAAACGAAGAATAAAATGAATTTCCTTTTCATTTGCAAATCAATCTGGACCAAATGTAAGGGGAAAGTTCATCAAAAATAACAGCCGAGACATTTGGGCAAATGTTGTAGCCGTTTTCCCGTTTAGATTTTTTTGATGATGTAGTGATGTTGTAGTGCCGATAAGGGGCTTTCGTTTAATTTTTAACCTGAAGTAGTATTGAAGTAGGCTGAAAACGTATCTTACCTTTATTCGAATTTAAATTCACCAGGTCATAAATTTTTAACTTTCTTCAACCATAATTTAAATGAAGCAGCTGCTTGCCCTTCTCCCGATCCTGTTTTCTATTACGGTTTATAGTCAACAAGCTCCGCTTGGGATTTTTGAGGGACATTCGGATATAGGTACCAATGTAAAACCCGGGTCTGCCAACTACATTCCCGAAACAGGTCAGTACATTATTTCAGGCGCTGGTTATAACGTCTGGGCCGACCACGACGAATTTCAGTTTGTCTGGAAGAAGATAAAAGGTGATTTTATCTTATCCACAAGGGCCGAATTCCTGGGAACCTGGGTGAATTATCACAAAAAGGTTGGGGTAATGGTGCGCAAATCGTTGGATGGCAATTCTGCCCATGTAAATACGGTGGAGCACGGGGATGGACTAACTTCCCTCCAGTTTCGCAGAACAGCCGGGGCGCAAACTGAAGAAATAAAGGCAAAATTAACTAAGGCCAATATCTTGGAACTGGAGCGCAGGGGAAACATATACATCATGCGAGCGTCTGTTTATGGTGAGCCATTTGTTATGGATACCATTAGTAATATTGACCTGGGGGATGAAGTATATGTTGGTTTATTTGTCGGTTCTCACAATGCCGATGTCGTTGAAACAGGTGTATTCAGTAATGTTCGTTTAACGGTACCGTTCAAGGGAGTAGCCGATAATAACACCGAAATGAAATTGGGCAGTAACCTGGAAATACTGGAGGTCGCTTCCGGGAAAAGAAATATCATTTATTCTGTCCCCTACTCAATTCAGGCTCCAAATTGGATGAAGGACGGTAAGGATCTGATATTTAATGATGACAAGGGACTTATCAATCGCTTTGATCTGACTGCAAAATCAGTATCAACGATAAATACAGCCACTGTAACCAATAATAATAACGACCACGTTATATCCTTTGACGGTAAAATGCTGGGATTAAGTAGCAGCGTGAGATCGCTTGGCGGTTCCATTATTTATACGGTTCCACTTTCAGGCGGTACACCTAAACAAATAACACCCAAAGGGCCGTCCTACCTGCATGGCTGGTCACCGGATGGAAATTTCCTCGTATTCTGTGGCGAGCGGAGCGGAGAATATGATGTTTACAAGGTTCCTTCGACGGGTGGACCCGAAGTAAAACTGACAGAAACCAAGGGACTGGATGATGGTCCGGAATATTCACCTGATGGCAAATACATTTATTTTAATTCGGTACGCTCCGGTAGTATGCAGATATGGCGCATGAAGCCTGATGGTAAAGATCCGGAACAAGTGACCAACGATGAATTCAATAATTGGTTTGCCCATATTTCTCCCGATGGTAAACAGATCGTATTTATTTCTTTCCTGAAGGAGGAAGTACAACCTGGTATTCATCCGCCCTACAAACACGTTTATATCAGGCTAATGCCTTTCGCCGGCGGACCGGCAAAAGTGATTGCATATGTTTATGGCGGTCAGGGAACCATAAATACCCCGTCCTGGTCACCCGATAGCAAACGGGTAGCCTTCGTTAGCAATTCGGACATGAGTGGAAACTAAGAGATTAATTTTTAAACAATTGAAATAGCTATATGAAATCAAGACGATCCTTTCTTAAAGAAACTGCTCTCGCCGGCGCAGGTGGTTTGATCCTACCGGGTTTTATGAAATTCAGTGATACGGCACCCAGGCTAAAAAAAGTAGGAGTGCAGTTATATTCGGTCAGAAAAGAAATGATGGCAGATGCCACGGGTACCCTGAATAAACTGGGACAGTTTGGTTACCAGGAAATTGAATCAGCACAAAGTGAGAAAGGAAACTATTATGGGCTTGCTCCCAAAGAGATTAAAAAAATATTGAAAGACCAGGGAATGACCCTTCGCAGCGGACATACCCATATTGACAAAAACTGGCAGAAGTCCATCGATGAGGCGGCGGAAGCGGGGCAAGAGTATATTATTTGTTCCGTGCTTCCGTCGCCCGGACAAACAATTGAGAATTATCAGAAAAGCGCTGATATGTTTAACGAGGCAGGAGAACAATGTAAAAAAAGCGGTGTCATGTTCGGCTATCATAATCATGCATCTGAGTATGATACGGTAGAAGGGAAGGTTCTATATGATGTACTCCTGGATAGGTCACTGCCTGGGCTGGTACACATGGAGATGGATCTCGGTTGGGTAATTGCAGCCGGAAAAGATCCTCTGGCATATTTTTCAAAATATCCCGGACGTTTTCCATTATGGCATTTAAAAGATATGAGTCCGACAGAGAAAAAGAGTGTCGAATTCGGAAAGGGCTCTGTGGACATTATCGGCCTGATGAAACAGGCTAAACAGGCCGGAATGAAGTATTATTTTGTTGAGCAGGAAGAATACGCGGTGAACGCATTTGACAGTCTTGAATATGATTATAACTGGCTTGCTGAACATTGGAAGTCATGATGATGTACTCTGGCAAATAATTTTATTAAGATGTTTATTATAAAAATTTTCAGAATGCCCCGATGAGGGGCATTTTCATTTAATAAAATTTACAAATTGGCTTTCTGTTGTAAGCTTTCAGCTTTAAGCTTTCAGATGATGTATTAATGAAGTATCAATTCAGGCAGAATATCAGGTTTTTGAGAAATTGATGTGGTATTGATGTAGTCAAAAATATTGTTAAAGATTTATAGCAGAATAGATTTGATGAAACGATTTTGCTTATGAATTTTAAAAAATTATTCTCTCTACTGGTAATACTGGAAATTTTTTGCCTGCCTTCTTTCTCCCAGAATACTCCGATAGGCGTTTTTGACAACCAACAGGACATCGGATACGTGAAACATGCCGGCTCCTGTACTTATGATGCTACAACACAGAGTTATATAATTAAAGGATCCGGAGCAAACATTTGGTTTAACGAAGACCAGTTCCACTACGCGTACAAAAAAATTTCAGGTGATTTTATCCTGACAGCCGATTTCGATTTTTATGGCGATACTGTCGGAGCCGTCGGTCATCGTAAACTAGGCTGGATGGTGAGGGAATCAGTTGCAGCTGATGCTGTCAGCATGAATGGCTGCAGGCATATTGACGGACTGATTGCCTTGCAGTGGCGACCCATGAAAGGCGCTTTTATGCAGGATCCCCAGGGGGAAGTCTTTTCAGCAAAAAGAGGTTTGCGAACCATGCAGCTGGAGCGCAGGGGCAAAACCCTGATCATGCGTATGGCCAATCCCGGTGAACCTCTTCAGGAAGTAGGTGAGCATGAGCTAATAGATTTGAAAGATACCGTGTTGGCTGGTATTTACATGCTTGCACACGATTCGAATACACTTGCTGCAGGTCGGGTTTGGAATGTTCGTATCGATCATCCGGTAGAAAATCCCTATCAGCCAAATCCACTGTTGGTTAAACCCCCTCCAACGGCTGTTATGGGCTGCCGTTTGGAAATAATTGATCTGGCGGATTTAAACAGAAAAATAATATACGAATCAAAAGGAAAATTTGAAGCACCCAACTGGATGCCGGACGGGAAAAAACTATTGTTCAATGATCGTGGCTCTTTATATACAATTCCTATTGAAGGAGGAACTCCCGAAAAATTAAATACGGGTTCGGCCGCAAGACTGAATAATGATCATGGAATATCATTCGACGGAAAAATGCTGGCCATCAGTAATTCCAGAGAGGGGATGCCCGGCGGTGGTTCTACAGTTTATGTTCTTCCTTTAACAGGTGGAGAACCGAAGTTGCTGACCGAACAGACACCTTCTTACTGGCACGGCTGGAATCCGAATAATAAAGAAGTATGTTTCGTAGCCCAGCGTGGAAGCAAAACATACAATTTATATAAGCAGGATATAAACAGCGGCAAGGAAATTCAGCTCACATTCAACAAAACAGGTCATGTGGATGGTCCTGAATATTCACCGGACGGGAAATGGATTTATTATAACGCAAATCCTACGGGTACCATGCAGATCTGGCGTATGAAACCAGATGGCTCCGGTAAAGAGCAAATCACTTTTGACGAATACCACAGTTGGTTTCCTCATATTTCGCCAGATGGTAAGTGGATCGTGTTTATTTCATTTCCGACAGACATTGATCCAAATTCCCATCCTTCATATCAGAACGTGATGTTGAGACTGATGCCTGCTGCCGGTGGAGCTCCTCGTGTAATTGCCTATTTATTTGGCGGGCAGGGAACCCTGAACGCACCGTCCTGGTCACCCGACAGTAAACGGCTTGCATTTGTTAGTAATTCGGATAAATAAATTAATGAGACAATAAAAATTCTTTTGGTTGTAATTAGTTCAGCAGTTAGTGGTTTACGGTTAAGCAATGAGAACAGGCCCATTCCCTGTTCACCGGGAGGGGCCTTTCTTTTTACTTGATTCTGATCTCTATGCATGCTGTAATTAAAACAGAAAATAAATGATTATCTAAAAAACGTCGCCAAAGTAAAATTCCTTTTAATAATAACTAAAACAATGATTGCTTATGCCAAAGAAAAAAACCGGGCTAAACAAAATGTGTTGCATGCTGATGGGGTTTCTCCTGCTTTCATGCGCCGTATTTGCCCAACGAACAGTTACTGGAAAAGTTGTCAATAAAACTACACAGCAGCCCGTTCCAAACGCAACTGTACAGGTGCGTGGAACGGTGATTGCGACCCGAACCGATTCCTCGGGCGACTTTAGCATTAAAGTTCCAAAGGATAACAGCGAGCTCGAAGTCACATCGGTTGGTTTTGAAAGTATGAATATACCGGTGGCAGGTAAGTCTAGCATTGGAGAAATTCAGCTTCCCATTACGGTCGGCAACCTGAATGAGGTATTCGTTACCGGTTACACTTCACAGAGAAAAAAGGATATTACCGGAGCAGTTTCAATAGTGAATGTAGCCGACATGAAAGCAACGCCTTCCGGAAGTACAGAGGCTTTGTTACAAGGACAGGCATCGGGGGTGACAGTGAACACTACCGGGCAACCTGGCGGGGCCGCTGTGGTTAACATCCGGGGTATCACATCGTCAGGTCTTTCGGCACCCCTTGTACTAATTGATGGTGTACCTGGAAGCATGCATGATATTAATGCAGGTGATATTCAATCTATCCAAGTACTAAAAGATGCAGGAGGCGCCGCCATTTACGGTGTGCGTGGATCTAATGGGATCATTGTCATTACAACAAAAAGGGGTACAGGTCCTGTCAAAATCTCCTACGACGGATTTGTGGGTACACAGCGCCCTTTAAGCAAAAGCTGGGACCTTGCTACGCCGACGCAAACCGGAGTCGCAAAATGGGCGCAGTACTTTAATGATGGTCTGACTCCAACAGATCCACAATATGGCAGCGGAGCGACACCAGTGGTTCCCTACTATTTAACACCAAGCGGCGCTCCGCAGGGAGCACCCAATACAAGCCTGGCCGACTATGATCTTTATAACAACCACATTACACTTGCGGCTCAGAACGGCAACAATTGGTTCAATGATATATTCAAGCCCGCATTGATCCAGAACCATAATCTGTCTGTAAGCGGCGGAACTGGTAAATCATCTTATTTCATGTCTTTTAATTATCTGGACCAGCAGGGTACATTGATTGAAACCAGCTTAAAACGATATTCAGTTAGGGTCAATACCAATTTCAGTCTTGCTGATGACCATATACATGTCGGGGAAAATGCTTTTGTTTTTTATAAAACCAATCCCGGATATCTGAATGCGCCAGGCGTAAACAGTACAAATTCCATTAATTCCGCTTATCAGCTTCCCAATATTATCCCGGTATATGATATCGCAGGTAATTATGCGGGCGGTATTTCACAGGGACTGGGTAATGCATCTAACGCGGTGGCCATCCAGGACCGCCAGGCAAACAATCAGAACCGGGACTACCAGGTCGTTGGAAATGTATTTGCCGAAGTTGATTTTCTGAAACATCTTACATTGCGTACCAGTGCGGGTGGAACCTTTGATAATTATTATTCTAATGGTTTTGCTACCACACCGTATGAAAATGCAGAAAATAACAAGGCGGCAAATCTGTATACTGAAACCTATGGTCAGAATTCCAGCCTGATCTGGACAAACACGTTAAATTATAGCAACAAAATAGATAAACACAGTTTTACTATTCTCGGTGGTACTGAATATATTTATAATACCGGCCAGGGAAGCAACGCAACGAGGGGCAATTATTATATTACCGACTCAAGCAACTTAACAGTTTCGCCGAATCTCTGGACGCTGAATTTTGGACAGGCTTCCACCCAGACGAATAATTCAAGTATTACCGGGGACAATGGTATCGTAACTCCCTACCAGCTTGCCATCTTTTCCGTGTTTGGCAGGATCGACTATAATTATGACCAGAAATATTATATAAGTGCCACTCTTCGCAGTGATAATTCTTCGGTGTTTGTACCTGCACAGCGAAATGGTATTTTTCCTTCTGTTTCAGCAGGCTGGATGATCTCACAGGAATCTTTTCTGAGGGATGCCAATTGGTTAAACGAATTTAAGATACGTGGCAGCTGGGGAAAATTGGGATCCATCAGCAATATCAATCCAACCAATGCCTACACTTTATACGGACAGCAGGTCAATCAGTCTTACTATGATATCAATGGCACCAGCCACAGTCCTCTAGCTGGTCTTTATACCAGCCAGTATGGCAACCCATTTACGACCTGGGAACAGGATATCATAACCGATGTTGGGTTTGACGCAAGTTTTATGAATAATAAATTTGATTTAAGTTTTGACTGGTATAAAAAACTGATCAGCGGGTTGTTATTTGTCAAGGGTTTAATTGGCACAAATGGTGGAGCCTTGGATCCTTTTACAAACTCAGGCAATGTTCAGAATACAGGCATAGATTTATCACTCACTTATCATGGAAGGGTCAATAAAGATCTGAATTTTGACATCACAGGTACATTTACATCATATAATAACAAGGTTGTCAGCCTTCCCGCCGGAACCCTGTACATCAATCAGCCAACTGGTGCACAAACGATTACATCCAGGATACAGCCCGGGCACCCGCTTGGTGCATTCTTTGGTTACAAGGTGATCGGTTTGTTCCAAAGCCATGATGACGTAACAAAGTCTCCAACGCAGCAGGATGCTGCCCCCGGGCGTTTTAAATATGCGGACGTAAATCATGACGGAGCCATTACCGCTGATGACAGAACTTTCTTTGGTAATCCAAACCCGTCATTTACCGCCGGTTTGAATATCACGGTGAATTATAAAAACTTTGATTTCTATACCTTCTTTTATACACAGGTGGGAAATGATATTATAAATTCGGTTAAGTCATCTACCGATTTCCCGCAGGGATTCAGTAACCAGATCAGTACCAATGTGGCTGTCAATTCAGCAAGGCTTATAAATGCAGCCGGCCAGCCGACCAATTTCAGTGATCCGACAGCCCATGTGGCCAATCCCGGAACAAATGTCCCGATGCTAGAAAAGAGCGCCAACTTCAGCAATTCAGGCGCATTTAATTCCTATCCGATGGAAAGTGGTTCTTTTCTCAGATGCAGAAACCTGACGATCGGCTACACAATCGTTTCCAGTACGCTTAAGCGCTTACATTTTGATAAGTTCAGGGTCTATGTCCAAGCACTCAATTTGTTTACTATTACGAACTATTCAGGGCTGGATCCGGAATTAAATCCAGGTACCAATACCGTGTTTGGTTATGATAGTGGCGTATACCCGAATAATCAAAAAACATATAGTGTGGGGGTAAATCTTACAATACATTAATTCATTTTCTAAAATTAGATTTATATGAAAAAATTATTTAAATGGATACTGCCCGCAAGTACGGTACTTCTCTCGGTTATCATATATGCGTGCAATAAGCAATTAAATCTGCAACCGCAGGGATCACTGCTTGCTTCAAATGTTACTAATAATTCCGGTGTTCAGGGGCTGTTGATCGGAGCCTATGTACTTTTGTCAGGTGAAAATGTGCCCGGTCAAAATCTCGGAAACGGAAGTGCCGCCTCCAATTATGTTTACGGCAGCGAAGCCGCAGATGATTCCTACAAAGGATCCTCTCCTAGCGATCAGCCCGACGCGATACCCTTATTGACCTGGTCATTGGCGCAGGCTGGCACCACCAACTATCTGGATCAGAGATGGGTGGTCCTTTATACAGGCATTCAACGTGCAAATGATGTGATACGTACTATGCGTTTGTCTCCTAATATTGCTCCGGCTGACACACTTGAATATACCGCTGAAGCCAGGTTTCTGCGTGGTTTTTTTCATTTCGAGGGTAAAAAAGCCTGGAATAATTTTCCTTATGTGGATGAAAACATTTCCTATGTAAATAATAATCTAAGCGTTCCCAATTACTCAGGTGGCCAATACATTGATATATGGCCGAAAATAGTGGCCGATTTAAAGTATGCTGTGGACAATTTGCCTAACACTCAGCCTAATGTTGGAAGAGTGAATAAATGGGCTGCCATGGCTTTCCTGGCAAAAGCATATATGTATCAACATGATTACACAGACGCAAAACCATTATTGGATCAGGTTATAGCCAATGGCACTACGTCTCTGGGCACGCATTATGCCCTTAATCCTCTTTTCCAAAGCAATTTTAACCCTGCACAAAAGAATAGTTCTGAAAGTGTTTTCGCCTGCCAGACCTCCGTAAATGATGGATCAGCCATTGCAACCAATGGTGGAAATGGTAATACAGGGGACGAACTCAACCATCCTTATACCTTTGGCCCGGGCTGTTGCGGATTTAATAATCCATCCTGGAATCTGGTACAGTCTTTTAAAACCGATGCAAACGGGCTTCCTTTTCTGGATGGTAGTTATAATAATGCACCCCTGGTTAGTGATAAAACAAATCCCTGGAATGGAACAGTGGATCCCCGTCTTGACTGGACAGCTGGGAGACCGGGGAAACCCTGGTTTGACTGGGGAACCATTGATAGTTCCTGGATTCGCGACGTGCCGAATGATGGGTTATTTGTTACTATGAAGAATAATTATGCTAAAAGCCAGCAGGGCACTTTTTCTTCTACCGAGACAGTATTCTGGGGTGCAGCCGAAGTGGACGCGAATAATATAACTCTTTGCCGTTTTTCTGATGTTTTACTATGGGATGCAGAGTGCGAAGCACAAATAGGCAGTTTGGATCAGGCTGAAACCTATGTAAATATGGTTCGTCAAAGAGCAGCCAATCCAAGTGGGTTTGTGTATCTGAATGCCACGTATAATGGAGCTAACAGCATGTATTCCCCTCAAACTACTCCAGCCGATAATTATAAAGTAAATGTATATCCGGGCGGAGCATTTGCAGGAATGGGTCAGGCAAAAGCACTAATAGCAATTCAATTTGAAAGAAGACTGGAGCTCGCCATGGAAGGCCAGCGTTTCTTTGACCTGGCCCGATATGACAACGGTACCGGCTCTATGGCTGCTACACTGAATGCATACGTGTCCGCTGAGAAAAGCAGGAGTGGATTTTATCTGGTTAATAACACAGCTGTTTTCACAAAAGGAGTTAATGAATATTTTGCCATACCACAGCAAGAAATTGATGCTGAGAATTCAACGGGGACCGTTTTCCTGAAACAAAATCCGGGATATCAATAAATGAAATTGGTTAATTCTTCAGTTTGGCAGTTAG
>Ga0209863_10000180_pt1 | contig 39762 bp, 34 predicted proteins | sample OrgsoiDNA2013046_FD_185796 | JGI IMG/M metagenome (GOLD analysis project Ga0209863, IMG submission 185796) | Permafrost soil microbial communities from the Arctic, to analyse light accelerated degradation of dissolved organic matter (DOM) -... | ecosystem: Environmental > Terrestrial > Soil >...
TGGGTCCATGCATAACTAGTAGCACCACTGGAACCACTTCCATCCAGTGTAACTGAAGATGTCGGTAAAGTAATCGTTTGATTAGGCCCTGCATTGGCGACCACTGAAGAAGTACTTCCTGAATAAATCACATCCACCCAATAGTTCGCAGAGAGATAACATGTATTCGGGAAAGCAGGAGCCGCGGTATATTGGTATGGACCATTACATCCGTCCAATCCGTCATTCAATGCGGTCAGGTTACCATTTGTTACTCCGGTAGTCGCGAAATAACCGTTGTCTTCCACATAATTACCGAGACTACTAAAATACGATGCGACATAAGTAGTGTTGGCAGCAATGGCAACCGGTGAAGAGAACATAACGGTTTGCCAGCCTGTGGTCGTTTCATTTGTAAACGTAGCCTGCGCAAGACGGGTACCTGTTTTTGAATAAAGTTCTCCGATATGAGTACCCGCATTTCCAGCTGTTTTGTAGAACCTGATTCCTGTAATAAACCCTGCCGTACTCGAACGGAACCTCAAACCGACTTCATGACCAACTGTTCCCTGATGATCGTTATCAGTGACATTCACCGGAATCTGGCTTGTGAAAATACTCACAGTTGAACCGGCCAACGGATTAACGGTGATGGTTACCTGCGATAAACTCACACCTGCGTTTAATGAAAGCTGGAAAACATAAGAACCAGCAACAAGACCAGTAACCGTTGTTGTAACTGCAGTCGGTGTGGTTATAACAGACGAATTCGGGCCGGATAATTGAGACCAGGTATAGCTGGTAATCGTACCACTTGAACCACTTCCGTCCAGTGTAACTGAAGAAACAGGCAAAGTAATCGTTTGATTTGTTCCGGCATTAGCTATTACCGGTGCAGAGCCAGCAGTAACAAGGGAAAATCCATCTATTATTCCTGTAGATAATTTGGTATTGTCTGCACTCGTCACAGCCATCCCATAATGTGGGGTATTCGTAAGATCTGTACCAAAGTTTAAATTCTTACTGCCGACATTTGTCCAGCCATTGCCATCCGGTGAAATGAATGCCGAATAGATGGTACCTGACTTCGAAATCTTTACAAAATAGGGCAATGTGAAAGTGCCTGTCGCATTAATGGTGATGGCAGCAGCAGAAGGCTGGTCGCGATAAACAAAGACCAGCTTACCACTCTCGTATGCGATATATGCAAATCGCGAAGTGTTTGTTAAACTGTCTCTTACCATAATTCCAACTTTGCTTGAAGTATTCGCTGCCGTCTGGGCAGTAATTCTTCCGGACACATCATAGTCACCAATATCATTTCCATTGGTGTAAACAAATTGAAACTGATCCCCGTTTCCACCGATATCGGTCCCGGACCCCTTGATTGTATATACTGCTCCATTTCTACAGGTTGAACCGGCAGTGCCAATATCACCCATGTCCACGCTGAAAAATCTTGTAAGCAGGGGATCGCAGGTAGGACCGCCGGAGCAAAGATTCGCCGTGAAACTGCTTTGACTGACGGCACCCTGGCTTGAACCACAAACGGCCTGGACCGTGTAAAAATATTGAGACCCGCAGGTCAATGCAGAAATGGTAACAGAGTTCGTATTGGTCGTTCTGTATATCCAGCTTACTGAATTATTCGGACGATATTTAACCAGGTACTGAGTCGCACCCGGAATTGGATCCCAACTTAAAAATTCTGAATTGGAAGCGGTTCCATTCGATAACATTACATCGATCCAATAATTTGCAGACTTGAAACAGGAGACTGGCCTCGCCAGCGAAGTACCATAGTCATATGGTCCGTTACATCCGTCCGCACCATCTTTCAAAGCGGTCAATGGACCATTCGTAATGCCGGAGTTTGTGAAATAGTCATTATCCTCTGTATAATATCCTGCAGCATTAAAATAAACAGCCGTATATGTTTTGTTGGCAGTGATGGCTATTGGGGAAGGGAAGTTTGCAGCCTGCCATCCGGTAGATGTTTCTCCACCGAAAGTCAGGGTTCCGAGCTGGGTTCCGGAACTGTTATATAATGCTCCGATATGTGTTCCAACATTCCCAGGGGTTTTGAAAAACCTGAGTCCTGTAATATTACCGGCGACACTTGACTGAAATTTTAATCCGGCGTTGAATCCCTGTCCGTCGTTATCCGTTGACGCTACCGGAATCTGGTTCGTAAAAATTGTGGAAACCGAAGTAGCCGAAGCGGTTAATCCGGTAGGTGCCGGACAGGCAGAATTCGAGAGGCTGCCAAAAACCTGGAATTCTGTTATAGAATATCCGTTTGTTGTTCCCCTGGTAATGCCCCTCATATTTACAAATCTGGCGCTGACCGAACCATTGGATTCATTATAAACAGCAGAATTCCCTCTGACCGAGCTAACTGTTGTCCAGTTGACTCCATCCTGCGAAATTTTTAAATCGAAATCTTTACCATAACCGGAGGGATCCCAGTTTATGGCTATTTTGCAAATGTTATAAACAGCTCCAAGGTCGACATATATTGAATCCACATCGTGTGCCGTGCTGGTCCACTTAGTATTTGTAGTTCCGTCAACTGCATTAGAAGCCGGGAAACCAGATGCTGTGGTCAGAGCAATAGCTGTTTTACCAACTGCAACATTGGTCAGACAGCTGGTATTTGCTTTCAGGCCATACACAACGAGCTGGTTCGTATTTGCTCCTATATAAACTTTTCCAAGAGCAATTGTAGGGCATAAAAACTTATTAAAGACAGCAAGTTTGTCTGTCGCGATCATTTCGGAATTCCATAATTCACTGGTAATATTATTTGCATTCAACGCGTGGAGGATTCCGCGGCAATTACTTTGATTTGCATCGCAACCATTAATTGCCTGATAAGCCCATAATACACCGGTAGACGGATCCGATCCGTTGGATGAAACTGACATATATCCTCCCTGGCTGCCAGAGGGGCTCTGCATCGTATTATTAACAATCGGCAACCCTAAGCCGGCCCCGCTTACTGGATATGCTTTCAACGATATATTTTCAGGATAAACATAAAAATATTGGGTTGTCTGACCGCCAAAATATGCAAAGGCAGAATGAAAAGATCCCCCGCTTCCATTATTTACGGTTTGTAAAATATTGTTCCTGGTTGAATTAAAACCGCCCAGTCCGGTTTTATCCATGACATACAAATTCGCATCTTTGGCTGCTGTTATAGCGAGGTTTGTATTCGGTATAATTATAACCTGCGTGGGGAAATCGAGATCAGCATCATTGAGGGAAACATAATCAAAAGGGGTAAAATAACTTGAAATCGTGAGATCAGGTGCCAGTTTAATAACCCCTTCCCCACGATTCACAGAATTGGAGGGCAATGCATTGTATGTATTGTATTCGCTCGAAGTACGGTTTTCATTCAGGGAATTTCCCGTAGTAACAAACAGGTTTCCGCTCTCATCAACAGCAGGAGCCGTCCCACTCATCCAAATGCCACCGCGGCCATCGTTCGGAGTTGAAATAAATGCGTTTACCTGTGCGAGGGTTGAAGAATTATAACTGAGTACCCAACCATGACTGGGATTGTCATCACAATGCGAGGCAAAGCTGATATACACCTTACCATTCGATAAAACAAGTCCGGCTCTGGTGAATTGCCTGCGCGGGTCAAATGTAATTCTGCCCGGCGTAGTTTGTCCGTCACCCGCACCATTTAAAGTACCCGTGATTTCAATTGGGCTGTTTGGCCTTTCATTTCCAGTAGTGATATCGATGGCGTGGAGATACTGATGAAAGCAGGTGGTCGTGTAATTATACTCATCCTTGATCCCGAGCCTGTAACTATGATTGTCCAGTATCCCGTCATTAAAATTGACAATCTTCGTTACAAAAAACATGGTCCCCGCTGCGGTATCTATGACCGGAGTGGTGCAGATTCCCATATTTCCTTTGAAATCACCATAGGTACCCCCGCAAAGGCTGGGATGAATATCGGAGCTGACTGCCGGGCGGCAATTTGTACAATCCGCGCCCGCAGAAGAAATCTTATTTGTATAATTCTTTTGCCAGTAAGCGTTGCCGCTTACATCCGCATCAAACGCGTAAACCGAATTGTTCAGAGTAGCCGCATACACCACATTTTTTAATCCAAAACCCGGAATATTTACTTTCATAATGACCAGCGGCTGGGCGAGTATTTTGTCATCAACGGTTTGCGAAAATGCCAGCCCAAAAGTATTTGTATTGATATTGTTCGTGGTCAAATTAGTCTCATAGGGATACCAGCCCGTACGACCCTGGTCATTATGCTGGGTCCAGACACTCTGGCCTGAGAGCGGCCCGTTTAACAATACGAATAAAATAAGCAGAATTGCAGGACTAATCTTTTTCATGGAGGTTTAAAATTGGGATCAATAAATGCAGGGACGGATCAAAAAGCATCAACCATCGTTTTTAAAACGATACAGACAAACCGGACCTTAAACTATAAAAAAAATACTGACAGCTATTAATAGGTATGGAGAATACTAACAGCTATTAATAGGAATGGACCATAACTGAAAGGTCAATCAACGTGGAAGTAACAGGGACGGAGAGTTCAGAGAACATTAAAAATAAAGGATTATTTCATAAAACCAAGCAGAAATTACCGAACGGCATATATAATAGCCATTATTCGGTTTATCTCAGAATATCAGGGATTTTTATTAGTTTGTTTTCAACATCAGAAATATATGGACTTACCTAATAAAAAAAAGTTTCTGGTTTGTTTTATACTTTCCTCGATAACCCTTGCAGGTATCCTGGCCACAAAACCTCCCGTCCGCCAAAAAGAAACCTATACCAACCTCAAAGTACTCTCCAAAAATATCAGTGACGAAAATATGGACTTTGTTATGGAGAGTTTCAATATGCAACTAGGTGTTAATTGCTTATTTTGTCACATTAGCAAACAGAAAGGATACGAAATGACCTTTGATTATGCCAGTGACTCACTCCTGAATAAACGAGCTGCACGAGACATGCTCAGAATGACGATGAAACTGAACAAAAAATATTTCAATACCAAGCTCACTGGTACCATGACTACCCGGGGCAGGATATGGTGTAAAACCTGCCATCGCGGTAAGCCGGTGCCCATACTGAAATCCTCACTTAAATAAATCTTTATCTCTGTCTAATTCTTTATGATTTTATGTTGATAAATCTGGGAATCCGTTTTGATTTTTAGAATATAAACGCCCGCAGACAATGCTGAAATATTTACTATCATTTCATCGTCGGTTGAGTTTCCCATAACAAACTGTACGGCCTTCCCCTGTGAATTATAAATCACGATCTCACGTATCAGCTCCAGGCCCGGAACTGTGGTAAAGACGGTACTCACCGGATTCGGATACACTACCGGTGCCACAGTAGAAGTTGATCCGAATTTTACAATTTTGACTGATGAGTATACAAAATGGCCATCCAGATCAACCTGCTTCAGGCGGTAGAAATTGATACCCTTAAAGGGCTTATCATCGGTTGAAGAATAGGATAAAACTGTATTACTGTTTCCCGCAGCCTTTACGCTGTCAATTTTGAAAAAAGTTGTTCCATCCACACTTCGCTCTACATCAAAGTGATCACTATTTTCTTCCTGGCTCGTCTGCCATTGCAGGGAAACATATTTATTCTGTAGAACACTGGCGGTAAAATTCAATAAAGTGACCGGAAGTGGAGTTGTGGCCTCTGCCAAATTATCGAAAGTTGCCATGGAAGTCTTCAATGGGTCACCGGGGTTTGCAGCTGCTACAGCCATACCTTCATAAATCTGATCTGTACCAAATTTCAGATCCTGTGTAGCGCCCATGGCTGTCCATGGGCCGGTCGGGCTGATACCATAAAACGCGCTGTAATTAGTTCCCGCTTTCAAAATGCGATAATAATTAGAATTGCCGCTATTCAATATGGTTGTAGTGACTGCAGATGCACCCGGTTGTGTCCGGTAAATCATCTGAAGATGGTTGTCTCCGGTTTTTCCCATATAAATAAAACGGGATATATCCGTGAGGCTGTCGCGCATCATTACACCGGCCTGGTTCAGCCCCGCACCAACAATATCCTGGGTGGCAACGTGCATAATGTAATCCTGATCCTTTGACAATGCCGCATAATTAAATTGAAACTGGTCACTGATGCCACCAATTCCATTACCAGCACCCGTTAAAGTGAAAGTTGGATCATTATAACAGGCATTGCCTGGTGACTGGATATCCCCTAGGTCGCCGTGATTGAATCGTGTTAGATTAAGGCATGCATTGCTGCAATCACCTGTCTTAAAATATTGTATGGAAGGCGCACTAAAAACTCCACTTCCGCAATCTGTCTGAACATCAAATTCATAAGTAAAGCCGCAGGTAAGAGCGCCTATATCCAATTTAAGAGGATTTGCAGCAGCAGGAATCGTTTTTGTTATATAACTCGTCACAGTGGGTCCTCTGTATTTTACAATATAATTCACTGCACCGGTTACTGGTGCCCAGTTCAGCGTCGCGGAATTCTGTGTGATATTCGTTGCCGTTAAACTTGCTACGCTGGGAGGAACGCAGTTGCTGGCAGCAGAGCCGTAAACCATCAATTCCGCAACTGATAAATTACCCTGCGTAGGAATACTTAGTCTGACAAACCGTGCCGTCGTATGCTCGTTGAATTCATTGAATAAGGGATCTCCGTTTGCGAATGTATTTCCCGTAATGGTATGTAATGTAGTCCAGACCGCCGTGTTCCAACTGGTGCCGTCGTCCGAAACATCTACAGTAAAATTCTTTCCATAATCAGCCGTGGAATTCCACTCTATCCGGATTTTACAAATATCGTAACGCCCTCCGAGGTCTACACCGATATAAGAGTCCTGCGTGGTATTCCCAACAGACCAATGTGTATTTAACTGGCCATCGATTGCCTTTGCAGCGGTATTACTTGCGTCCTGCGAAGAAAACTGAGCTGTCTTGTTAACGGCGATATTATTGATACAGCGTATATTACTCGCCAGTAATCCATAAACATTCAGCGTATTCGTAAAAGTTGGTGCATATACTTTTCCATTCGCTACGGTCACACAGTTCATTTTTGCGTAATCTCCTAGTTGATCTGCCGGATTGCCCTCTGAGTTCCATAATTCCTTTGTAATATCATTTGCATTTAAAGCATGCAGGGTCCCGCCACTGGCTGTATAATGCGTCACCCATATTATTCCTGTGTTGGCATCCGTGCCATTAGAACTCCCGGAAATATAGCCTCCTAATAAACCCGCATTTGTCGGAACGGATGTATTGTTAATAGGTGTACCCAATGTTCCCGCAGCGAGATTTACAGGGTATGCCTTGAGATTTGTGTACTCTGAAAACTGATATAACCATTGACCGGAAGACGCACCAAAATAAGTTAATGAAGAATGGCTTTGGGCGCCACCGCCCACTCCGAGATCATAGGAGCCCAGGTAATTCGTACCATCGCTTTCATTATATTTTCCGCTATTTGCATTTTGGTTTACCACCATGATCTTCCCGGTTTTGTGCGCGGTGACGACCATATTGGATCCGGGAATTAATACCACCCCGGTTCCAAAGTCAAGATCAGTATTATTCCAGGCAGAATATGAAGTGGGTTGAAACACAGCCGTATTGGTGAGAGTATGAGTCACCAGATCAGGTGTTGCTTTCACAACACTCAGTGAAACATTTCCACCGTCAGAGGCCTGCGTATTATAACCACCATTGCCGACCGCAAAAAAAAGATGGCCATTTGCATCAGCGGCCGGTCCGGCGCCGCTCATCCATACCCCACCTCTTTCCGAATTCGGCGCCGTTACATAACGGACAACCTGATTTGCCGGATTACTCGCCGAATAGCCCAACACCCATCCATAATAATTATCCCAATCGCAATGTCCGGCATAGGGTATATACACAACTCCATTGACCAGGGTCAATGCACTTCGCTGATTTTCCCTTCTCGGATCAAAGCTGATCACATTGTTATTATTGCCCCGTCCCGTTCCGTTTACTATAGTTGTAACAGGGTCAATCAAAACCGGAGGCCCGAATTTATCGTTTCCGGTAGCCAGGTCGATGGCATGAAACCACTGATAAAATCCTGTGGATGGATAATCTGTGTCAGGATTATGAGCGCTGTTGTCAACCGACAGATCACGGGACCTGAACACAAAATATAATGTACTGCTTGCTTTATCTATTACCGGTGTTCCGATAATACCAAAACTGCTTTCCTGACCGGTTGCACGGGAGGATTTATAGATATCATCGTAAGTACCCGAGCAAAGTGCCGGATGAATATCACCGGCATTAGGAGGAATTTGTCCGGTTGGAGTAAAATTTCTTTTCCAGTATGTATCCACTGTACCGTCGTCAGCATCAAATGCATAAATCGTATTATTAACGGTAGCTATTAAAACCAGGTTTCTGGAAATGCCGGCGATCGTTACTCCATTTACCAGCAAGGGCTGGGCATAAATCTGATCATCAACCGTTTTTTTATACAGCAATCCAAAATTGGTGGGAGTTACGTTGGAAGGATTCAGGATCGTTTCTGTAGAATTCCACCCAGTCCTGTTATTATCATTATGCTGGGTAAGCACATCAGTCTGCGCCTGGGTAAATAAAGAGATCAGTAAAAAAAAGTAAGAGATCCGACCTTTTCGGGTAAAAATGTTCATAATCGTATTCTGTTTAATCCCAACAAATACCTCGGCCAAGTTTTAATAGTAAAACTTAAGCTTAGTCAAGGGCAACAATCGCGACGTTTTAAGGAATGTTTAGGGATCTAACGAAAGGATAGTTGGTATAAATGGCTGATATCTATAGGATGGGGAACGGTTATTGAGATGTTAAATATAGGTGGTTTATTTAAACTACCAAGCGGTAACTGGAATTAAAATCCAAAATCGAGATAAATAGAACACCAATATAAATGAAAATATCAGTTCAGGAGGTTCGGCCCACTATATCTCAAATTGCCTAATTTTAGGCTCATTTTTGAATTCATGGAAAATAATTTATACGATTTCGGGATGATCGGCCTGGGAACAATGGGCAGAAACCTGCTCCTGAATATGGCTGATCATGGCTTTAAGGCGATTGGTTTTGACCTGGATCCTGCAAAAGGAAAGCTGTTGGAAACCTCGGCGACTCCGGGAACCATCGTAAAAGGGGTTAATACCCTCGCCGAAATGGTTCAGCAATTACAGACTCCCCGAAAAATCATGATGCTTGTACCTGCCGGCAAACCGGTTGACAATGTTATCAATTCTCTTCTCCCGCTGGTTTCGCCAGGGGATATTATTATTGACGGCGGCAATTCTCATTATATTGATACACTCACCCGTGTAAATTTCGTGCGTGAAAAAGGGTTTCACTTTATGGGTATTGGAATTTCAGGAGGGGAACATGGCGCCCGTACTGGTCCCAGTATTATGCCAGGCGGAGACACGGAAGCCTATGAAAAAGTAAAGTATATCCTGGAAGCAGTATCTGCTAAAGTAAATGGAAGTGCATGCGTGGCTTATCTTGGAAATGGAGCCGCCGGTCATTATGTAAAAATGGTGCATAACGGTATCGAGTATGCAATCATGCAACTGATCAGCGAAACATATCAGCTGCTCCATATGGGTAAGGGATTATCCAACGATGAATTGCACAAGGTTTATAAAATATGGAATGATGGCGACCTTCAATCTTTTCTAGTTGAAATCACCCGGGATATTTTTCTGCAACCCGATGATAAAACTCCCAATCGACTGGTAGATATGATTCTTGATAAAGCCGGCGCCAAGGGAACCGGCAAATGGACATCGCAGGATTCCATGGATCTGGGTGTTCCCGTTCCGGTGATTGATATCGCTGTTTCGTTGAGGGATCTTTCCGCGGCGAAGGAAGAACGCGTTCAGGCATCTGCACTTTATAAGACAGGAACACATGAAATCGCCGTTCCAAATGAAGTGTTTATCAGCCAGCTCGCGGATGCCCTGTATTTTTCAATGATCATTTGCTATGCCCAGGGCATGGCCCTCTTATATAAAGCATCAACTGATTTAAAAATGGATATCCCGCTTCCAGAAGTCGTGCGTATCTGGCGCGGTGGATGCATTATCCGCTCTTCGATGCTTGAAATATTTTACAAAGCATTTTCAGAAAATCCGAAACTTCCAAACCTTTTACTCGATAAAAATGTTGCTGCTTTATTGCAATCCAAAAAGCACAATATGGTTTCCGTGATCTTGCATGCCACTCAAACCGGTTTCCCGGTTGCGGGCCTCATGACTTCACTATGCTACCTGGAGGCTTATCGAAGCGAATTCCTGCCAACCAATCTCATCCAGGCTCAAAGAGATTATTTCGGCGCGCATACTTATCAACGTGTGGACATGCCGGGTATTTTTCACACCGAATGGGGATCGTTTGAAAATTAAAAACTTGTATGGAAAATCATAAAAGACCCTCCGCTACCCTCCTGTTTATATTCGGGGGAAGTGGCGACCTGAATTTCAGAAAATTAAGCCCGGCACTTTTTAATCTTTTTATCGATCAATGGATGCCTGAAAAATTCAGCATCGTTGGTATCGGAAGAACCGATTACACCGACGATAATTACAGGGTCCGCTTATTGGAAGGCATTAAAGAATTCAGCAGAAGAAAAGATATTGCCGATGATCAGTGGAAAGATTTTTCCAGGCATGTTTCTTATCTGAAGATGGATGCAGAAAAGGACGAAAGATATAACGGCATCGAAGAAGTTGTTCAAAAAAAAGAAGCAGAGTTCGGAGAGCATCCCAATATTATTTTTTATATGGCCGTTGCGCCTCAGCTGGTGCCGGACATTGCAAAAAAACTGGGACAGGGAAATGTTTGCCGGGATAAGGCATTTACCCGCATCGTAATTGAAAAACCATTTGGTCATGATCTGGCAAGCGCACACGAGCTGAATGAATTGCTGATGAGTATGTTTGATGAAAAACAGATTTATCGCATTGATCACTATCTCGGAAAAGAAACAGTGCAGAATATCCTCGCCCTTCGGTTTGCCAATGCACTTTTTGAACCGCTCTGGAACAGGAACTATATTGACCACGTTCAGATCACCGCAGCAGAAACAGTCGGTTCCGAAGGTCGCGGCGCTTATTACGAAGGTGCCGGTACCTTACGCGATATGGTTCAGAATCATATCCTCCAGCTGATTTGCATGGTTGCCATGGAAGCGCCGGTTTCCTTTGATGCAGACGAAATCAGAAATAAAAAAGTGGATGTGTTGAATGCTATTCGGAAAATCAACCGTGAAGACGTAGGGAAATTCGCAGTGCGCGGACAATTCGAAGCCGGATGGATGGAAGGAGAAAAAGTGCCCGCATACCGTGAAGAAAAAAATGTAGATCCCAAATCGACGGTAGATACTTTTGCTGCAGTTAAATTTTATATTGATAACTGGCGCTGGCAGGATGTACCTTTTTATATCCGCACGGGGAAAAGACTACATGAAAAAACGACTGTCATCAATATTCAGTTTCGTCCCGCACCCAATTTTGCCTTCCCCCCGGAAGCAGCAGAAACATGGAGGGCAAACAGGCTTACGATCAGCATCGCGCCGGAAATGGATATCCGCTTACGCTTTCAATCCAAGCGGCCTGGTCAGTCAGTATCCCTGAATCCGGTGGACATGAAGTTCAGTTATAAAGACGAGTACGATGGAAATGAACCGGAAGCATATGAAACACTATTACTCGATGTGATGGAAGGAAATGCGACACTTTTTATGCGTAAGGATCAGGTAGAAGCTGCCTGGAAAATAGTTATGCCCATCCAGGAAGCCTGGCAAAACAGGCCGCCATCAAATTTTCCAAATTATGCTCCCGGATCCTGGGGACCTGAAGATGCTGAAGCACTGATAGCAAAGGACGGTCACCAGTGGATTGTAATGTGATAAGCTGAAAGCATAAAGCGTAAGGCCATTTTCGTTTATCGTTCATCGACATGCGATTGACGATCTTCGATCTCCGTTCTTCGAAATGAAATAAACATCCTGATGAATATCGAAGTTTTTAAAGATAATGACCATCTGTGTCACGCTCTGGCAGAATGGATCACCAGCCTGATTGAAGAAACGCTCACACGTAAAGAACAATTTTCTCTCGTGTTATCCGGCGGGAACACACCTAAAAAATTAAATCTTTTATTAGCCGGCTCTCCCTATAAAGATAGGATCGACTGGAAAAAAATACAGATTTTCTGGGGAGATGAACGCGCTGTTCCCCTCGATGATGAAAGAAATAATGCACGCATGGCTTTCGATACCTTGCTGAATAAAGTGAATATTTCAAAGGAGCAGATTCACATTATAGATACTAGCCTGTCTCCCGATGCCGCCGCAATGCAGTATGAAGAAATACTCAATGAATATTTTGGTACTGATGTTTTACCAGCTCAAACTTTTGATCTTGTTTTAATCGGCATGGGAGATGACGGGCATACCCTTTCTCTTTTTCCCGGAACACCTGTGATCCATGAAGAAAAATCCTGGGTGGTTGGTTATTACCTGAAAGCACAGGATATGTACCGCATCACACTGACAAAAAATATTGTGAATCGTGCGGATCATATCGTTTTTATGATCAGTGGAAAAGAGAAAGCCCATGCATTACATCAGGTGCTCGAAGGAGAAAGAAATCCTGATCTCTACCCTTCACAGGTGATCATCCCGACTCAGGGCGAATTGCATTTTTTTACCGATCAGGCTGCAGCAGCAGAGCTTGAGGCTTGAGGCTTTACGCTTCACGCCTCAAGCTTCACGCTTCAAGCTTCGAGCTTCACGCCTCACGCATCAATCGTATCATACACCTGAACACGCTTCCATAAGTGCTTGCACTCGTCTACAAACCGCAGGTGAATGGGATCCACCTGGTAACTATCCTGGTCAGCTACATTGTTAAAAATTAAAATCCAGGATATTGAATAGGAGGAGTCAATGACGTCCCTTGAAGTATTTGCCGGGACCCCGATGCTGAATCTTAGAATGGTTCTTACGCTGGAAAGTTTCTTCAACCCCGCAATCAAAGCCTTTTTATGTTCTTCATTACCTGGATCTGCCAGCCAGAAATAAACGTGATGAATGAATATCCCCTTAATTTCCTCAGCCATTTTATTTTAGTTTAATGTAGATTTTCATTACTATTGAACCCCTGCTTTTCGCTTTACGCTTTCAGCTTTAAGCTTACAAAGGGTATTTACCCTTTGCAATCAGTTTATCCGCGATACGTCTTTTGGCATCTTTACTGTTGAAAGGATTTGTTTTAGTGAATCTTTTCAATCCCATCAGCAGCATTCTTTGTTCGTCTCCGTCGGTAAATGCATTGATCGCGTCCTTACCATGCTTATCAATCTTGTCGGCTGAATCGTATAAAAATGTATGCAGAATATCGGATTCAAACGCAACCGCTCCTTCGCCCTTAGTAACAGTCAGCTTCATTACTCTCAATAATGCGGATTCTGCATGAAAGGTAATCATGGCCATGTCAGCAATATGCATAAGTATCTCCTGTTCGGATTCCAACTGCATCATCAGCTTTTGAACGGCTGCGCCGGCGGTTAGCAGGATGGCTTTTTTGAACTGTATGATCAGTTTTTTTTCAGCGGCAAACGGACTTTCATCCGGGGCACCAAAATCAGGAATGCTAACCAGTTCTTTCGCAACATTTTTTGCGGGAGTTAAGATATCGAGCCGGCCCTTCAAGCCTCTTTTCAATACCATGTCCACACTGAGTAAGCGGTTGATTTCATTGGTTCCCTCAAAGATGCGGTTAATGCGGCTGTCGCGGTAAGCCCGGGAAACCATATATTCATCACTGAATCCGTTCCCTCCATGAATTTGTACGGCTTCATCCACCACATAATTCAGCATTTCACTTCCGAATACCTTGAGCATGGCGCATTCAATGGCATATTCCTCGGCGGCGGCCAGAACGGCTTCACTGAATGGTTTCCCTTCTGCCAATAAATCCTGCTCTTTATCTTCAATCCATTTTGAAACACGATAAAGAGCTGTTTCGGCAACCCAGATTTCAATACCCATCTCGGCAATCTTATTCTTGATGGCTCCGAAATGGGAGATCATGGTTTTGAATTGTTCACGGGTGTTTGCATATTCAATGGCTGTTCCAGCTATACGCTTTGCACCTCCGAGTGCCGCCGCACATAATTTCAGACGGCCTATATTGAGAATGTTGAAAGCAATGATATGTCCCTTGCCAATTTCACCCAGGACATTTTCAACCGGCACTTTACAATCCTGGAAATAGAGTTGTACGGTGGAAGAACCCTTAATGCCCATTTTGTGTTCTTCCGGGCCACGGGTGAACCCTTCGAAGTTTTTTTCCACAATGAAAGCTGTAAATTTTTCTCCATCCACTTTTGCGAAAACCGTAAAGATGTCAGCAAATCCGCCATTCGTGATCCAGCATTTCTGTCCGTTGAGTAAATAATATTTCCCATCCTTGGTTAAGGTTGCCGTAGTTTTCGCACTCAGGGCATCACTGCCGCTATTCGGTTCCGTCAATCCATATGATCCTTTCCATTCGCCGCTGGCCAGCTTCGGAATGTATTTTGTTTTTTGTGATTCTGTTCCAAAATATAAAATGGGTAATGTACCAATGCCGGTATGAGCGGCCATGGCAACTGAAAATGAAAATCCGCCACCCAATCCTTCATTCACTAATGTGGCTGTAATAAAGTCCTTTCCCAAACCCCCGAGGTTTTCGGGAATAGATGTTCCCAGGAGACCCTGCTCACCGGCTTTGTCAAGTAACGAGGGCATCAGACCAGGTTCCAACTTATCGATCCGGTCAATTAAGGGCAGCACTTCCGTATCCAGAAAAGAGGCGCACATTTCTTTCACCATCAGCTGCTCTTCCTGAAAATTTTCTGGAATAAAACAATCGGCTGCTTCGGATTCACGAATCAGCCATTCTCCACCCTTTATTTCTGTTAGACCAGTGGTAATTGTACTCATAGCCGGGATTTTTATTATTTTAAATTGTCATATACCAGTTGCAGGACACCCTTGCAAATATCAATCTGATCGGGAGCCACACCTTCCAATGCTTCGTTCAAAGTATTTTCAGCCAGCATCATCGACTGCTCCTGCAACCTGAAGCCTGTTTTCGTTAAACAAATACGGTTGATTCTCCGGTCATCCGAAGAGGCAACCCGTTTAACCAATTGTAATTTTTCCAGATTGTCCACTAAACGCGTTATGCTGGGCTTGTCACGGAAAGTCGCATTGCATAGCTCCTGCTGACTTTGTCCGTCCTGTTTCCATAAATGATACAGCACACTCCATTGTTCAATGGTAATCCGGAGACTGGCACCATTAAACTTTTTTTGCAGACGCCGGGCAATGGCAATGGATGCCTTACCGGTTACAAAACTATAGAGTTCTCCTTTCTTAAATTGGTTGTTTGGCATATAGTTAGTTAAACAACTATATAAATCTACTCATTTCCCCTGAAATAACAAATTTTGGCGGCTTTTTATCAGGTAAATCGTAGATGTAAAACCTCAGCGTATATTTCCGGTTGAATGGGCATTCATTTCTTATTCGCGTTAACAGGAATACTGTTGCTGGCTTATGCCCTGCTGATATTTTATTATCATCGGGCCTGGGACCAGATTCCTTCTCCCTCTGAATTATCCGGTATCCAGGATACGGATCCCCCTATCCCGGTTTCTGTTATTATTCCGGCCAGGAACGAAGCCGGGAATATCGGGAATTGCCTGGATTCCTTACAAGCACAATCCTATACAAAGAATTATACAGAGATTATTGTGGTAAATGATTTTTCAACAGACGAGACCGCCCTCCTCGCTATGAAACATCCGGTAGGTTGCGTGCTTATTAATCTTTCTGATCATATTTCAGGCGTAATCAATTCCTATAAAAAGAAAGCGATTGAAACCGGCATCGCCCAGTCCTCCGGCGAACTAATCATATGCACAGATGCTGACTGCATCATGGGGCCTGACTGGATCCGGATCCTTGTAAATGCTTTTAAAAAAGAAAAACTGCAGTTCATTTCAGCGCCTGTAAAAATCATTTCAGACGGGTCCTGGCTTTCTGTATTCCAGGCACTCGATTTTATTTCCCTGCAGGGAATCACAGGAGCTGCGGTAAATAAAAATCTTTACCCCATGTGTAATGGCGCCAACCTGGCATATACGAGAAAAGCATATCAGGCAGTGGGTGGTTTTTCACATATTGATCATATTGCATCGGGAGACGATATGCTGTTGATGAATAAAATACAATCGGCTTATCCGGGTGAAAGTCATTACATCAAAGATCCGGCGGCGATCGTAAGCACTGCTGCAGCAGAAAATATAAAGGCGTTTTTGAATCAACGCATACGCTGGGCCAGCAAAATTTCTCATTATAAACATCCTTCCACTTTTATTACACTGGCGCTTGTTTACCTGGTAAATGCTTTCCTTCTGGTATTATTTATCAGCTGTTTTTTTTATGGCCACTGGCGCTGGCTGCTTATCCTGATTGCATTCAAAACCATTTCAGAATATTTTTTTGTTTCGAAAGTGGCGATCTTCTTTCATCAACAATCCCTGATGAAATATTTTCCCTTTTGCCAGCCTTTTCATATCCTCTATACAGTGATTGCCGGCAGTTTCGGTAGTTTTGGAAAATACGAATGGAAAAACCGTAAAGTGAAATAACCGCTTGAAAGAAAACCAATCCTTACAGGCAGATACCTGGCGACGGTTGAAAAAAAACCGGGGCGCCGTTTTTGGTATGGTCATCATAGCGCTGGCCCTGCTTACTGCTCTATTTTCTTACTTTCTCGCACCCGATCATAGTCCTTATGCGAACCGGATGGTATTGGAAATCGGTGGTCAAAAACCAGGTTACCATCAAAATTTCCTGTTAATCAAAAAACAACAAATCGTTACCCGGGCCTCTTTTCTGCAACGTCTGATTTCGGGTAGTGATGACCGTTACGAGTGGCAGCCGATCAGTTCCTGGAACCAACGGGGCGACAGTTTAATCGTTCAGAAATTCATCGATGAAGGAATTAGTGAAAGACAATCGTTTCTTCATTTGCCCCAGGATAAGGATCTGGAGATACGAGGTAAAACTTTCTGGCTCGGCACCGATCGCTACGGAAGGGACATTCTCAGCCGGCTGATTATTGGTGTAAGGGTTAGCCTGGCCGTCGGACTCATTACGGTTATCTTATCGCTGAGTATCGGTATCCTGCTTGGTGCTTTGGCAGGATATTATGGCGGCAAAACTGACCAGCTGATCATGTGGTTGCTGAATGTAATCTGGAGCATACCGACTTTACTACTCGTTTTTGCACTTACCCTGCTGCTGGGAAAAGGATTCTGGCAGGTTTTTATTGCTATAGGCTTAACGATGTGGGTTAATGTGGCGCGCATCGTACGCGGGCAGGTACTGGCAGTTAAACAACTGGAATATGTTGAAGCGGCACATGCACTGGGCTATCGTGACAGCAGGATAATTATAAGACATATTCTTCCAAATATTCTCGGTCCGGTAATGGTCGTCGCAGCCTCCAATTTTGCATCCGCTATCGTGATCGAAGCAGGACTTAGCTTTCTCGGTATCGGCGTTCAACCGCCCCAACCCAGCTGGGGACTCATGATCAAGGAAAATTATAATTTTATCATCACCCACAATCCCATGCTTGCCCTGGCTCCGGGTATCGCCATCATGCTGCTGGTTCTGGCATTTAATCTGCTGGGTAATGGATTGAGGGATGCTTTGAATGTGAAAGTCTGATCTATACCCGGGAATGATCAGAAAGATTTATGCTTTAAGCTTTACGCTTTCAGCTTATTAAGCTTCCTTATAAACCGGCACGTTCCGGTTAAAACTTTCGTCAAGGGAAATAAATGTTTCTGTTCTTTCGATTCCCTTGATCTTTTGAAGTTCGTCGTGCAACACAAAACGAAGTTGGTTAATATCTTTGCAAACAATTTCTGCAAACATGCTGTAGTTGCCCGTAGTATAATTCAATCTGACGATTTCAGGTACGCGGCGTAATTCCTTGGCAACGGAATCATATAATGAACTTTTTTCCAGGTAAATTCCAATAAATGCGATTACATCGAAGCCCAGGTGCTTGAGATTTACATTGAGCCTGGTTCCTTTTACGATTCCGAACTCCTGCAGCTTTTTTATACGAACGTGTATGGTGCCGCCGGACACAAATAATTTTTTGCCGAGATCCGCATAGGATATCTCAGCGTTTTCCATCATTTCATGAATTATTTGCAAATCCAGCTTATCTAAGTTAAATTTACCGCTCATTTTGAAGGATTATTTTTATAATATTTAATAAATATAGCATTTATTTAGATATTATCAAATATTTCAAAATAATTGTTAGTAGATATGCAATGGTTTGGGCTTTTTGCCATAATATTGCAATGTCCAGGGTCGCGAAACCCTGACAATACTGTGGAGTGATGAAATTTGGCAGACATGCCCTCTTGTCTCGGGGGTGGGGATCACAGGATAAACATCGCATAATGCCGCTCTCGCTGCAAAGCGTGGGCGACTGGGGTTGACCACCACTAACATTGTGCCTTGGCTAACTGCCCCGTGGAGGTTCGAATCCTCCCTCTACAGCAAAAGAATCAATGCCCATCCGGATAACCGGATGGGCATTTTTAATTTCCGGAAGCGTAGAAAGTTTACTTTCCTAAGCGAACGGAAATTAAAAATGGTAGGCGCGAGGCGCCGGCATTGATTGTTTTGCTTCACAAACCCAAATGGATCACTGCAGGTAATCCCCCTCTACAGCGATCGAAATCAATCGAAGGCCCTTGCTAAAGCGGGGGCCTTATTATTCCTACCCGGACATTAAAATTTTCTAAGTAAGCCTGCTTTAATAATTTATAACAGTTTATTAATTGTATGTCTTCACATTATCTTCTTCCTGTTCTAGTAATCTGTCCGCGGCCTGCAGAAATATTAATCATAAATTCGATAGAGCGTTAACCAGATCGATTGATTATGAATATTACAGACGATCTCCTGAAAAAATTCACCTTTTTTAAAGAGTCCGAATTCAAAAGTGAGCTGGCTCTTCATGGCAAGTTGCTGACGCTCAAAAAAGGAGATGTTGTTGTGCGTGAGGGTCAATATGTAAAATTCTTACCCATTGTTATTAAAGGAGCAATCAGGGTGTTCCAGCAAAATAAAGACAGGGAAATTCTACTATACTATGTAAGAGCGGAAGAAACCTGCACCATGTCCTTAGCAGCTGCTTATTTTAATAATAAAAGCTCCTCTAACGGAGTAGTCACTGAACCGACTGAAATACTCGTTTTCCCGGCACATCTGATCAATCAATGGCAATTGAAATATTCTTCCTGGAATAAATATGTGATGCATATGTTCAGGAAAAGGTATGACGAGTTGATCAGTTCCTTTGAGGGCTTTGTTTTTGACCACATCAATTTACGCGTGTTGAAATATTTGAAGGAGAAATCACTCAAAGAAGTCAGTAAATGTATTCATCTTTCACACCAGGAGCTGGCTGATGAACTGGGCACAACCCGGGTAGTTATTTCACGTATCCTGAAGGAATATGAGCGGCAAAAGAAAATTAAACTATTCAGAGGCCGGATTGAAATATTATAATACTCAAATTGTCAAAATTATGCGTTCAGCGTTCAGCGTTAAGCGTTCAGCGTTAAGCGTTAGGCGTTCAGCGTTATGCTTCAGGCTTTTTTTTCCTGTGTATCTTTTGATACCGTTTTTACTTATCCGGGCATTGTACTTTTGACAGGTAAATAAATCTTTAAAAACATTAACTAAAACAGTTATGAAAACACTACACTGCGCCGATGCCGGTTTCGATTGCAAAGCTGTGATACACGCAAATACCGATGAAGAAGTTTTAACACAAGCCGCTGAACACGCACTGAAAGTTCATAATACAGTCGTTACAGCTGAAATGGCTAATCAGATTAAGGATTTGATCAAAGAAGAGATGGTTTTGGAATAGCCCTTGGCTCGGATCCTTTTTCCCTTCGGCTTGAAAGGCGATTTATTATAATGCCCGGAACAGCTAATATATAAATTGTTCAAATACAATTTTTCCATTTTCTACTTTGTATACGCAAATTTCTTCCAGCAACACTCTGCCGCGACCTTTCATAGTAGCATCCAGTGTCATACCCACGCTGAACTGATTTCCGACAACAACCGGATCTGTAAAGGAACCCCCATGGCGTTCCTCTATCATACTGGCGAATTGTTTACCCTTTTCAATAACAGCATGAAGGCCTACTGCCCTTTCCACAGGTGCACCTGATGGTTCGACACTAACCATTTTCTCGTCATATAATTCTGTTTGGGCCTGTTGTATTTGTCCGGTGCGGCAAAGTGAAATTAACCGGTTAGCAACTTCCTGAGTAGTCATTGTTTATTTTTTTAATTGTAATGAAATATTTAAACTATGACGAACAGCCAGGTATGAAAGGGACATTTGGTAACAGTGTTTCCAAAACGCTTACTCAACTGTATGATCGTCCTTATTCTAAGCGAGCGTAACGATCATTCATCTATTTAAAATGCCGTTCAGCGATTGAATCTGTTTAGGGAATTTCGATCTGTTAGATTTGAAATCTTTCTTCGAATCACAAACAGCTTTTATGAAAAAAAATTATTTCATCGCCGTCTTGCTGCTGCTCGTCTTCTCTTGTAAAAAAACCAATAAAACTTCTTCAAACTCTACAACAGTGGGGACTGTGGCGGAAAGTACCGAAACGAATAATGGGATTACTTATCGCTTATTCATTGTCAGTGGACAAGCCAGCTACAAGGGGATTGTGGTAATGGGCAGTGGAAATGATGAAAATAACCCATCTCCTGGCAGCCTGAACGGGGCTGCTGAAACTCAATTCTGCGAGAAAGCCGCATCGAATGGTTATGTGGCGGCTATTGTACAATATAGTAAAACACCTGGTGTGGCGGACTGGAATGGAAGTGCGCTAACGATTGCAGCAGACTACGACAAATGCATCCAGTCACTGGCGACGCTTTATCATACAGATAAATCCAAATCTGTTGTTGGTGGCTTTTCCTATGCGAGTTTCATGTTGCTCACCGATATTGGAATGGATAATACTCTTTCATATGCAAAAGGCGTATTGGCTCCCTGCGGTGCCACCGGATCCTACGATGCCCAGCATTTTGTTCTGCCGGTTTTCAGTATCGCCTGCACTGGCAACAATGAAGGAGATTATTCCGGGAAGGCATTATATGATCAGATACCCAATAACTCATCTGTTAAGGCGGCCAGCGCCGGTGTAACAGATAACACCTGCAACACACATTGCGGCGGGAACTGGACCACCCCGTTGTATAATCAACTGGTGGAATGGGTTCCCTAGCAGGGAACTTTCCGGAAGCGGTCATCTTCTGTGCGAACAATTGCAACAGCACCCCATCCCTTTGGATATCGTTGTGGGATAAATTCTATTGCCCTGCTAAACATTTCCTGTTCAATTATTTTTTCTCTTTCCATATGAATAGTTTTAACTGGCAGATCAACAGAAATAAATTACCGTGCGAAAGAACAAAATGACCGGAATTAAATTCTAGGATTCCAAAAATTTTACAAACGGCTTATTCCCCAAAACAATAGATGATTTTTTTGGCACAAGATCCGGATGAAAATAGATGACGAGTAAAATGAGAAATGGTCCGAGTTCATAGGCAAGGGTGTCGCCCCAGATGCAGGAAAAGACATTCACTTTCGCGTCGGAGGGATCATTCTGCTGATAACGTACAGAGACCTTTTCATCCGGTTTTAAGGGAATGTTAACATTTCCATTGAAAATTACGGTATCCTTTCCTGTTATGAAGCGAATGACCGGATAGGTAGATATCCCTAAAACAGAGCCCAGGTTACCATGTCCGGTAAAGTATAAGCTGCCGGTCGTTTCTTTAGATCTTGCCAGCCAAAAAAGTTTATAAGCAGGAAGAGGTAAAAGGAAAAGGCAAAATAAAAGCAGGAAAAATGAATTACGACTTAAAATCATATATAAATATTCTCCTGTTCAATGATCCTGAACTGAATGATGGTCAGGTCTTTTTGCAAAATTATGCATATTGATCCATCTCAATCCGGCCACCAGAGTCAATCTTCTTTAAAAGGCCGTTTTCTGGCACGGATTTCGACTATTGCAGTGTAGGATAATTACGAGGAAAATGAATAATGAATATAATGTTAAGGATAAACTAACCCTTTTCCTGCTCGCAACTGGTGTTTTTTGTTTTGGAGTGATTTTGCCAGACTCTCTGTCAACCCATGTCAAAATGGTTCACTATGCCGCGCATTTTGGAATGAGCTTTTTACTCGCGCTTTCTTTCTATTTGATCTGCACGGTTAAAATGAGAATTTCAAAAAAGTTTTCTTATACCGTACTCATAGTTGCCACATTATTAATCGGTGCGATTTATAAATATTGGGAAATTTCCACTAAGGGTATGATTGGTAATTATTCTTTCCATACCATAATTGACCACTCAGGTACTATGACTTCCATGTCCCAGAATATCTCCGGTCTGATGGGCGCTATGTTGTTGATTGAAGGATTGCTGGATAGAAATCTGGTTTCAACTGCACTCAAATCAGATAAGCTGCATGTAAATAACAGGGGCAATATGCATGTAGTTAGTAAAATACCAGGCAATAAGCCACTGAGTAATATAGCCGCCTCCAATCATTTTTCTGCCGTAGCCGAAAACTAATTTTCCTTAGCCTTACTTTTGCTGGGCCATGGGCCAAAAAAAACTTCTCCGCTTTAAAGCAATTGGGAATTTTGCAAACGTTTTGCAATATCCGGAAGCCATGCCTGGCAGATGGAAAGATTTCTTCAAAAATGAAAACCCCATCACACTGGAGCTTGCCTGCGGCAAAGGAGAATATACAATTGGTCTCGCTTCCTTATACTCACACAGAAATTTTATTGGCGTTGATCTGAAAGGAAACCGCATTTACGCCGGAGCGGTTGAGGGGCTCAGGAATAATCTTAGCAATGCCGCTTTCCTCCGCACACATATTGACAAAATCGATACCTATTTTTTACCGGGTGAAGTAAGTGAAATCTGGATCACCTTCCCTGATCCCCATCTTCGTACTTCCCACGCAAAAAAAAGACTTACCCATCCCCGTTATCTGCGGCTTTATCAGTCTATTTTGAAACAGGGCGGTTTCGTGAATCTGAAAACAGATTCACCGGCCTTGTTTTATTTTACGAAACTGATCGCCGATCTCTACGATATGGAAATTTTGGATTTTTCTGAAGATGTTTATTCGCGAGCAGAAAATCCGGCAGAGATGCATATCAGAACCCACTATGAAAAACTGGATATCGCCGCCAGCAATAAGATTTATTATATGAAGTTCCGCTTGCCGGAAAATCAAATTCCGCAACCGGATTTGAAACTACAGCAACTCCTGAAGCAAATCGAAAATGCAGAATACCTTTAATATGGCCAAACCGAATATTAAAAATAATAATTCAAAAAATCCGGATAAGAATCTGCGCAAAATTCAACCATCCGGGAAAAGAGAAGAATCTTTTTTTGAATTGGTTTATGAAGTCGCGCGACAAATTCCTTACGGACGTGTAACTTCCTATGGTGCGATCGCGGCCTGTCTGGGTACAAAACTCTCGGCGCGTATGGTGGGATGGGCTATGAATGGAGCAGATAAAATAAATCCTGTTGTGCCCGCACACCGTGTCGTAAACCGCGTTGGGCTACTTTCAGGAAAACATCATTTCAAGCCGCCTGGAAAAATGGAAAAGCTATTGAAGAAAGAAGGTGTTCTTGTAAAAGACGACGTGATCGTCAACTTTAAGGAAAAATTCTGGGACCCGGGAAAGCTTGAGGCTTGAGGCTTGAGGCGTGAGGCGCGAGACGTGAGGCGCGAGGCATGATGCTGGAGGCTGGAGCCTCAAGCGTAAAACGGGCTGATCATTATATAGACGATAACTCCTGTTACGGCCACATAAAACCACAGGGGCCAGGTAATGCGGGCTAGTTTCTTATGTTTATCAAAACGTTCCTGGAAAGCTCTTTGCAAAGTGAACAACACAAAGGGAATAATGATGCCACTCAGAATGATATGACTACTTAGAATAAAATAATAAACGTAGCGAAGACTGCCCGCCTGTAATTTTTCTTCCGCGCTCAAAACACCATCATGGTTCAGATCCCCATATTTCACAGACGGATTCGAGCTGTGATAGATAACGTACGAAATTAAAAATATGGCGCTCAATACAACCGCTGTCAGGTTTGCAGCGCGATGAGCGCGAACCCACCGATTCTTAATGCAATATAAACTCGCCAGCAATAAAATGGCGGTGGTTGAATTCAGGATAGCATGAAACAGTGGAAGGTTGCTCGTATTGAATCCTAAATTTATTTTGGAGTGAAGTCCAACAATTAAAAATGCCACTGCCATTGGAATAGCTATAGAAATTGTTATGATGGGAAGAGTATAACTTTTTTCTTTCATAGCAGGCTTTGGGTCTTAGGCTTTCGGGACAAATAAACCACTACCGTGGCAGTCGCAATCAGGATAAAAATAATAAGCGGAAGAATAGGCCGCACTTCACTGAAAGGAGAAATATAATGCTTATCCTTTTCCAGCATAATGAAAACCATATCGCTCGCCAATTTGTTGAGATCCATACTATCCAGCCCGTTATAGTATCCCCTGACGACGTGTTCCTTATCAAGCAGCACCAATTTTTGTGTATGGATAAAGTTGGAATCCACCCCTTCACCGTCAGCAAGTCCCAATTTTAATTCGTTGATGGAAAAATCATAGATCTGCTTCTTGGGCCCGGTGAGCAGCCACCAGGAACCAGGATTCACACCAAATTTATCCGCATAGCTTTTTAAGACTGAAACCGAGTCCCTTTCCGGATCCACGCTAAACGAAAGGAATTGTATAAAGGCCGGATTCAGTTGTTTAAACTGATCCTTCGACGAAAGTGCATCCTGTAATTTCCTGATGTTGGCAGTCAGTTTTGGACAAATGGAGGGACATCGGGTAAAGAAAAAATCGGCCACAATCACTTTGCCAGGGAGATCTGCGAGGGAAACCGTATTACCCAGCTGATTTTGAAATTTAAAATCTTCTACCGAATGCCAGGCAGTATCAGTGAAGGTTTTTCCATCTCTTACGTGGGAAGCAACGCTGTCATAATAAAATCTGCCTGGCATCCCCATGGAATAGTCGCTGGCCCTCTTTACCAGCAGATAACTGATAACAGGAATCATCACCGCCAACATTACAGCCGTTAAAGCTTTCTTGCTCACTAGTTAATTGAAAAGTTATTCTTTCCCCGGTTTCTTTCCTTCCTCATGTTTCTCCGGTTGTACTACCTTGGTTTTACTTTGTTCGTACTGGTAACTATCATAACGCATCCGCAATTCGTGGTAGGAACTTCCGTCCCACATAAACGCAATCAGGAACCAGATAAAAAGACAGGCTGGAATAGCAATCGTCATGATGAGATTTTTGATCTCATGGCCGAGATGCATAAATTCCGCAACAATGAAGAACGCTTTCGCCAGAGTCATGATAACAAAGACCCCGTTCAATATATGTTTCGGAAAGAACTGGGTTTCATAATATATAATAGCTATTATCAGTTCAAACAAAGTAATACCGAGCAGTATCCAGAATGTTCTCCAGACCGCCTTCGTGTCAAACGAGGTTTTCTCTTTTTCGAAGTGCGTAGTAGTGCCTTGGGAAGAATCCATAACTCAGACGTTTAAATTATAACAGGTAAAAACAGGTGAACACAAATACCCATACCAGGTCGACAAAATGCCAGTATAGTCCGGCCTTTTCTATCATCAGGTAATGACCCTTTCTTTCAAAATCACCGCGCCAGGTTTTAATCAGCATGATGATATTAATGATCACACCTGAAAATACATGGAATCCATGAAAACCGGTAATGGTAAAAAAGTAATTCGTGAAGTTGGTGGTTGACTGCGTGCCGTCAATATTCATAAAAGGATTTCTTCCCCACCACGCACCTTCTTCGTGCAGATGCGTCCACTCCCATGCCTGACAGCCAAGAAAGGCGAGGCCACCCAGAATGGTCAGGAACATCCATTTCATAACTGCTTTACGATCATGAATCTGACCCGCGCCAACGGCCATAACCATGGTGACGGAACTCATGATCAGTATAAAAGTCATCAGGCTCACAAATGCCAGCGGCACGGACATTTCACCGATGATCGGAAAACTCCGGAATACTTCATTGGGATTAGGCCAGGAACTGGAAGAAAAACGTATGGTTCCGTAAGAAATCAGGAAAGCTCCGAATGTAAAAGCATCACTCATGAGGAAATACCACATCATGAGTTTACCATATTCAACATTGAAGGGGCTTCTACCTCCACTCCACCATTTTTGACCTACGGGAACTGTATGTGCCATGAGATTGTTTTGAACAGGTTCACAAATTTATCTAACAAAAAGCATACTTTATTGTACCATTAAAAAGAAAATAAACAGGTAAATCCATAACAGATCAACAAAATGCCAGTATGTGCTCACCACATCCACCGGTACCATATTATAACTCCGGATCCGCGTATTTCTTGCTCTCATCCACAATGTAAACAGGGCTATTACTCCACCAAATACATGCAGGGCATGCAATCCTGCTATTATATACAAAAACTGCCCTGCGCCGGATCCGTGTAAAGTGGTACCCGTAGCCCATAAGTGGCGAAATCCCAGCCATTGTAATAATATAAAAATAAGTCCCAGAATCAGGGTCGCAGCCACCAGTTTTTTATACCGGATCATCCGTCTTTCCGTGAATGATTTCCCGGCCAAAAAAATCGTTACACTGCTGATCAGCATAACAGCTGTCGAATAATAAAAAGCAAGCGGAGTTGTATAGCTGGTCCATCCGGGTTGCTCTCTTTTTACAATATACGCACTGGTGAGACCGGCGAACATCATAATGATACTGCCGATTGCCACCCATAAAATAAATTTATGGGGATGTATTTTTTTATTCTGATCAACCACCGTTTTTAATTCTAGACTCGGAATCATTTTATCAATTTCAGGAAGCCACTTTATCAATAAGCAAAGCCAGCAAAACCACAGGTAAATAAATATAACTGCTGAACATCACCCTTCTCGCCGCCTGCACAGTCATTTCCCTGTATAAACGAACACAGGTTCCGACCATAAATAAATTAGCAACCAACACGATCAGCAAACTCACCTGGCCGCTCATGCCGTTAAAATATGGCAAAACGCCAACAGGCAAAAGCAGCAGCGAATAAATGACCGACTGAAGGGCAGAGTATTTTGTTTGACCATCTCCCGATGGCAATAATTTAAATCCGGCCGCTGCATAATCCTTATGCGCAATCCAGGCGATAGCCCAGAAATGAGGGAACTGCCAGAAAAACTGTAAAGCAAAAAGTATCCATCCGCCAGCGCTCAAACTATCATTTCCTGCTGCCCATCCGATCAGGCAGGGCATCGCCCCCGGTACAGCTCCCGCAAGCACAGCCACGGAACTGACTTTTTTCAGGGGTGTATAAATAAAAGCATAAAAGAATAAACTGAGAACGGACAGGAATGCCGTCAGAAAATTAAAATGCCAAAGGAGCATCGTTCCCGCCAGCCCACAGATTACGGCGAATGAAGTGGCCTCGGCGGGAGACATTCTACCAGACGCAACCGGGCGTCCGGCGGTTCGTTTCATCATCGCATCCGTGGTTTTTTCCATTGCCTGATTGATCGCATTCGCACTACCGGTTACGAGCATCCCTCCTACAAATAAAAGGATGATGGCTTTCCAGTCATATTCCGTTACCCTCGGTGCGAGCAAGTAGCTGATCACTGCCGAAAAAACAACCATGAAGCTAAGGTTGAATTTAACCAGCAGCATATAGTCTTTCAACTTTTCTGCAATCTTAAAAGAACCGGATTGTTTTACAGATTCGGGCGACATCAGGCGATAGGGTTTATCCCCGGAACTAATGGTGCTGTTCATCGGCTCCAAGTGGTTCTGTTTGAAGGATGAAATCCTTTCCGTCTTTACCATAGTCATAAGCCCAACGGTGGACTTCCGGAATTTCTCCGGGCCAGTTACCATGACCTGGGCGAATAGGCGTTGTCCATTCCAGTGTATTAGCCTGCCAGGGGTTTTTTGTAGTCACTTTTCTCCCTTTGAATATGGAATAGAAAAAGTTAAATACAAACATCAACTGAACGGCGAATACGACCATGGCAACGGTTGAAATAAATCTGTTCAGGTCGCCAAACTGGTTGAATGACGCCCAACCCTGGTACTCTACATAACGGCGGGGCATACCTGCTAATCCTTCATAATGCATGGGCCAGAAAATCAGGTAAGCTCCTGCGAATGTGACCCAGAAATGAATATAAGACATCGTATTATTCATGTAACGCCCGTACATTTTCGGGAACCAGTGATAAACACCACAGAACATACCCATGAAAGCCGAAACACCCATCACGATATGAAAATGTGCGATGATAAAATAAGTATCATGCAAATGGATGTCCAGCGTTGAATTTCCCAGAAATACACCAGTCAGTCCGCCGGAAATAAACATACTTACAAATCCGATTGCAAATAACATGGCCGGCGTTAATCGAATATTACCGCGCCAGAGCGTCGTGATCCAGTTAAATACTTTGATCGCTGATGGTACCGCAATCAACAGGGTAAGCAATACAAAAACAGAACCCAGGAAAGGGTTAAGGCCCGTAACAAACATATGATGCGCCCATACCAGAAAGGCCAGGATCGTAATTGCGAACAGGGAACCGATCATCGCCATATAACCAAAAATCGGTTTACGCGAATTGATCGCCATGACTTCTGATACCAGACCCATCGCCGGAAGAATAATAATATAAACTTCCGGATGCCCCAGGAACCAGAACAAATGCTGGAACAGGATCGGCGATCCCCCTTCGTTTGGAAGTGCCTTTTGTGTTGCAGCAATAAAAATATCAGAAAGATAAAAGCTGGTACCGGCATGCCGGTCGAACAACAATAAGATTAAGCCTGAAAGAAGTACGGGGAATGAAAGCACTCCGAGGATCGCAGTAAAAAAAAGCGCCCATATCGTTAGGGGAAGTCTTGTCATACTCATTCCCTTCGTGCGCATGTTGAGTATTGTCGTAATATAATTCAACCCACCCAACAGGGATGAGATCACAAACAAAGACATCGCCGCGATCCAGAAGTCCATGCCCCCCTTTGATCCAAGATTCGAATCTCCCAAAGCACTTAGTGGCGGATAAACTGTCCAGCCTCCACTCGCAGGGCCAGTTTCTATGAATAAAGAAGTAAGCATCACCACACTGGCCATCCAGAAAAACCAGTAGGACAGCATATTGAGGAATGGTGACGCCATATCACGTGCTCCGATTTGCAGTGGAATCAGGAAATTTGCAAATGTTCCGCTCAAACCGCCGGTTAATACGAAGAACACGAGCACCGTACCGTGCATGGTAACCAGGGCATAATAAGCTTCCGGCTGAATCTTCCCACCCTTGGCCCATTTACCCAGGATGTCCTCCAGGAATGGAAAAGTGGAATCCGGATAACCGAGTTGAAGCCTGAACAATACCGACATCAAACCTCCGAGGATAGCCCAGACCATTCCGGTAATCAGGAATTGTTTACAGATCATTTTATGATCCTGACTGAAAACATATTTCGTTATGAAAGTTTCTTTATGATGATGGGCCTCATGATCTCCATTGTGGGTATCGTGTGAAACGACTGCCTCACCGGGTCCATGTATCGTCAAATCAGTACTCATCATTGATAGTTTAGTATTTTTTATTCCTTTTACGCGTAACGCTTAACGCCGAACGCTTAACGCATTTTACCTCCAACTGCCAACCGCCAACTGCCAACCTTATTTCGATGCAACCAACTTCGCAGGCATATTCACCGCAGTTGTCTTCACTGAATCTGCTGCTGGTGCTGCCGGCAATTTATCCTTCATTACCATCGCATAATTCGAAATCTGTTTTGCTTTCCATAGTATAAATTCTTCTGCAGAGACAATCTTGATAATTCCCTTCATTGTATAATGTCCCCGGCCACACATCTGGTCGCAGGAAATTTCGTATTCGAAATCCGGATTGCCGGTTGATTTCTTCATTTCATCTGTCGTATACAACGGAGTAAACCACATGGTAGTGGGTGTTCCGGGTACTGCATCCATTTTCATTCTGAAATGCGCTAACCCCACATCGTGAATGACATCCCGGGAATTAATGATCAGTTTCAACGGCTGTTTTACGATCGCATACATGGTTTGGGAAACGACGATATCATCATGCGTTTTCTCATCTTCCCAAATTAATCCCAATGGATTATTTTCTGCATCACTGATATTCTTATAATATTTGTTCCCGAATACACCATCTTTTCCCGGATAACGATAGATCCACCCGAATTGCTTACCGGTTATTTCTATCTGTAAGGCGTTTTTAGGAGCTTCTCCCGTAATTTGAAACCAGTACATCAGCCCAAACCCAACGAGAACAGTCAGTGCAATGGCAGGCACAACGGTCCAGATAACTTCCAGTTTATTATTATGAGGAAAATAAAATCCCTTTCTCTTTTCTGAATACTGGTACTTGAACGAGAACCAGAACAGGAGAATCTGCGTTATGAAAAACACTACCCCGGTAATGGCAATCGTGATGTACAGCATCTGGTCAATTTTCTCTCCATGATCAGAAGCTGATTTTCCAAGGATTTTTCCTCTGAACAACTCGTTACACCAGTAAACACCAATCAGTCCCAGTACGAGGAAAACAATCATCAGGAACCCGTTGATCCGGTTATTCGATTCGTTATTTTTCTTTTCGCCTTTCAGAATGCCTACATACTCACTGGCCTTTGCAATCTGAAACGTGATCACAAATCCCAACAATAAAATCGCAAACAGAAAATAGGTAGACATGATGCTTAAAAAAATTTAATCGTTTTAACTCTTTACGGATAACAGGAACGACTAAGTATGATGAATAATACTTTCTTTAAAGAACGGATGGTTTTTAGCCAGTAACGGGAATTTTGCCAGCACATTACCGGTCTGGTAAATGATCAGTCCAACGAAACCCGCTGCAAGTCCGATATCAAAAAGATTCAAAGGCACATGATCCGGGACCAGACTTCCAAAAACCATCTGGTAGAAATCCACCCAGTGTCCAACCAGCAAAGCTACAGACATAAAGGTTACAGTAGTATAGTTGCGTTTGGAACTGGCCCGCATATAAATTAACAGGGGAGCCAGGAAGTTGATGCATAGATTCAGGTAAAAAAGACCTGTATACGCACCTTCAAACCGAGGCTTGAAATAAGTTGTTTCTTCCGGAATATTGGCATACCATATCAACATGAACTGGGAGAACCAGAGATAGGTCCAGAACACAGAAAACGCAAACTGGAATTTACCCAGGTCGTGCAGATGTTCCTTATTCACATATTCGAGGTATCCTTTATTCTTCAGGTAAATAACAAAGAGCGAAATCAACGCCATTCCCGCCACAAAGGTGCTGGCGAAAGTATACCAGCTGTACATGGTACTGAACCAGTGTGCGTTGATGCTCATCAACCATAACCAGGGTACAGTAGACGCTACCGTCAGAGCGAACCAAACTATAAACAGAGCGGCCCATACGGTGTTCTTCCAGATATATTTTTTGCCCTCTTCAATTGTCAGCGGATGATCGTCCAGTTCCCGGCTCAACTGCCGCATTTTATAGCCCAGCACGGTCCACAAACCGATGGTCAGAGTAGTCCAGATTATAAAAAATGTCGGATTCAGAAATCCTTTTTTCCCATTCAGGATAGGATCCTTTGCAACTTCTGCCTTATCCAGCCATTCGTAAATAATAGTTTTATGCCCTAATACCAGGCTCAGGAGTATCACAAAAGTGATACCGCCGATCACTGGTACACAGGCCGAGATAGCTTCTGTTACCCGTCTAAAGGTCAAAGTAAAACCGGCCCAGGCAAGGGTGGTTGCACAGAAAAAGAACATGGCTGCATTTACGACCAGCAGAAAATAAACACTGTTCTGTAACAGGGCGGCCCAAAACCGGATCTGATGTGCTTCATCGCCCCTGCCATATATAAGATACCCGACGATCAGGGAAAGAAGCCCCGCTCCCATCAGCCCCATCGACCACATCCTGAAACCAGAAGGAATTTCAAAACGTTCTTTAATAGACATTCTTAATAGTTTTTATACTGCTCTTCTAATTTTTCTTACCTGTTGAATCAGATGCCGCGACCGGATGTGCAGCTGCCTGCTTTGCTTTGATATAAGCAATCACCATCCATCTTTGCCTCGTATCTAACTGGGAAGCATAACTCCCCATTTTATTTTTACCGTAGGTAACAGAATAGTACATCTGTCCTTCGGGCATCGCTTCATATTTTGCATCTCCTACCAGAGTGGCGGGTTTTGCAGGAAAGGGACCGTCGCCTCCCCTGTACAGAGGACCATTGCCATCCAGCTTTGTTCCATGGCAGATACCGCAATTCACCAGGTACAAACGATTTGCTTCCGTCATTGTCGCTTCATCCAGTCCACTCAGAGGATTCTTAACTGCTCTGGAAGCTGCGTAATAGGCTGTGTCGCCTGCAGCATCCTTCGCAATTTCAAAAGGGAAAATCGCACCGCGCTTCAGAGTCCCGGGAACCGGGGTATTGCTGTAGTGAATACCTTTCTTCAAAAGGGCATCCCTTTCTTCCGGTGTAACCGCATAAGTTTCATACGCCCGGCTATACGTCATATCCGGCATATAAATTCTTCCTGTATTGCGCCTGACATCATCGCTGCATGATTCCAGTAACACCAGGGATAAACAGAAAAGAATTATTTTTTTATAGATCTGCATTGCCATATTCATTTCGTTAAGCCAGAATAGTTTTTGCGTTATCTACTGAAGGGATGTTTTTGCTATAGGTTCCAAGCCACCATCCTGTTTCTGCATCCTGAACATGCACATCAAATGCACCGGTTGATTTCAAAAAGGCCTGCAGTTCCGCTACATTGGTTTTATCAGTGCACTCGATCACCATTGTAAACTGGTCGTCTGTAGAACGAAGGTTAAAATGGTGCTTCCTGACAAAAGGCGCCATCTGACAGAGATAGCAAAAGGTGAGCACCATACCTACAGCGGAGAAAAGTACAGTCAGTTCAAAAATAATCGGGATCCAGGCCGGCAAGGCAAAATGGGGCTTACCACCAAAGTTCAAAGGCCAGTCATAAATAAATGCATAACTGATACCGGTCAGGGCTGTCGTTGTCCCGGTAATTGCATAAATAAAGCCTGCCGTATGTAAGCTGGTTTCTCTCAATCCCATCGCATGATCCAGTCCATGGATCGGCATAGGTGTGTACACGTCGTGTATCCTGTAGCCACCCTGTCTGACTGTCTTCACAGCAGGGAAAAGGATTGCTTCGTCATCGTAATTTCCTACTACAAATCTTTTAATAGCCATATAATCGCTTTAGAAGATATTTAATGGGCGTGTTCAAATTCGTGCGCAAATGTTTCCACTGATTCATTCTCTTCAGTACCCATCTTCTCCTTATAATTTTCTCCGGATTTTTTCAGGATATGCTTGATTTCAGCCACGGCGATCACCGGGAAGAATTTCGAGAACAGGAAATAACAGGTGAAAAACAACCCAAAGGTCCCCAGATAGAATCCAACCTCCCAGATTGTAGGCGCATAGTAAGTGCTCCAGCCACTGGGAATATATTCTCTATAAATGGATGTAACAATGATTACAAATCTTTCGAACCACATCCCGATATTGATGATCACCGACATGAAAAATGTCAGAACGATATTCCTCCTGTACTTTCGAAACCAGAATATCTGAGGGGAAAGAACATTACATCCCATCATGATATAATAGGACCATCCCAGAGGTGATAATAAATTCGCGCGGTTTTGAAAGAAGGCGAATTGCTCATAAGGATTCTGACCGTACCAGGCGATAAATAATTCCGTCAGGTAAGCAACTCCTACAATGGAACCGGTGAGCAATATGATTTTATTCATCACATCAATATGCTCCAGAGTAATGTAATCTTCAAGTCCCAGTACTTTACGGGATATAATTAACAGTGATTGCACCATGGCAAACCCGGAGAATACGGCACCAGCGACAAAATAAGGGGGAAAGATAGTCGTATGCCATCCCGGAACAACGGATGTGGCAAAGTCAAAAGATACAATAGTATGAACTGAAAGCACCAGTGGCGTGCTCAAACCCGCCAGCACCAGTGATAAAGCTTCATGCCTTTGCCAGTGCTTGGTTGAACCTGACCATCCAAAGGAAGCCATACCATAAAAAAACTTTCTCCACTTCAGTTTGGCACGGTCGCGAACAGTGGCCAGATCAGGCAACAAACCGCAATACCAGAATAATAAGGAAACCGTGAAATAAGTTGATATCGCAAATACATCCCATAATAAGGGTGAATTGAAATTCGGCCATACAGAGCCCCGGGTATTGGGATAAGGAAATATAAAGAAACACATCCACACGCGACCCATATGCCAGATCGGAAATTGCCCGGCACACATCACAGCAAAAATCGTCATCGCTTCCGCCGCACGGTTTACACCCGTTCTCCATCCCTGCCGGAATAATAAAAGGATGGCTGAAATCAGTGTTCCTGCATGCCCGATACCCACCCACCATACAAAATTCGTGATATCCCATCCCCAGCCAACGGTCTTGTTCAGGTTCCACTGTCCCGTTCCGTAAATAACTTCTCGTGTTACGGAGAAAATTCCGAAGCAGAGCAGCAGAACCGCAGTCAGAAATCCCATCCACCAGAGTTTGGATGGACGGTTTTCGATCGGTCGGACTATATCTTCCGTGATCTGGTGATAGTTTTTATCACCTGACACCAGCGGCGGCCTTACCTGAGATTCGTATTTAAATGCAGACATACTGGGTTATCACTTTTCCCCCGCACGTGCGGGGATTAAAAAATCATTACGCTTTTTCCTTTGCTTCAGATTCCTGGTTACGGACTTTCGCGAGGTAAGTAATATTTGGCATTACGTGCAATTCTTCCAGCACATGATACAAACGATGTTCATTTTCCTGTCTGGTCTTTACGATCGCGCTTTTCGAATTATTTATATTACCGAATACAATGGCTTCAGTCGGACAAGCCTGCTGACAGGCTGTAATGATATCGGCATCCTCTAAGGTTCGGTTTTGTTTTTTTGCTTTCAACTTGCCATCCTGCAAACGCTGAACGCAGAAACTACATTTTTCCATCACCCCTCTGGAGCGTACAACCACATCCGGGTTCAGCACCATGCGGGTGAGGTCGTCATTCATCATCAGTACGGCATCATTTAGTTTACCGACGCCCTGTTCATCCTGATTATTCGGGAAACTGTCGGCATTCATATAATCTTCCCAGTTGAAACGACGCACTTTGAACGGACAGTTATTCGCGCAATACCGGGTACCGATACAACGGTTATAAGCCATTTGGTTCAGCCCCTCACTGCTATGATTCGTTGCTGAAACCGGACAAACATTTTCGCAGGGAGCATTATCACAATGCTGGCAGAGCATTGGCTGAAATACCGTTTCAATGCTGTTGGGATCTGTCAGATTCCCTGTGAAATAACGATCGATGCGGATCCAGTGCATATCGTGGAAACGAACTACTTCATTCTTACCTACGATGCTGACGTTGTTTTCCGCAATGCAAGCAACTACACAGGCGCCACAACCGACACATGAATTGAGGTCGATCGACATACCCCAGTGAAGTCCGGGTTTGTCATAATATGGATAAAGCGTCCCGTCTTTTTCATACCCTTCAACACCGCCGAATTTCGATTCTTCCTTTTTCCTGTCCTCCATGATCTCATCCGGTTCTTTCACAAATTCATTCAGGGTCATTTCCTTTATCACGGAAGTCCGGCCTTCATAAGAACCATGAATCTGCACCTGGGCTACCTTATATTCTTCAGAAGTCTTCTCAAAACTTACATCCGGTACGATCCATTCTGTCGTTGTACCGTTATTCACTACAAAAGGAAAAACATTTTTACCCGCTCCTACTGCAGCAAGTCCGATATAATCACCGGTATTTTTGGGATCCGCGCTTTCACGGCCGTAACCAAGAGCAACGGCAAATACGCCTTCAGGCATACCGGGAACTGCAATCACAGGGATCGTTATTTCGGCGCCATTGGCTTTTAGTTTTATAAGTTGGCGTTCGGGATGAGATTCATATTTATCGGATTGATTGTGGTTACCCAGATCAATCCCGTATTGTTCTTTAATGAAATTAGGAGAAACCATGGCGAAATTATCCCAGGTTGCTCTTGTTATCGGATCGGGTAATTCCAGCAGCCAGGGATTATTTGACTGCGCCCCGGTGCCCATGCCAACCTGCTGATAAATCACCAGTTCGTACTTGCCGCCTTTTTTCATGGAAGAAATGGCGGAAGCAGCTACTGCTAAGGATCCGGCATTAAATGTTGCTCCCGTGAGCGGAGCGATTATACCTGCAGCCGGTGCCATTTGTTCTACCACACCGTCCTGTAATGCTTTTTCATATCCGTCATGACCACCAAGTTTGGAGGTCCAGTATTGTTTGAAAAAATCGTCGTAAGTAGTTTTATTTCCCGTCCATATCAACAGTGAATCCTCGAATGGCCGTGTACGAAAAAGAGGTGCGATTACCGGCTGCATCATGGAAATATATCCGGTTCTCGACTGGGCGTCACCCCACCGTTCAAGGAAATGCGGTGAAGGAAGAATGAATTTGCACAATTCAGTGGTTTCATCCAGCCGTCCGGAAAAAGAAATCGTGGTTTTTATTTTCAGCAGACCTGCTTTGAAGTTTTTCGAATCCGGGTTATCGTAAACCGGGTTTACATCATAGATCAGTAATGTGCCGACTTTACCTGCATTCATATCTGAAACCAGTGAAGCGAATTCACTGTCAATTCCCTGGCGGGTCAGATTGGTAGCATCCCAACTGATGGTTGTTCCATTCGCGCCGATGGTTTCGTTGATTGCATTTACGATCGTTTGAACCTGTATATTATTGGAAGCCGAAACGACCAGGCCTTTTCCTTTATTTGCCAATAGATCTTTGGCGGCTGCACTGATGCCGGCTTTTAATTTTTCAGGCAGAGCAGGAGCGCTTACGTTTCCACCAACGGCTGCAAGCAGAGCGAGCGCTACAGCCGGGCTTTCCGAAGGCAGATGGGCATATCTTTCATCTGCGTTTGCACCCGTCATGGTCAGCATGGGTTCAAACTGATAATGCCTGTTCATGGAAGGCGCTTTCTCATCAATTTTTCTACCCTTCGCATATTGTCTGGCAAACTCAATAGGTGATAGCCAGGTCCCCAGGAAATCAGCAGCCAGGCTTACAATCACTTTCGCATTGTCGAAATGATAAGCGGGGATCACGCGCTTTCCATATGACGCCTCATTGGCCAGCAGCATGCCGCTGAATGAATCTGTATCATATTGTATGTGACGACTTCCCGGGTATTTAGCCAGGAAATCTGAAATGATTTGTTTGGTTGTAACGGAAGTAATGGTAGGCGTAAGCAGAATGGTTGTACCTGTTTGTCCTGCTATAGAATCAGCCACCAGTTTATCAAATGCTTCGAAGCTGGTGACTTCCTGCGGAACTCCCTTTACCATTTGTACAGGATAACGCAGGCGGGCGGTGTCATAAAGGTCCAGGATCGAAGCCTGGACGCGGGCGGATGTTCCTCCCCGGGTAACAGCAGACAGTTCGTTTCCTTCCAGTTTGATCGGACGGCCGTCTCTCACTTTAGCAACTATGGAAACGGCATCACCACCGGAAACAAAAGTAGTCGCATAATAATCGGCAACACCGGGAACTATATTTTCCGGTCTGTTTATATAAGGTATAACATGCCTGACAGGCATTTCGCAACTTGCAGCAAGGGTAGCCGCAGCCGTACTGAAACCGAGATATTTCAGGAAGTCACGACGTGGATGTTTTGAGTCCATCATTCCTTTGCCGTCGTCCAATATAGTTGGAAGATCTTCCTGGAACTCATTTTCTGCTCCCTTTATATAGGATTCAGTCAGATTAAGTTCCCCAAAACTTTTCCAGTACTTTTTTTCGCTCATTGAGATTCAAATTTGAAAATCCAAAACTTAAGAAAGTGTCATTTGCCCATCTGCCCATTTGCACATCTGCACATTTAATAATGGCATTTCTGACACTCAGTTCCACCGATATTTTCAACCGTAACGCTGTCCATTTGACCGGTTGCGAGGTTATGGTTGAACCTTTCGTAAATGCTATAGAATTTATTCCCGTTTCCGGCTGAATCCGGGAAATTAACTTTTGTTGTGCGGTGACAGTTAATACACCAGCCCATGCTGAGTTCGGAGAACTGTTTTACTTCGTTCATCTGGGTGATGTTTCCATGGCATGTCTGGCACTGAACTTTACCTGCACGGATATGCTGTGAGTGGTTGAAATACACATGGTCGGGAAGATTATGAATCTTGACCCATTCGATCTGTTTACCCGGCTCAGTGTATTTACCTGATTTCGGATCGTACCCCGTATAAGAATAAAGTTTCTGAATTTCACCGGTGGCATCTACTTCTTTTCCATCCGCCCGGTATAACGGCTCTCCCTTATAGTCATTGATGGCTGCGTGACAATTCATACAGACATTGAGGGAAGGAACCCCGGCCATTTTAGAATCCCAGGCACCACCGTGACAATATAAACAACTGATCTGGTTCGTTCCCGGATGCACTTTATGAGAAAAGAAAATGGGTTGTTCCGGCTGGTAATTTTGCTGGCGGCCTAAACCAATCGCAGCCTGTACCACATAATAACCGCCTATTACAAAAAGTACAAGCACGAGGAAAGTGATATATACCTTATTACGGTAAAAGGGAATGGGTTCGTGTGAAGGAACGCCGGCTTTATCGTCGGAAAGTTTTTTCAGATTGCTGTTTACCTGGAGAAGAACCAGCATGATCACGGCAAGGATCAGTGTCAGGATCCCGTAAAGAAGACTGTTATCCGATTCAAGCGTCTGGGTTGCCGGACCCTCGTTTGGATTCTTGCTACCTCCCCCACCGGGTTCCGGATAGGTTTCGATATACTTTAGAATGGCGTCAATTTCCGGATCAGTAAGTTGGGGAAAGGTATTCATCGGCGTTTTGCCGAACTGAATGTATAAGTCGTTAAAATATTTATTACCTGAGGCGAGGACCGCGGAATTATTGCGGATCCAGGCATGCAAAAGTTTCTGATCGGGAACCCGGGCGGTAACCCCTTTCAGGGCAGGACCGGTAACTTGTTTAATCGGATTATGACAGGAAGCGCAATCGCTTTGAAACAAAGCTTTTCCATCCTGAGCCATCGAAAGATTTCCGGAAAACAGGAAAAATGCAGTGAAGAGAAAAGTGAAGGATATTCGGAAAGCACTTAGTCTGTTGTGATGCATATATACAACAATGTATAAATGTGAAAAATCATCTCGGTTGGCTGCAAAAGTAAGTCAGGAAATTAACAATATACCAACATGTTGAAATTTTTTTTTGCCTTATCTGGCCT
>Ga0209863_10000181_pt1 | contig 39292 bp, 24 predicted proteins | sample OrgsoiDNA2013046_FD_185796 | JGI IMG/M metagenome (GOLD analysis project Ga0209863, IMG submission 185796) | Permafrost soil microbial communities from the Arctic, to analyse light accelerated degradation of dissolved organic matter (DOM) -... | ecosystem: Environmental > Terrestrial > Soil >...
CCTTCTTCCGCATTCGGCGAGAAATGGTGGCCGCCGAAGATGTCGGCGACGGCTCCGCAATCGGAAACGACGTAGCCATGAAAACCCCAATCGTGGCGAAGATGTTCCTCAAGCAAAGTGGGGTTGGCGCAGGCGGGCTGGCCATTGAGAGAGTTGTAGGCGCACATTACGGATTGAGCATGACCCTCGGTGACAGTGGCACGAAAAGCGGGGAGGTAAGTGTCCTCCATGTCATGGCGTGAGGCAGCGACATCGACTGTGTGTCGGGTGGATTCCGGGCCGCTGTGCACGGCGAAATGTTTCGGAGTCGCAACAACTTTGATGTAATTGGGATCGTTTCCCTGGAGTCCGGTGACAAAGGCCACACCCATGCGCGAAGTCAGATAGGGATCCTCGCCATAAGTTTCCTGACCACGGCCCCAGCGCGGATCGCGGAAGATGTTGATGTTCGGAGACCACGCGGTGAGCCCGCGATACCAGTCAGCGCCGCCATCGGGGCGGACAGTCGCATAGTATTTTGCGCGGAATTCCGTGCCGATGGTATCCGCCACGGCATGCATCAAAGGCGCGTCAAATGAGGCTGCCAAGGCAATCGCCTGGGGAAACACAGTCGCATTTCCAGCGCGCGCGACACCGTGCAGACCCTCGTTCCACCAGTTGTATTCAGGGACGCCGAGACGGGGAATTGCGGAGGAGGTGTGACCCAGTTGCGAAACTTTTTCTTCCAGCGTCATCTGGGCGACGAGATCCGCGACGCGCTGTTGCACGGGGAGTTTTGGGTTCTTGTACGCGGGCTCCGAGGACGGTTGTTTCGCAGATGCGGCTGAACCAAGCGCGGACAGGCAAAGACCGAGAACCACAGCGATTTTCGTTTTCATGATTCCTCTTCTTAAATCCTTAACACAGTTTTTGCAAGGTCGACAGGGTGATGGCGAAGAAGCAATATGGCTCGCGGGGTCCCTTTTGCCCGAGTTGGCTCTCAAGCCAGAAGCCAAAGTTTGGGCTGGTGTTCGTTCCACGGAACGACGAGGCGTGCGTTCTTGAAGTGCTGTTTCGCGATGCCGCCTCCTTGAATTGAGCAGATTATTTTGCTTATCAACTTTGGTGCGCTGCTTAGACTTAGGCCGACAGAATCTCCGGGTTTCCATATAGGCTTTGCCAGGTATACCAACTTTCATACCTTCCCACGGACGCGTAATCTAAGCCAGAAACCCAGAAGGAGAACGCTTAACCAATCGACGAGATTGATCGTGGGTGTCTGCCTCACCAACCGCCGGAATCGGGTTCCTCCGCAAATTGGAAGTTGCCAGGATGTGTTCCTGAATACCACAAACCGCCTTGGCGGATGGCCCCGCCAACTATTTTCTTGACAAGGATAAGAGAACCTAATACAAGTCAAAGTCGCCCATGTAAACGTTAACAATCGGACTTACGGGGCACAGGCAAACCTTGCCAGGATGCAGGAGGAGTGGAACATGTTTTCCGTCTCGTCGAAGTGCGTGAGTCTCCCGACGCCAGCCACCCGAAAGTTCAACCTACGCCGTCTCGTGCTGCTTTGCGTGATTTTGGTGGGTCTCCCCATTTGCGCTTTAGCGCAGCAGGCCACGATCGTCGGCACGGTGACGGATCCGACCGGAGCGGTCGTGCCGAACGTGGCGATTACTTCCACGAACGTCGACACAGGGCAAAGCCGTACCACTTCGACGAACGAGGCAGGCCAATACGTAGTGCCGGATCTGCAGATCGGCCGCTATAACTTTAAAGCTGCGAGTTCAGGATTCAAGGCATCGGAACAGAAGGACGTCACGCTCAACGTTGGCGACCGTCTTCGCGTCGATTTCAAACTGGAGTTGGGGGCTGCCTCAGAGTCGGTCACGGTCGAGGCGATTGTGGTCCACGTCCAAACGGATTCCGGCGAAGTCAGCAACGTCATCTCCGGTCAGCAGATTTCGCAGCTCGCCACCAATGGCCGGAGCATTTATACACTAATCAATCTGACACCGGGCGCTGCCAGCCTCCAGGGCGACTTTCAGACGCCCACTCCAGTGGGCGGTAACGGTGGAGTAAGTTTTAACGGCAACCGAAACGGGCACAACATCTACTTGCTGGACGGTGGTGAAGGGGATGATCGCGGCGGTGCGGGCAGCTTCAGCATCATGCCCTCCATGGATGCACTGGCTGAGTTCCAAACGCTCACCTCCAACTACAGCGCAGAGTACGGTCTCTCTTCCGGTGGCACTATGACCACCGCTCTCAAGTCTGGAACAAATCAGTTCCATGCATCAGCGTGGGAGTTTGTGCGCAATGATGCTCTCCAGGCGCGGCGCTTCTTCGATCCTCATGACACGAAGAAAACCAAGCTGAATTACAACACTTATGGTTTCAACGTCAGCGGACCGGTAGCGCTGCATCAGGGTGGCACTCCCAAGACTTTCTTCTTTTACAATATGGAATGGCGCAAGCTGATTCAGGGCGACTCGATCAACCAGACAGTTCCACTGGTGAGCACGTACGGTGGCGATTTCACCGGTGCTGTGCCGGCAGACGCGACCGTGAACAAAGATGTAAATGCCAGTCAGCCCGCGATCCCGTTCTCCGGCCTACACGTGCCTTGCCAAAACCAGCTTTCCCCTGCACAACAAGCTCTTTTCATCTCCGCTGGCCAGACTTTCAGCACACCGCGTCCCGATAATTCGTGCAACGCTAACCCCAAAGCTGATCTGAATAGCGTGGCCTCCCCTAACAACCAACCCATTTTTCATCCGTTCACTGGCAATATGCTCCCCTTCGTCGATACGAACGCAGCGGCCCTGTTGAATATTCCCAAGGGTCCGGGTAATCCGACCAGATTCACCAGCATTTTCCCAGCACCCACTAGCGGAACCCAGTTCATCGGCGGCAACAATTCGGCTACCACCGTCCGGGAAGAGATTGTCCGAGTCGATCACACCTTTACAGACAAGTTCTCAATTTTCGGGCACTTTGTTGACGAACAGATTTCCCAGGGCTATGGGAAGACGCAGTGGAGCGGCGATAACGTGCCCACTGGCGCCGATATCTTTGGGAACCCTTCCTACAGCGGCGTGGTCCATACGGCATACGTAATCAGCCCGACGTTGGTCAACGAGGTCTCCTTCAACTACAACGGCAACCGGATCAACATTATTCCCAGCGGTATAACCCAAGCCCCGGGCTTCAACTTCAATAGGGTGTTCCCGGGACCGAATGCCGGGAACCGCATTCCGTCGGTTCATTTGAATGGCAACATAAACAAGACTGATTCAAACTATACGAGTTCATGGGAGCCTTGGATCAACAAGGCGGACGACTATCAAATTCGCGATGATGTTTCCTGGACTCGGGGAAAGCATCAATTCAAGATCGGCGGTAACTGGGCACTCTATAAGAAGATCCAGGATGTATTCACCACCACCCAGGGAAATTTCAATTTTGACGGAAGCTTTACCGGGAATGATTTTGCCGATTATCTGCTCGGTTACGCTCAGAATTACTCCGAGGACGCCGTGAAAGACAACGGCCATTGGAACAACGTTTCCTACGCCGCTTATTTCCAGGACAACTGGCGTGCCACTAATCGGCTCACCCTCAATCTTGGATTGCGCTGGGATGGTGTGCCGCACACCTACGAAGCCAACAGCCGTATGTCTAACTTTTATCCGGCGCTCTATGACCCGGCGAAAGCGGCGCAACTTGACCCGGCCAATCCGAAGAACAGCACCATCCTCGCCACAAGCCCTGGCTTGGGCACCAGTCCCAATCCAATCTTGGCGGGCATTCCGCTCTATATCAACGGCCTCGGTCTTGACAACAAGAACGGGATCCCCAAGGGTCTGGTGGACAACCACTGGGCGAACTTTGGCCCGCGCGTGGGCTTCGCCTACGATGTGACCGGCGGAGGTAAGACAGTGGTCCGGGGCGGGTTTGGCATCATGTACGAGCGCGTTCAGGGCAATGACGTTTACAACACCGGCGGGAACGTTCCGTTCAGTGCCAATGCTTCCTTCAACAACATACTCTTGGCCAACCCGAACACTGATATCAAGACGGGGAATACAGTTCCGCTCACAATCCCCGTGGCCGGCATTACCGGTATCGTGAGGAACGGCTACAAACTACCGCAGAGCTACCAATTCAGCGTGGGCGTGCAGCAGTCGTTGGGGAAATCCGTGCTCTCCGTGTCGTATGTGGGAAGCCAGAACCGCCATCAGAACGACTACCGTGAGACCAATCTACCGGCGGAAAGCCAGATATCGACTTTCCTGGCCAATAACGATCTGTACAACACACTTGTCCCGTTTCTCGGTTATCGCTCAATCAAGCTGGCTGCGGACGAAGCGAACGGACACTATAATTCGTTGCAAATGAGCTTAAGAGGAACGGTCAAGAGCGACCTGACCTACCAGGTTGGGTATACGGTCTCTCGCTCGATTGATCCCTTCGGAACTGGTAGCAGTGGCGGTGATCTGGCTGCCGTTTCTAATCCCTACGTGGGGTGGCGATACGATGTGGGTCCGTCGGCATTCGACCGCACTCACGTTGTTTTCGCTAACTTTGTTTACGACCTGCCGTTTCTAAAGCACGGCTCGAATCGCATGGTGAGAACGACGCTAGGTGGATGGCAGGTATCTGGTATCGTCTCGATGACATCCGGAGCCCCGATTAATATTACGGCGAGTTCTTCGGTGACGAACGTTATTCCGAACTCGTCGAATCGTCCAGACGGGAGACTGTCGTACACGAAGAAGGGCACCCAATGGTTTAATCTGGCGTCCCTGACGGCGCCGGCCGACGGAACCTGGGGTACTCTCGGGCACAACTCAGCGCGTGGACCTGGCCGTGACAACTGGAACATAGCGCTCTTCAAGAGCTTTGTTTTCAGCGAAGAACGTGGGAGCAGGCTGGAATTCCGGGCGGAGAGTTTCAACACTTTCAACCACACTCAGTTCCAGGCCGATACGACTGGCGGCATCCATAATGACATCGGCGATGCCAAGTTCGGTCAAATCAGTCAAACCTTCGATCCTCGGACGATGCAACTGGGGATGAAGCTGATCTTCTAGCGGCACGGCTACAGTAGTAGTTACCAAAAGCGCGGCGCGGCGGGCAAAACCCGCCCGCCGCGTATTTTCCTGTCCTGCGTCAAAGATCAAAAGCGGATACACTTTTGCATGATGAAGGCGTGGAAGCAGATTTGCGCGGTATCCGCCTTGCTGCTACCTCCCCTGTTGATTGGGCAGACACCCGCCGATGCAATCGCCCTTCAGCAGCAAGGCAGGCTCGCGGAATCGGCCGCCACCTGGCGTGCCGTTACCCAAAGAGATCCCAGGGACTCTGCCGCATTTGCTGCTTGGGGATCAGTGTTGTCTCGGGAAGAAAAATTTGAGGAAGCGATCCCTGTCTACAGGAAGGCGCTGGCGCTCAATCCGAAGCTCCCCGGCATCGAGCTGAATCTGGGGCTTGCGCAGTTCAAGCTGGGACACTTTGCCCAAGCACTGATCCCGCTCCGCGCGGCGCTAGAGGCTGATCCGAACAGCGCACAGGCGCAGACGCTCCTGGGACTCAGCCTCTACGGAGCCAAGCGCTTCCGGGAAGCGGTTGTGCAATTGAAGCCGATTGCCGAGCGAGACCCAGCGAACACGGAACTCCATCGGGTGCTGGCGCAGAGTTGTCTATGGGCTAAGGATCCCTGTGCCCTTGAGGAGTATCGCCGAATTCTGCAGCAGAATCCCGATTCTCCCTCAGCTCACGTACTTTTCGGGGAGGCTCTCGATGGTCTGGGGCGGACTCCGGAAGCGATCGAAGAGTTCCGGACAGCTGCCAAGGCCGCGCCCCGCGAGCCCAACGTCAATTTCGGGCTCGGTTTCCTGCTCTGGAAGATGCATCAATATAAGGACGCAGAAGCCGCGTTCGAGCGCGAGTTGGCGGTAGATCCAAGCCAAGCTCAAGCCCGGGCATATCTTGGCGACATCGCTTGGAGGAGCAATGACCCGGAAAAAGCCTTGGCTCACTTCAAGAGGGCGGTCCAACGGGACCCTGACATTCGCATCGCCCATGTCGACTTAGGCGCTATCTATATGGAACAGAAGCAATACGCCGAAGCGCTTGCCGAGTTCCAGCGCGCGATCAAGTTGGATCCCGCTCAGCCCGACAGCCACTTTCGGCTCGGGCGTGTGTATCAGGCCATGGGCAATACGGTCGCAGCCAAGCAGGAATTTGCCAAAGTTAGCGAACTTCACAAGAAGACGGACGAGGACGTCCTGGAAAAAATGTCGGGTGTGCCACCTCCGTTGCAGCCGTGATTATGGAGCCTGAAGGGCAATTTCTCTTGACGCACCCGGTACCCGAGACTACGCTTCGACTGAGTCTTTCTGAGGTATTCATGACCTCTGCCGAGCTGTGTGCGGGGGAACGGATCGCAAGAGTTTTCTTGCCGGTCATTTTCGCTCTTCTGTTCGTCGTTCCAATCGTGGGTCAGGATAGCAGCGGCGAAGGTACTATGCTTCGCGGCAACCGTCCGGAAATCGCCGTTACCGTCCGGGACCCTTCGGGGCAGACCATCTCCACTGCCACGTCGGTGCGCCTCTCCCGAGAAGGGATGCCGGTTGATCAAGGCGCCACTTCACATGGCCGCATCTTCTTTATTCTCCGCGATCTCGGTTCCTATACTGTGGTCGTTGAGGCCGCCGGCTACAAAACTGCTCAGAAGGATGTGTCACTTACTGTCGCCATGAAGACGGAAGTGGAAGTCTCCTTGCAGCGCGACTCATCCTCGGGCGATACCGCTGGCGGCCCAAATAAGCCGCTCCTCGCCCCCAAAGCCAGAGAAGCGCTGGTGAAAGGTCTGCAGGCGGTCACCGCGAATAAGCAGGAGGAGGCCGAGAGGTACATCAATGAGGCAATGAAGCTCGCTCCCGGGCATCCGGACGTTCTATTTGGCCAAGGCGTGCTGTTCTTAAGCCGCCACGATTGGCCGCAGGCGCAGAGATCGTTGGAAGGGTGCACACAGATCGATTCCACCAACGCCCGCGCATTCTCGGCGTTGGGAATGGCCTTGGCCAACCAAGGGAAGTATGAAGGAGCCATTCCCCCGCTCGAGAAATCGCTGCAACTGGAGCCGAATGGGTGGGAAACGCGCTCTACCCTTGCAGACGCATATTACCGGCATGAACAGTATGAGGAAGCTCTGCAGGCATCGCAGCGGGCATTCACGGACTCCGCGGGGAGGGCGCCCCAGATCGAGCTTCTGGTGGCACAATCGTTGACCGCGGTGGGGCGTTACGAGGATTCCGCACAGGCGCTTCGTCACTTCTTGAAGGGCCATGGGGACCACCCTGAGGCCGCAAGGGCTCGGCGATGGCTGGCCAATATGGCGAGAGACGGAAAAATCCGCGCTGACTAGGCCCTCTTGGCGAGTCCGGAAACCCGGGACGCGCCGTTGTCTTAATACATGTGCAAGAACTTGCACCTGTGATTTGTCAGTTTGAGACTTGACAGAGGAGTGCAGGCGAGCAAAAATGGTCGGCAGTGTTTGCTCTTCCCAGGGAGCAAACTCAGCGGTCTGCCGGGTCCTTCCCCCAAGGTACGAGCAGAAAGCGCTTCGTATCAATTCCGAAAAACTGCTAGAAGTCCGCCATTCCCGCGGGCATTCCGGGACGCGGCCGCTTATTGCGGATGGCGCGGAACTGTTACTGCCCATCTCTTAAGGCTACGGTCTGGGACGAACGATCTGAATATAATGATCTGAATATAAGGACGATCTGACTTATGAAGCCCTCGCTGATTCTTGGACGTGTCTCACTGACCCTGGTTGGATTTCTGCTGCTCAACGCGTCTCTTGCCGGAGTCGTAGAAGGGCAGGCTGCGTTTAACTTTAGTCCCGGCGGATTTTCTGCTACCAACGTGTGCGCAAACAGCGCAGCCGTTCAGGGTTGTCAGATTCTGACCAACGGCTCACCCAATCAGCCGAGCGTGATCTCCGGAGGTATTCTCCGGCTTACGACGTCTGGCGCGGATCAACATGCATCGGCTTGGTTCTCCACGCCAGAGCCCTTGAACACCGGCTTCACCACCGCCTTTCAATTCACCATCACCAGCGGCGGGGGACCCGGAGATGGCATCGCGCTGGTGATCCAGGGCGATCCGGCGGGCACCGGAGCTATCGGCTACATCGGCAACGGGCAGAATATGTCTTACGGCAACAATGATGATCCCAATGCTGTGGGTCCCGGAAACTCGATCCGGAACAGTCTGGCGGTCGAACTCGACACCTTCCAAAATGCCGGTGGGGCGGGCGTTGGCTATGGCGACCCTGACGGCAACCACATCGCTGTGCAGAGTTGCGCCGCGACGACGAACCCGACCGCGCCAGGGCCCGTTCTCAGCGGCAACAGCGCCGATCACAACTATATCTGCCCGAACGGCAAGCCAGCGCAACTGGGAAGAGCGAGCCTGTCCGGGGTTTCCCTCGCCGACGGCCACACGCACACCCTGACCGTCAACTACCAGCCCCCGGTGAGCTGCACCACCACCTCCTGCAACAATTTCTCCGTATATCTCGATAGCACGCTAGTCCTTCAGCTTGCGCTTGACATTACGCAACAGCTCTCCCTCCCGAACAACAGCGCCTATCTAGGATTCACCTCCGCGACCGGCGCCGCGGTCGAGGACGGCGATATCGTGAGCTGGTCTTACAGCCAGCTACCCCTCGCGCCCATTACCATTACCCAGCCCGTGCAGGCGAACGCCGCCACAACGTTCAATTTCTCTCCCATCCTGACCGCTTCCGTTGACTACTCCAAGAGTGGCATTAGCCCCACGATGTTCAACGGCGTCTTCATGCAGAGCACAGTGCAGGTCATCTTGGACCAGGACTACCAAAATCTGGTGGCCAATACGCCCTTCCAGGGAACCACGTGCCTGCGGCAGGACATCGGCACGAATCCGAGCACGGGTCAACCCACGTACGCTTGCGTCGTGACCACGGATTTATGCACGACCCCGACGAACTCGACTCCCTTGGGCACGAATTGTCCCGGAGCGAACGCAGCTTTGATCGGCACCGCCAACATCTTCAACGTCGATCCATCGCAGAAGCCCATTACCGCCCCCGGCTACATTATGGGCAGTGACACGGCGCTCAGTTGCGGCAGCGATCCAAATCCCACTGCGTGCAAGAACCTGATCAATATTTTTGACAACATCACCGGCGACCCCACGGTTACCGGCAAGACCAAGAACTTCAACTCGCTATTCATTCCTATTGAAGGCGTGGTCCAACCCGTCACCGCGGTGACGACCAATCCGCCACTTCATCAGGGCTGGGCCAGAGGGCCGGTCACCGTGATGTTCAACGCCACGGAATCCCCGGCCAACAACACGATTGCCAAGATCGACTACAGCGCGACGGGTGACGACCTGCCTGCGCCTGTGTCGGGCACCTTTACCGGATCCACTGGATCGATTCTTGTTCCCGCCGCCGCCGCCGTACAAGGGTCGACGGTGTTGACGTACGCCGCCACCGACTCTTCCGGAACCCCGGAGAGAGTCGTAACCAGCTCCGCGGGGCAGCTTTCCACCGCGCTGCCTACGTTTACCATCAACTTCGATCTGACTCCGCCCGCGCTGACTTGCAAGGTGCCCGCCGCTGGGTGGCAGGCTCCCGACGTAGGCGTTCCCTGCGTGGCAAGCGACAGCCTCTCCGGCTTGGCCGACCCGTCGCAAGCCAGCTTCAACCTTGCCACAATGGTGTCTCCCGGGACCGAAACCAAGAGCGCGATGACTTCCGCGGTCACGGTGTTTGACGTCGCGGGGAATTCCACCAGCGCCGGGCCGTTTGGGCCGTTCTGGGTGGATAAGAAGCCACCGGTGATCAGTGCGATCACCATTTCTCCGGCTGCCCCTGTCTTCGGTCAGGCCGTCACGGCGAGCTACAGTTGCTCAGATGGCGGTTCTGGGGTGGCGCTCTGCGGCTCGTCAACCTTTGCGGGCGTGGCTAGCACCGGCACGCTGATCAGTAATCTCGATGGCTCCGTCGGCACGCATACGTTCACCGTGAACGCCACCGATCTGGTTGGAAATACGACTGCGACTCCGGTGACTTATACGGTGAGCCCGGGGCCGCAATTGAGCATTAGCCCGGCTAGTATTGCCTTTGGCAACGTGAAAATCTTCGGCATCAACGCCAAGACAATTTCGGTCAAGAATACTGGCACGTTGCCGGTATCATTCAGCTCCATCAAGCTGACGCAGACCGAAAGCGACGGCGGACCTGGGCGGGAATTTGTGATGCTGAATCTGTGCGGCTCGAAGCTGGCGGCGCAGAAAAGCTGCACGATTGTGATTGGCTTCGTGGCCGACGAGATTGTGTCGGCGACCGGAACGGTGACGTTCGTGGATAACGCCGCCGGCAGCCCGCAGCAGGTGCAGATCAGCGGCAATGTTGTGAAGCGGTAATAGCAACGATGGAAGCACGGTCGTCCTCGCCCGTGCACGAAGCAAGCCTCTTCATGCCCCGCCCTGTCGCAGGAGAAATAACGCGACAAGGACGGGGACCCATAGGCATGCAAAGAGGGAGGCTAGGATTTTGACCAGCGGGCTGATTCCTCGAATGCGGCCTTCAAGTCGGAGCGCTCGGTGACTTGTTCCGCGCCTGGGTCCTTCTGAATGTCGCGCAGTAAATTCAGAGCCGACTTGTACTGCGTCGCGCTTTCCGCGGTGCTGCCGGAAAGGCGAAAGGCGGTTCCGAGCAGGTAGTGAATCTTCGCGCTCTGGAGGCGAAGTCCAAGCTTTTCGCTGCGCGGCAAGATTCGCTCCAATTCCTGGCGAGCGCCGCGGTAGTCTTTGTTCTTTAGCATTCCTTCAGCCATCCAGGTGGAAGCCTGCACAGCCAAGGACTTTCGGCCCATCATGTCGGCCTGTTGCGCCAGGGTGCGCAGTTCACCCACCGCGCCGAGAGCGTGACCCTCCGCGACGGCTACGCGCGCCAGGTTGAGTTTGGTGTTGAGCTGGGAATCGACATCGGAAGCGCGCGAGAGCTGCTTCTGCGCCTGTTGGTAGGCTGCCAGCGCCCCCGGCAAATCGCCGCGATAGAACTTCACATCCCCGTCCGTGTTCAGCAGTGCATTGTTCAAGGGGTCGCTTTTCAGGCCATGGGCAACGGTTTGCGCGTCATCGAGGAACTTCGCGCTTTCCCCGCCGCGTCCGGCACGGGCCAGAGCGCCAGCGAGATCATTTTCCGCTTGCGCGAGAGGCTGTCCGCGATCTCCAGCATCGCGCAGGCCCTTGACAGCGTCTTGAAGCGAGCTGATCGCGGGTCCAATACGCCCCTGAGTCTGGAACATCATTCCGAGACTCTCGGATTGGAGGGCCGCACCGTGATTGTCGCCGCTCTTGCGAAACAGATCGAGGGCGTGCATGTAGGCGTCCGTGGCCTGGTCGTATTGCCCGAGGTTGACGTTGGTCACGCCGAGGTTTCCGAGCGTATCGGCGATGTCGCCCGGGACATTGAGCTTCTCTCGTAGTTGTAGAGCCTGCTGAAAATACGTGAGTGCGTCTTCGCTCTCGCCGCGCGCCAGGTAGACATTGCCAATCGCGTTGAGGCAGAGGGCCTGATAGGTTTCGTCGCCAGCGTCGCGCTGAATTTGCAGGGACTCTTTGAACATGGACAACGCTAAGCCAAACTGGCCGCGATCCAGATTCAGTCCGCCGATATCGATCAGCGAGTCGCCGACTTCCTTCTTGGCGCCAATCTCGCGGCGCAGTTGCAGCGCCTGATTGTAAGAGCGGAGGGCATCATCCGATTTGCCGAGTGAAGTTTGTACTTGCGCGATCTGCACCAGGGCGGCCGCCACGCCACGCTTCTTGCCGAGGCGCTGGTTGATGTCCATCGAGTCCTGATAGTTGCGCAGGGCCTCCTGCGGCTTGTTCATGTCCTGATAGGCGATGCCGGTGGCGAGGAGAATAAGAGCCTGTTGCTCTTCGTTGTTCAGATCAATCGCCAGGTTGCGGGCTTTCGACAGGGGGTCGAGCGCGGCTTGCGGATTACCAGCTTTGTCTTCGACGCGTCCTGCGGCCAAAAGCGCATCCAGATTCTTGGGGTCGATCTTCAGGACGTTGTTGAATCGTGTGCGCGCCTCGTCGAGCTTGCCGGAGTCCTCGAACAAGCTGCCTAGTGCGAACTGCACATCGAGATCATCGGGGAAACTCTTTTCCAGATTCTGGTAAGCGGCGATCGCTTTGCTGCTGTCCTTGGCAATGCGCGCGTGGCTGGCCTGGATGAGGTACTGCGCGGAGAGCGGCAAGTCCTGGCTGGCGTCGAGTGCGTGCTGGGAGGCTTGCTCCGCTTCGGATTCGTAGCCGAGGGCCGAATCGATTTCAGCCAGCCGCGAGAAAGCGAGTGCGAATTGCGGATCCGACGTCGTCGCGGCCTGGAAACGTTTCAGAGCATCCAGATTATTGCCCGCACGTTGCAACTGCACGCCTTCGTTGTAGTCGCGCAGTGCGTCAACGGAATTGGAGGTTGGTTTGAACGACTGCGCGCGCAACTCTTTGACGAGATCGGAAGAAAGAGAGAGGTTTTGGCGGATGGAATCGGCCAGGCGGTCGACGGCGGCGGAGATATCCTGCTGGCTCTCGGCTTCGGCTTTCAGAGGTGCGGTACGGCCACGTTTCAAATCCTGGACGATGGCATCGATGCGGATCTGGTCGCCCAGGCGCACGAACTGCCCGGAGACCACGATGTCCGCATTGGCGAACTCGGCAATCCGCTTCAGTGTGGTTGGGTCAATCGTGTTGCCGGGCTCAATGCGCAAATCGTGCAGGATCTGCTGCAAGTGATCCGAGGAAACGGTGCGCAGGTGCGCCGATTGGCCGACGTCCGTACTCAGCATGTCTCCCAGGCTAGGTCCTAGCCAGGACAGGGTGTCGTCCCCCGAGGCGTTGTGGAAAGGGAGGATCGCGAGGGAGGTCACGGGCCCGCGAACGACCTGAGCGCTGCTGGTTGCGTCCGTCGAATTCCGAGTTCCTACCCACACGCCGCCGCCAGCTAATACCAATGCGGTTAATCCCGCTGCCACCCACTTCCAGGGAAACGCGGGCTTGGGCAGCAGGCGATCCATTACCAGGGAGGCTGCCACCGTCCGATGGCCGCGCCAGGCGCGGATATCCAGCAGCATGTCTTCGGCGTTCTGATAACGCAACGCGGGATCGCGTTCGAGGCAGCGGCTGACGATATCGCTGACGACCTTTGGGATCGACGGCTCGAGTTCTACCACAGGAATCGCGCGCTCTTGCGTGCGCTTGAGCAGGCTGGCGATGGCGCTATCGGCGCGGTAGGGCATTTTGCCAGTCAGGAGCTCGTACCAGATCAGGCCGACGGTGAACACGTCCGAGCGCGCGTCGAGATCCCTGGCTTGCGCCTGCTCGGGCGACATGTACTCCATGGTGCCGACCATGAGTCCGCTGCGCGTCATGCCGTCGCCGCCCATGGAGCGGGCCAGGCCGAAGTCCATCACCACCACGCGCCCGCTCGGTTCGAGCATGATGTTGCCGGGCTTCAGGTCGCGGTGAATAATGCCTTGCTGGTGCGCCACGCTCAGGCCGCTCAGGGTCTGCTCGATAATGGCGCCGCTCTCCTCGACGGAAAGCTTGTCGTGCTGGTGGAGGAGCGAGCGCAAATCCTCGCCCTCCAGGTATTCCATGGTGATGAACTTGATGCCGTCGGCGTCGCCGAGGTCGTAGATACGAATTACGTTGCGGTGCGTGACCTTGCTGGCCAGCAGAATTTCTTGCTTGAAGCGCTGAAGAATGTCGGGGTTCCCGGCGAGTTCCAGGCGGATGACCTTGATCGCGACCCAACGATCAAGCTCCAGATCTTTGGCTTTGTAGACGGCCCCCATGCCACCTTCGCCGAGCGGCGTTTCGATCTCGTAGCGGCCGCCCAGCACGGTGCCTTCGGGCAGGGTGGGTATGGAAAAGCTGGGGGACGCAACTCTTGGCCGAACAGGGGGCGTAGAAATCAGTGGGCGCGCGACGGGAGACAAAGGACCCGACGAAGGCAGTGCTGGTGAATCGAAGAGTGTGGCCGCGTCCGATTCCGAGATGGGCTTTCCACTTATGGGAGTGGAATCCGGCGAGGGGGCGTTGATCGGAACCGCGTCGAACATGGTGGCAGCGTCAGAGTCAGAGCCTGAGTCGGACGGCGGGCGCAGGAGTGAGGAATCGACACCGGACGGCGGGGTTTGCACGGCGTGGCCGACATCCTTCTTTTCATGGGATCCGGGCATATTGGGGCGAAACTCGGGGGAGAGCTTAGGGGGCTTCGTGTCTCTCGACGGGTCTCTCGGCTTATCCAATCGTCACCTGTACATCGGCCCTGCACGGCAACGGAAATGATGCCAAAAAAATTACGCACTAATGACGTGGCGTTGCTGCCGGTATGCAGGGAGCGGCGAACGCTCCGGCCCGGAGCCGGGGGGTCATTTGAGTATATATTGCGGTGACGAGGGGGTCTAGAAAGTTGGGCACAAAATCGAAGTAACGATGCGGGTTCGGAGCTGATTTTCGCCGGCGTTGGCGGTCGAGCGCTAGAGATTGCAATCCGGGGCACTGGTGCCATCACATCTGGACGCTGGAGGAATTGATCGGGTTGCTCGACGTGAAAGAGGCTTTAGCTGCCTGAAATTTCAAAGTGTACCAGTACCCAATCCAGCTATACTTACGAAGGTAAACCGCTGGGAGAACGAACCCCAGAGGGAATTTGCAGGTAGGAGCTTTCAGGAATGACGCAGCGAATTGCAATTGCGGTATTTTGCCTGGTGATCTTGGTATTCGGGGTGAGGCCGCTGCTGGTGCATGCGGCTACGCTGCCAGCGGTGGGCAGCGTGGCGCCGGAATTCACGCTTCCGTCGCAAGAGGGAACCCCGGTCAGCCTCAAGGACTATCACGGCAAGTGGGTGGTCCTGTATTTCTATCCGAAAGACTTTACGGGCGGCTGTACGATTGAAGCCCACAATTTCCAGCGCGATCAGGTGCAATATATCCAAAAAGGCGTTGTTGTACTGGGTGTGAGCGTCGATGATGCCGATTCGCACAAGAAGTTCTGCACCAAGGAAGGGCTGACCTTCAAACTCCTGGCCGACACGGACAAAAAAGTCACCGAGGCGTATGGTTCTTTAACCAATATGGCGCTGGTGAAGTTTGCGGCCCGGCACACGTTCATCATTAATCCCGAAGGCAAGATTGCAAAGGTTTACGAGGATGTGAACCCGAACAAGCACAGCGAAGAAGTGCTGGCGGCTTTGGCGGAATTGCAGAAGTAACGTTTCGGCTTATGACGCTGTGCTGCCGAGGTGCTGAGCGATGGCTTCGGCAGCCAGGCGTCCCGAGGCGAGTGCGCCGTTGATCGATCCCGTCTCCCGGTAGTCGCCGCAAACATAAAGTCCGGGCTCGATGAAGCTGTCGTCGTGACGGATCCCTCCGGAAGCCACCGTTTGCTCGGGCAGGGCATACGCAATTGAATCCGTCCTCAGGTGTTGCCAGTCCTTGGCTGAAACGCCGAACCATTCGACGAGTTGTTCGCGCACATCCTTCAATAAAAGTTCTGTAGGCCGTTGCGAGACCCCGACCACATTGGCCGAGATCAAGTGCTTCCCGCTGGGTGCGTAAGATCGAGCGACGAGATTCGGAACGCAAAGGTGATTGATGGGGCCGCGACCGTCTCCATTCAAAACCAAGACCGGCTCCGCGACTGGCGGTTTATCGGCGGAAAAGTAGAAGCCGGTTGTGCCGTACGAATCCAGAGGTCGTAGGCCGGGTACGAACTGCGCCCCGGCAACCTGATCCGTAGCGACCACAACGGCTTTGGCCCGAACTTCCTCGCCGGATGCCAGAGTGACCGCATAGGGTTTGATCTTCTCGGCGCGCTGCTGCAGGCGGATCGAGTTCTGCGGCAGGCGTGCGGCTAACTGCTGTGCCATCGCCCCCATTCCATCGGCAGGAAGCGAGGCCTCGCCAATCGAAAACATTCGGAAAAGGAACTCGAACATGCGGCTGGAGGTTTCCAAATCCAACTCGAGGAAAACACCGCCCAGGAAGGGCCGGAAGAAGGTGTTGATCATGACCTCGGAAAATCCCCAGTTGCGAAGATATTGAATTGTGGAGGTCTCCGGAATAGGTTTCTCTCCTCCAGAATCGCTCATGAGTCGCTGCCGCAGCTTGCCCAGGCTGAGCTTATCCGCAACCGTTCCAACCGGTGCTGCCAGCGTGCTGAGCATGGCGGAGGGCAGCCGCCAGGGATCTGCGACGCGATGGAATTTGCCATTGGCGCGAATCAATGCTCCCGGTTCAAACGGATGCAGCCGCAGGGCGGGGAGATCCAAGACCCGTTTCGCCTCGGGATATGCCGTCAGCAAGACCTGAAACCCACGGTCGAGGAGGAATCCATTCACGTTGTCTGTGCGGGCGCGCCCGCCGACACCATCGCTGGCTTCGACGACAACAACGGAAAGGCCGCGGCTCGTGAGTTCACAGGCGCAAGATAGGCCAGCGAGTCCGGCTCCAACAATCACGACATCCGCCATGGTTCCGTCGCTTCTCCTGCCATCACCCAACCGGGCGGGACTGAGTTGATCTGTTCACAGGATATTGCGCCAAGGCCCGCGGAAAGTCCTCTTTAAGCCGGCTAGCGCATGTTTTTGACTGTGGAGAATAAAGCAATCATCACTTTTAACCTGCATTCATACGAATTTGCCGAGGTTTCGTTTTATCTCACTATGTAAATTGTTTTTCTTTATAGTAAATCAGGATTGGTAACAACCACTCTACGTAGTGGCCTTGCGGGTTCCAGGGGTTGTTTGAGAGGAGGCTGCCATGTTATCGGACACACTCATTGGTGCCCTTAAGCCCTATTCGATTGGCGAGAAATTGCGGGCGCTTCGTCTAAAGAAGAGCATGGGGCTGGTGGAACTGGGCAGGCACACGGGTTTGTCCGCGGCGTTGCTGTCCAAGCTCGAACGGAGCAAGCTTTACCCCACCCTGCCCACTCTGCTTCGGATTGCCCTGGTATTCGGCGTTGGCCTGGAATACTTCTTCACCGATGACCGCCAGCGCCATGTAGTGGCAGTGGTGAGGAAAAAGGATCGTTGCCGCCTACCAGAACGCCCGGGCACACCCGATGTATCTTATTTCTTTGAGAGTCTCGACTACCCGGCGACGGAGAGAAAGCTGAACGCGTATCATGCCGATTTTCAGCCCATCGCCAAAGAGAAGCTGAAGCCACACAGCCATCCGGGAGTGGAATTCCTTTGTGTGTTGAAGGGGACGCTCAACTTGAGGATCGGTGCCGATGAGTATCAAGTGGCAAGTGGGGATACCATCTACTTTGATTCGACGCAAAACCACAGTTATCGCCAGGAAGGGACCCAACCGTGCAGCGCCCTGGTGGTCACCGCTCCGTAGCGCCCCATGAAGACTGAACTCAACCCGATGCCGGTGGCCGGGGGCTCGGAGCCAAGGAACTCGCCCTACCGGTTCCCGCCAGGATTGAAACACAATCTTATCTGGTATGCGTTCCGCAAGTTCCGGCCCATGGAACCGATTGGACTGTTCGAATTCCTGTCGAAGGAGTTTGGTGACATTGCCCATTACAAAATTGGGCATATGCACAATCTTTTCCTGAATAATCCCGAATACATCCGCGAAGTGTTGGTTACACAGAATGAGAACTTCATCAAGGAGCGTACCGTCCAGCGCATGAAGATGCTGCTGGGCGAAGGCATGATCAACAGCGAAGGCGCGCAGCACCGCGTACAGCGGAAGGCGGCGCAGCCAGCGTTCCATCGGCAGCGGGTCGCGGGATACGCGGAGCAGATGGTGGCTGAGGCACTCGCGGCGCGCGAGGCTTGGTGCGATGGGCAGGAACTCGACGTGGCGCAGGAAATGATGCGGCTAACTTTGCGCATCGTGGCCAAAACGCTTTTCGACACGGAGTTGGGCGGGGAAGTGCAGGAATTGACGGAAGCCATCAACGACATCATGAGCATGTACAACTATCTTGTGGCGCTTCCCGCTGTCGATTTGTTGATTCATTTACGGATGCCCGGAGTGGCAGGGTTTGCGAAGGCGAAACGTAAAGTGGATGCGGTGGTCTACCGGATGATCGAGGCGCACCGCCGGAGGGGTCAAGACTCGGGGGACTTATTGGACATGATGCTGCGGTCGGAAGAAGACTCTCCGACGGAGGCAGGCACGCCGAATGAATCGCTGCGCGATCAGGTGATTACGATCTTTCTCGCGGGCTACGAAACCGTAGCCAATGCACTGATCTGGACGTGGTATTTGCTGTCGCAAAATCCGGGCGTCGAACGCACGATGCACGCGGAGATAGATCAGGCACTGGCGGGGCGGACTCCGACGGTGGAGGACGTGCCGAAACTGCGTTATCTCGAGATGGTTCTCGCGGAATCGATGCGATTGTATCCTCCGGCCTGGGCCATGGGCCGGCGCGCGCGGAACGATTTCACATTGGGAGATTACCGGCTGCCGGCAGGGACGACGGTGTTGGTCAGCCAGTTTATTACTCATCGCGACGCGCGAAACTTTCCCGATCCGTTGAGCTTTGATCCGGAACGGTTCGCAGTTGGAGGCCGGTCCACGTTCCCGAAGTTTGCCTATTTTCCCTTTGGCGCCGGGGCGCGGCAGTGCATCGGGGAAGCGTATGCCTGGACGGAGAGCATCCTGGTGCTGGCAACCATCGCACAGAAATGGCAATTACGGCTGACTGCGGGCCAACGAATTGAGCCGCAGGCGTTGATAACCCTGCGCGCCAGGTATGGAATGCGCATGAAGATTGAGGCTCGGAATGCCTGACCTGAACTCTCGTGGGTCGGGTCGAACAGATCGCTCTGGCAGCCCTTCGTAAGTCTCCGCTAATTTCCCTACTAACCCTTCGGATAGCTCCCCGTCTAGCCGGGTGGATAGTTTGGCGTGGCAAACGTGGCCTCTGCGAGGCAGATCGTCAGGTTTTTCGGTCTTTCCTATATGGCGACTTTGGCAGGAAAACTGCCTTATAGGTATAGTGTTTGGGCTGGCCAAGAGCCGATTTCTGGTCCAGTCCCGAATCTCGCCGAATCCGGGAGACCAGTCATGATCGCATCCGAAGCAATATTTCCGGAACAGGTGGCATCTGTGGGCGATGACTCTTCCAATGGCGTGACCCAACTCCTGACCCTATGGGGCCGCGGGGATGCCGTAGCTCGGGATGCTTTGATCCCGTTGGTCTACGACGAATTACACCGGCTGGCCAAGCATTTTCTTTCCCGGCAACGCCCGGGGCACACTTTGCAGAGCACGGCTCTGGTGCACGAGGCATATCTCCGGCTGGTGGGACCCTCGCCCGTACACTTTGCCGATCGTGCGCATTTTTTTGCAGTTGCGGCGCGGGTGATGCGGCACATCCTGGTGGATCACGCCAGGGCGCGTGGCGCGGCGAGACGCGGCGGCAACAACTTGACCATGGTCCTGGACGAGGCCGTAGCAGCGCCGGCGGAGCGAGAAGTCAACGTAGTGGCTTTGGACGACGCCCTGAATCGCCTTGCAGCTTTGGACTCACGGCAAGCCACGATTGTGGAGATGCGATTCTTCGGAGGACTTTCCATCGAAGAAACAGCGGCGGCGCTCGAACTATCGCCTTCGACGGTGAAACGAGACTGGATCGTGGCCAAGACGTGGATCCGTCAGTGTCTCGAAGCCTGATAGGCGGCGAAAATCAGCAGCCGGAAATAAACAGTTCCTTCAGGGAGCGCCTATGGACCCGGGAGTTTGGCGCAGAGTCTCCGATCTATTCTCGGAGTGTCTGACCCTGCCAGAGTCCGACCGGACGACATTTCTCGCTAGAATCGAAACCACCGATTCGGCCATCGCCTTGGAAATCCGGAAGTTGCTGGAGACGTACGGCCAGGACGAGGGGTTCCTGGAAAAGCCAGCGGTGCGCGAGGGGGCTGAGTTCCTGGGCACGGGTGAAACTTCCGCGGCCGAGAAATTTGCGCCTGAAGTGAGAGTTCCGCGATCGCGGGGAACGCGGAGAAAGAACCCGACATTTTGGCTTCTGCTCGTGGCAAATATCGTTGTGTTGGGCTGCTTCGTCTTCGCGGCTTCGGTTCTCTACCACTACCGTGGATCTGTCGCTCACACAGGATGGTGGGCTGATCCCACGGCCCACGGGTTTCTGGTCACCGATGTGTACGACTTGGGACCAGCGGCTGGCATCGTCCAGATTGGAGACGATGTGCAGGCCATAAATGGCAAATCCATCTGGTTGGCTGAGATTCAAAAGGTCTCTCCCGGCACCAGCTATTCCATGCACGTGCTCCGTCACGGGCAACCGGTAGATCTGGTGCTGACGAAGGGCATTATCGCGAATCCGCGATGGCCCGGTGGAACGCTGGCTTACCTGGTGGTTAGTCTTACCTTCTTTCTCACTGCTGTGGTTGTGTCAGTTGTGCGTCCGGGTCCGCGAATTATCACGCTGGCATGGGCTGCGCTAGCGGGGGAATCCGTCACCCTGCTGTGCATGCTGCTACGTTGGTATCAGGACTTTTTCCTCGGCGGCACCTACACCTTCTTTCAATGGATGCAAATTGTCGACGGGCCGCACTTTGCCTTTTCGTTTCATTTCTACACGCGAGTGTTCCGGGGAGAGCGAAGCGGGAAGGTTTCGTCCACCCTGGTGTGGGTGTTCTACGTCTGGGCGATTGCGGCTGCCCTCTACAACATGCAGGTCTTCCCCAGACGCCCGGCAACGTTTTTGCTCACATTCTTGTGGTCCCACATGGGCTTGTGGAGCCGGATTGTGGGCCTGGAATCGGCCTTCTATCTGGTAGCTCCTCTAAGCATTTGCTTCGCTGTGGCTTACAGCTATTTGCGCGCGGAAGGTATGGAAGAGAAGCGCCGCGCACGCTGGATTGCAGTTGGCTCGCTGGCGGGCATTCTGCCGTATCTGGTGCTGCGGTTTGCGGAGACAGTGGGCATACCGGCGCCGGATTTTTCCGGCCCCTTTGGCATCGTGCCAGCGGCGTTAATTCCTGTTGCCACCGGCTACGCGATTCTCAAACATCGGCTGTTCGACATTCACGTCGTCCTGCGCCGGGGCTTGCAGTATCTCGTGGCGCGGAATGTTCTGCGTTTTATTCTTGCTCTTCCGGCTTTGGCACTTCTTTATTCGCTCGTGACGAACGCCAATCGCACGATCGGCGAAGTGGTGCTGCACAACTACGGGTTCATTTTGCTGGTCGTTCTGATCGCGGTTGTCTTGCGATATCAGCATCGCTTGGCCAGCTGGCTGGATAAGAGGTTTTTTCGCGAGGGTTACCAGCAGGAGCGTATTCTGCTGGCATTGATTGACGATTTGAGGGCGCTCGATTCAATTCCGGAAATGGGTGCTCGAGTTGGCACGGAACTAGTGACGGCGTTGCATCCAGAGAGCGTTTATTTTTTCTACAGTTCGCCCAAGGATCGCGCTTACATCCAGGGATTTGGCACCGATCAGCGCGCTGAGGGGTTGCAGATTCCAGAGGGATCGGCGTTGCCGGCGCTGCTGGCCAACAATGATCAAGCGTTGAGTGTTGAATCTTTGCCGACCAACGGCGCGCCGCTCATGTCCTGGAGTTGGTTGTACGCGTTGCGGCTGGACTTGATCGTTCCGCTCAATCGCGCGGATGGTTCGCCGGTGGGGTTTTTGCTGCTGGGCAGGAAGAAATCGGAGGAGCCGTATTCCCCCGCCGACCGCAGCCTATTGCTGGGACTGGCGCATCAGATGGCGGTGAGTTGCGAGAACCTGCTCTTGCAGGAGCGCGTCCTGCGGCAGCAGCGTACGAACGAACAGATGCGCAGCCGTGTCGAGGGCCTGGGTACGGCTTGGTTGCAGGAGTGTCCGCACTGCGGAAAATGTTTCGATAGTTCCATCCATACATGTACCGGAGATGGAACCGAGCTTGTGCTTTCCAGTCCCGTACACCGCCTGCTGGACGGCAGGTACCGGCTTGACCGCGTGCTGGGCCGGGGCGGGATGGGCACGGTGTTCGAAGCACTGGACTTGAGGTTAAATCGGCAGGTGGCGGTGAAACTCGTGCAAGCCGGTAGAACGGCGAATCCAGCCTGGCTACGCCGATTTGGGCGCGAGGCCCGAGCTTTGGCGCGACTCAACCACGAGAACATCGTCCTGACCTATGATTTTGGCGTGGTGGATGACGAGGTGGCGTACCTGATCATGGAGTTCGTTGCGGGCACAACGCTGCGGACGGAAATTGATAGAGGCCCAATCCCGACCGCGAGCGCGGTTGCGTGGTTCCGGGAATTGCTGGAAGGCGTGAAGGCCGCTCACGCCGCGGGGATTATTCATAGAGATTTGAAGCCGGAGAACCTGCTGATTGCCGGTTTCCACGACGGCAGGCAGAAAGTTAAGATTGCGGATTTTGGAATCGCAAAATGGCAGACTGCGGGTCAGGAGTCGGCTAGCCTGACTCTGCCGGGAACCATTGTTGGGAGTCTGCGATACATGTCTCCCGAACAGCTCAGGGGCGACGCGGTCGACGCTCGAAGCGATCTGTTTTCGGTGGGGGTGATGGTGTTCGAAGTTCTGACCGGCAAGCTTCCCTTTATCGGGACTACGCACGCCGAGCGCATGGCCTCCATGGAGGGCGACTGCGAGGGTTTGGAGTGTCTGCGCGGCGCACCCGGGTTACATGAGGCGCTGCGGCGATGCCTGGCGCGATCCCCCAATGACCGCTTCAACTCCGCGGCTGAGCTCCAGGCGGAACTGCTGCCCCGGATGCAAGAATGGTGGGGTACCTCGACAGCACGGATACTTCCAGAAAATTCTGCCGGAATATGGAATAAAAACCCCGCCTGACTGGTTTACCCTTGTGGGCATGTCAGGAGCGGCTCCCCCGTCACACTTCGAAGATCTGGCGATGCCGCTTTTCGACTCCCTGTACAACTTTGCTCACTGGATGACGCAGAACCGCGAAGAAGCTGAAGATCTGGTGCAGGAGACGTATGCCAAAGCGCTGAAAGGGTTTTCATCTTTCCGTGTGGGGACCAATTTTCGGGCCTGGATGTTTCGCATTCTGCGCAATACGTTCCTGACGTCCCGGACCGGGTTGAAAGCAACATCGACGGTGCCGCTGGAGCCAGAAGAGGGAGGAGTCGAACTCGCCGTGGAGAACACCACGCCGGAAACGATTCTGCTGGACCGTTCGAGCCAGGAACTGGTACGCGGAGCCCTGGACCAGCTACCGGTGAATTTTCGGGAGATCCTCCTGCTTTGTGAAGTGGAGGAAATGTCGTACCAGGAGATGGCGGAGACGCTTTCGATTCCGATGGGAACGGTGATGTCCCGCCTCTCGCGAGCGCGAAAGGCGTTAGGGGAGCAGTTGCGGCCTCAGGGGCGGGGGAGATGAACGATGGCATGTGAGAGCTGGCAGGCAAAACTCGACACGTATCTGGATGGCGAGTTGCCGTCGGAGGAGATGAGCGCCTTCGATGCCCACGTGCGCGGCTGCTTGTCTTGTGCTGCGGGAGCCCTGACACGAGTCCAGAGCAAGCGCGCCATTCAGGCTTCAGGGAAGAGATTTACGCCGAGCGCGGAGTTCCGCCAACGAATCCAGAAGAGCCTAGCCACGCGACAGCGAAGGAGCGGTAGTTTGGTTTGGATGTGGGCCACCGCAGCCGTCCTGGTATGCGCGGTAGCCGGTTTATCCGCCCTGCGGCTGGGACAGGGACAGTCCGAAAGGGCCCAGGTGTATGGCGAGGTCGCGGACTTGCACGTTGAGACGCTGGCCAGTTCCTCGCCGGTGGACGTGATTTCGACGGACAGGCACACGGTGAAGCCCTGGTTCCAGGGGAAGATACCGTTTGCTTTCGACCTGCCCGAGCTGCAAAACACCGATTTTTCGCTTTTGGGCGGCCGGATGACCTACCTGGAACAGGCTCCGGGGGCCCATTTGATCTATCAAGTCCGGAAGCATGAGATTTCGGTGCTGATTTTTCAGGAAGATTCCCTGCACGGAAAGCTCGATCAGGACGCATCCGCGACCCGGAAGTTGTCGTTCAATGTCGAAACCTGGAGCCAGGGCGGCTTGCGCTATTTCGTGATTGGCGATGCGAATGTTGGCGATATCGAGGGCCTGGCCCGGCTGTTCAAGGCCACGAAGGCCTGAACAGGTTCCTCGTCGCGCTTTGCATCATTCGGGTCCTCTGAACCTGGCCGCTGCGTGACTGGCGTAACCGGCGTTTTCGCAGGGAATCGACAACGCGAACCCAACAATACATCCATTCCTCGCTAAATTGCCTCTTAGAATGAGTAAGATAGTGCGGACCGGGGAGAGCTGCGTCAAGCTCCTTCTGGTTGGGCGTCCACGCGAAGCCGTCCCGCTGCTGATATTTCCTAGTAATCTTGATCCCTATGCGGTTCAAATACTTACGGAGAGTGAGCCCGGCTGTAACGCTAGGCCTGTGGCTCGTGGGGACGCTTCTCGGGCAGGGAACAGGTAAGAGCACAACGCGAATCACGCTCGACCAAGCCGTTGACCTGGCATTGGCCCATAATCACGCTCTCCTGGCGACCCGGACCATGGTTTTTCAGAACCAGGCGCAGGAAATCACGGCCAACCTCAGGCCCAATCCCACCATTTCCGCCGATAGTCAGTTCCTGCCGTTCTTTAGCCCGCAGGACTTTACGGGCGACAATTTGAACGAGTTGCAACAGTTCGATCTAGGGATTGGGTATCTGTTCGAACGCGGTCACAAACGGCAGCGGCGCTTCCAGGCGGCTCGAGATCAAACAGCGGTGACGAAGGCGCAAGTGGGAGACGCGGAGCGAACTCTCGCCTTTAACGTTGGGCAGCAATTTGTGGCAGTCCTGCTGGCGGAATCGACCCTGGACTTCGCAGTTCAAGACCTGAAGGCTTTCCAGCAGACCGTTGATATTGGCGATGCGCAACTCAAGGCTGGAGCGATTGGCGAGGGGGACTACCTCAAGATCAAGCTGCAACTGCTGCAGTTTCAGACGGACGTTTCGTCGGCCCGGCTGGCGCGGGTGCAGGCGCTGGTCGCCCTGCGGCAATCACTCGGATACAACACGGTTCCAGAGGATTATGACGTTGTCGGGGATTTGGCGTATGAACCTCTCCAGGTGAGAGTGGAAGACCTGCAAACGAAGGCGATCCGCGAGCGCCCTGATTTCAAGGCCGCAGACTTGGGTATCACCGCGGCGCAAAGCCAGATCTTGCTCGCGAAAGCGAACGGCAAAGTGGACGTCAACGGGGAATACGCTTTTTCGCATGTGGCCGGAGCGAGCAGCGCATCGTTATTTGCCAGCTTCGATCTTCCGATTTTTAACCGGAATCAGGGGGAGATCGCCCGGACAGGTTACGCGCTCACGCAAGCGCAAGAACAGCAACGGGCGGCAAGCGACACGGTTCTAGGCGACGTGGCGAATGCCTACGAAGCGCTCCGGAGCAATGACGAGGTGGTGCAGCTTTATACTTCGGGCTATCTGAAACAGGCGCAGGATTCACGCGACATCAGCGAATACGCGTATAAGCGGGGAGCGGCGAGCCTGCTGGACTTTTTGGACTCCGAACGCAGTTACCGGTCGGTGCAACTGGCGTACAGGCAGGCGCTGGCTTCCTACATGACGGCGGTGGAGCAGTTGAAAGAAGCGGTGGGGACGAGGAGCTTGCCATGAGTTTGCGAGACGCGGGAAAAGTGCTGGCGCTTCTGACAACATCAGCAGTTTTGTTGGTAGCGGCCGGTTGCTCGCCGCCGAGTTCGAGCGAGCCTACGAGCGCCAGCCCGAAGGATGCCAACAGCCCAGAATTATTCACGATTCCACAAGATCAGATGTCGCACGTTCAGGTGATCACGGTTCAGCCCACAACGCTGACAAGATCTCTGCGGCTTACGGGCGCAGTGGCTTACAACAGCTTCAAGACCACGCCTGTGATCACGCCTGTTAGCGGGCCTGTGAGCCGGATCGCGGTGGTTCCGGGACAAAAGGTGGCGAAGGGGACGCCGATGTTGTACGTGGCGAGTCCCGATTTCTCGCAGCTTCGAACGAATTACATCAAAGCCAAGGACGCCTATGCCTTTGCGCAGAAAGCGAACGCGCGGGCGCAGGACTTGTACCAGCACCATGCGATTGCCGAGCAAAATCTGGAGCAGGCGCAGTCGGGGGAAGTGCAGGCGGGCGGCGATTTAGCTTCGGCGCAGGCGGCGCTGAAGGTTATGGGAATCACCGATCTGGACGCGCTGGTGAATGGCCCGCCCTCGTTTGAGGTTCCGGTGAGAGCGCCCATTGGTGGTGAGGTGGTCGAGCAGGACGTTTCTGCCGGTCAGTTGGTGCAGCCGGGCGCCACGCAATGCTTCATGATTTCCGATACCAGCAGCGTCTGGGTGCTGGTGAATGTGTACCAGAAAGATTTGCCCTTTGTGCGAATCGGGGACGCGGTTTCGATTCAGACGGATGCTTACCCGCAAGTCTTCCAGGGGAAGATCTCGTACGTCGCCGCCGCGCTCGACCCCAATACGCGGACGCTGCAGGCGCGCATCGAAACCAGCAATCCGGGCGAGAAATTGAAGAAAGACATGTACGTCACGACGACCGTGAGTGCAGGGAAGATTGCGAATGCGATTGTGCTGCCGGATGCCGCGGTGCTCCGCGACGGCGAAAATCAACCGTTTGTCTATGTTGCGTCGGCGAACCAATTTGGCCGGCGGACGGTGACACTGGGAGACAGCGTGAACGGACAGACCCAGATTACTGGCGGCCTCAATGCCGGAGATCAGGTTATTGGAAATGGCAGCCTGTTCCTGCAGTTTGCAAACTCGTTGCAACGATAACTTGGGTGGAACAGACAACAACTTGACGAACACTCTGGCACCGGAATGATCAACCGAATCGTCCAAGCAGCGCTGCGTCAACGGTTCCTGGTCCTGATGCTGACCGGATTCATTACGGTCGGGGGGATCCTCTCGTTCCAGCGCATGCCGGTGGATGCGTATCCCGATCTTTCTCCGCCGCAGGTCGAGATCATTACGCAGTGGCCCGATCATGCGGCAGAGGAAGTGGAGCGACTTGTTTCACTTCCGCTGGAAGTGGCAATGAACGGCGTTCCGCATATGGTCGTGATGCGATCCATATCGCTCTATGGCCTGTCCGATATCAAGCTTACGTTCGAAGACAGCACCGACGATTATTTTGCGCGGCAGATTGTGTTTGAGCGACTCACGGAAGCGACGCTACCGACGGGCGTGGCTCCCAGTGTGGCGCCGTTATTTAGTCCGAGCGGGTTGGTCTATCGGTATGTGCTGGAGAGTCCGGACCGTAGTCCCCAAGAGCTGAAGACCATCGAAGACTGGGTCGTGGAGCGCGCCTATCGCTCCGTTCCCGGCGTTGCCGACGATTCGGGTTTGGGCGGCACGACCATGCAATACCAGGTATTGCTCGATCCGGCGAGGATTTACGGCTACCACCTGACGGTTTCGCAGGTGAATGCGGCGCTGGCGGCGAATAACTCCAACGCCGGCGGCGGATTCGTTTCACAGGGCGGTCAGTTTTCCTATGTCCGTGGCATCGGCCTGGTGCGGAACACGGACGATATTGGAAATGTTGTGGTGGGATCCAACAAAGGCGTTCCCATCCGAGTGAAAGATGTGGGCGAAGTGACGATCGGCCATGCGCCGCGTCTGGGCCAGTTCGGGTTCCAGAAGAACGATGACGCTGTGGAAGGCGTGATCCTGATGCTGCGCGGCGGGCAGACGCAAAATGTGCTCAAGGGTGTGGAGGCAAAGACCGAAGAGCTAAACAAGAGGATTCTTCCTCCGGACGTGAAGGTCCACCCTTACTACGACCGGAGCACTCTGGTAGAGCTCACGACCGACACGGTGGAAGGAAACCTGCTGCGCGGGATGATTCTGGTACTCATCGTATTGATTTTCTTTCTGGTGAGCTTTCGCGCGGCTGTGATCGTCGCGGTGATCATTCCGCTGTCGCTGTTATTCGCATTTATTGTTTTGCATGCGCACGACGTGGCCGCAAACCTTCTTTCCATTGGCGCTATCGATTTCGGAATTGTGATCGACGGCACAGTGGTGATGATGGAGAACATTTACCGGGAACTGGCCTTGCGCGAGGGCCAGGCTTACAAACTGACGGACGTGATTCTCACGGCGGCGAAGGACGTCGACCGGCCCATCTTCTACTCGGTCGCCGTCATCCTGGCTGGGTATCTGCCGATTTACGCACTCACAGGCCCGGCTGGAAAGTTGTTCCATCCCATGGCCGAGACCATGTCGTTTGCGCTGGTGGGCGCGCTGATCCTCACTTTGACGCTGGTTCCGGTGCTGTCTTCCTATTGGTTTAAGTCTGGCGTGAAGGAAAAGCAGAACCGCGCCGTCAATTGGATGAAAGAGAAGTACGCGATGCCGTTGGATTGGGCGCTCGATCACCCCAAGGCGACGATGACGATTGCGACGCTCATCTTCGGAGCCTCTCTGCTGCTTCTCCCCTTCATCAGCGCGGAGTTCATGCCGCATCTGGATGAGGGCGCGCTTTGGATTCGCGCGACGATGCCCTACACAATTTCCTTTGAGGAGTCGAGCAAGATTTCGCCGCAGATTCGCGACATTTTGATGTCGTATCCGCAAATTACCGTTGTGGGCTCAGAGCATGGACGTCCCGACGACGGCACCGATGCCACGGGATTTTTCAATTGCGAATTCTACGTGGGTCTGAGGCCCTACAAAGATAAGGCTTGGGGCGGCGAGATTCACGATAAGAAAGAATTGATCGAATCGATCAATAAGAAGCTCACCGCGTTTCCAGGCATCGTTTTCAATTACACGCAGCCTGCGGAAGACGCCGTGGACGAGGCTCTTACGGGCCTGAAGAGTTCCCTGGCGGTAAAGATTTACGGGGAGGATCTGAACGTACTTCAAGACAAGGCGATTCAGATCAAGAACACGCTCGCGAAGGTGCCGGGATTCAACGAGCTTACGGTCGTGCGGGAGCTTGGCCAGCCTAGTCTGCTCGTGGACGTGGATCGCGACAAAATTGCCCGCTATGGCATCAATGTCGCGGATGTCGAGGCCGTGATTTCGTCTTCGGTCGGCGGACAGGCGGTGACGCAAGTCATTCAGGGCGAGAAATTGTTCGATCTGGTCGTGCGCATGCAGCCGCAATTCCGCAGCGATGCGCATGAGATCGGAAACCTGCTCGTCGGCACTCCCGATGGCCAGCAAATTCCGCTGAGCCAATTGGCCAAGATCAGCCAGGGGAACGGGGCGTCGTTTATTTACCGCGAAAACAATTCGCGCTACATTGGCGTTCAATACAGCCTTGAAGGACGCGATCTGCAGCGCTCGGTCCATGATGGTCAGGCTGCCGTGAGTAAGGCTGTGACTTTGCCGCCGGGTTATTGGATGGAATGGGGCGGTGAGTACAGCCAGTTTCTGGAAGCTCGCGAGCAGATGTTTGTGATTGGGCCGCTGGCTGTCGGGCTGATCTTCATGATTTTGTTTGCCCTGTATGGAAACTTCAAGTTTCCCGTGACCATTGCAGTGGGCGTGATCATCACGCAGCCTGTGGGAGCGCTCTTCGCCCTGTGGATCACGAAGACTCCGCTCAGCGTTTCCTCCGTTCTGGGGCTTCTGGCTTTGCTGGGTGTTTCGGTCGAGACGGCGGTCATTCTGGTTTCGTACATTAACAAGCTGCGCCAGGAGGGGATGGACATCCGCACGGCTACGCGGGAAGCCTCGCTGCTTCGGCTTCGGCCCATTATGATGACGGCTTTGGTGGCTTGTCTTGGTTTGCTGCCCGCCGCGCTCTCCACCGGCATCGGATCCGATACGCAGAGGCCATTCGCTATCGTGATTGTGGCGGGGTTGATTTCGCGGCTCTTCATCGGGTTTTTCGTCAATCCGGTGCTGTACGAGATGGTGGCCCGCGAGGGCGATGTCCTGCAGGTGTGAGTCGCTTCTTCTGTAAACTGCGTTGCTAGCCGGAAAACTTCCCGCAATACCCAAACAATTTGCTTGCAGCCCCTCGGGGGTGAGTAGTAAAACGTTTCAATACTCATTGATCCCTGCATCTTGCGGACGGCCCCCGAGGGCCGTAAGCCTTTGTGGAGGCATTCCCGTGGCGCGTAGTCCGAGAAGAACGATCAGCCCCCTTCTTTTACTTGTGGTTATGCTGGTGTCCCGCGTGTCATTGGCGCAGTCACTTTCCGTGCAGTGGGAGGAATTGACTTCGGCAGATTTTGTGAAGGCCGTGCAACAGTCGCAAAACACTTGCCTTTTGCCGGTGGGGGTTCTGGAGAAGCACGGGTTGCATTTGCCCCTGGGAAACGACCTGCTGAATGTGCGCTATGCCGCCTTGCACGCGGCTCAGCAGGAATTCGCGGTCGTCTTTCCCGAGTATTTTGCTTCGCAGATTTTCGAAGCTCGCCACCAGCCGGGGACTGTCGCCTATAGCCTCCACTTGCAGCTCGAACTGCTGCAGGAGACCACGGATGAAATGGCGCGCAACGGCTGTAAGAAAATCATTATCGTCAATGGTCATGGTGGGAACGCAAACCTGTTGCCTTTGTTTGCCCAGGCTCAACTGGCTTCGCTGCATGACTATGTGGTGTATGTATTCATGGCGCCCGATCATGAGAAAGAGCCCGGAAGACCGGCGCTGAAGTCAGGAAAAGACGTTGTGGACTTCCATGCGGGGGAAAAGGAAACGTCGCGCAGTCTGGTGGCCCGTGCCGATTTAGTTCATTTGGATCGCGCCAAGGAAGAATCTGGCGCCGACCAGGCGCGGCAAAAACTGCCGGAGAGTTTGTACACGGGAATCTGGTGGTACGCGCGCTTTCCCAATCATTATGCGGGCGACGGTTCCGTGGCCAGCAAGGAACTCGGAGAGTTCGATACTAAGTTGCTGGTTGCGGATTTGGTTACCGCCATCCGGGCGGTGAAAGCGGACAACGAAGGCTTGAAGCTTCAAAAGCAGTTCTTCGAAGAAGCGAGCCATCCTCTCGACACCAAACCATAGGTAAGATCACGAATCGCGGGAACATTATTCCCTGGAGGATTCATGCGTCACAATGGAAGTATCCCGCGGCAGTTGGCATGGGTCGCGTTCAGCGTGCTTTTCTGCGTACTTGGTACGGTGGGCATCGCGCAGACAATCCGTGTCGACATCACACCCAGTCACGCGTCGAAGTCGTTTTTACCAACTTTAGCGCTTGGGGCCGGAGTGGATCGCATCAGCACGGCATCTACCGATAAAGTCTTCACTGAACCCATCATGAAGCAAGTGTTGTCCGCAGGGTGGCAGCCCGTCAGCTATCGCCAAAATACCGAACTCCATGTCGAAGCCTGGCACTGGAATCCGCAGGGGAAGTGGAGCGAGGCAGGGGGGAAGGGATACTTCGTGGGTGACGCGAAGCCCGGGGATTTCATCCGTCATTCCTTCGGTTATGCCCTGCCGCATCGGGGATTTACGCGCAATGAGGGAACGGACGCGAATGGATTTTCAGTGCTGACCGATGGCGACGAGAATACCTACTGGAAGAGCAATCCCTATTTGACGAAGCCTTTCACGGTTGAGGACGACGCGACTTATCCACAGTGGGTGGTGATGGATCTCGCGCACAGTTATCCGCTCAATGCCATGCGCATTTCGTGGGCGGAGCCCTACGCGCGGCGTTATCTTGTGCAGTATTGGACTGGCCTGGAGAGTCCCCTCAAACAGCCAACAAAGGGCGTGTGGGTGACGTTTCGCGGTGGAGCGGTTCGCGACGGGGCGGGAGGTAAGGCGTTGCTTCAACTGGAGCAGGATCCAATTTCAGTACGCTATCTTCGCATTTGGATGTCGGAGTCCTCAAACACTTGTGACACGCACGATCCCTCGGATCGTCGCAATTGTGTAGGCTACGCGATTCGCGAAATTTATGTCGGAACCGCGACGGGGGATGGCAAATTTCATGATTTGGTGCGCCATACGGCTGATCCGGATCAGACGCTTACGTATTGTTCTTCCGTTGATTCATGGCACGAGCCCAAAGATATTCAAGACAAAGGCGATCAGGTAGGAATGGATCTTTTCTACACCAGTGGTTATACGCGAGGCCTGCCAGCGATGATTCCCATTTCATTGATTTACGGGAACCCGGAAGATTCGGTGAATCAAATCGCCTATTTGGAGGCGCGGGGTTATCCAATTTCCTATGTCGAGATGGGGGAAGAGCCGGACGGGCAATACATGCTGCCGGAGGATTATGGAGCTCTCTATTTGCAGTGGGCAGCCGCATTGCACAAGCTCGATCCGAAGTTGAAGCTGGGTGGTCCGGTGTTCGAGGGGGTTAACGAGGACATTTTGGTGTGGCCGGACGCACAGGGCCGAACCTCGTGGATGGGGCGATTTTTGGCGTTCTTGAAGGCTCACAACCGGCTTCAAGATCTGTCGTTCATGTCGTTCGAGCACTATCCTTACGATCCCTGCACGGTTCAGTGGGCAGACTTGTATGAGGAGCCGGCTCTGATCAGTCACATCCTGCAAGTGTGGCGCGACGATGGTTTGCCGGCCAATGTTCCAATGATTATTTCCGAACTCAATATGTCTTCCAGTAGCGGAGAGTCTTTTGTCGATAATTTTGGCTCGCTCTGGCTGGCCGATTTTGTAGGATCATTTCTTACCTCCGGAGGGGATGCGCTTTACTTCTTCCATTACATTCCCGAACCACTTGACCACGGTTGTGGTGGCTCCATGTCAACGTTCGGAATGTTTTCCATGACCAAGGACTACAAGATTCAACAGCCGACGTCGCAGTACTTTGCCAGTCAGCTGATCAATCTGGAATGGGCGCAGCCCGGGAGCGGCGTGCATCAGGTTTTTCCTGCGAGTAGTGACATTGCAGATTCGGCGGGTCACGCAATGGTGACCGCCTATGCCGTGCGGCGCCCGGATGGACAGTGGGCGTTGATGGTAGTGAATAAGGATCAAGAGAATCCGCATACGGTTCGCCTCACGTTTCACGACGGCACTGCGAACAGGGACAGCAGGTTCGCGGGAGCGGTCGACCGGATCACTTTCGGAAGCGAACAGTATCGCTGGAATGCCGAAGTGAATGCCGGATCGGCGAATCCGGATGGGCCCGCCGCCCGATCCCAACTTACCGCCGATGCGTCGACAATCTACACATTGCCCACAGCGTCGGTGACGGTGTTGCGCGGATATATAGAAAGTGAAAAGGGGCGTTAGATGGGGAGGACTCTGCTCACGCTGATCGTGCTGGCCGGCTGCGCCCCGGCTCAGGCGCGCTATGATGTGCTCCTTCAAGGCGGCCATGTCGTCGACGCCAAGTACAATCTCAGCGCGGTGCGCGATGTTGCCATCAAGGACGGAAGGATTGCCGCTGTTGCTGCGCACATAGCGGCCACCGAGGCGAGCAAGACGATTGATGTGCGAGGCCTTTATGTAACCCCCGGGTTAGTCGATATTCATGTGCACGCTTATGGCGGCACGGGGATGCGCGACGCTTACTCGGGCGACCATAGTGTCTATCCAGACGGGTTCACGTTTCGTTCCGGCGTGACGACGGTCGTCGACGCGGGCAGCTCGGGATGGCGCAACTTTGACGATTTCAAGGATCGAATCATAGATCGGTCCAAGACTCGCGTCCTCGCCCTGCTGAACATCGTCGGTCATGGCATGGGCGGCGGAGCTATCGAGCAAAACCTCGAGGATATGGACGCCAAAGCTACAGCGGACGCAGCCGTGAAGTACAAAACCATTGTCGTTGGCGTTAAAACAGCGCACTACGACGGGCCAGAGTGGACTCCCGTAGAGCGCGCGGTGGCAGCCGGGACTTTGGCGGGAATTCCGGTCATGGTCGATTTTGGAACTTTTCGACCCGAGCGGCCTTTTCAGGATCTGGTCCTCAAGAAGTTGCGTCCCGGCGATATTTATACCCATACCTACCTGGACGCCGTGCCGATGCTGGATGCTCATGGCAAGGTTCAGCCCTACTTGTTCGAGGCGAGGAAACGCGGCGTTATTTTCGACGTTGGGCATGGAGGAGGAAGCTTTTTATTCCGGCAGGCAGTGCCAGCGATCCGCCAGGGTTTTGTGCCCGACTCCATTTCCACTGACTTGCACATCGACAGCATGAACTCCGGCATGAAGGACATGCTGAATGTGATGTCGAAGTTCCTCAATATGGGTTTACCACTGGATGATGTAATCGCCCGATCCACGTGGAATCCCGCGAAAGAGATCCACCGCGAAGACTTAGGCAATCTTTCGGTCGGCGCTCCCGCGGACATAGCGGTGCTGCGCCTCCAGAAAGGGCAGTTCGGCTTCGTGGATGTTTTTGGCGCGCGGCTGCAAGGCACCATGAAGCTTGTCTGTGAGGTAACCGTGCGCAACGGGTTGGTCGTCTATGACCTCAATGGAATATCACGAGCGGATTGGACTCACTTAGGAGCGTATGGGCCACAGGGAGAGGCAAAATGGGACGGAACGATCAACCCTGGACTGCGTGCTCCCAAGAAATGACGCCTTCTCTCATCCGTAATTCCCTTCGTTGGCGCCTTCCTCGCACATCTTCAGTGAAGCTTCGGCAAAGTCGTAGACCGCGTCGTACAATGCTTGCTTACCCTTGGCCTGAGCGGATTCTCCAATCCCCAGGGGCAACCCGTTTATGGCGACTATCGCAGAAAATGTAGATCGCGAACCGGTGCAGGCCGGCCGGGCAGCCGGGCCGTGCGTGTTGGTACTTTTCGGGGCATCAGGCGACCTGACCATGCGCAAGCTGGTCCCCGCTCTATACAACCTGGTCAAGGCGAAGTTGCTGCCCTCGAATTTTGCCGTAATGGGCGTCTCCCACGACGATTTGACCGTGGAGCAATTCCGCACGCAAGTTACTCAATTCATGAAGGCGGAAGACCAAACCAGCGATTCCTGGAAGTGGTTTACGGAAAGGCTCTTTTACCAGCGCGGCGATTTCGGTGATCCGGCGGCATTCTCTACCCTCGGCACCCGCCTTGCTGAAATCGATAAAACGTTTGGCACGGAGGGAAATTATCTTTTTTATCTGGCGGTCGCGCCCAGGTTCTTCGCGGAAGTCGTGCAACAGTTGGGGAAGGCGGGCCTCGCGGACCAGGAGGATGGCCATTGGCGGCGCGTCGTCATCGAGAAGCCCTTCGGCAACGACCTCGATTCCGCCAAGACCCTGAATAAGCAATGCAAAGGTGTGCTGGCGGAAAACCAGATCTATCGCATCGATCACTACCTGGGTAAAGAAACGGTGCAGAACATTCTCGTGTTCCGTTTTGACAATGCCATCTTCGAGCCCATCTGGAACCGGCGATACATCGATCACGTCGAGATCACGAACGCCGAGACTGTGGGAGTGGAGCAGCGCGGCGGTTATTTCGATACGGCCGGGACTTTGCGCGATATGGTGCCCAACCACATCATGCAGTTGCTCAGCCTTACCGCGATGGAAGCGCCAGCTTCCCTGAATGCCGACGCGGTCCGCAACGAGCAAGCGAAAGTTTTGCGCGCCGTACAGCCTCTGGATCCCGACGATGTGCTAGAGCGGAGCGTGCGCGGTCAGTACGGCGAGGGGGTATTAGCTGGCGAGAAGGTTCCGGGGTATCGCACCGAACCCGGAGTTGCCCCCTCATCGAAGACAGAGACCTACGCGGCCCTGCGGCTCAATATCGACAATTGGCGATGGGCGGGAGTTCCGTTTTATATCCGAACTGGCAAACGAATGGCGAAGAGGCACACCGAGATCACGATTCAATTCCGGCAAACCCCCACGGAGTTGTTTCGCAATGCGGCTCTGCACCAGATGCAGAACAATCAGCTTGTCATCCAGATCCAGCCGGTGGAAGCGATTTCACTGAGTTTTGGCGCTAAGATTCCAGGCGCGGTTCTCCGGGTCGGAGCGGTGGACATGAGTTTCGAATATTCGAAGTATTTCGGCGCGGATTCGAATACCGGATATGAGGTGCTCCTCTACGACTGCATGATTGGAGACGCAACGCTCTTTCAGCGTGCCGACATGGTGGAAGCTGGCTGGAAGATCGTCGACCCGGTTCTGGACGTCTGGAAAGCCCTGCCGCCGCGGAAGTTTCCCAATTACGCGGCCGGCACCTGGGGCCCGAAGGAAGCCGACGACCTGCTGGAGCTCGACGGCCGTCAATGGAGGAAAATCGAATGATTCTTGCAGGCGAGATTGGCGGTACTCATGCCCGACTGGCCGCTTTCGAGACCGAAGGCAACAAGCTGAATTGCGTCATTGACACCACTTTCGAAAGCCAGGAGCACAGCGGGCTGGCCGAAATTATCGCCGAGTTTGTGAAGAAGAATGGCGTGCCGGTCGACATGGCATGTTTTGGAGTTGCCGGTCCGGTGCGCGGCGGGCGCTGCAAGATTTCCAATCTCTCCTGGATCATCGACTCCCGTGAATTGGCCAAGCAGCTCAAGCTCAACTCGGTTGGGCTTTTGAACGACCTGGAAGCCTACGCCTACGGGATTGATGCTCTCGACGACAAGGACTTCGTCACTCTCAACGAGGGTTCGGAGAACGCGGATGGGAACCGGGCTGTGGTTTCAGCCCGAACTGGGCTCGGTGTGGCAGGACTCTACTGGGATGGCCGCCGGCACCACCCTTTCGCGTGTGAAGGAGGGCATACGAATTTTGCGCCTCGGAATGACATGGAGGATGAGCTTTTACGTTATCTCAGAAAGAAATATACCCGGGTCAGCTATGAGCGCATCGCTTCGGGACCGGGGATCAAGAATGTCTATGATTTCCTCCGGGAAACGGGGAAGGCGGAGGAACCGGATTGGCTGAAGGAACAGATGCGAGAAGCCGCGGATGCGCCAGCGCTCATCTCTCGCCTGGCGGCCGAAGGAAAAGCGTCGATCTGCGATCAAGCCATGTCCCTGTTTGTGAGCGTCTATGGCGCCCATGCGGGGGACTGCGCGTTGACCTTCATGTCCACCGGCGGAATCTTCATTGGCGGCAGCATTGCGGCAAAAAACCTGGCAAAGATGCGGGATCCGGTCTTCATGGAGTCCTTCCTGGACAAGGGTCGGATGGCGGAATTGCTGAAGGACGTTCCGGTGAAGGTCGTCCTCAACGACGACGCCGGTATTCTGGGCGCGGCGCGCTACACGCTCATTCAGAAAGCCTTCGACCGCACTTCCCGAAGCAGCGTTTGACAACCAGCGGGAGGCCATCGTACAACTTTGCAGGAGCGTAGTTAAGCGTTTAAGCGGAAAACGCTTCTCCTTCGCTCCAGCGCCAACCCGACCCCTTTTCCATGAATCCTACGAGTCGAACCGTCGAAGAGTGTGCTCACACCCTGGGGGAACAATTTCGGGGGAAGTTCGGGCAGTCTCCGCAGGTCTATGCGGCGCCGGGTCGCGTCAACCTAATCGGCGAGCATACCGATTACAACGATGGCTTCGTCATGCCCGCTGCGATCGGATTTTCCACTCAGGTTGCGATAGCCGGGCGGCATGACCGGAAGCTCCTCATTCACTCCGAAAATTACTCGGAACAGGTGGAGTTTGATCTCGAGAACCTGCCCGCCTCGCGTGCCGGCCACTGGAGCGACTACGCCCTGGGTGTGGCGGAAATGATTGTGCAATCGGGTGTGCGGCTCCCCGGTGCGAATGTGATGATCTCGGGCAATGTGCCCCAGGGCGCCGGCCTCAGCTCGTCGGCTTCCATTGAAGTGGCTTTCGGATACGCTCTGCTGGACTTGGCCGGCCAAGCCATTGACCTAACGAAACTCGCACTCTTGTCCCAACGGGCGGAAAACGAGTTTGTCGGCGCGAAGTGTGGAATCATGGACCAGTTCGTATCTACGCATGGCAAGCGGGATCAGGCATTGCTGCTGGATTGCCGGTCGCTGGACTACCGCCTGCTCCCCCTGGCCGGGGTTCCGCTGGTGATCTCGAACACCATGGTGAAGCACAGCCTTTCCCAAGGTGAATACAACGCAAGACGCGAAGAGTGTGAACTTGGCGTTCGTACATTGTCCAAGCACCTTCCTGGAGTCAGGGCGTTACGCGATGTGACGATGGCGGACTTGAAGAAATTCGGCAACGAGTTGTCCGTTACCGTCCTGCGGCGATGCCGCCACGTGGTCAGTGAAAACGAGCGGGTTCTGCGGGCAGCGGATGCACTCGACGCTGGGAATCTCGCTGCGTTTGGAGATGGGATGCGCCAATCCCATCGCAGTTTACGCGACGACTTTGAAGTAAGCTCCGCCGAACTCGACCTGATGGTGGAGCTGGGCGAAAGAGTGGACGGCGTGTATGGCACGCGAATGACCGGGGGCGGTTTCGGCGGTTGCACGATTAGTCTGATCCGCGACAAGTCGGTCGAGGAGTTTCGAAGAAGTGTGAGCGAGGGGTACGAACTCGCGACGGGACGAAAGCCGGAGATTTATGTGTGTTCCGCCGCCGATGGAGTCGGGAAAATCGCATGATTCGAAGCCAAAGGGTTCCCAGCAGATGAAAGTACTTGTGACGGGCGGAGCCGGCTATATCGGGAGCGTCGTAGTCGGACAACTGGTCGAGGCCGGGCATGAGGTGGTGGTTTTCGACAACCTTAGCCGTGGTCATCGCCAGGCTGTCCCGGCGGGCGCGGAGCTGGTGGTAGGGGAGATCGCGGATCGTGGCCTTCTGGATCGTATTTTTCGCAGTTCCCCTGTCGATGCCGTCATGCACTTTGCCGCCCTGATCGAAGCCGGCGAGTCGATGAAGGCTCCCGAACAATTCTTCCGCAACAACGCGCTGAATACGCTGACCGTACTTGAAGCGATGCTGGCGGCGGGCACGAAACGCTTCGTTTTTTCGTCGACGGCTGCTTTGTTTGGCAATCCGGATCGCACCCCGATTGAGGAAGATGACACGGTGCGGCCGACGAACGCTTATGGCGAGTCGAAGTTACTCGTGGAGCGCATGCTGGCATGGTTTCATCAGATTCATGGATTCCGATACGCCAGCCTTCGCTACTTCAACGCAGCGGGAGCCGTGAGCCCTGAATATGGCGAGGCGCACCAACCGGAGACCCATCTCATTCCCCGGGTCCTCAATGTGGCTCTCGGCCGGCTGGAGCATGTGAACATCTTCGGCACCGACTATCCAACTCCCGACGGCACCTGCGTCCGCGACTACATTCACGTGGCCGATCTGGCTGCG
>Ga0209863_10000182_pt1 | contig 39202 bp, 32 predicted proteins | sample OrgsoiDNA2013046_FD_185796 | JGI IMG/M metagenome (GOLD analysis project Ga0209863, IMG submission 185796) | Permafrost soil microbial communities from the Arctic, to analyse light accelerated degradation of dissolved organic matter (DOM) -... | ecosystem: Environmental > Terrestrial > Soil >...
GGCATCATGGGTTTCGTCGTGATCTGGAAGCTGTGGAACTGGCGCGCGGCCACCGCGGCGGCGCTGATCGTTCCGTTCGTCGTGGTCGACATGACGTTCTTCAGCGCCAATCTCTTGAAGCTGCTTGAGGGCGCCTGGGTGCCGCTGCTGTTCGGGTTTGCCATGGCGATCATGATCTGGACCTGGCGGCGGGGTGCCGCGATCCTGATCGCCAAGACCCGGCGTACGGAAGTTCCGCTGAAGGACCTGATCAAGAGTCTCGAAAAGCGTCCGCCACACATCGTCAAGGGCACCGCGGTTTTCCTCACCAGCGATCCGAATTTCGTGCCCACCGCGCTGCTGCATAATCTCAAGCACAACAAGGTGCTTCACGAGCACAATGTGATCCTGACCATCGAAACCGCGCAGACGCCCCGCGTCGATCCCGGCGAGCGGGTCCGGATGGAAAAGGTCAGCGACAAATTTTCCACCATCCGGCTTCGCTTCGGTTTCATGGAATCGCCAAACGTCCCCAAGGCGCTGGTGATCGCGCGCAAGCTCGGCTGGCAGTTCGATATCATGGCGACGTCGTTTTTCGTCTCGCGGCGCTCGCTGAAGCCATCCGCACAGTCCGGGATGCCGCAGTGGCAGGACCACCTGTTCATTGCGCTCAGCCGGTCGGCGAACGACGCCACTGACTATTTCCAGATTCCGACCGGCCGCGTGGTTGAAGTCGGCACCCAAGTCACAATTTGAGTAGCAATCCAAGTTTACAACCTAACGCTTCATGCATTTTTGCATGGCGAGGGCCCAAAATCAGGGTAGGCTATGCTCTCAGCGCAGAGCTATAAGCCGCCTCCCTTTGCTATGGTGCAGTGAAGCATTTTTGAGGCCGTCCCCATGACCAGCGATGTTGTAGTTCCCGCCGTGGAAACCGCGGCGGCCAATGGGCATGGCGATGCTCATTCCACCGCCGGCTTTAAGGCGCTCATGCTTGGCAGCATCGGTGTCGTCTACGGCGACATCGGCACCAGTCCGCTCTACGCGCTGCGCGAGGCGGTTATGGCGGCCAGTGGGCCCGCAGGCGTCGTCACTCCGCAGGCCGTACTCGGGATCCTGTCGCTGATCCTGTGGGCGCTGATCATCGTGGTGACGCTGAAATACGTGTTGATCCTGCTTCGCGCGGATAACAACGGCGAGGGCGGAACCCTGGCGCTGATGGCGCTCGCGCAGCGTGCGGTGGGTTCGGGTGCCGGCAACATCGTTCTTCTCGGAATTATTGGCGGTGCTCTTTTTTATGGTGATGCGGTGATCACGCCGGCAGTCTCCGTGCTTTCGGCAATCGAGGGAATGACGATAGTCACCGCCGCGTTTGAACCGTACGTGGTGGCGCTGACGGTGGTGATATTACTCGTGCTGTTTGCGGTGCAGTCGCGCGGCACGGCTCGGGTCGCGGCCTTTTTCGGACCGATCATGTGTGTGTGGTTCGCCGTGATCGCGATCGCGGCGATTTCGCCGATCATCCAGCATCCCGAAGTCTTGCTTGCGCTGAATCCGCTCTATGCCGTCTCGTTCATGCTGCATCACGGCATTATCGGCTTCGTTACGCTCGGCGCGGTGTTTCTCGCTGTTACCGGAGCCGAGGCGCTCTATGCCGACCTCGGGCACTTTGGCAAACGGCCGATTCAGACCGCCTGGCTCGTCATTGTACTGCCGTCGCTGGCGCTGAACTATCTGGGACAGGGCGCGCTCGTTTTGGGAAATCCGAAGACGCTTGAAAATCCATTCTTCCTGATGTTTCCGGATTGGGCGTTGTTTCCGATGGTTGTATTGGCCATCATGGCGGCCGTGATCGCGAGCCAGGCGGTGATTACCGGCGCCTATTCGTTGACCCGCCAGGCCATTCAACTGGGGCTGATGCCGCGGTTTGAAATCAGGCACACCTCGGAATCCCATTCTGGGCAAATCTACATTCCAAGGGTCAATATGCTGCTGTCGATCGGCGTGGTTCTGCTCATCGTCCTGTTCCGCTCATCGAGTGCACTGGCGTCGGCCTACGGCATCGCGGTCACCGGGACCATGGTGGTCACGGCGATGATGGGTTTTGTCGTAATCTGGCGAGTCTGGAAATGGTCACCGTTTGCGGCCGCGGCGCTGATTGCGCCTTTTCTGTTCCTCGATCTCATCTTTCTCTCGGCGAACCTCTTGAAAGTTTTCGAGGGCGGCTGGGTGCCGTTGGCGCTGGGCGCCGTGGTGATGCTGCTGATGTACACCTGGCGGCGTGGCAGCCGGCTATTGTTCGAGAAGTCGCGCAAGCTGGAGTTTCCGCTGGCCGATCTGGTGTCGATGCTGGAGAAGCGGCCGCCGCAGCGGGTTTCCGGCACGGCCGTGTTCCTGACCAGCGATCCCATCAGCGCCCCGACTGCCCTGATGCACAGTCTGAAACACTACAAAGTGCTGCACGAGAAGAATGTCATTCTCACCATCGAGACGGCGCCGACGCCGCGGATCGACCCCGCCGAGCGCGTCAAGCTGGAACAGATCAGCGCGACCTTTTCCAAGGTCACGCTGCGGTTTGGCTTCATGGAATCGCCCAACGTGCCGAAAGCGCTGGCGATCGCGCGAAAGCTGGGCTGGCATTTCGACATCATGTCGACGTCGTTCTTCCTCTCGCGGCGCGCGCTGAAGCCGGCCGCGCATTCGGGAATGCCGCGCTGGCAGGATCACCTCTTCATAGCGCTCAGCCGCACCGCCAATGATGCGACCGACTATTTTCAGATTCCGAGCGGCCGGGTGGTCGAGGTGGGGACGCAAGTCACGGTTTGAGGTTTTGAGGCCGGTTCCGGCGCTTGATTTTCGCCGCGCGAGGGGCGAGGTTGGCGCGCAAGGGCGAGAAACCGCGTGCGGCATTGCTGAACTCGCTGGGATCGTTGGGAGGATTTGAGTGGCGGATCAGGGGCAGGTTCACGATTTGACGCCGGAAGAGGTATCGAAGGGAATGGCCGAGGGCCGCTACCTTCTCGTCGACGTCCGCGAGCCGAACGAGGTCGCGGCCGAAGCCTATCCCGGCGCGGTCGTCGTTCCACTTTCGAGCTTCGATCCGGAGGATATTCCCGATCCCGAGGGCAAGCAGGTGGTTTTTGCCTGCCGGTCGGGGAAAAGATCGGTAACGGCGTCGCTGGCCGCGCAAGCCGGCGGGTTGGCTTACGACAAACATCTCGCGGGGGGCATGCTGGCCTGGAAGGCCGCGGGACTGCCGACCAAGACCGGCGGCTGACCTTCCCATGACTTCCATGAACAAGGTCTTTGCGGATCTTCCCGTGACCATCTTCGAGGCGATGTCGCAACTCGCGCGCGACAACAACGCCATCAATCTCGGTCAGGGTTTTCCCGATGATCCCGGCCCGGAGGACATTCGCCGCGCGGCGGCGGATGCCGTCATGGACGGCTACAATCAATACCCGTCGATGATGGGTATTCCGGAACTGCGCCAGGCGATCGCGGCTCATTACGGGCGCTGGCATGGCCTCACCCTCGACCCGATGACCGAGGTGATGGTGACGTCCGGCGGCACCGAAGCGCTGACCAGCGCGATCCTTGCCGTGGTCGAGCCCGGCGACGAGGTGGTGGTTTTCCAGCCGGTTTACGATTCCTACCTGCCGATCATTCGCCAGGCCGGGGGCATACCGCGCCTGGTGCGGCTCGAACCGCCGCATTGGCGGCTGACGGAAGAAGCGCTGCGAAGCGCTTTCAACCACAACACCAAGGCGGTCCTCTTCAACAATCCGCTCAACCCGGCCGCGGTGGTCTATCCGCGCGAAGATCTCGAATTGCTGGCGCGGTTCTGTCAGGAATTCGATACGGTTGCGATCTGCGACGAGGTCTGGGAGCATGTGATCTTCGATGGCCGCGAACATATTCCGCTGATTACTGTTCCGGGAATGCGCGACCGCACCATCAAGGTAGGTTCCGCCGGCAAGATTTTTTCGCTGACGGGCTGGAAGATCGGCTTCGTCTGCGCCGCGCCGCCGCTGTTGCGCGTCGCTGCGAAGGTGCACCAGTTTCTCACCTTCACCACCGCGCCCAATCTTCAGGTCGCGGTGGCCTATGGCCTCGGCAAGCCGGCGGATTATTTTTATCGCATGCGCCAGGAACTGGCGCGCAGCCGTGACCGTCTCACCGCGGGATTGGAGCGCATCGGATTTCCCGTTCTCCGGTCGCAGGGAACCTATTTTCTCACCGTTGATCTTTCGCCGCTCGGTCTCAACGAGACCGACGAGGCCTTCTGCAAGCGCATTGTGACCGACTACAAGGTGGCGGCGATCCCGGTGTCGGCCTTCTATGAAAAGGATGCGGTGACGTCGGTGGTGCGTTTCTGTTTCGCCAAGCAGGACAAGACCCTCGACACCGCGCTGGAACGCCTGTCGGATGCCGTGCACCGCCGATGAGAGGTAGCAGATGATATGCCGGCGGTTCCGCCCTCAAATCCCGTTTGTTGTCGCGATTGCCGCGGTGGTCCTTGCACTGGTTTCGCCGTCCGCGAGGGCGGAAGAGCGCACCGTCAATTTCTACAATTGGTCGAACTACGTGGCGCCGGGGGTGCTCGAAGACTTCACCAGGGAAACCGGCATCAAGGTCGTCTACGACACGTTCGACGCCAACGAGACCCTGGAGACACGGTTGCTCGCGGGAAAATCCGGTTACGATGTCGTCGTTCCCACCGCCTATTTTTTGCAGCGGCAAATCACGGCGAATGTTTTCCAGAAGCTCGATAAATCGAAACTGCCGAACCTCGCCAACGCGTGGGGCGTCGTGACGAAGCGGCTGGCCACCTACGATCCCGGTAACCTCTATGCCGCCAACTACATGTGGGGCACCACCGGGATCGGCTACAGCGTCAAGGCGGTGCAAAAGATCCTCGGTCCCGACGCCAGGATCGACAGCTGGGATATCGTGTTCAAGCCGGAGAACCTGGCAAAATTCAAGGAGTGCGGCATTCACATGCTGGATTCCGCCGATGATATTTTCCCCGCGGCGCTCGGTTATCTCGGGCTCGATCCGAACTCGACCAAACAGGCCGATCTCGAAAAGGCTGCCGATCTCGTCATCAAGATCAGACCCTATGTCCGAAAATTTCATTCGTCGGAGTATCTGAGCGCATTGGCGACCGGTGAAATTTGCTTCGTGGTGGGCTGGTCGGGCGACATCATGCAGGCGCGAAGCCGTGCGGCCGAGGCAAAAAGCGACATCGAGATCGGCTACGCCATTCCAAGAGAAGGCGCGCAGATGTTCTTCGACAATCTCGCGATCCCGGCCGATGCGAAGAATGTCGCCGAGGCCTATGAGTTGATCAACTATCTCTACCGGCCCGAGGTCGCGGCAAAGAATTCGGATTTTCTGTCCTACGCCAACGGCAATCTGGCGAGCCAGAAGCTGGTCGACCCGAAAATCCTCAATGACAAGAACATCTATCCGGACGAGGCGACCCTTGCAAAACTGTTCGTGATCACCGCGCGCGATCCGGCCACCCAGCGCGTCATCAACCGGCTGTGGACGAAGGTCAAGACCGGGAGATAGGCCTCTTCGTCATTGCCAGCCAATGGTCGGCGCAAAGATGAAAGCGCGCTGCTCATATAGGCTGGAGAGCTACCGCCAGCGGCGATGCAGCCACAGCCACTGGTCGGGATATTCGCGGACCCAGCCCTCGATCACCGAGGTGATCGCCTGCATCGTCCCCTGAACATCGACTTGCCCGGCGGCGTCGCGCACCGGTTTTACTTCCTCGGACAGTTCGGCGCGAAAGCGATGGCCGGGCAGGCGGATGATGCGGACGCCATGGATCGGACACTCGATCTGCCGCAGCAACCGCGCCAGTGTCGGATTGGCCTTGGTCTTGCGGCCGAAGAACGTGACGTCGACGCCATTGGTAAAGTACTGGTCGACCAGCATGGCAACGTGCTGGCCGTTTTGCAGGGCCTGCGCGAGCTTCAGCGGAGCGTCACGGCCGGCCGGAATCAGCGTGCCCATCTTCACCGCGCGCATCTCCTCGATGATGCGGTTGGCGGAGGCGATGTTCGGCCGCCTGTACAGCGTTGCCGCATCCAGCCCGTGCGCGACTGCGGCCAAAGCGGGCAGTTCCCAGTTGCCGAGGTGGCTTGCAAAGATCAGCGCCGGTTTGCCGTCGAGCCGCAGCTGCGCAAACAATTCGTGGGTGCGCGTCTGGATTTCGATGCGGCTATCCTCGGGGTGCGCGGGATCATGCTCCCAGATGTGATCGATGTGCGCGAACTCCGCGCCAAGGCGTCCAAGATTGTCCCAGACGCCGGCGAGAATGGTCTCGATCTCCGCAGGCGATTTTTCCGGGAACGCGGCGGTCAGGTTGGCGCGGCCGATCTTCTGTTCGCGCGTCATCGGCCCGACATGACGGAGGATCCAGCCGAACAGGTTCGCGGTCTTGATCGGATCGAAATAGCGTGTGGTACGCAGCATTCCGATCGTCAACGCGCCCACCGCGGCCTCGCCGAGCGGCTTGGCCGCGTCGCGGATGCGGGCCTTGGTGCGAAGCAGGAGGGGATGCATCAGAAACCAACGACGATCTTGCCGAACACTTGCCGGCTTTCCATGCGCTTCAGCGCGGTGGCAACATCCTCGATCGGCACCTCGGTGTCGATCACCGGATGCATGCCGCCAGCCATTTTGTCGAGGCTTTCGGCAATATTGCGCATCGTCGCGCCGAACGAGCCGAAGATCCGATATTGCTGCTGGAACAATTGCATCAGGTTGAGCGTCGTGGTCGGCCCTGAGGTCGAGCCGCAGGTCACCAGCCGTCCACCGCGTTTCAGCGAAAGCAACGAGCCGTTGAACGTGTCGGCGCCGACGTGCTCGAACACGACGTCGACGCCCTTCTTTTTGGTGATCTTGCGGGTCTCGTGCTCGAACCGGTCCTTGCGGTAATTGATGACATGGTCGGCGCCGAGCGCTTTGACGCCGCCGATCTTGGCATCGTCGCCGACGGTGGTGATGACGGTGCAGCCGATCGCCTTGGCCATCATGATGGCGACAGTCCCGATGCCGGAACCCCCGGCGTGCACCAGCACGGTTTCGCCGGGTTGCAGTTTTGCATTGTCGAACAGCATGTGCTGCACGGTCGAGAATGCGATCGGCGCGCAGGCCGCGTCCCGCTCGCTGACGCCGTCCGGCACCGGAATCACCAGTCTTTCGCTGAGGTTCAGCAGTTCGCGCGCGAAACCGTCGACATGGAAGCCCATAATGCCCGCAACGTTCTCGCAAAGATTGTCGCGGCCTTCCTTGCAGGCACGACAAACCCCGCAGGTGAGGGCGCCGTACATGACCACCTTCTGTCCCGGCTTGAAACGCGTGACGCCTGCGCCGACGGCGGCAATCTCGCCGGAGGCCTCGGCGCCGACCACCAGCGGCAGCTTTCGCTGGGCAAACGCCATGCCGCGGTAGCCCCAGACATCGATGTGATTGAGCGCCACCGCCTTGACGCGGATCTGCACCTCGCCCGCCGCCGGCGGCGGCGGCGCCGGCACTTGCGCAATCACCAGCTGACGATCGGCAACGAGAGTGAGCGCACGCATGAGGCCGTGTCTCCGGCAGGACGAAGGATGGATGATCGGGTGCGTATCGCCGGTTGGCACGATGACGTCAACCGCCGGCATGGAAGCGACGGCGGCGGTTAAAGCGGTTCGCGCGTCAGGATCAGCGAGGCATTCTGGCCGCCGAAACCGAACGAATTCGACATCACGGCGGTGACCCGGGCGTCGCGCGCGGTGTTGGGAACCACGTCGAAGGGTATCGCCGGATCGGGTATTTCATAGTTGATGGTCGGCGGTATCCGCTGATGTTCCAGCGTCAGCAACGAGAAAATGGCTTCCACCGCGCCCGCCGCTGAAATGGTGTGGCCGACCATCGACTTGTTGGAGGAAACCGGAATTTGCTTGGCGCGCTCGCCGAACACGGCGGAGATGCCGAGATATTCCATCTTGTCGTTTTCCGGCGTGGCGGTACCGTGGGCGTTGATATAGTCGACTTGCTCGGACGTCATGCCGGCGTCCGCCAATGTCTTGCGCACACAGCCGATGATCGGTTTGCCGTCGGGGCTGGAGCGGGTGCGATGGAACGAGTCGGTCAGTTCACCACAGCCGGCGACGACTCCAAGAATTCGCGCGCCGCGCGCCATGGCAGCTTCGTAGCTTTCCAGCACGAGGGCTCCGGCGCCTTCCGCCATCACGAAGCCGTCGCGGTTCTTCGAGAAGGGTTTGGATGCAGCCTGCGGCGGTTCGTTGTGGGTCGATAGCGCCGATAGCAGCGAGAAACGGACCAGGGCTTCCGGATTGACCGTCCCTTCGGTCGCGACGCACAGCGCGGCGTCCGCCTCGCCACGGCGAATGGCTTCAACGCCGAGCTGGATCGCCGTGGCGCCGGATGCGCACGCGGTCGACAGTGAAATCGGCGAACCTTTGGTGCCGAATTTCCCGGCCAGGTAATCCGCGACCGAGCCGAACAGGAAACGCCGATGATATGGCTTGAACCTTCCGCCGCCGCTGACGCGCAGCAGCGCATCGTAATCGATATCGGTCTGACCCGTCGCGCGTCCCAGTTCCAGCCGTTGCGGCCATTCGACCTCCACCGGAGCAACGGCGAGAAACAGCGGTCCGGGGAATTCACCCTTGCTCCCGATCGCGGATTGGGCGATGGCTTCCTCGGTGGCGATATCGGCCAGCCGCTCGGAAAGATCGGTGGAGGAAAAAGGCTCGACCGCAACGAAATCGATAGTTCCAGCCATGGTGGTCTTCAGGCCATCGGTGGGAAAACGCGTGATGGTGCGGATCCCGGATTCGCCCGCGGTGAGTTTCTTCCAGTTGTCGGTCTTGCCGGCGCCGAGCGATGTCACGATGCCCATGCCGGTGACAACGACGATCGGCCGGCCGAATTTATCGCGCGTAGCTGTCATGTTTTCCCCACCCGACCGGCGCTGTGTTCACTTGACCGCCTCGACCAGGGCCATGCCTTCGCCCCGCCAGTGACCGGCGCCGACGACGATAATCTGGGTCGGCGGCTGCGGCATTTCAATCTCGAGCCCGGTGGGATCGTTCGGCGGAAACAACGCGCCGCGTGAAATCGAGAGCGCGGCGAGGCCCAGTCCGAGCGGAAACTGGGTTTCCATGGTGTGACCGAACATGGTGCCGGTCGCCCGCACCGCGAAATCCGCATGCTGGCTCAGGAACGCCCGCTCTTCCGAGGTAACGGGTTCGGCGCCGGTGGCACCGGTGATGATGGCGCCCTTGCCCTCGAGCTTGCCGAGCTTCGACCATAGCTGCTGCAGCGATTGCGTTACCTCGCCGGGGTGCTTGCGGCGTGCCAGATCGGCAATCACATTGGTCAGGCGCGCATAGGGTTTCGCACCCCGCGCTTCGGCGTGTGCTCTGGACTCGATGACGAGAAACGCGCCGGCAGACCCAAGCGCGAAACCTGGGTTTTCCTGGCGGGCCCAGACCGGAACGAATTTGTCCTTGAGGTTGAAATCGGCGTATTCATAAAGAACCAGCAGATCCTTGCGCTCGCCGTTTTGCGAACCGCCGATCAGCGCGATGTCACTTTGGCCTCCGGCGATGCGCGCCAGCGCAATCCGCGCCGCGTCGATGCTCGCGGCCTCCTCACCCATGAAGGTGCGCGACGTTCCCGAAACACCGTGCACGATGGCGATGTTGCCGGCCAACAGGTTCGACAGTTGCGCCAAAAAAAGCGTCGGGCGCAGATCGTTCATCAGCCGCTCGTTGAGAAACCCGGGAGCGCAGTTGCCTTTCGCTTCCAGGTTCAGAATGTTGCAGTCGACCGCGAGATCGCGCTCGCCGCCGCCGGCGGCGATAACCATGTCCATCCGCCCCAGGATTTCCTTGTTGCCCTTGACGCCGGCCGAAGCCAGCGCCAGCCCGGCGGCATAGGTTCCGATCCGCTGCCAGGCTTCCATCTGACGCTGGTCGCCCTTCTTGGGGATCTGCGCGTCCAGGTTTACCGGGGCAAAGGGATGAACGATGTAGGGCGCGAAACCCTTCTCGTCGACGTTGATGCGCCGCGCATTGAGCGCGTCCCAGTTGGCGTCCAGCCCTTCGCCAAGCGAGGTCGCCAGACCAATACCGGTGATCCAGACTTCCGCCGATCCCGGGCTCGAGGATTTCGTCTCAGTCATGGGGCATGGCCTGCTGCGGAAAACCGATGCGCTTGGCCATCGCGTCCATGTACACGCGCAGTTCCGGATTCGGGAAGGGGACAATGCCGAACGTGATCGTGGCATTGCATCTCAATTCGCCGCCAACGCGGACCTTGGCGGCGGTTATCGCATAACCCGAACCTTCGTGAACGACGCTCGCCTCTACCATGAGCAGTTCGCCGGGGCTGACGAAACTTCGCATCTTGGCTTCCTTGACCGCGGCCAGGAACGGCATGCGCTCGAACTTGGTCAGGGCGATCAAGAGCCAGCCGGATGTCTGCGCCATCGCCTCGATCAGCAATACACCCGGCATGATCGGATGGCCCGGAAAGTGACCTTCGAAGATGGTATTTTGCAGCGGTACCTGCGCCTCGACCGTGATGGTCCGCTCTCCGACATTGAGGTCGGCGATGCGGTCAATCAGTTGGAAATATTCAAGCTGCATGATGGGCGGTTAGGCGCCCTTGGCCGCGACCAATTCGTCGATGCGGGCGCTGAGGTTTTTCAGGACAAAGTACTGTTCGGTCGTCGCCTTGCCGTCGTTGACTTCCTGGGTCCATTTTTCCAGCGGCAGCTTGATCCCGAACGCCTTGTCGATCGCGAACGCGATGTCGAGGAAATCGAGGCTGTCGATGCCCAAATCGTCGATCGCGTGGCTCTCCGGCGTGATCGTGTCGCGCGGGATGTCGCAGGTTTCAGCGATAATCGTGGCGACCTGATCGAATGTATCGGACATCACTAAACCTTTGATATATTGAAGGTAAATTCCGAGATGGGCACGGGAAGCGGGTGCAGGGCCCCGGAATGCCCGGTCCGCCATCCGGAGTCGAGGTGCCCGTATATCGGAGCGCCGCCCCGAGTTCAATGGAGGCGGGCTCCGGCGGTCCGGATTGAGGCAAAAAAGCGTGAGCCCGCTGGAAAGGCTAGATGTGCGGTGCAGAAATGCGTGCGCAATCGCGCCGCCCCATCAGCACGCAGTCCTGGGTCTTGCGCAGGTCCGCAATGCTCATGGCCAGCCATATTCCGATCGCGGTCAGTGCGACGGTAAAGGCTAAGGCCGCAACGTTCGCCAGCATGCGATGACGAAAGTCGTCCGGCTCGTCCCGGTCCCGCTCGTAGCGCGCCAGGTCGTCCTCTGGTTGAGCCTGCTTGCCCGACTTGCCCAGGTTGCCTGAGGATTCTCCCCGCCGACCCGGCGGGTGAACCGAGCTGCGCGGACGGAATTTGAGCACGCGGTGCTCGTCTTGCGCCGTAATGGGTTGCTGGGTTTTCACTGCTGCCAGCTCCGGGACTTCCTCACGTTATCTGATTTAGCACGCTCGCGATGCGCCGGGCAGAAATTTGTTGACATGGCACGGATGCGATAATCATCCCTCCAGGGTGTCATGGAACCTGCCGTAGTCAATCTTGAGTCGGCCATCTTCCGCGATGCCGAGGATATCCGCGTAGCGTTGCCCGAACCGAATATCCGGGTGGTCGTAGGACTTTCGTGCGTGGACCGTTTGCGCGGCAACGACGTCATATCCCGACACCACCACGACCAGCGAAACGTTCGATGCCTCGAGGCCATCGGCGTCCAGTCCGTAGAGCGGGCTCTCCTCATCGAGAACGTGGTAGAGCGTCCAGCTCAACGCCAGCGCCGGGTTCTCGTTTCGCAGCAGTGCGAGGTCGTAGAACCGGCGAAAGGACACCCCTTCCAGGCTCACTTCGGCCTTGAACGCCCACAACCTGGCGGTGGCATTGCTGATGATGTTGTGACGCTCGTTGGCGAGCCTGATCATCAGGGTCGGCACGCCCTCATGATTTGAAATGACCGGGTTTTCCGCGAACAGCAACCGGGCGTTTGGTCGTGAAAACCGGGCAAAGATCAGCCCGGTCATCAGCGACATCGAAAAGATGCCGGTGAACAGCTCCACCGTCGCGATAAAATGTCCGTAATGGGTGTCCGGATGCATGTCGCCGTAACCGGCGGTCGAAAGCGTCTCGATGCTGAAATAGAGATAATCGATATAGGCGCCGCCAGGCACGTTCGAGATCGGCTGATTTCCGATCCAATACAGCATTGCGAAAACCGCGTTGAAGGCGATGAACACCAGTGCGGCGCCGCCAATGAAAGCCGGCCATGAGGCCGTCATGCAGCGATGGCTGATGTCGGCCCAAAAATTGAGGTGCAGGCCCTCGGTAACGATTTCGCGGCCGCCAAGCTGGACGACCCGTGCCTTGGGCGACCGCTCGGATGTCCGCTCCTTCTGGCTTTTGAGCATCTTTCTCCAATCTCTTGAGGAACTTGGCGAAGGCATTTAATCGACTGTGCCATCATGGCATAATCGAACCCATTTCAGAGGGGTTTTTGCCGGTCAGGTCAGGGGTTTCAAGTCATGGCGAATACGCGCGAGCCGATCCTTCATCCGATTCCGATTCTCTCGCTGCACCCGACCCAGATGACCGTCGGAATGAGAGAAGTTAAGGAAAAACGCAAGCGCTGGCGGGAACACAAGTCGAAGAAGAAGCAGGCAGAGCTTCTGGGCAAGCATACCATCCCGGTGGTTCTGGGACCGGACCAGCGCCACTACGTGGTCGACCACCATCATCTGGCGCGCTCGCTTCACGAAGAAGGCATCAAGGACATTCTGGTCACCATCATCGCCGATCTCACCATGGTCGATCGCGACGCGTTCTGGGTTGTGCTCGATAGTCGCCGATGGGTCTATCCGTACGACGCCAAGGGCCAACGCCGGCACTTTCGGGAGATTCCGAAAACGGTGGCGGACCTCAGGGATGACCCGTTCCGCAGCCTCGCCGGTGAACTGCGACGCGTCGGCGGTTTTGCCAAGGACACCACGCCCTTCAGCGAATTCCTGTGGGCGGATTTCCTGCGCCGAAGATTGTCGCGCAAGAACGTGGAAGCCGATTTCGAAAAGTCCCTCGAAAAAGCGCTGGCTTTGGCGAAGAGCAAGGACGCGGTCTATCTGCCGGGCTGGTGCGGACCGGCGTCCGACGATTGAGGGGAGGGCCAAAGTCCCGAATCCGACGTTCGCGCCACCTTGCACCATCCTCTCCCGGAGCAAGCCAATTGCCGGCGACCGTTGCTGCCGGACCACAGTCATTCAGTTGACAGTGACGGATCATCGGGATCATGCTCAACGGTCGGCCGGCCGCTTGGGGGGCCGGACCCGGCCCTGCTGAGCAAAGACGCCTGACGATGCGCTGGTTCCGGTCGAAAATGCAATTTGGGTCGCGCCTGGCGCTTGTGGCGCTTGCGCTGCAGATCGTGCTGGCGTTCGGCCACGTTCATTCGTTTGTGCCGGCCGCGGTCGATACGGCGTTGTCGTCGGCAGCGGCTGCATCTGACGATGGGTCGAGTTCGCGCGATCCCTCCCGGAACGGGTTGGCTGACTTCGATTGCCCGATCTGTGCGTTGATCAATCTGGCCGGGACCTCGACACTCTCGGTTGCGCCGGATTTACCGCTTCCCGCTTCGGTCGATTTCGTCACCCTGCGTCCCCGGCCGGAGCTGGCATCCGCGACGGCACCGCATTTCCAGCCCAAGGCCCGCGCGCCGCCTTCAATCTGAGGCAGGTGCCTTGAGGCATTGCTGCCGCCAAGGCAATCCCCGAGCGTGCCGCGCCGGCAAGCGTCAAACGAGTTTCGTTGGCGCGCGCCTTTTTCAAATTCATCTGAACAAGTTGCCATATGCTCGTCGATTCGAGATCCGCGACCAAAAGTCCCGACCGCTCGCCGCATACGGAGACAGACGCTGGTTCCGAGCGGCCACCCCCGTGGTCATTTCGGGCGAAGGGCCTGACGTACCTTATTGTCGCCGTCGCAGTCGTTGCCGCCGCCTATCACCTGTTCGGTGGCCCGCCCGGCCATCCCGTCTCTTCCGAACCGGTTTCGGGAAAAGTGCAGTCTCTGCTTCGCACTGGCGAAGGGATCAAGGTGCCGGAACGCTCGCCGTTGCGCAGCAAGCTTGCCATCGCGCCAGTCGTCGAAGGGGATATCCGGCGCGACCTGGTGCTGCCGGCGGTCGTCGAGAGCGATCCCGCGCGTCTCATCAAGGTATCGCCGCCGCTGGCCGGACGCGTCACCCAATTGAAGGTCGCGCTCGGCCAACAAGTGAAAGCGGGCCAGCCTCTCGTCGTGATCGATTCGCCGGATCTTGCGACGGCCTATTCCGATTATGACCGCGCCAACGTGCTGTTGGAGCTGGCTTTGAAAAATCGCGATCGCCAGCGCGGGCTGGCGAAGATTGGCGGCGCGGCCGACAAGGATTTGCAGCAGGCCGAAACCGACTCCGTCACCGCCGCGGCCGAGTACCAGCGCGCCACCGCGCATTTGAAGCAGATCGGGGTCGACCCCGATGCGGCCAACAAGTCCCGTACCGTGACGGTGGTGGCCCCGATGGACGGCAGCGTGATCGACCTTGGCGTGGCGCCCGGCGCGTTCTGGAACGATTCGACGGCCTCATTGATGACGATCGCCGATCTCAGCAGCGTGTGGGTCACAGCCAGCATGCCGGAAAACGACATATCGCTGGTGTCGAAAGGGCAGGCGGTTGACGTCACGTTGATCGCCTATCCCGGCGTGGTGCTGCACGGCAGCGTCTCGTTCGTCAGCGATGTCCTCGACGCCGACACTCGCCGGACCAAAGTCCGCATCGCGTTCGACAACGCCGATCGGCGCCTGCGGCCCGGAATGTTTGCGACCGCCGAATTCCATGCAGCGAGCCGGACAATGCCCGTCGCACCGACGAGCGCGCTGGTGCTCAAGGACGATCTCAGCCAGGTGTTTGTCGAAACCGCGCCGTGGACGTTCCAGGCGCGGACCGTGGACATCGCGTTCCAGCAGGGCGATCAGGTGTTTCTCGCCGGCGGCGTCAAGGCGGGCGAGCGCATCGTCGTCAAGGGCGGAGTGCTGCTCGGTGATTGACTGGCTCGTCATCTTCGCCCTTCGCAAGCGCCTGGTGGCGGCGATGATCTGCGTCTTCGCCGCGATCTACGGCTATTATTGCTGGACGCAGCTTTCGATCGAGGCCTATCCCGACGTTGCCGACACTTCCTCGCAGGTCGTCACGCAAGCTCCCGGTCTTGCCGCTGAAGATGTCGAGCAGCAGGTCACCATTCCGCTCGAGCGCGAGCTGAATGGCACGCCGGGACTGGCCATGATGCGTTCGCGCAGCACGTTCGGGTTGTCGCTGATTACGCTGATCTTTCGCGACGGCATCGAAGACTACTGGTCGCGGCAACGCATCATGGAGCGGATTCAGGGTGTCACGCTGCCGCCCGGGTTGTCGCCCGGGCTCGACCCGCTGTCCTCGCCGACCGGCCAGATTCTCTATTATACGCTTGAGTCCGACACCAAGAACCTCCGTGAACTTTCCGAAATTCAACATTGGACAGTGATCCCGGGCCTGAAGCAGGTGCCTGGCGTTGCCGACGTCTCCAATTTTGGCGGCGTCACGACCCAGTTCCAGCTCGAGCTTGACCCGCAACAACTCATGCGCTTCGCCCTGTCGCTCAAGAATGTCACCGATGCGATCAATGCCAACAGCGCCAATGCGGGCGGCAGCGTTCTCAACCGTGGTGAGCTTGGCTACGTCATTCGCGGCATCGGACTGGTTCAGACGCTCGACGACCTCGGACACATCGTCGTCACCCAGCACAACGGCACGCCGATTTTTGTGCGCGATCTCGGCAAGCTGAAACTCGCGAACCAGGAGCGCCATGGCATTGTCGGCAAGGACGATACCAACGATGTGGTCGAGGGCACCGTGCTGCTGCTGCGCGGCGAGAATCCGTCGCGCGTTCTGGAGGGCGTGCATTCCAAGATCGCCCAGCTCAATGAACGGCTGAAGGCCGACAACGTTCAAATTGTTTCGTATCTCGATCGCTCCGTCCTGGTCGACGCCACCATCAGCAAAGTCTCTCAGACGATCCTTGAAGGCATCGGCCTTGTTCTGCTGATTCTCATTGTTTTTCTTGGTAGTCCGCGCAGTGCGCTGATCGTCGGCATGACCATTCCGTTCGCCGTGGTGGCGGCGTTCATTCTGATGCACCATACAAAGGTTTCGGCAAATCTGCTGTCGCTTGGCGCCATCGACTTTGGCATCATCGTTGACGGCGCGATCGTGATGCTGGAAGCGATCCTCCGCCGCCGCGAGGCGAACCCGGATCAGCCGCTGACCGAGGCCGACGTCCGCGATACCGCGCGCCAGGTGGCGCGGCCGATCTTTTTTGCCTCGGCGGTCATCATCACCACCTATCTGCCGCTGTTCGCGTTCAATCGGATCGAGGCGAAACTGTTCTATCCGCTGGCCTATGCCGTCGGCTACGCCCAGTTCGCCGCCCTGGCGTTCGCCTTGCTTGTCGTTCCCGGTCTGGCCTATGTGGCCTATCGCAGGCCTCGCCGCATGTTTCATAATTTTATCCTGCAGCGGCTGGAGGAGCTTTATCGGCGTGTCCTGCACGGCTCGCTTCGCCACCCGTCGATCGCCTATTCAGTCACTGCCGGCGCGGCGGTCGCGATCATCATTCTCGGTGCGACGGTCTGGCGGGAATTCCTGCCCGAACTCGACGAGGGTTCGGTCTGGCTGCATGCCGAGCTGCAGCCGGGAATTTCGCTGCAGAAAGCGAGGGAGATGGTCGCCGATTTGCGCCGCGTCCTGAACGACATGCCGGAAGTTTCGTATGTCGTGAGCCACACCGGCCGCAACGATGATGGCACCGATCCCTGGACGCCGGCGCACATGGAAGCCGCCGTCGGTCTTAATCCCTACACGACATGGCCGGCAGGCGAGAGCAAGCAGGATTTGATCCGCCGGATGACAATGCTGCTCGATCAGTTGGCCGGCTTCGAAATCGCCTTCAGCCAACCGATCATCGACAGCGTTCGCGACAAGGTGTTCGACCCCCACAGCTCTCTTGCCATCAAGATCTTCGGGGACGATTTCGGCGAACTCAAGCGCATCGGCAAGGAGATCGTCGGCGTATTGAACGACACGTCCGGCGTGAGCGACGCCGCAATCGATCAATACGGCCAGCTGCCGCAAATCTCGATCAAGGTCGATCGCGCGGCGACGGCGCGGTTCGGCATCAACGTCGCCGATGTCGCCAACCTGATCAGCACGGGGATCGGGGGCAGCGCCGTCAGCCAGGTATTCATCGGCGAGCGCCATTACGACATCGGCGTCCGCTTTGCTCCGGAGGCTCGCGACAGTCCCGAGGCGATCAGGAACCTGCTGCTGACGTCGAGCGATGGGGCGCTGATTCCGCTGTCGCAGGTCGCCGAAATCAAGTTCCAGACCGGCGAAGGCATGATCAATCGCGAGATGGATCAGCGCTATCTGCTGGTCAAGCTGAATTTCCTTGACCGCGATCCGGTTTCTCTCGTCAGGGACGTCACGAATTCCATCGCGAAAAAGGTCTCGTTCGACCGCAGCAAGTATCACATCGAGTGGGCCGGGCAGTTCGAAGGGGAACTGCGGGCAGAGGCGCGTTTCGAGTTGATCCTTGGATTGGTGCTGGGCGCGATGATGGTGCTGCTCTATGCCGAGTTCAATGAGCTGCGCCAGGTGTTTCTGGTGATCGGCGTTGTGCCGCTGGCGACGCTCGGTGGCCTGATCGCGCTTCATGTTACGGGAACGACGCTCAACGTTGCGTCGGGCGTGGGTTTCATCGCGCTGTTCGGTGTCGCCGTGATGAACGGCGTCATCATGGTGGCGAACCTCAATCGGGTTCGCGAGCAAGGCGTTCCGCTTTCCGAGGCCGTGCTGATTGGCGCGAGCGAGCGTTTGCGGCCCGTGCTCATCACGGCGTCCGTCGCGACCGTCGGCATGTTGCCAGCGGCGTGGGCGACGGGCGTGGGCAGCGATGTCCAGCGCAGCCTTGCGACGGTTGTAGCCGGTGGGCTCATTCCGGCGACCTTGCTGACGCTGTTCATCATTCCAACGCTGTATTTCGTACTTGAGGGCCGCGTGGCGAGGCGCGCGCCGAAAGCCGCCGCCGCAGTCGGCGAAAATTGAAGGTGGGCAAGGCACAACGGATGGCCGGTTCGGAAGGTAACTCGAAGAGAACGGCGGCATCGTTGGCCGCCGTGTTGCTGCTGGCCGGCTGCGCCGTGGGTCCGGATTTTGTCGTTCCGTCACCTCCCGATGCGACCGGTTACACGCCGGAACCGCTCGGCCGGGCGACCGCGTCCGCCGCCACGTCAGGTGGCGGCGCGCAACGGTTTGACCGGGGGCGAGACCTGCCGGGACAGTGGTGGACTTTGTTTCACTCCAGGGAGCTCAACGCCCTGGTCGAAAAGGCGCTCGTTGCCAACCCCGATTTGCAGGCGGCGCAGGCCGCGCTGCGCGTCGCAAGAGAAAACGTCCACGCCCAGCGTGGCGCGCTGCTTCCGGCCGTCGACGGCAGTTTCGGTGGGATCCGGCAGCAGCCGGCAATCGCTGTGCCGTCGGACGTCGGTTCGGACGCTCCGACCTTCAATCTCTTCACCGGCCAACTGAACATATCCTATTCGCCCGATGTGTTCGGCGGCACGCGCCGCTCGATCGAGGCGCTGGCTGCACAAGAGGACTCGCAACGTTTCGCACTCGAGGCAACCTATCTGACCTTGACCTCGAACCTCGCCGGCGCGGCCGTGCAGGAGGCTGCGCTGCGCGGCCAGATTGCGGCCACGCTCAGCATCATCAAGATCGAGACCGACGTTTTGGGTTTGTTGAGGCGTCAGCATGAACTTGGTGCCGTGGCGGAAGCCGATGTGGTGGCACAGGAGGCCGCGCTGGCGCAGGCCGAACAGACGCTGCCGCCGCTCAGGAAACAATTGGCGCAACAGCGCGACTTGTTGGCCGCGCTGACAGGAGGCTTTCCAAGTCAGGCAATGCCGCAGCAGTTCGTGCTCGCGTCGCTGCGGCTGCCGCGCGATCTGCCGGTCAGTCTGCCATCCCAGTTGGTCGGGCAGCGGCCGGACGTGCGTGCCGCGGAGGCCAACCTGCATGCGGCAAGCGCGCAGATTGGCGTTGCCGTCGCCAACCGTCTGCCCAACATCACGCTTTCGGCAACAGCGGGCAGCACGGCGCTCTCCGTCGACCAACTGTTCACGCCGGGAACGGGCTTTTGGAGCGCCGCCGGCGTCGCGACGCAGCCGATATTCCACGGCGGTACGCTGCTGCATCGCGAACTCGCGGCGAAGGCGGCGTACGATCAGGCGGCGGCGCAATATCGGGGCGCGGTGATCGTCGCGTTTCAGAACGTCGCCGACGCATTGCGGGCAATACAGTCTGACGCCGTCGCCTTGCAAAAAGTGTTGGCCTCCGAGCGCGCCGCGGCCAAAAGTCTTGAAATCGCGCGACGGCGCCTGGAACTCGGCGACATCAACTATCTCAGCCTTCTTAATGCGCAGCAGACCTATCAGCAGGCCGTGCTTGGCCTCGCCCAAGCCAGGGCCGCTCGCTACGCTGATACGGTTGCGCTGTTCCAGGCCTTGGGCGGCGGTTGGTGGAACCGGTCGGACGCCGAGCCAGAGCGTCCCTTGACGATTTCCGATGTCCTGCAATGACGACCGATGCTTTGCGAACGCGCTGCACAGCATAATCTCGGCCACGTCAAGCAAAACGATGTCCTCCGTTTTTGGTTCGAGCTGCCTATTTCGGCACGCGTCCCATCATATAAAATTCGTCGTTCGGCCGCATGGCGGTGACGTTCGCCATCCGGTTCGACAGTGCGAAGAACGCCGAAATCGCGGCAATATCCCAAATGTCGTCGTCGCTGAAACCGTGGCCGGCGATCTCGGTAAAATCCGCTTCCGAAATTCGGTGCGCCTCGGCGCTCACTTTCATCGCGAAGTCGAGCATGGCGCGCTGGCGCGGGGTGATATCCGCCTTGCGGTAGTTGACCGCGATCTGATCGGCGATCTGCGGATTCCTGGCCCGAATGCGCAGGATCGCGCCGTGCGCAATGACGCAATAGTGGCACTGGTTGGCGCTGGAGGTCGCCACCACGATCATCTCGCGTTCGGCTTTGGTCAGGCCGCCATCCTTCTCCATCAGGGCGTCGTGATAGGCAAAGAACGCCCGAAATTCGTCGGGGCGATAGGCCAGCGTCAGGAACACGTTCGGAATGAAGCCGGATTTCTCCTGCACCGCGAGCAGGCGGGTGCGGATATCGTCCGGCAGCTGGTCGATCGAGGGGGTCGGAAAGCGTTTGGCCATCGGCTGCGTCATCGAAGGATTCCGGTTTCTACGCCGCGTGATGCGGTTGCCGGGGATCATAGTCGATGGCCGCACCTCGCGCCAAGCGCGCCGGCGAGAAGTGCGCGGGAAAACCGCGGCTCCAAAGCCTTCAAGTAGCGCCCGGTGCATTTCCTGGCGAGGCAAAAGCCGATCAGGTTCGAGTGTTCTCGCAGCGCTGATTGCAATGTCGCTCGATAAAATTTCATCGGCGATTTGATGACAGGATCAAGACGCTTGTCTTGATCCTAAACTTGGCACGATGCGCCAATCTGCCATTCCATAACGATCGATCGGGTAGCGCCTGAACAGATCTTTATCGACGCGCGGAATCTGTCACGCTTTGGCCCCGTTTGACATCTTGTATCCAAATATGGCGTGCAGTGGCCGGCCATGGAATTGCAACGCGCTCTCACCGGGACGTCCCTGGTCAGGGACGGCGACGCACCCAGAGCCGCGTCACTGACGGCGTCAAGTCACCCCGCGGCCCGCTTTCCAACCTCCTCCACTTCCCCTTTTTTTCGAAAGGCTACCCATGCTTAAATTCTGCTACGGCGTCCTGACCGTTGCAACGATTGCGGCTGCCATCGGGCCGGCATCGGCGCAACAGCCGCCGGCGCCCCCGGCCACAGCAGCGCAGCAATCGGACTCGGGGCAATCGAACTCACCCCCCGGTGCGTTCGCGTATATCGTGAACATCAAGAACGGCGATACCGTCACCAGCCCGTTCAAGGTGGTGTTCGGATTAACCCCGAACATGGGCATCGCGCCTTCCGGCGTCGAGAAGGCAAACGTCGGGCATCATCACCTGCTCATCGACAAGGCGCTCACGCCTGGGGAAATGACCCAACCCATTATGGTCGACGAGCAGCATGTTCACTTCGGCAAGGGCCAGACCGAGACCACTGTGACATTGCCGCCCGGCAAGCACACGCTGCAGCTCATGCTCGGCGACTGGACCCATATTCCGTTCAAGCCACCGGTTCAATCCGAGGTCATTACCGTCACCGTGAAGGAGGCCGCGGCGAAGCCGGAGCCGCACGCAATGATGGTGAAGGAAAAGCACCACCACCATCACCACCACCACCATCATCATCACCACCACCATCATTCGTGACCACTCGGGGCGTCGGCCGCAGACGTGGCCGACGCTCTTCTTCCTTGAGACGCTTCTCCTTTGAGACAATGACGAATTCCGGGATGGGTTTCGATTCAATCGAACCGCTTCCAGCGTAGTCCGCTACGGACTGTCGGTAGCATCGGCCGCTTTTGCGCGGCGAGTATCGATGCTTTCCTGTATTATTGCGAGTTGAGTCCGCGCCTGAACCGCCCGCAGGTTGTGCCGGGCGATCACTGCCATTCGTCGCGGACGGCCCAACCCTTCGCAGAGCTCGGCGGATCGCATTTCAGTTGAACTCGGGGCACCGCGTTGGCGCCAGTGTGGCGCTGCCGTGACCAACATCCGGAACCGAATCTGTTTTTCCTGTGAGCCAAATTTGTTCTTCCTGTGAGTCAATTCTGTTTTTCCTGTGCAATGTCGATCGCGATGAAACGTCCGTCGCTGATCCACTCATGGGCTCTTTGAAATTCCAACGAGTGTGATGTTTCAGGAACAAATAATCTGGGGTTGCACAAAAATGGCGACGTCACTGATGATGCGTCTGCCCGCAAATGTCGGTGAAAGGTCTTTAAGAACAGCCTGCCCCGAATTTTGTCGACTCAGATCGGAGCATGCGCGGACGCCGTCGTTCCGAAGCGCTGCACAACTCATTGAGGCACTGCATTGATGTGTTTGAGGTGGCGGAGCTGCGCAATGCAGGCTCGATGCGCATTGCCGAAATTGACATGATGGGATGACAAACCTATGGCTGAACGAAGTTGATGCGATGACGCGCTTCGTGGGGACGGTGGGGTTTCCTCGGTCGCTTTTAACCTGGGGGAGTCCTTGCTTATGTCCATCCGTGACTGCTTTCTGCCGCATTTTTTTACGTCTTCGAACGGTCAGGCGTATCGCTTCGAGCGGAAGCTCGGCAGCGTAAACGCTCAAGGCATGGGCCGCTCCACGTCGACAATGCTGATTGCTTCGTTGATGCTCGGCGTGAGCAGTGCGGCGGTGCTCGCCGGCGACGACAGCGCCTCCAAGGCGACGAACGAGGTGCTGTTGAAGAAGCTCCAGGCCATGGAAAAGCGCATGCAGACACTGGAGTCCGAGCTCAAGCGGAAGCAGGAGCAAACTCCGCGGACGGCTCAGTCGCTGGCTGCCGGTCGGCCCACCGTCGCGGGCAAGCCGACGGGCCCATACGCCCAGGCACCCGCTCCCGATGCGCCGGCGGCTTCGCCGAACAAGAACAACAATGACCTGTTCGGGGTGGCGCAAGCCCCGGTCCCCGGGCTCAAGATCGGCATGTACGGGGCGAGATCAAGTACGGCTCGCAGCAGAATCCCGCTCACAATGGTCAGTGGCAGAACGGCTTCGATATGGGACGCCTGGTGCTGTTGCCGACCTATCAGGTCACCGACAACATCATCTTCAACGCCGAGATCGAATTCGAGCACGCCGGCTCCGCGTTTGACAACGACGACAAGCTGCACGGCGCCGCCGAGATCGAACAGGCCTTCTTCGATTTCAGGGTCAACGATCACTTCACCTTGCGCTCGCCCGGTGTCGATCTGGTGCCGATCTCGTTCAATAACCTCTACCACGAACCGACGCTGTTCTACAGCGTGGAGCGGCCCGAACTGGCCAATGGCCTGATCCCGACAACGTGGGTGGCACCGTCGGCCGGCTTCTACGGCAAGATCGTCGATGGCTTGAATTATCAGTTCCAGGTCAGCCATAGCGCCGAGGATTTTGGTGACGGTTTTGACCACCGCGGCGACAACGGAGCCCCGATAGCCGGCGGCTATGCGGCCGGGCCAAACGGCGCCGACGCCCTCGGATTTGCAAAAGCGCCGATCGGCGGCTTCGCACAGATGAGCAACCAAGCCGCTGTTACGGGGCGTCTGAGCTACCAGCCCGGGTTCCTTCCCGGCTTCGCCGGCAGCACGGCGGTCTACTATTCCCCTGACATCACGCCGCGTGGCGCCTACGGAGACCTGCCGGACGGCACTACCAGGCCGCTTGGCAAGAACAGCCTGACGATCTTTGATACCGAGGCGCGTTATCGCGTTCCCAATACCGGACTGGAGCTGCGGGCCGAATATGCCCATGTCAGCTTCGGCAACCCGGAAAACCTGCGCGCCAACAACGACGGCGATGACGCCAATAATGTCGGCAAGAACATGTGGGGCTACTCCGGCGAGATCGCCTATCACTTCAAGATGGGGACGATTCTCGGCAGCGAGTGGGAGGCTGTCCCGTTCTATCGCTACACCCGCCAGAACCTGCAGACCGCAGGCCTGTTCGGGGTCGATCCGAACGGTATGACCGGAAGCGGCGACATGACCTTCCATGACATCGGCGTCGCGGTGTTTCCAAATCCCAGCCTGGTGCTGAAACTGAACTACACCAAGGCACTCGATCATTCTGCAACCGGGCCAATGGCTGACAAGGTGCTCGGTGGCGTCGGCTGGCTGTGGTAGTGGCGCGATAAAACGATCGGCAACGGGCTCGATAAACCAAATGCCGCGGCTGCCTTGCCGCGGCATTGCCTTTAAGAGTGGTCCCCGCGCAGGTCGGCCCGCGCCCACCGATCGAGCTGCCGTTCGGACGATCATCCAATCCGGCCCGGCGCCGCCATTCCGACATCATCGCCGCGTTCGCGACAGCGACGGTTGAACGCTCAAGAGCAGTCTCTACAAGCGCTCAACGCCGTCAAGAACCGCAAACGGCGGTTGATGAAGCGCCCACCGAGGCGAGCCCATTGGAAGCGCGAATTGCGCTGCCCAAGACAGTGGCGCGCGCCGCTTCCACGCTGAAATTCCAGCATTTCTTCGCTGTCGGGCAGAATCAGAGATTGGCTTCGCGCCGCCGGGCATTGACGATGCCTGTGCAACGCGCCGGCGCGAGTAGCGCGGCTGCGGCGCCGCGGCAAATATCGTCGCGACGCCGGCGCGCTCGGGCGGCGCGTTGGCGACCCGTCAAAAATCGCAACATGGTTATTCCTCGGCCGCACCGGCAAAATGCCCGATTTCGACTCAGGATCTCGCCGCAATCGAATCCAACTATCACCCGCACAACAAGCAGTCCGGAACGCATGCAATCGACTTTGCATCGCGGGTCGCAAGTCTCACATCCCAAAATGCTTTACGGCGCTTCCGTGATACCGGCGGCGCCGGGTATGCAGATTCGAACATCAAGAAGATCAAGTAGAAGGGCGTATGATGACTGAATGGTTGAAGTGGACGGCACCTGCCGCGATCGTCATGTCGATCGCTTCGCCGGCATATGCCGCTCAATATATGAGTGTCAACGAAGCGCAGAAGCACGCCTTTCCGAACGCTACCGGCTTCGCCGAGGTCCAGGCCGGCCGCGTCTGGAAGGCGCAGTCGGGCGGGAGCGTTGTCGGTTTCTTCTACTCCGACCATGTGATCGGCAAGCACCTTTTCATCGACTACACGGTCGCTCTCGAACCCGACGGCCGCGTCCGACGCGTCGACATCCTGGCTTACAGGGAATCCTACGGTGGCGAGGTTAACGACGCCAGCTGGCTGCAGCAATTCGTCGGCAAGAGCAGCCACAGCGAGGTGCAGGTCAACAGCGATATCCGAAACATTTCCGGAGCTACGCTGTCATCGACCCACCTGACCGAAGGCGTGAAAAAGGTCCTGGCTTATCATGCAAGTCACTTCCACTGATCTGCGGCGGGCGCGGCCGCTGCTTGCAACATTTGCAGCCGTGCCGCTCGCACACCATCGCGCCAGCGCAATCTTCGTTTCGGCGGACGGCGACGTCCGTGCGCCACCCGACTGGCAGGGAGCAGGGTACCATGCGTCTTAAGTCCGCGTTTCGCGTCGCACTCTACGGCATTTTCGCGCTTCTGTTCGTCAGCGGGGTGGTGTGGCTGTTGGCCGACAAAATGAAGTACGATGCGGAGGCGGACACCGAGATGTGGCAGCAGGCAGCCAGCTTCCTGCTCACCCTGCATGGCGGTGCCGCCATGGTCACCTTGATGCTGCTGGGAGCGCTTGGCCCCATGCACATTCAGCGCGCCTGGCGCGCCAGGACAAACCGGACGACCGGAATCGCGAGCATTACCCTGTACGGCCTGCTCATCGCGACCGCTTTCGGACTGTACTATCTCGGATCCGAGGCTGTTCGGCCCTGGATCAGCTATGTGCATATCGCCTTCGGGCTCGCCGTTCCGGCGGTCATCGTCGTTCACGTCATGGTCGGCCGTGCCAGCACTGCAACCAAGAAGGCGCAGATGCCCCGCGTTGCTGCGCCGGTGCGTACTGCCGCTACGCTGGTGCCTGCTGACGAACCGGCCGAGGCAATCCTGGCCAACGTTCAATTGAGTTCACCCCGAGGATAGGAAAACCCGCAACGAAATTCATCATCAAGACGGCAAACAGCGGTAGCGGTAGTGACGGCGTTGGCGAGCGCTGACGATGGCACGACGCTCGACGTCTCGGTGAAGGATCCACCAGTTTGAACCGGCGAAATTCAAGGTCGCCGCAGGCACCCCGATCGTCGCATTGACATTGACAGCACTGCCGAGCCGACCGCCAGCATCGTTTGTGCCGGGTGCGGTGGCATCCCTCTTCCGGCTCGCGTCAAAGCGGTGCGCGACGGTTCGACGCGCTTGCGAATCCCGCCATGCTGCGGCTGCCGCGATCGGGATAACGGAACGCCATCACGCTGCGCGTCGAGTAGGTGCTTTCGGCGACTCGATGATTGTGGTTGCCGCTGATAACCCGAATCCGCCCCGGCGCCACCGCGCCGACAACAAACCCGACGTGATGCGGCCACACCGCGATGACGCCTGGCGCCGGTCCGGACGCAGCGCGGCCATATCGGGCGAACGAGCGCGCCGCGGCTGAGCCGGTGCCGCCATATCCGGTGCGCGCGAGAACCATATTGGCGAACAGGGCGCACCAGGCCCGGGAATGCCCGGTCGGATTGGTGCCGCGGTAGCGCTCCGCGACCGCCACGACCCGTGTCGGCTCGCCATCGCTGCGCAATCCATTCACATGTGGCCCATCGGGCATCGAGTTCGCATCGGCGCGGCTGTCGCGCGGCAGCGACGTCACCGGCTGGTCGCGTCGGGCCGCGAAACGCGGCTGGTGCAGCTGAGAGGCGATCCACGCAGCGTCGCCGCTGCTGGCGGACACCGCGACACCGAGCGGCTGTTCGTCGGAGGCGTCACCATCATGATGCTGTCGTTGATCCGCCATCGCGCCGCTGATCGCCGCAAACGTCGGCACCATGGCCAACGTCACGACGGCCGCAGTCTTGCGCCACGCCATGAATACTCCCACGCGTTACTGAAATGAGGCCTTGGCTCGTCGGAAGATTCGACTTTGGCATGCGCCGCTGCAATCGCCGGTGGCATGTTGCTGGACGTCCCTTACCGAGAGCGGAGCACGACTCACCATCGAGACTGCGATCGGGATCGGTGCTGTTCTCGGATACGAACTTCCCTTGGCCTGCGTGTACGTCGGAGCGAGCAACATCATCATGACAACGAGCAGAAGGAAGCGTTTCATTTGTTTTCTCCCCGCACGGAAGCTCACAATCGCTGTGGGCCGAATTATGACCCCATGTTGTCTTCGATTAGAATTCGATTAGAAACTGTATTGGACTGCGCATTCTCACCGACGCGATAACGATGCGCTCGTCGAAAGCGCCACTGGCGTCGCCATGGATGCGGCGTTATCTCGGCGCTGCTGCGGCGAAAAAATCGAAACCCGCACGATCAAGGCAGGCATCAAGCCATCACTTCAAGTGAGATGGCACCGTAGTCGAGCTATCGCCCCAGGTTGGAATGATGCTGACAATATTACGGCGGGAATTGCGATGGTCCATCCACGGGCACTACGGCGAGAGTGCGTTTCAATTCACCCGTCGGCAATAGCGAGCCGCGCCCGCACAGGGTTGAGCGACGCAAAGCGCAGCGCCGCGGCGCCAAGCCTTCAGCGCAGCGGCTTTTTCAGCAGCGAAAAGCGGTCGGGATCGAGACCCATCGATGGCTGCAGCATCGGTGCCTCCACCGTGCGTGCGGCGGGCCGGTCGTTGAGGCCGGGATCGTTGGGAACGTCGCGTTGCGAAGTAGCCCCGCGCCAGCGCTCGAGCACGGCGCCGACGAAATGCATGTCGTGGCCGGCGGCGACCGACGAAACCGTTGCAATCGTGGCCTCGCTGCGCGGCAATTGATGCGACGGCACTTCCTTGAAGCGCAATCGGGTCGGAAGCGCCACGCCCTCGCCGAAGGCCAGGACTTCGCGGGTACCGAGCGAGGGAACGAACGACAGCAGGTTTGCCGCGGCATCGGAGACCGCCGAACGCAGCAGTGCCTGGTCGCGTTCGTTGGCAAGCCGCATCGCAAACAGGGTATTGCACTGGGAAATGATGGTGGCATCGAGTTCGGCGGGACGCTGGGTGACGAGGCCGAGATATACGCCGTATTTGCGGCCTTCCTTGGCGATACGCGAGACCGCCTTGCGCGTCGGTCCGAAACCGATGCTGCGATCGGCCGAGGCGTAGCGATGGGCCTCTTCGCAGACGAACAGCATCGGCGAAACGCCGTCGCTCCACAAACCGAAATCGAACGCCATGCGGCACAGCACGGACACCACGGAGTCGACGACTTCGGCGGGGAAGCCGGCAAGCTGCATGATGGTCATCGGCCTGCCGTTGGCCGGCAGCCGGAACAGATAGCTGATCACTTCCGCCATGGTGTCGCCGCCGACATTGGCGTTGTCGAACATGAACGCATAACGCGGATCGTTGCGCACGGTTTCGATGCGCGAAATCAGCTTGTGATAGAGGATGCGCGATGAGCGGTTCTCGAGCTTGCCCATGCGCTCGTCGATCAGCGAAATCAGGTCGACCAGGCGGTAGGGAACCGGTGTATCGACGGTGTAGCCGATCGCTTTGGGATCGGCGCGCTTCAATCCCATTCGATCGCTGTTCTGGTACTGGGTATAGATTCCCTTCGCCGTCGGAATGACTTCGGCGAGAATGTCGAGCTCCTCGGGCACGCCGGGCCGGCCCGCGAACAGCACGTCGACGATCTCTTCGAAATTGAACAACCAGAACGGCAGCTTCAGATTGCGCGGATTGAGCACCAGTGCGCGGTCGCCGAAACAGCGGCCATATTCGTTGTGAACGTCGAGCAGGAAAACCCGCAAACTCGGCCTTGCCTTGAGAATTTCATTCAGCAGCAGCGATACGCCGCTCGATTTGCCGACGCCGGTGGAGCCGAGCACCGCGAAGTGTTTCGAGAGCATCTCCTCGACATCGACATAGGCGATGACGGAGGGATCCTGCTGCAAGGTGCCGACATTGATCTGATCCGATCCGGTCGGGGCATAGACCGTGCGGAGTTCCTGATTGGTGATCAGCTCGACGGCATCGCCGATGGTGGGATAGTTGGTGACGCCGCGCTGGAATTTGGGGCGGTCCGGCCCGCCGAGGATTTCGCCGAGCAGATCGACCGAGGCGCTGGCAATATAGCTGTCGGACGTCGGCAGATCTTCGCAGGATACCTCCGTGATCATGGCGACGATGGTCGAATTTGCACAGCGGATGCTGACGAACCGTCCGACGGTCGCCCTTATTTCCGAGGCGGGTATCTGGCCCATCGCCAGCAGTCCGACCCGGGCGAGGGATCCACGCACCAAAATTACGCGTCCGAAGGATGTCACAGTGGTCAAATCCGGCATGTCATGAATTCACATCTGGGCATGACTATGCAGGCTCGGACTGGAGAAACGGTTAAGCGCGGGAAATTCCGGGTCCGTCAAATCCGCGACATCTTGGTCAGTATTTCGATTTTGCCGGGCCGCCCCGGCGGGTCTTTATCGGTGGATTCTGCTGGAAACTCGGCGTTTTTGACCTCCGTCTGTCGGCGCCGCCGGCGCGTCGGGTTTAACGCCCGGTTTACCAACGGCTGAGGAGGGCTGTTCGATGCGCTGCCTTTTCCGGAAGACAACCGGCTGGTCTCGGTTCATACACAGCCAACGCGCCTTGCCAGCCAGTTCCCGGACGTGAAGACCATGTTCCAGCAGGCAACGATCCCAACTACAACGTTCAGATCGCCGGTGGGGCGATCGCGCGGTCGGTAATATCGAAACAAATGGCAGCAATTTGCTGTATTTGGCGCGCTGTTCGACCGTCGTCTGATATACATCAATGTTCGCTTCTGCCCGCTTGGTATCGCGGCGGCACGTCGATGCAAACAAGACTGCCCAGGCAGCGCCCAGTAAAGTGACTTGATGATTCTGTGGCCCATTTTGACGTTGATGACGCTTGGGGCGGTCATCGCTGTGTGGTGGCCGCTCGCGCGGCGGCAGAGTTCTGTCCGCTCGGGAAGCGACATCGCGGTTTATCGCGACCAACTCGACGAGATTGACCGCGATCAGGCTGCGAGCCGGATTGGGAACGTCGAGGCCGAAGCGGCGAGGGTCGAAGTTTCACGCCGCTTGATCGCGGCAGCAGAGACCGCAAAAGCCAGATCCGTCGCGCCGGCGGCTGGCCCGGCCGGCTGGTACCGCCGGGCAACGCTCGCCGCCGGCATCGTGCTGCTCCCGGCCGGCGCCGGCGCCGTTTATCTCTCGCTCGGATCGCCTGGTCTCGTTTCCGTATCGATGAACGCTGCAACCGGCGGCCAACCTCTTCCGGCCGGAATCGAGCATACCGTCGCCGAGGTCGAGACCTATATGGAGAGCAATCCCAGGAACGGGCGGGGCTGGGAACTGCTGGCGCCGGTCTATCTTCGCCTTGGACGCTTCGACGATGCCGTGAGGGCGCGACGCAACGCACTGGAGATATTCGGTCCGGACGCCGCGCATTTGGGGGATCTTGGCGAAGCGATGGTGATGGCCTCGGGCGGCGTGGTCACCGCGGAGGCAAAGAGCCTGTTCGAGCGCGCCAATGCTGCCGATCCGGAAGACGTGATGGCGCAATATTATCTCGGGCTCAGCGCCAAGCAGGACGGCCGTCGCGACGAGGCGGAGAAGCGATGGCGCGCGCTCGTATCCAGGGCCGGGGAGGGCGCGGAGTGGCTGCCGCTGGTCAAGGATGCGCTCGCGCGGATCGACGAGAAGGGTCCATCGGCCGTTGTCGCGGCGCCGGCATCGGGCGCGGCAAAGGCCGCACCGAAGGGGCCGAGCGCGCGCGAGGTCGCCGCCGCAGCCCAATTGGCGCCGGCCGAGCGCAACGGAATGATCGAAGGCATGGTCGCTCGTCTCGCCCAGAAGATGGCCGAGAACGGCGCCGACGTCGAAGGATGGCTTCGCCTGATCAAGGCCTATTCGGTGCTCGGCGAGCGTGACAAGGCGCTCGCTGCTGCCGCGAATGCCCGCAGCGCGCTCGCCGGCAACAGCGACAATCTGCGCCGCATCGGTGAATTGGCGAAAGAGCTGGGACTGGAAGGCTCATGACACGGAAACAGCGGCGCCTCATCTTGATTGGCTCAAGTCTCGGCGTGCTGGCCTTCGCGGTGGCGCTGGTGCTGAACTCGCTGCGCGAGTCGATCGTGTTTTTCAATTCGCCGACCGACATCGCCGAGAAAAAGTCCGCGGCAGGCACGCGCGTTCGCCTCGGCGGCATGGTGAAGGTCGGCAGCCTGCAGCGCGGCGACAATCTGCAGCTCCGTTTCGAGGTGACCGATGGCAACAAGGACATTCCGGTCAGCTACCGCGGCATCGTGCCCGACCTGTTTCGCGAAGGGCAGGGCGTTGTCGCCGAGGGACGCATCGAGCCGGGGGGCACCTTTGTGGCGGACACCGTGCTCGCCAAGCATGACGAGAATTACATGCCGCGCGAGGTGGTCGAAACCTTGAAGAAGCAGGGACACTGGCAGGAGACCGCGGCGCCAAACCCGGTCCCGATCAAGGCAAGTCCAAAGTGAGCGGCGAGACGCCGGACGTGAACTCGGAGCCATCGACATGATCGCCGAACTTGGTCACTACGCGCTGGTACTGGCGCTCGCATTGGCGCTGATCCAATCGTCGTCGCCGGTGATCGGCGCGCGCAAGCGCGATGTTGCGCTGATGAAACTCGCCGACTCCACCGCGCTGGCGCAATTTGCCTTCGTTGCGCTGGCCTTTGGCGCGCTCACCATCTGCTACGTCACGTCGGACTTCTCGGTCGCCAATGTCTACGAGAATTCCCATTCGCAGATGCCGCTGGTCTACAAATTCACCAGCGTCTGGGGCAACCACGAGGGCTCCATGCTGCTGTGGGTGCTGATCCTTGCGATATTCGGCGCGTTGGTCGCGTTGTTCGGCACCAATCTGCCGGCGAGCCTGAAGGCCAACGTGCTTGCGGTGCAGTCCTGGATCGCGTCCGCCTTCTATCTTTTCATCCTCTTCACTTCGAATCCGTTTCGACGGCTGGCCGAGGTGCCGGTCGAGGGCCGCGATCTCAATCCGATCCTGCAGGATTTCGGCCTCGCCGTGCATCCTCCGATGCTCTACCTCGGCTATGTCGGTTTCTCCATTGCATTCTCGTTTGCCGTGGCGGCGCTGATCGAAGGCCGGATCGATGCGGCGTGGGCGCGCTGGGTCCGGCCGTGGACGCTGCTCGCCTGGATGTGCCTGACGCTGGGCATCGCGATGGGCTCCTATTGGGCTTATTACGAGCTCGGCTGGGGCGGCTGGTGGTTCTGGGATCCGGTGGAGAACGCGTCGCTGATGCCGTGGCTCGCCGGCACTGCACTGCTGCATTCGGCGGTGGTGATGGAAAAGCGAAATGCGCTGAAGGTGTGGACCATTCTGCTGGCCATTCTCACCTTCTCGCTGTCGCTGATCGGCACCTTCCTGGTGCGCTCGGGCGTGCTGACGTCGGTCCACACCTTCTCGAGCGATCCCGCGCGCGGCGTCTTCATCCTGTTGATCCTTGTGCTGTTTATCGGTGGCAGCCTCGCGCTGTTTGCCTGGCGCGCGCCGCTGCTCAAGCAGGGCGGCCTGTTTGCGCCGATCTCCCGCGAAAGTGCGCTGCTGTTCAACAACCTGTTTCTCGCAACGGCTTGCGCCACGGTGTTCGTCGGCACACTGTATCCGCTGGTGCTGGAGGCGCTCACCGGGGACAAGATTTCGGTCGGCGCGCCGTTCTTCAATCTTACCTTCGGGCCGCTGTTCGTGCCGCTGCTGATGGCGGTGCCGTTCGGACCTCTGCTGGCATGGAAGCGCGGCGATCTTTACGGGGTTGCGCAGCGTTTGCTCGCGGCGGGAGGTGTCGCGGCCGTGGGCCTCGCGGCGACCTTCGCGTTCGCCGGTACCAGGGCCGTGTTCGCGCCGTTTGGAATAGGGCTTGCCCTTTTTGTGATGGCTGGCGCCATCACCGACATCGCCGAACGCGTCGATCTGCGCAGCATGTCTCTTGAGACCATCGGGCGTCGCGCGGCTGGAATGCCGCGGTCGGCCTGGGGGACGGCGGTGGCGCATTTTGCGCTCGGCATGACGCTGCTCGGAATTGTCTGCGAGACCAACTGGAGCAGCGAGCGTATCGTCGCGCTCAAGCCGACGCAGACGGTTTCCATCAGCGGCTACGATCTGACTTTCGACGGCATGGTGAGCCGGGATGGATCGAACTATCGCGAGACAGCCGCGCGCTTTACCGTGCGCAAGGCAGGCTCGGTGATCGGCGTCATGGAGCCGTCGAAACGCATCTTTCCGTCACGCAATGGCATGTCGACCACCGAGGCCGCGCTGCTGACGCGCGGTGCCAGCCAGCTTTATCTGTCGCTCGGCGACAACAATGCCGACGGGTCGATCGCGATGCGGCTCTATTACAAGCCGCTGGTGCTGATGATCTGGCTCGGCGCGATGGTGATGGCGATCGGCGGCGCGCTGTCGTTGTCGGACCGCAGATTGCGGATCGGTGCGCCGAAGCCGGCGGCGAGGATTTTGGCGCAGCCTGCTGAATAGTTTCTCTCGCAGCCGCGGTGGTTGCACCGCGGCCTGCTGCGGCAGTAGTTTAAGGACTTCGAATGGTCTGGAGCGTTCGGGTTATTTTGGTCGTGCTGGCGCTTGTGAGCGCTGCGCCGCTGCATGCCGTCCAGGTGGACGAGATTCTCTCCGACCCGGCGCTGGAAACGCGCGCCCGCGCGATCTCTCACGACCTGCGCTGCATGGTGTGCCAGAACCAGTCGATCGACGATTCCGAGGCGCCGCTGGCGCGCGATCTGCGGCTGCTCGTGCGCGAGCGGCTCAAGGCCGGCGACAGCGACACCCAGGTGGTTGATTTCATGGTTGCCCGCTACGGCGAGTTCGTCTTGCTGAGGCCGCGGATGAGCTGGCATACGGCCATCCTGTGGGCGGCGCCGTTGACGATATTGGTCATCGGCTTGTTTGCGATCAGCTTCTCGGTGCTGCGCCGGTCCGCCCGAACCCCGATGCCTGAAGCCGCAACATTGAGCGAAGCGGAGCAAATGAGGTTGAGGGCCATTCAGGATTCGCCGTTCGAATAGGGTCTTCCGAAACGAGCGTCGCTGCCGGGTTTTCCAAGGCGGGAGCGAAGCCGCTCACGCTGACGCTCAGCTCAATTGGCTGATTTGCTCCTCGGTCACGACGCGCTCGAGTTTCTCGGTCTTGCTCTTGATCCGGTAGCGGAATCGCCCGTCCGCCTCGATCGGCATGCGGGCGGTGACAGTATAAATGCTCTGCGGCATGGGAACGTCGCGCCCCTGTGGTTCCTGAGGGTGGAAAAGCACGTCTTCATTGATCGCGTAATGATATGGCATGATCGGTTATTTTCTCGGTTTCGGGAGATCGACGCGCTGATCCGAAAATTCCGGTGGTCCCTCGGTGAGCCTGCGTATGCGGCGTTCACGTTCCCCGACGGGAAGGGATGGATCAAGCAGCTGGTCGATCTGCTTGACCGCCAAATCTTCAATCGCAACGGGATCGTGCGAAGCGGAATTAAAGTCATCGGCAGATGGCGTGGCGCCAAGGCCAAGCTCGACAAGCTGACGAATAGCGGTAGAGCGGACCGTGCCATGAGCTTCCGCCCAGGCATCGACTTCCGCGGTCAGTCTTTCCGACATCCTTACCGCACTGACTGCATCGCGGTCCGTACTCGGAGCGGTGGTGTCGTGCGGCATCTTCCTGGTGAAGTCGGTCACATCTCAAAATCCCCCAGCCGGCGAGCTAACCCTCCAGAATGCCTATATAGCCGCTTTTCGTCCGGGGCGATTTGATTCTGATCAAGGATGACGGGGGAACCTGTTGCCGCCAGCCTTGGGTCAGGCCTGCTGGCCTTGTTCCGCGGGGCTATCCCCCAAACGGCCGCCTGGCAGCGCCTGGCTGCGGTGATTTATTACCGCAAGCAACAAGCGACGCGACTGTCAGGGCGCCATTAAGGGCTTGCTAACCGCAACTCGTAACCTCGTTTCCATCTGTGATCGGTAACGCTGTCGCCATCGGGGGGAGGCATGAGCAAAGTGGATCCTGACAGCGACCATGGATTCCCGCGCGGCGATGTCGGCCGGCGCAATCGGGAATCCAGCGCGGCGGTTACCGTCGAAAACGCCGGCGCAATCCGGTGGGTGACTTTTTGCGGCATTTTTTCAGTCTCGATCATCGCAACGGTATCGTTGACATTGGCGCAACGGGGGCAACCAACCAGATTGCTGGTCGGCGCAGCCGCTGTTTGCGCGCTCGTGATCGCCTTCATTGCTCCTTCGATCGTTGGTCTATGGCTGAAGCGCCAATCGTCCAACCGAAGGCTGGCGGTGGAACGGCGCGAACTCAGCGTCGCCGTGAACAATATCCCGCAAGGCCTTGTTCTTTACGACAATTCGTCACGGGTTACCGTTTGCAACCAGCGTTACATTGAAATGTTCGGGTTGTCCCCGGATGTGGCCAAGCCGGGCTGCACCATGTACGAGCTGATTTCGCACCGGAAAGAGACGGGATCTTTTAGCGGGAATGTCGGCGAATTTTGCGCCTCCATCAGACGCAATGTGGCGCTCGGCAAAATCACGCATCAGATCGTGGATACCGCAGACGGCAGGGCGATCCAGATTATCAACCAACCGCTGGAAGCGGGCGGGTGGGTGGCCACGATCGAGGATGTCACGGAGCGCAAGCGCTCGGACGAGAAAATCGTCCGTTTGGCGCATTACGACGCGCTTACCGATCTGCCTAACCGGGTGTTGTTTCGAGAGCAACTCGAAAGCGCCCTCAAGAAAGTCCAGCCTGACCAGCAGCTGGCGGTTCTGTACATCGATATCGACGAGTTCAAGAGCGTCAATGACGCTCTGGGCCATTCGGTCGGTGATGAACTGCTGAAGGCGGTGGCTGGCCGGCTGCGCGGCTGTCTCGGAGAGACCGACGTCGCGGCCCGGCTCGGCGGCGACGAATTTGCCATCATTCAGACCGCGATAGGACATCCGTCGGATACGACGCATCTGGTCGGAAGAATTTATGACGCGATCCGGAAGCCCTACGATTGCGGTGGCCATCTTATCACGACCGACGCCAGCATCGGCATTGCGCTGGCTCCGCAGCAGGGGGCGGATCTGGATCAACTGCTGAAGAACGCGGATATGGCCATGTATGAGGCCAAGGCTGACGGACGCCGCACCTATCGATTCTTTGAACTGAGCATGGATGCCCGCGTCAAGACGCGGCGGATACTGGAACTTGAGCTGCGTCAGGCGATCATGGATGGCGGGTTCGAGGTCTACTATCAGCCGCTGGTGAATCTCAGGGATAACAAGATCAGCAGCTGCGAAGCGCTGCTGCGTTGGCGCCACCCCAAGCGGGGCATGATATCGCCCGCGGAATTCATCCCGATCGCCGAAGAGACCGGTCTCATCAACCAGCTCGGTGACTGGGTGCTCAACACCGCGTGCATCGAGGCCGCGAGCTGGCCGGATCACATCCGGGTCGCGGTCAATGTCTCGCCGATTCAGTTCAAGAGCGAGACCCTGGCGCTGAACGTGGCCACGGCACTCGCAACCTCGGGCCTCGCGCCGGGCAGGCTGGAACTCGAGATTACCGAGGCGATCCTGATCCGTGATGATGAAGTGGCGCTCGCCCTGCTGCACCAGCTGCGGGAGTTGGGGGTAAGGATAGCGCTGGACGACTTTGGCACCGGCTATTCCTCGCTGAGCTATCTGCAGCGTTTTCCCTTCGACAAGATCAAGATCGATCGCTGCTTTGTCAAAGACATTGCCGGCTCGGCTGGATCATCCGCGATTGTCCAGGCCATCGTGAACATTGCTGCCGCGAGCAACATGACGACGACGGCCGAAGGCGTCGAGACGGTGCCGCAAATGGAATTGCTGCGCGAACTGGGTTGTACCGAGATGCAGGGGTATCTGTTCAGCCCGGCGATCTCGTGCGCCGAGATACAGCTGTTGTTGCACGCGCGCCGCGATGAGGCCGTGTCCGCGGCCTGAAGCGCCGCCGCCGGCGGGCGATCGACCGGTGTTTTTCGCCCCGGCAGGGCTGGTCCCGGCGGCCGCCAGGCGGTAGATCTGGTCCCAACAAGAAACAGGGCAGGGGTGGAACGCGATGAATCGCGGCGTCGGATTTTGAGCGATTTCGCGCGGCCTTCCGCGCTCGCCCCCTTCCGTATCAGGAACTACCGTTTCCAGTGGCCCGCCGACCTGCTCACCTCCTGGGCTTTCGAGATGGAGACGCTGATTCTCGGCTGGTACGTGCTGGTCGAGACCCGGTCGGTGCTGCTGCTGACGGTGTTCGCCTCGCTCAGTTACGTCGGCACGCTGATTGCCCCGTTGTTTGGCGTGGCCGGCGACCGCATCGGTCACCGCGATCTTCTCGCCATGATGCGCGCGACCTATGCGCTGCTGGCGGCCACGCTGATGACCCTGGCGCTGACCGGCCATCTAAGTCCGCTCTCGGTCCTTGTTATCGTGGCCGTCATGGGCCTGGTTCGGCCGTCGGATCTCGGGGTGCGCGGTGCGCTGGTCGCGACCATCATGCCGCATCACCAGTTGATCGGCGCGATCAGCATTTCCAGAACCACGATGGACACCGCGCGCATCGCGGGCGCGCTGAGCGGCGCCGGGCTGTTCGCCGCACTCGGCATGGGACAGGCGTATGTGGCGATCGTGAGCCTTTATGTCGTCAGCACGCTGCTGACCCTCGGCGTCGTGGCGCCGTCGAAGCCGCACCCGATCGATGAAGCGGCGGATGGCGTCCAGCGCCGCTCGCCGATGCGTGACCTCCGGGAGGGCGTGGCCTATGTCTGGACCACGCCGCGGATGCGCGCTGCGATGTGGATCGCGTTCCTCGCCAACCTGACCGCGTATCCCTTCTCCAACGGATTGCTGCCCTATGTCGCGCGCGAGATTTACGGCACCAACCAGACCGGGCTCGGCTATCTGTCGGCCAGTTTCGCGGCAGGCTCGCTGGTCGGTTCGATCGCCTTGAGCCTGGTCGGCGGCGTCAGGGTCGCGCGGCTTTTGATCGGCGCGACGCTGATGTGGTACGCCATGCTGCTGGTGTTTGCGCAAATGCAGACCGTGCCGGCCGCGATGGCGTGCCTGATGCTGGCCGGCTTCTCGCAAAGCCTTTGCATGATTTCGATCGCGGTGATCCTGATGCGGAGCTCGAGCGAACATTTCCGCGGCCGGGTGATGGGCGTGCGCATGATGGTGATCTATGGTCTGCCGCTCGGCCTGCTGGCGGCCGGCAGCCTGATCGACGGGATCGGATTTGCCGCGACCGGCACCCTTTACGCGGCGGCCGGGATGGCGTTGATGATGGCCATCGTGCTGCACTGGCGCGCCGATCTGTGGCATGTCCATGCGCCGGCGAATGCCAGGTGAGCGCGACATCAGCGTCGGCCCCGTGCGGCTTAATCCGATAGGAAGTTTCCCGCTCCGGGTTTACAGGTTTGGAGGAACCGGCATGAAGGCGGTCGTTGTCCGCAACATCGAACGGGCCGACGAAGAGGGCAAGCAGCTTGCCGCTGGCGCGCTCGGGCTCGACATGTACAATATGCGCGAGCCGCTGGCGAAGGCGGGCCTCATCTATCTCGATGAACCCCTGTCCGATTGAAATGACAATGCGCTTACGCACCTTGCTTGGCGACCATCCCGGCACATCGGCGCTGAAGAACGGCTCGATCAAGTCGGATCTGGTCACGCTGGATTTCGCCGAGTATTCGCCGACCAACAAGGGTTTCAAGCCGATGGTGCGCGAGGCGGCTTTCGATGTCTCGGAGATGGCCATCGTCACCTATCTGATGGCCAAAAGCTTTGGCAAGCCGATGGTGCTGCTGCCGAACGTGGTGCTGGCGCGGTTCCAGCACGCCCATGCCGTCTACCGGGCCGAACTGGGAAATCTAGGGCCGAGCGACCTCGAGGGCCGCCGCGTCGGCATCCGTTCCTTCACCACCACGACCGGCGCGTGGCTGCGCGGCATTCTCGCCAATGATTATGGCGTCGACCTGAATTCGATCAATTGGGTCACGTTCGAGGAGGCCCATGTCGCCGAATTTCGCGATACCACCCGGCGTGCGCCGGAGGGCAAAGAGATCATCCAGATGCTGCTCGACGGCGAACTCGATGCGGTGCTCGGCGAGAAGGTGGAACGTCCCGGCCTGAAGCCGCTGTTCGCCGATGCCGCCGCGGAAGAGCGATCATGGTTTGCAAAACACAAGGTGCTGCCGATCAACCATA
>Ga0209863_10000183_pt1 | contig 39199 bp, 38 predicted proteins | sample OrgsoiDNA2013046_FD_185796 | JGI IMG/M metagenome (GOLD analysis project Ga0209863, IMG submission 185796) | Permafrost soil microbial communities from the Arctic, to analyse light accelerated degradation of dissolved organic matter (DOM) -... | ecosystem: Environmental > Terrestrial > Soil >...
AGTGACTCTTTCACTTTTGCACATTCAGTTCACGCCAGACTCAAGAGTTTCGTAACAGCCTCGTAAGCCCGGGGAAAGCGTCCCCAAAGAAATACCAGCGCCGTAGGTGCGGCACAAAAATGAAAATGAAAATGAAATGCCCGAATTGACCGAAAATCAAAAGAGCTATTCCGGGATAGATAAAAGAGCTATTCCGGGATAGATAAACGATAAACATTTGTGTCGCCCCGTCAGGTGCCCCTGCATTCCCTGCCTATTCTGTCCCTCACACCACGCGAGGGGTGCCCCATTCTTTCGCGGAAGCTGGCCATTGGTTTTTCAGCTGGAGTGAAAGGGTGGAAGATAGAATCAACTCGTGCCTACAGGGTTGATCCGTACTGTCGTTTTTATTGGCTGGAAGAAAGGGACGTGTGAAGATCGGCGAGTAATTATCTCCCGCCCCTTTGTTTCGAAGAAAAACACCTTCGTCACAAAAGGATGAGCTACCCGGCATGGCTTTTATGACCTCAACGGCGATTACACCACATACATATTGAACAATGTTTGTCAGTCGACTTCCTGCAACTGATCCGGAGATGTTCGTATGAAAACGAAGCTGATCTTGCTATTTCTCGTGTTGTTGATAGCCTCTTCAACAATATCAGTCTATTTTGTCCGAAGTCCGGGTGGTGGCTTTGTAATGGAAAAAGGGGATGTCGTTTATCTGGTTCTCACAACCCAGCATTATGGGTACAAATACACCGCGTTAGGTTTTGCTTGGGCCTTGATTAAGGAGTATCTCAGAGTTCCAATTCCGCTATCCGATGACCGTGACATTTCAAAGGCAGTGATCCGAGTAACCGCTTCATCGAGCACTGCACGCACCCTCCACTACGGTACTGATCCGGCGATAGTCCCCGAACATTTCACTCCGTATGGCGAGACAATTTATGCCGAGTGTGTTGGTCTGAAATTGTGCAAATGGGATGGAACTGGCTTTCAAAATGTCACAGCGGAAGAAAGCCAAGCTTTCGGAGGCATCGAACGTCTGGTGGCGACCTCACTAGACAATAAAACAATCAATGGGTGGGCGATTCGTAACATCGGTGGCGGAGGGCCTGGTTTTGAGCTCAACCCCGAGGGAAAGTACAAGATTGCCGTCACACAACAACCGGAACGGAGAGAAGATTCGAACGTTACGGTCGAGCTATTCCGTCAGCAACATACGCCAGAAGCGCTCTTTAAGTCAGATGGCAAAGTTCATTGGGTTGGCAGAGCAGAGTACATGCAATATTTTCGGAAATGAACTCCCTGGGAGAAAGAAAGTCAGCCTGAACCGAGTGATTTTCCGCATACAAACCGGGGACAGAACCTCGCGGACAGATAGTCCGTTTTCTGATTTTCTCGACTGGCTCGTGTGATCGCCTGTCCGTCCGCCAGCTCTTAAACTTACTTCTTATCAATCCTCTGCAACTGAAACGTCAGCGTTCCCCAGTTCATTCGTGCTCGCATTTGAACGGGCACGTGAGTGGCGTCATCGCTGTACCAGATCCACAGCTTGCCTTTATCGCGAACCAATCCTTTGGAAGCTTCCGGCTGTGTGCGCACGGTATTGAATGTTCCCGCGGGGGTCTTGATCTGCTCGCGTGCTTCCACGTGCAGGATCACGTCCACTGACTCGCCGCCATCATTCAGCGGAAAGCTGAAGGTCCGGCCTGGTTCCAGCGGTAATGACGCCACATAGTAGATGGCGGAAAGCATGTCCGTAACGCAATTGGGAATTTCATGCTCTTCGTGTTTGGCTTCATTCTTCTTCATGTTCTTCTGGTCAAACACGGCTTTGCGATGGCCGTAATCAAATGTGATATTGGTGTCCACCCGGCGAAAGCCTTCTTCTATATGTCGTGATGTGTTGCGGGAGCAGAAAGAAGCGGGATCAAAAAACGATTCCAGCTTGTCCTGGACGTGATACAGCAGGGCGACGGTGCCGACAGCGCCGGCGGTGGCCACAATTCGATTTTCCTGTCCGGCTTTTTCCATGCGTAAGCTGGCGGTGCCGGCATTAAAGATTCTCCACTGTCCGCCGTAAATGTAGGTCTGGCCCAGGGGAAACGCAAATTCAGGCCGAGGCTTGGCGATGGCCGGCGCTGAGATGGAAGGGCCGGCAACATGGGATGCGGGATCCGTTTTTGGCGCGCCTTTACTGGCGCCCGCCGCAGCCGGTTTCTGCGCCAATGCCGCAGGCGGTTTCTGAGCTAACGCTGCGCGAGAAGCTATCCCGGCAAAAATCATGATCGCCACCACGCCAGTGATAGCGAGACATTTCAATACTCCGTAACGAAGTCGGCTCAATGGGCTCCTAAAACCATTTTCAGGATCAACGCTCCTATCATTAAACCAGAACCAAGCGCCGCGTTGTACTCGCGATGTTTGAGGTAAAGCTCGCGTGAGAAGCTGCCCAGTCCGGTGTCATCACTATTCGTCGTCCGGTACGGTGCCAGCCGCGGAAAAAGACGGGGCACATTCGCGGCGTATTCCGCATAGTCTGGGAAAATTCCGCGCAGGTACACTTCCTCGGCTTTGATCACCGGAATATAGATCACCAGGAACATTACCAGCGCTGCCATCCCGATCCACCAGTTGCGTGCCGCAATCACAAATCCAAGTGCCATCAGCACCGAGCCGAGGTAAAGAGGATTCCTGGTATAGGCATAAGGACCGCTGGTTGCAAGTGAGGAATTTTTGCGGATATGTCCGGAAGCCACCGCACGCACCGCCAGCCCAATCAGCGAGCAAATCGCTCCACCCGCAATTGAGAGCCACGTGGGAGCGGCAAACCAGAAATATCCAGCGGCAAAGGCAAAGCCCAGGGGCACGCGCATGCGCGTGGCAATTCGTGACCATGACCAGCTAGCCAAGCTTCGCACCTCCAGATTCATTGCTGGCAGTCAACAGGTGGCGCGCCGCGGCAATCACTTCCTCCGAGGTAATCTTCAACAATCCCTGCTCCGGTTCAGCGTGGCGTGAAAAAGTAGTTTCGCTTTCCGGACTGCGCAATGCAATCGCCTGTGATCCATACGGTCCCGTCCTCCCCGGATCGGTGGGCCCAAAGATGGCGACCACCGGAATGCCCAGCGCTGCTGCCAGATGCAGAGGACCAGTATCTCCGCCGATGAACAGGCGCGCACGTCTCGTCAAAGCAATCAACTGCCCGATCGTACATTTGATCGAAAATGCAGTTCCGTTGCTGGCGTCCACTACTGCCTGCGCCAGCGTTTCCTCGCCGGGGGCGGTGTTTACCAGCGTCCGCAGGTTATGTCTTGCCAACGCCTGCGCCACCTCTCCAAAACGCTGCGGCGGCCATTGTTTGGCTCCCCAGCCTGCTCCTGGCGTCACCATGGCAAAACTCGCGATACCCAGGCTCTTGATCTGCTCGTCCACCCATTGCGTGGCCACAGAATCGCACGGGAGCTGCGGCGCCACCAGCGGCATTTCACCACCGGGAAGGATACCGGCCAAAACCTGTTTCGCCAGTTGATGGTTTTGCTCAATCACATGTTCGCCTTGCCGGGAAAACGTGTGCTTGTAAAACAAGCGGGCAATCGATTCCCGTGGATCAACATAGCCGGCCATCTCAGGCGCTGAACTCATCCACCCGGCAATGGCGGATTTGGCATTGCCTTGAAAATCAATGGCGATATCGTAATGCGTTTCGCGCAGGCGCTTGATGTCGCCACGAATCTCTACCATCGTCTCACGATGGAAAAGCCGCTTGCGCCAGCGTTTTGTATTGACGGTGTGAATCAGGTTGACCACAGGTTTGGGCGGAGTGAGCGACACGGGATCAGACTTGTATCCGCGCGCAGTCAGAACTTCTGACCAGTTTTCCTCCACCAGCCAGCCGATGGTCGCCTCAGGCAGAGCGGCACGAATGGACGTGACTGCCGGCAGCGCATGCAGAATGTCTCCCATGGCGCCCAGCCGCACGATCAGGATCTTTGCCATTCGCCTCTCTTTAAAATCTCAGTGGTGGAATGGTCTTTAGGATCGCCCACAATCACCACCTGTCCCCCGCAGGCCATTACTACGTCGCGTTCAGGAACGCTCTCTGCCGTGTAGTCCGTGCCTTTGGCATGAATGTCAGGGTGTATCAGGCGAATGATGTCGCGCACATCGAGAGAATCAAACACAATCACGGCATCCACGTCTGTGAGGGCCGCAAGGATTTCCGCACGCTCATGATCAGGAACGCGCGGACGGCCCGTACCTTTCAGGGCGCGCGTGCTGGCGTCAGAATTTACAGCCACCAGTACCTTCCCGCCCAGCTCTTTGGCTGCGTGCAGATAACGCACATGGCCCACATGCAGCATGTCAAAGCAGCCATTGGTCAGGACCACTTTGTTACCCTGGTCGCGCCATTGCTGTACCACGGCAGGCAGGTCGCTTAAGGAGACGAGCTTGTTTGGCGAAGCCAGCGGTCAGCCCTCCGTCACCGCGAGCAGCAACTCAGCCCGTGAAACCGTGGCCGTACCGCGCTTCATCACCACAATGCCGCCTGCATAGTTGGCCAGCCGCGCCGCGGATTCCGCATCAGCGCCGGCAGCCAGCGCAGCGGTATAGGTAGCAATCACCGTGTCACCGGCTCCTGTGACATCCGCAGTTTCATCGGATCCATGGATGGGAATCGCCAGGGGCTTGCCCTTTCGCGTGAAAAGCACCATGCCATCTTTGCCGCGCGTAATCACCAGTGATTGCAGCTTCATCTTCTGCATTACGGCTTTGCCTGCGGCCATCAGCCGGGCGTTGTCGTTTCCAATGCGCGTGCGCAACGCTTCCTCCAGTTCAAATTCATTCGGAGTTGCCGCGGTGATCCCGCCGTAGGACAGTGCGCGATAGCGCGAATCCAGCGTCACCGGAATTCCATTGAGCGTGGAGCGGGAGCGGATGGCGTCAAATAACTGTGGCGTGGCCGCACCATAGCCGTAGTCAGAGATCAGCAAAGCGTCTGAAGCGCGAACGTACCCACGTGTCTGGTAAACCATGTCGCGCATCGCGCTGCGATCAAGCGGGAGATCGGGTTCGCGATCAATCCGTATCACCTGCTGGCGCGATGAATGGGTCATGCCGGCCAGTACGCGGGTCTTGGTCACCGTGGTGCGGCCTTTGATACGGCGTATGCCGCTCACTGAGATATGTTTTTTGCGGAAGGCATGCAGCAGCATGCGTCCGGGCTCGTCGTCGCCAATCACGCCAACCGGCAGCACTGTTACACCCAGGTCGGCCAGGTTATAGACCGCATTCCCGGCGCCTCCGGGAACTACCGTACGGTCCCGGTGGCGCAGGATCAAAACCGGGGCTTCACGGGAGACGCGCGAAATTTCTCCGTAAATAAATTCATCGGCGATCAGGTCTCCCAATACCGTGATGGTGAGCTTGGAAAAGCTCTCAATGATCTTGACCAACCGGTCAGCGGGCTTCAATTGCTTTTGCATGTCAGAAGCAGAATTCTCTCATGCCGGGGCTACAGCTTGCAGCCACAACGTTGCTCTAAGGTGTTAATCAGCCACTGCGTGGCCTCATTGGCGTCTTCTAAGGTTGTTTTGAGCCGCGCGATCCGCAGACAGTCCAGCTTTTCACCGAACTTCTCAAGGTTTATCTCGTCCTTTTCAGTAGTCACGAAATAGCCCGCTGAACTCTGCTGCTTTTTTCGCAGCAGCAGTTGAATGTCGGCTTCGGAGTAGCGGTGATGATCCGGAAAAGTATGCGTGCCTGCCAACTCTACGTTCAAGTCTTTGAGCTGGGCAAAGAATTGGTCCGGCTTGGCGATGCCGCAGAACGCCATGGCACGGCCAGTGTTCACTGGCAATTCCAGAGTTCTGGTCACTCGCCAAACGTGTCTGCCGGAGAATTGCTGCGGCAGATCCATTTGCTGATTCACCACCAGAACATTGGCGCGATTCAGAGATGTCTGTGGTTCGCGCAGCCGTCCTACAGGTAAGAGCGTGTCTTGCAGGTCGGCCTGTGGCAGCATCACGATATCGCAGTCACGGTGAAGACGGCGGTGCTGAAAGCCGTCATCCAGAAGATGCAGCTGTGACGGGAATGTTTTCTCGGCGAGAAGGCCAGCCTGAAACCGGTCTGCGCCAACCATCACCGGGACCTGAAGCTTACGCGCCATTAGTAGAGGTTCATCGCCGAAGTCGGAGGAGGTGCCTTCAGGGTCAACGACTGCAATATTTTTCGAACTGCGGCCGTAACCTCGCGAAAGAATGTCAAAGCGGATGCCGCGCTGTTGCAACAACTCGCCCAGGGCGATCACAAAAGGCGTCTTGCCGCTGCCGCCCACGGAAATATTTCCCACGCTGATGACAGGCTTTTGCAATTGATGGACGGCAAAAACCTCGCGATCATACAACGAGTTGCGAAGCGCCACCGCCGCGCCGAATATGCCTGAGAGCGGATTCATTTGCTCACCGCAACCAGCTTTTTTAGCGCAGTCACCGTTTTTTCCGTGGCGCCGGTATTTTCCTGGAAAAGCTCTTTCGCCCTCTGTCCGAGCTTCTGGCGCTCTGAACTGTTTCCCAGCAAATAAACCAGGTTCTCACCCAGGTTCTCTGCGGTTACTGTTCTCAAGCCGCCGCCTTCGGCAAAGATGCGCACAATATCGCGAAAGTTAAACGTATGTGGTCCGGTAAGGATTGCTACGCCGTGCTGTGCCGGCTCCAGAATGTTGTGGCCTCCCAGCGGGACCAGGCTGCCACCCACAAACGCCACATGCGCCAGTTCGTAAACAGACGCTAATTCGCCAACGGTGTCCAGCAGTAAAACACAGCCGCTCAAGTCTTCCGCAGCCGTTGCGGACCATGTACTGCGCCGTACTAATTTCAAATCCGAGGCATTAACCATATTGGCGACTTTGCCAAAGCGCTCTGGGTGGCGCACTGCCAGCACCATCACGGTTGACGGAAACCGCTCCAACACTTGTTTGAATGCCGAGAGTACGAGTTCTTCTTCGCCCGCCGTGGTGCTGCCGCATACGATCACCGGAGTTCCGGGCTTGATTGCCTGACGAAGTTGTTGGACCACCGCGGACCCGGCACTCAGGCGAATATCAAACTTCAAGTTGCCGCTCACATGCACAGCGTCTGCACGCGCGCCAATGGCACAGAGCCGGTCCGCGTCTCCCGCCGTCTGCGTAAGGAACAGGTCGACGTTGCCCAGCACGCGCGCAAAGAATGCCTTGAAGCGGTGATAGCGCGGGAATGATCGGTCAGAAATGCGTGCATTCACAATTGCCACCTTCGCGCCGCTCAGGTGGGCGCGATGCAGCAGATTTGGCCAGAACTCGGTCTCGGCCAGCACCAGCAGATCAGGCTTCAGAAACCGCAAATAAGGCCGAAGAGCGAACCCGAAGTCGAGCGGCAGATAGAAGACACACTCTTCGCCAAACCGCTGCCGGGCAAGCTGCTGTCCAGTCAACGTAGTTGTAGAAATGAAAATCTGATATGCGGGAAAAGCTTTGTTTATCTCAGCCACCAACTGGCTTACGGCCAGAACCTCGCCCACGGAAACCGCATGCACCCATATGCAGCCCTTGTCCGGATCGCGCTTAAGCCGGGCAGGCGCCAGACCGATGCGCTCCTTAAAGCCTGCGCGGTATTTCTGTAAACGCAATAGTTGCAGGCCCCACCACGGCACGGAAACGATGGCGACAACGGCCAGCAGCAAGCTGTAAACAATGTACATGGAAGACTAGACATTCTATTCGCTCCGCTGCCCAGTTGTGTAAAACCGGCGGGCATTCCATAATCAGAGCAGTGAAAACCTTCAGGATTGCAGCATCATTTCTGCTTTTGTGCGCAGTAGGGTTGTGCGGCAACAAGGGCTTCAACCCGCCGCCCGCCGGTCCAGCGGCGAGCTATCCGCTGCATGAGGCCCATGATGACGAGAAGGCCACCATCGCCATCGACCCTTTCACCACGCCGGAGAAGGCTGCTGTCTTCAAGACCCGCTATCGTGATTACGGTTTTATGCCCGTCCGCATCATCATTGCCAATGATGGTGACAAGCCGCTGATGCTGGACAGCATCCGGATCGAGCTGGTCACAGGCAGCAAGGAGAAGATCAGGCAGGCCACGCGCGATGATATTTTCCGTCGCCTCGCGCGCCCGGAGAAAGTAACCAGTAAATCAAAGATCCAGCTTCCGATTCCCCTCCCGCGAGACAAGAATCCAATCAGCAAAGACGCGCGTGATGAAATGGATGCCGCTTTGTTTGGAGCCTTCCCGATCACGCCCCACTCCAGCAACAACGGCTTCGTGTTTTTTGACGTCGCCGGAATCAACGACCCGGAATCCGGAGCTCACGTGCAGATTTCCGGCATCAAGAGCGGAACTCAGGAACTCTTCTACTTCGATATTCCTTTGCAGCCTTTCGTGGATCCGGCGTCCAGATAGTCCGGTGATTTTGCCCTATAATTTTCTGTCATGACCACCAGCCCGCAGATTTCAGCCAGTCTCCGTCAGAAATATGAACCGGTGATCGGGTTGGAAGTCCACGTACAGTTGCTTACCCAGACCAAGATTTTCTGCGGCTGCTCAACCCAGTTTGGCGCACCGCCCAATACCAATGTTTGTCCGGTCTGTCTCGGCATGCCGGGATCTTTGCCCGTGCTGAACCGCCGCGCCGTAGAGTTCGCTGTACTTGCTTCGATGTCCCTGAACTGCCAGGTTCGTGAAACGTCAATCTTTGCCCGCAAGAATTATTTTTATCCTGACCTGCCCAAGGGCTACCAGATCTCGCAATATGACCGTCCGCTGGCCGAGCACGGCTACATTGATACTTTGCTGAACGGCCAGAGTAAACGCATTGGCATTACGCGTCTTCATATGGAAGAAGACGCCGGCAAAAGTATTCATGACGGCTTTCCCGATTCCGGCGCCAATACCTACATCGACCTGAACCGCACCGGTACGCCCCTGGTGGAAATTGTCAGTGAACCCGACATGCGCTCCGGCGACGAGGCGTTTGAATACCTCACACGCCTGAAAGAGATCATCCTGTACACCGGTGTGAGTGATTGCAACATGGAAGAAGGCTCTTTGCGTTGTGACGCCAATGTGAGCATTCGTCCTCGCGGGCAGGAAAAATTCGGTACCAAGGCTGAGATCAAGAACGTGAATTCCTTCCGCTTTGTCCGTCAGGCGATTGAATATGAAATTGACCGTCAGATTGAAGTGGTTGAGAGTGGTGGAAAAGTAATTCAGGAAACGCGGCTGTTTGATCCCGGCCAGGGCCGCACTTACACCATGCGCTCAAAAGAAGAGGCGCACGACTACCGTTATTTTCCTGAGCCGGACCTGCTGCCGCTGATCGTTGACGCTCAATTGCAGAATGAAATTCGCGGCAAGCTGCCTGAACTTCCTGAAGCGCGGCGCAAACGCATGGTGGCCGACTACGGAATTACCGAATATGACGCTCAGGTATTAACCAGCAGCCGCACCATGGCTGACCAGTTCGAGGAAGCCGCAAAGGCGGCAAAAAATCCCAAGCGTGTGGCAAATCTGGTCCAGGGTGAGTTGATGGGCCGATTGAAAACTCATGGGCTGGAAATTGAACAGTCGCCTATTTCCATGAAGGGCGTAGCCATGTCCGCCGATCTGGCGGAAGATGGCACCATCTCCAGCAAAATTCTGAAAGACCTCTACGATAAGGCATTCGCCAATAAGGAAGACTTTCCCGCTGTTTACGAACGCGAAAAGCCGCAGCAGATTACGGATTCCCCTGCCATTGAAAAGATGGTGGATGAAATCATCGCGGCCAGTCCAAAGCAGGTGGAGCAATATCGAGCGGGCAAAATAACCATGCTTGGATTCTTTGTTGGTCAGGTCATGAAGGCGTCCAAGGGTCAGGCCAAGCCGGAGCTGGTGAATGAGCTGGTAAAGAAGAGACTAGGCTGATGCGTTGATGCATTCTGCCTGGATTGCTTTCTGAAATCCCGAGCGAAGCGAGGGATCCCTATTGTCTTAGAAGATGCAAGTTAAAGAACGAATCGCTTTTTCTGAAATCTCGAGCGGAGCGAGAGATCCCTACAATCTTTGTGGATGATTTTCCAGAATAATCTCTCATACTGGTAGGGTTCCCTCGTTTCACTCGGGATAAAAAATTGTTCGCTCGCCCTGCTCGGGATAAAACAAAAAGCTACTTTGTGATGTGCCCATGCGAATTCGCTGGCCCGGTGGGTTGTTTGGTCAGGCTGTCATAAAGGATCTCGATGAATACGTCAGTCTTGATGAAGCTCTGACCCCAGGCATCCCACTTGGCCAGCACTTTTTCTTTCTTCAGTTGATCCACGGTCTTGCCCTGGCTGATGCCCGCCTGCACAGCCGCTGACGTTTCTTTTAAGACCTGAATGAACTTGCGCAAGTCATCTTTCGTGGCAAGTGGTCCGTGGCCGGGAATGATCTTCACGTCGTCAGGAATCTCGGCCAGCACTTTTTCGTCGCCGGCGATCATGCCCTGCACACTGCCACCGCTATCCAGGTCAATAAACGGAAACATGCCGCCGTTGAAAAAATCATCGCCCATATGGACGACCTTCGATTGAGGGAAGAAAATCACGCTGTCGCCGTCGGTGTGACCATTGGGAAAGTGTATGGCCTTGATGTCTTCTCCGTTCAGGTGGACGGTGACATTCTCTTCAAAGGTAATCACCGGCAGGGCCACCTTGGGGGCTGGCGGAGTAGTTCCAAAGCGTGACGTTCCACCCGTGGACATCCGCTTACGGACGTTTTCCTGCGCGATGATCGGCGCCTTCTCGCCGAAGTGCGGATTGCCTCCCGTGTGGTCGCCATGCCAGTGCGTATTGATCACGAACTTTACCGGCTTGTCCGTAATACTTTTAAGCGCTGCCTCAATTTTGTCCGCCAGCGGCAGAAACTCATCGTCGATCACAACGATGCCGTCTTCTCCCACGGACGCGCCGATGTTTCCACCCATGCCTTCCAGCATGTATACGGATCCGGAGACCTTCTGGACTTTGATTTCAACTTTGCTGAAATCCTGTTGTTGTTGGGCGACTATAGACATTCCCGAGAAAATTAAAACAATTAGACCAAAGAAGACGGTCTTCCGCATAGGTTCCTCACTTTTGCCGCAATTCGGGCCTTTGTTTGTATTTAGAAAAAAAAGACGCACAATCTTAAAGGCTTGATAACGTGAGTTCAATTGTTCTTTGGTTAAATTCTCTTTTTGGAAATATCAGGGGTTCACGAATACATTTTGCGGGCATAGAATATTCGGTTCGTAGCGCCATGGAATCGAAGACGACGGCAGAAGTAAGAAGTTAAGGAGCAACGATGCCAGCTGTTCAACATGTATCGCCCAAATCCGGTGATGTCCTATTGCTTGTGGGTACCATGAAGGGCGCTTTTGTTCTGCGCTCAGATAAAGCGCGTAAGAAGTGGAGCGTGGGAGGTCCATATTCAGTGGGATCGCCGGTGTATGCCATGGCCTTTGACACCCGCGATGGTCGCAACCGTTTGTGGTGGGCCCAGCAGAGTTTTCGCTGGGGCACCATTCTCCGCTCGTCTGACGATTTTGGCCGCACCTCCACTGAGCCGGAAGCTTACTCCGTAAAGTTCCCTGAAGATTCAGGATTGGCGCTCAAAAACATCTGGCAGATCTGCATCGGCCCGCAGGACGAACCGGAAACCATGTACTGCGGCGTGGAACCTGCCGCCCTCTTCCAGTCGCATGACGGCGGAAAAAACTGGAGCGCCGTGGAAGGCATGCTGAAACATCCGCATCGTCCCAAGTGGGTACCCGGTGGCGGCGGAATGTGCCTGCACACGATCATTCCTCATCCCACCAATAAGCAAAGCATGATCATCGCCATCTCCACGGCAGGTTGTTATCGCACGGACGATGGCGGTGCTACCTGGCAGGCGCGCAACAGGGGTGTGCGCGCCGATTTTCTTCCTGAAAAGAATCCTGAGTTTGGTCAATGCGTTCACAAGGTCAGCCGTGATGCCGCCAATCCTGAGCGTCTCTATCTCCAGAATCACTGGGGGCTGTATCGCAGTGATGATGGCGGAGACACATGGCAGGACATTGCCAATGGCGTGCCGTCGGATTTCGGTTTTCCCATCGTGGCGCACCCTCACCAGAAAGACACGGCATACATTATTCCAGTGGAGTCGGATGAGTATCGCTGCACGCCGGAAGGCAAGCTGCGTGTGTATCAGACAAAGAATGCCGGCAAGAAGTGGGAAGCTCTCACCCGCGGACTACCGCAGAAGAATGCCCTGGAAACCATTTTGCGCGACGCCATGGCCACAGACACCTTGCGTCCGGCTGGAATTTACTTCGGCACGCGTAGCGGCAAACTCTACGGATCGAATAACGATGGAAAATCGTGGAGCGTCATCATGGACGGCCTGCCGCCCATTGCCTGCGTGAAAACGGCCATTGTTGGCGAAGGCGGCGGCAAAGGTTCTCGTAAATCGCCGTCGAGCAAAAAGCATAAGGCAGCTGCGCCACGGGCAAAGTCCAGGGCTGTAGCTGCAAAAAAAGCCAGTGGCAAAAAGCGCGCTGTTGCGCGCGCAAGGTAAGAAAAAATGCCAGTCACTGTTCGCATTCCTTCTTATCTGGCAGAATTCGCCAAGGGCCAGACCGCGCTTGTTCTGGAAACAGGCGCTCGCAACGTGCGCGGCCTGCTGGCGGATTTGTGGAAAGAATATCCGGCCTTGCGTGACCGCGTGGTGGACGAGCAGAGCGAAGTCCGCCAGCACATCAATATCTTCGTGGGAGAAGATGCCATTCGCCACGCCAGCGGCCTGGACACGCCGGTCTCAGCCAATGACGAAATCATGATCGTGCCGGCGGTCAGCGGTGGCTAAAGCTTGATTGATGGTTCCTTGAGGTCTTGCGATGCGCCTTCAAATACCTTGGTCACTGTGCTGCGGCCAATCCCGTAAACAATGAAGCTCTTTTGATCGAAGCTATACTCGCGGAAGAGCAGTTCTGCCAACCCGTCCCCATCCACATCTACCGCGTCAATCAGTTCCAGTCGTGGCGCAACGTCCAGTCGAGACGAATCCGTTACGCTTACGGCCAGGCGTTGAGGCACTCCCTCAAAATCCACGCGGGCAATCAGCGTGATGTAGCGCGAGACAAATTTGCCCGGGCCTCCATTTTGAGGTTCTGTGTTTTGAGTCGCCGCATTTTGAGATCCAGTATCTTGAGCTTTTTTCTTCGCGGGCCCGGTCTTGCCCGTCCCTTTCTTCGCGGGCACGGTTTTTCCGCCCGGAGCCATGAAGCTGCCGGGAATTTCCGCGGTAAGCACCATCACGGCGTCATTGCTCAGGTCGAGATCAAAAGAACGGATTACGACGTTCTTGAAAGACCCATCGTTCAGTTGCGTGTTCTCTTTGGGAAGCTGGGCCAGAGCCAGCTTGCGCATCTTGGCTTCCATTGCTTCCTGCTCTCCCTGTTTCCATATGAAGTCGAAAGAGCGGGTCTCAGTGGACTGGTTGTCAGATACCGCGACCAAAGTCTGGGTACCGGCATTCGGCGGCTTAGGGAGATTGCTGGGTACTGTTCCTGCCGTGGCCGTGGTTGGCTTTGCGCCTGCCGCTGGCGTGGACGACGGTGTCGGTGCAGCGGCAGCCGTGGACGGGCTGCCGCGGCGTAGCACCGGCCTGTCAGAGTCCTCTGACGCGGGCTCCGGGGCCGATTGTGGCGCTTGGGCTGCCGGTGTTGCTGTTGACGCCGGTTGCGATGACTGGCTGTCGTCTGGATGGTGTAATCGCGGCCGATCATCGCTGGAGCTACCAGATGGCGTCGGGGACGCATCCGGCGTCGGCGATGGTGAGCTGTCACCTGGTGGCCGCTTCAGCTTGGGACGATCATCACTCGAGCTTCCAGAGTCAGGGGTTGGTGATGATGTGGGATTCGGCGACGAAGGCGAGGACGAGGAGGAAGAACTTTCACCCGGGCGCTTAAGGCGTGGGCGACCGTCATTTGGATTATCAACCGCGGCAGGCTTAGGCTCCGCTTTTTTCGCCACGGCTGTATAGACCTTCCATTTCCCCAACGCCGTCCAGATGTTGGCCTTGGACGCGTTGGTGATTGTCACGTAGCCCGCGGGAACACCGGTTTTCTGGGCCTCATAGACAATGCCGTTGTCCAGCGCCATGGGCTGCGGAGCAGCTTTGTAAATGCTGGCATCTTCAAAGCGCCCGTCCGTCAGGATGGTGATCGGCGTGAGCTGTGCTTTCACATTTCCCGCGCGGTCCGTGGTCAGTTCAAGCAGCGCCGTGGCCCGCAGCTTATGCGGTTTGCGTTTTTGCGTTTGCGCCACGCCAAGAGCGGCAATGGCAATAAGGAAAACAGCCAGACTGGCATGGGCAAGGCGGTTGCGATATAAATTCCGGTATAAACTCATTGTTGTTTTAAACACAAAAATCCTATGCAAGTTAATGATAAAGCCCCAGAGTTCTCGCTGGCGAATGAAGACGGCGATAACGTGAATTCCAAGGACCTGAAAGGGAAGAACGTGGTGCTGTTCTTCTATCCCAAGGCCAATACCCCCGGTTGAACGCTGGAAGCGTGCGGGTTCCGCGACGCATTCAAGCAGATTATGAAAGCCGGCGCCACCGTGTACGGCGTCTCGCCTGACAAACCCTCAGCCCAGAAGAAATTCAAGGAAAAATACGACCTGCCTTACTCGCTCCTGGCAGATGTGGACAAAGACCTGGCCAAAAAGTTCGACGTGCTCAAGGAAAAGAGCATGTATGGCAAGAAGTATATGGGGATTGAACGAACCACTTTCGTGATCGATCCCAAAGGCAAGGTCAGCGCGATTCTCACTGGAATCAAACCAGACGAGCACGCCAAAGCAGTATTGGCGGCGCTGAAATCCTCATGATTTTGAACTTCGCCGAGGGCAGGTTCTCTGATGCTTCCAGCCGCCAACGCGTGCAGTAGAAAACAACAGGCTTCCTTGATCACCGGGGCTGCCCATGCCCAAAGCGCCGTAGGCGCGAAAGAAGTTAGCCCCGTCCGTTCTCGAGGCGCGACGCTTTTCGAAGAAAAGCCGCGCTGAGGGATTAGGGCGGGGTAAGCTGGGCGAAAAGACACTACTTCGCTGCCGCAGGCCGGAGCGCAGCGTTAGCGAAGCGACACAAAGAATATCCGCGTTCATCCGCGGTAAGCATTTGATCTTTGTTGAGCTCGCGAGAAAGCTACTTTGGTCCTGTAAGCGTAAAGCTAAATACGCTCTCTGCGTGGATCACCGCTTCGCTCTTACCGGTGGCCGCCGCCACGCCGGTTCCTGCACCTGCTCCCGCCGCCGCCCCAATGGCCGCGCCCTTGCCGCCGCCGGCCAGGCCTCCAATAAGCGCTCCAGCGCCCGCACCACCACCGATCTTGGCAGTGTTACTCGTCGCATGGCCTTTAGCTTTGCGGCTCACGCGAGAGCTATATACGGGATCGCCGCCAATCGATGTCAGCCGTAACGATATTTCGCCTGGCGCGTGCAAACGACCACTGGGCCTCACGTAGGAAACCTTTCCTTTCACTCGATCGCCGGCTTTGGCAATCGTCTTTCCGTGCGCCACCACATCTCGCGTCAGGGTGCCGTTCCAGACCTGGCCTTTATGCGCGGTGGCTGAACTTAAGCTGTTCCCGACGCGCACAGTCACATGGGTTCCTTCAGGAAATTTCTCAGCGTAGACCGGGGAAACAACCCACAGGAGCACCAGCGCCAGGAAAGAAATGCCACGGATTTTCATAATCGTGCTTAACTCCTTTGCGAACGCAATCTAAAATACTCACTTCTACGCCGCATCAATAATGAACTCAGATTGAAGAGATTCTATCTCGCTTGAGTTTTCTTAAGTGAGTGCGCTGTTTAACACGGAGGTGATCGTGCGCCGGTGTCCTATTGTCCTTATGTTCCTGTTTTTGGCGGTGCCGCTCTCCATGACGCCGTTGTGCAGAGCGCAAACGCCCGGCGCTGGTGCGCATAAGCAATTGCATCAACTTTTTGCCGCCGAATGGGATTACCGGATGCAGCACTCTCCGGAGGAGGCCTCAGAACTTGGAGACCGGCGCTGGAATGATCGCTGGTCAGACGAGAGCCTGGAGGCGTACGCCAGGAACAACCAGCACGCTAAAGATGTTCTTGTCCGGCTGGCAAAGATCAACCGAAGCTCTCTCAATACAGCTGACCAGCTCAACTACGATCTCTTCAAAAAAGATTATGAGACGGAGATTGAGGGCTACAAATATCGCCGCTTTCTGGTGCCATTGAACCAACGCGGTGGTATCCAGACACAAGATGAGCTCGGCGATTCACTCCGTTTTGAAACCGTAAAGGACTTTGAAGACTGGATCAAGCGTCTGCAGACCTTTCCCCCGCTGATGGACCAGACAATCGCGCTCATGCAGCAGGGTATCAAGGAGCACATGATTCATCCCAGGGTGATCATGGAGCGCTTGCCGGCACAGATCGACAAGCAGATTGTGGAAGACCCCACGCAGAGCGGCTACTACAAACCGTTTAGTCATTTTCCCAAGTCATTCTCAGCCGATGACCAGAATCGCCTGAGCGCTGCCGCAAAACAGGCCATCGCCCAGCAGGTGGTTCCTGCCTACAAAAAGTTCAAAGAGTTTTTCGTCCGGCAATATTTGCCCGCATGTTTTGACAAAGTCGGCGTATGGCAGGTGCATCAAGGCGATGAGCTTTACGCGTATGAAATCCGACGCTATACCACCAGCAATCTCACGGCGGAGCAGGTGCACGAGATCGGATTGAAAGAAGTGGCGCGTATCCGGTCGGAGATGGAAAAAGTCATGCAGGCGACAAAGTTCAAAGGTTCGCGCGATGACTTTTTCAAGTTCCTGCGTACTGATCCTCAATTCTTTTACAAGACGCCGGAAGATTTGTTCGAGGCTTACGCCGCCATGGCCAAGAGCGTGGATCCGAACCTGGTAAAGGTCTTTAGCATACTGCCGCGTGAACCATATGGCGTGGAAGCCATACCGGCCGTCGCAGCGCCGGACACCACCGCGGCTTACTACCGCCAGGGTGCGGCGGATGGCTCTCGCGCCGGAACCTACTTCGTTAACCTTTACAAACCAGATACCCGTCCCAAGTGGGAAATGCTGGCGCTTACGCTCCATGAATCGGTGCCCGGACACCATTTGCAGATCGCCCGGGCGCATGAATTGGGTGAAATGCCCATGTTTCGTCGCTTCAATGGCTACACGGCCTTCGTGGAAGGGTGGGGTCTTTATGCCGAGTCCCTGGGCGAAGACATGGGTCTTTACACAGATCCATACGCAAAATTCGGTCAACTGACGTACGAGATGTGGCGAGCCGTGCGGCTGGTGGTGGATACCGGCATGCATGCCAAACACTGGACGCGCGAGCAGGCCATTGCTTATTTCATGGACAACGCTCCCAAGGCTGAACTGGATATCGTGAATGAGATTGATCGCTATATCGCATGGCCCGGGCAGGCGCTGGCGTACAAGATCGGTGAATTGAAAATCCAGGAGCTGCGCAAACGCGCGCATGAAGCACTGGGCAGTGACTTTGATCTCAAGGCCTTTCATGATGTGGTGCTAAGTTCAGGCCCGCTGCCACTGGATATTCTGGAACAAAATGTGAACGAGTGGGTTGCAAAGCAAAAAACCTTAAAGCAGCATCCCGGCAGCGCATCGGCGAAAACAGGCAGGGCGGGGCTGTAATGCCCGTTGCAATTTACTTCTTGAGCAGCTTGCCATGAGCGGACCAGCCACTGTGGCCCCATCTGCTCGAACAATAAAGGCCAGCCCTGGACGTTTCTATTCTCCTGAACTGGATGTGCTGCGCTTCTTCGCCTTCTTTGGCGTATTCGTTTTCCACGCGGCGCCGCATACGCGGGATTTTTATGACGCTGCCGGAGCTCCCCACTGGCTGAGCAGTTTTCTTCTTTCAGTCTTCGGGGCTGGTGCTTACGGCGTCGATCTGTTCTTTGCACTGAGCGCCTACCTGATCACCAGCTTGTTGCTGCGCGAACGCGACCAGACCGGCACGGTGGACCTTCGCGGTTTCTACCTGCGTCGCATTCTGCGTATATGGCCGCTGTATTTAAGTTTTGTGGCCCTGGCAGCCATCGCCGGTAGATTTTTTCTGTCGCAGAGGCTACCTCTCAGCTATGTCATGGGATTCACGTTGATGGCGGGAAACTGGGTTTACGTATTTCAAGGGCTTCCGCGCTCGTTTGCCATTCCGCTATGGACCGTTTCCATTGAAGAACAGTTCTATCTGAGCTGGCCATTGGCGTTGCGCAGAGCCACGCCGCGCGGGCTTACCGTAATCGCAATTGGGGTATTGCTGTTGGCGCAAATTCTGCGGGCAGGGATGGTTGCGACTGGCGCATCGGTCAACGCCATGGAGTACAACACCTTTACGCGGCTGGATCCCATTGCATTCGGCATTCTGGTTGCGCTGTTTCATGATCAGCTTCGGCGATTGGAGCCATGGCAACGCTGGGCTCTGCTGGTCACAGGCGTCGCCATCTGCATTGCTGCTTATGCCATAAGCTCGCTTGAGAATGACGACATAAAGAGCACATGGCATGAAGCCGTGGCGCACTCGATGACTGCGGTTGCAGCCGGTGCGGTGTTGCTGGCGGTCCTCGGCGCAAAGCACCCATTCTTCAGGAATAAAGCATTGATCTATCTGGGCAAAATTTCTTACGGGCTTTATGTGATTCACGAACTCGCCCACTTGCTGGCCAAGCAGATTTTTCCCGCGGCTTCGCCGCTCAGAGTTATGGTCCAATCTGGAATCTCGCTGGCGATAACAATTGCCCTGGCTGCCGCTTCGTACCGCTGGCTGGAAACGCCCTTCCTGCGGTTGAAAGAAAGGTTTGCTCACGTCCAGTCGCGTCCCGTGTAGAACTGCCGTGTCTGCTATAAAAAGCTGTGGGCCGTTCATCACTAAAATCTTCCTTACTCAAATCTCCCGCCGGCGCCAAGCTACTCTCGAGGAAATTCTTCAATCGCGATCCCCGCCTTGTTTCGCCGGAACTTCTGGGCAAGCTCATCATCCGCAAGGATGGACGCAAACTCATCGCCGGCAGGATTGTGGAAGTGGAAGCTTACCTTGGCGATGGCGATGCCGCGGCTCATTCCGCCGCCGGCCGTACCGCTCGCAATGAAGTTCTCTGGGGTCCTCCCGGCTACGCTTATGTCTATTTCATCTATGGCGTGCATTACTGCCTGAACATTTCCTGCCTGCCGGACGGTGAGGCGGGAGGCATATTGATTCGTGCGCTGGAGCCGGTCAGCGGGCTGGAAGCGATGGCGGCTGCAAGGGAGCTAAGCGATCTTGATTTTGATTCGGAGCGCGATCTGCGCAAGCTCGCCAGCGGCCCGGGACGGCTTTCTGAGGCGCTGGGCGTTACGCGCCCTCGTGATAACGGCAAAGACATGCTGTCGCCCAGGTGCGATCTACAGGTGAGGGACGACGGGTTTATTCCAGATGGGGTTGCAACAACACCTCGCATCGGAATCACCAAGTCGGCAGACATGCCGTTACGCTATGTAATCGCAGGAAGCGAGTTCCTCTCGCGACCGTGAACGTTCAACGAGGTGGAAGCAGAAGATTGTCGATCAGCCGTGTCGTGCCAACGTAAGCCGCCACCGCCACCAGCGCGCCTTGCTTGATATCGGCCACGGGGTCCAGCGTGTCAGGACTGACGATCTCAAAATAATCCAGCCGGACCGATGGCTCCTCGGCCAAGGTCTGCGTACCGGTGACAATCAGCCTGTCAGCGGCTTGTTCACCTTGCGCTGCCCGCTTTTCAACTTGCTTCAATGCTCTTGAAAGAACCAGCGCCTGTTTGCGCTGCTCCGGCGTTAGATATGCATTGCGTGAGCTCATCGCCAGACCATCGCTTTCACGGACGATGGGGCAAACCACGATCTGCACCGGGAAATTCAAATCGCGTACCATTTTGCAGATCACAGCGACTTGAGCGGCGTCTTTTTGTCCGAAGAAGGCCAGATCAGGCTGGACGATGTTAAACAGCTTGGAGACTACGGTGGTGACGCCGCGAAAGTGTCCCGGGCGCGAACGCCCGTCCAGCTTTCCACTCAGGCCTTCTACGTCAACCCATGTGGTGGCGTCTTTCGGGTACATCTCGTCGACTGAGGGGCTGAAGATGTAGTCGGTCTTTTCAGCGGCCAGCATGGCGGAATCTTTTTCAAACGTTCGTGGATATTTGGAGAAGTCTTCGTTTGGCCCGAACTGCGTGGGGTTCACGAAAATGGATGCCACCACAATGTCTGTTTGCTCACGTGCAGCGCGGACCAGTGAAATGTGGCCGGGATGAAGTGCCCCCATGGTGGGGACAAAGCCCACGCGCTTTCCTTCGCGGTAGGCCTGTCTGCTGATGGCCGACATGGCAGTGGCCGTAGTAATTGTTTCCATTCGTAGATGGGTTACCGTGAATACGCCTTCAATTGTTTGCGACGCAAGAGGGCCTCAAGTTCCACCTTGGTGTCTTTAGGCAGGTGGTAAGACTCCTGGTCGTTAGGATATGTCCCGGCTTCCACGTCGGCCTTGAAGTGTTCCACGGCTTCGCGAATCAAAGAGCCTGCTTCGGCATAACGACGGACAAATTTTGCCGGAGTAGAAAAAGTCATGCCGACCAGATCATGGAATACCAGTACCTGGCCGTCGCAATCCGGGCCGGCTCCAATGCCGATGGTGGGCACGCTGATTTCATGCGTGATCATGGCAGCAAGCTCACGCGGCACGCCTTCCAGCACGATGGAGAAAACGCCTGCGCGATCGAGCGCCACGGCATCTTTCACCAGTTGCTCAACCCCTGCCAGGTCTTTGCCCTGAACTTTGTAGCCGCCCATCTTGTGGAGCGATTGCGGTGTGAGGCCAATGTGGCCCATCACGGGAATTTCAGAATCCAGCAAGCGGCGGACCAGGTCCACGCGTTTTGTGCCACCTTCCAGCTTCACGGCTTCAGCGCCGCTTTCTTTCATGAAACGTGTGGCGTTGCGGACGCCTTCCTGCACGTCGCCCTGATAGGTGCCAAAGGGCATGTCAGCGATCACCAGCGCGGATTTCACGGCTCGGCGCACAGCCCGAGTGTGATGCAGCATCTCTTCCATGGTCACAGGAAGCGTACTGTCATAGCCAAGGACGACCTGGGCAAGCGAATCGCCCACCAGGATCATGTCAATCCCAGCTTCGTCTACAAGGCGTGATGTGGAGTAATCGTAGGCAGTGAGGCAGGTGATGAGCTCATGCCGCTGCTTTTTCTCTTGGACGGTGAGTGTGGTGATCTTCGGTCGGGCGCCAGGTAGCTGCCCTCCGTTAAACGAAGTGATGCTCATATGCCTCCAGTGCAGTTCGGGAACTCCCGATACCACCTGTCACCGCTTTTGATGCGGCGGAGGCTATTCTAGTCTTAGAAAATGATTTTTGACCAGACAAAGTGTGATTTAGGTGCGGGCAAAGGTAACTGATTGAGTACACATGTACTTAAGGGCTAGGATTGCGAACCTGCTCAGCTTCCGGGTGAACGCCGAGTGAGCGCCGGAGAAGCGCGAACGAAGCGTGAGGGCGCAGCGCAAGCGGAGCCCTTGGATCGAGTACCTGCTGTAAAATGACACCGCAATGACAGACGAAGAGCACAAGGAGTTGTGGGAGCTTATCCAGAACCCTCCACCCGGCAGCAAGATTGCGGCGGCGAAGGAATTTGGGATCGACCTCACTTTGAATCTTCGCTTGTTGCTGCTCACTCCCACCGAGCGGGCTGAGCGCATGAACTCTGCACTGGAATACGCGATAGAGCTGAAACAAGCAGGGGCTAAATTGCCAAATGAATAAATTCGCCGCGTTGGTGAAATTACTCGGAGAAGCCCAGGTGGATTTCGTTGTCATTGGCGGATATGCCGCGATGCTCCATGGTTCGGCTTTTCTCACCCAGGATCTTGATATCTGTTATGAACGATCGCCGCAGAACCTGAGACGGCTTGCGGCGGCTCTAGCTCCCATTCATCCACGGCTTCGTGGAGCGCCGGAGGGAATACCGTTTTCACTCGATGAGCGCACTCTGGCGCAAGGAATGAACTTTACCCTGCAAACCGACTGGATCGATCTTGATTTGCTTGGTGAGATTTCTGGAGCAGGTCAGTTTTCTGACCTAGTACGAGACGCGGAGAGCATAGACGTATACGGAGCCCCTCACCTTGTGGCGTCATTAGACACGATCATCAAGTCGAAGCAAGCTGCCGGACGCCCCAAAGACCGTAACGCATTGCCTGAACTTGAGGCGTTACGGGAACTTAAATTTAGGAAGCACAAATAGTAAAGAGTTTTTGATTCCCTGACGCGGGACTGCAACGCGTCCTTGTTTGCTCTAGCTGATCGGCGGAGGGGGCGATGTCAGGAAGCGTTTTGTGTTCATTGGCCAGCTTTCGCCGGCGGCGGACTCAAGCCTCGCGGCCAGCGAGGCACGTATCGTAAAAGGGACCTGCTCAATCGACCCTAAGCGCAGCTCGACCATTGGAAAGAAAAAGAGCAGTGTCTTGCTGCGGGCGGTAATGTCGCTCCACGGCACAAACAACGGAGGATGCCAGGCACGAAACAGAATGAAGGGCACAATGAATAGTCCATTCGAATCCGCGCCGATCGTTAGAGCATTGTTGTAGTGTGACAGGGCCCGCATTCCAGCGCTCTGCATGTGCCACTTCTGACCTGAGAACGGACTGGACGTCCTGAATCTCCTGGATAGCAGCCTCCACCCTCCAAGCAACGCAACCCAGTACATGACAAAAAGCCATAGCGAAAGGAAGAAGAACGGAAAGACATATCCGAAATTATGGTTGAGCCAATCCTGCATTATTTATTTGGTGTCTCTTCTGACCCTAACGGCAGGAAATACTGTGTGCCACGGATGGGCTCGCTCACGCGCCTTAACAATTCCTGCAAATCAGCGTGGCGCTCTACAAAGTCGATGTCATTGGTGTTTACCACCAGCAGGTCAGACGACGTGTAATGGAAAAAGAAATGCTCGTAGGCTTTCACAACTTCTTCAATGTAGTCGTCGCTCACGGAGAGCTCAGCCGTGGCATTCTTCTTGCGCAGACGCTTTTTCAGCACGTCGGTTGACGCCTGAAGATAGATCACCAGATCTGGAACAGGCAGCTGCTCGCGGAAGTGATGGTAATAGCGGTTGTAGATGTCCAGTTCCTGGTCATTCAGGTTGATATAGGCGAAGATCTTGTCTTTTTCAAAGATGTAATCGGCGACAATCGCTTTGTGCGACCCCGGCCCCACTTCAAGCTGCTTGAGCTGCTCAAAGCGCTTCACCAGAAAAGCAAACTGGGTTTGGAAGGCCGATCCGCGTTCACCTTCATAGAACTGGCGCAGAAAAGGATTGTCTTCCGGCTCAATCACGCGTTGGGCGTTGAGCTTATCGGCAATTACATTGGCCAGCGTGCTTTTACCCACGCGAATAGGCCCTTCAATAGCGATATACCGGGGTGGTTCAAAAAGCTTGGCCATGGAGTCAGGAGAACGGTGCCAGGAAATACGTCAGGCGAGAGAATAAATCCCAATGGTGCTCACTGGCAATCGGAGAATGAGATGGGTCTGTGGGAAACCTGATTTAGATTTGGTAAATGGATAATTTGGTAATTTGGTAATTGAGAATAACCGGGATTGGGACTTCTTTCATTTACCCAATTACCAAGTTTACCCATTTATCAAAGTTTGACGTTAATGCTTGGACCAATCACCACACTCGTCGGCGCGGCGGCCGCGGCCAGTTATCTGGGATACGCCACCATGGCTCCCGGATCACAGCTTTATGGCCGAACGCTTACCCATGGCAGCGATCCGGGACAGATCGCGCTCACCTATGACGACGGGCCGAATGATCCGCACACAATGCACCTGCTGGATGTTCTGGCCAGGCATGAGGCGAAGGCAACTTTTTTCCTGATTGGACAGTATGTAAAAAAGCGGCCTGATATTGCACGGGCCATTCATGCCGCCGGACATGTGATCGGCAACCACACGTATACGCATCCCAACCTCGCGCTGGTTTCGGCCAGTAAGCTGAAACAAGAGTTGACTGACTGCCGCAAGGCCCTGGAAGACGGCTTGGGGATTTCTACGTCACTCTTTCGTCCGCCATTTGGCGGCAGGCGGCCGAACGTCCTTCGCACAGCACGCGCGATGGGCATGGAGCCCATCATGTGGTCAGTAACTGCCTTTGACTGGAGCGCACGTTCATCCGAATTTATTGTCGATAAAGTGACGAAGGAAGTGGAGCGCCGTTCCGGCAAGCAAAGCGAAATTGTCCTATTGCACGATGGCGGTCATCTTGGTTTTGGGGCTGATCGCGGCTTCACCGTGGAGGCCACGAAAACGTTGCTGAACAAATACTCCGGCATGAAATTTGCGGCGATCCCTGATCTGACCCACTGAACTTCCAGGGCGCCATTTAGCTGCAATCGCGACGCAAAAGGCGCATCTAGGTTGCGGCCAGGTTCGTTGGACTCCAGGCAGTTTGGACAAGGCGACAAAAACTTTCGACAGTAAGAATAAGGCTCGGCCGATCACGCGCCGAACCCGATGCGACAGGAGCCCCCTGACTTTACCCACCCTCGTTGCACTCAAAGCGGGTTGGAGAGAAGCGACAAAATGAAACGTGTCAGAAGGTGAAACGTATGCCGAGCTGCGCTGCAAAGGGAATTCCCACTGTTGTGCCGGGGCCAAAGAAATCCCCCAGTGCTCCGCCAGACGCACGCAGTTGCCTTATGTTGGTGATGGGCGTGGTGGCGCTGCAATCGGCGTTGGCGCACATATCAGTGACGTTGCCTGCCGCAACCTGCGCCGCCGGAACCGGCAGCGCACCGATGTCGGCAATGAAGTTGTTACCGGGATTTACGCGGTTGAACAGATTGAAGAACTCCACAAACGGATGCAATGACATGCGGTCGCCGAATTTGAAGTTCCTCGTCACACGCAGGTCAACCTGGGCAAACGGTGACCCGCGGAACTGGTCAAGTGACGTCTGCACTCCGTTGATCACCGCACGGTCGTTGAGTGCACCGTCACCATTGATGTCTGTGGCGGTACCAAGCGTGTAAGGACGCGCGCTTTCGAACTGGGAGAGCGTACTCACCTCAAAGTCGCCGGGCAGATGTAGCACGCCGGCCAGGACAAAGCGGTGGCGAACGTCTTCACCTGATGGGCCGTGATCCCCGGGGCCAAATGGATTTTTCACGTTGGACACGCCATTCACGTAATCGAATAGCTCGCCCACGTTCGCGCCCCAGGTGGTTGCATTAGCCAGCGTGTAATGCGCCGTCAGGTCAAAGCGCTTGGTGAAGCTGTGATTTATCGCGATCGATATGCCATCGTAAGCGGAACGATTGTCCGTACGAAACACGGAGAAGTCAGGTGCTGTGGCAGGGAGCGTACCGTTGGGAGCGGCCGTAGGATCATGGGCCACGTATTCGTAGCGGCGATACTGGTGGACGCCTTGCTGGTGTACGTAGTTGATATTCAGCCGCCAGGACTTGGCGAAAGCATGTTCAAAGCCCGCGCTGGCTTGAATCGCGTAAGGCGAGCGGTAACCCGGATCAATGATTGCGCCGGCATCACCGGCCGCTAGAACAGAGTGCGCGCCCGGAGTTACGGCGCGGAATGCATCAACCCAGCCATTTTGTGCCAGATCGTTGTAATAGAGCCCAACGCCTGCGCGAATGACCGTGTTGCCGCTGTTGCCGGGCGAATAAGCCAAGCCCAGTCGCGGCGCGAACGCCTTACGATAGTCGTGCGGCACACCGTGGGGAAGCGCCAGGTTGTCCGCAATGATGGTCTGCACGGCGGGATTGTCATTCTGGTTGCCGCCATTGGAGTTGAAAAGACCAAACGTAGTGTCGTAGCGCAGACCGTAATTCACGGTAAAGTTCCGACGAATTCGCCATGAATCCTGTACGTAGAGACCAAGGCGCTGGACGTTCTGGGAGAAATTGCCGCCGCCCGCGGGCACATCGGTGATGGTGGCCAGCGGCGCGCCGCTTGCATCCACCGGACACGCGTCCGGCAAAGGCGCGGCGATGGAAGGATCGCAGGTGAAGAACGGGGCAAGGCTCTGACCACTGGCCGCCAGATCGCTGGGATTCAAGGACCTGAACTGAATCAGCCGCTCGGCGTTATCACTGAGCCGTCCGCTAAGCACGGGTTCATGAATGAAGTTGATCCCGAACTTAGGAGAATGGCTGCCGTTGGTATGGGCCACGTCATAACGGAATTGATATTTCTGCTGATCGCGGTTGACCGGGAAAGCGGTAATCGGCGTGACAAACTGGTTGTCTCCAAATGTTTCAAAGCCAGACGTGGTCAGAGTGGTGGTGCTGAAAGGGAAAGCCAGTCCAAAACCAAGATTTGAGTTGCGCACTTTCACGTGATCGAATCCGTTTGCCTGAAAAACAAGGTTGCCAATCCATGTGGGCGTAAATTGCATCTGGTTGCTGAGCAGCACGCTGTAAAAATGTGAAGTGGTGGCGAAACCGGTAGATGGCAATGCGCCTTCATGCACCAGATCGTTGTTCGTTTTGTTCAGATCAAATGATCCTCGCAAAAACCACTGGGAACGATCAGACTGCTTGTAATCCAGGCGCGTAGAGAACAAGGTGTCATGGAACGGACTGTCAACCGAGCTGGGAACAGCAATCGAGGGTACGCCCGGAATCTGTCCTGCTGAAGCAAGCTGGGCCAGGGCATTGAATTCCCCGAGATTTTCGTTACTGTACGCCACGCTGGCATTCTCATTCACAACTTCAAACGACGAGAATAACCACAGCTTGTCTTTCACCAGCGGGCCGCCGCCATCAAAAACATAATTCTCGCGCGCGAAAGGCTGCTTGGGATTGGGATCAGGATTATCGAGCGGGTTGCGGGCGTTGAGATTTTTGTTGCGATACAAAAACGACGCGTCGCCGTGCCAGTCATTTGTGCCGCGACGGCTGCTGATGATTACGGATCCGCCGTTGGTTCGAGAAGTATCGGCGTCAAACTGCGCGGTGCGCACCGTAAACTCCTGCATCGAATCAGGCGAATAATTCTGCAGGAAGCCGCCAATGAAATCGTCATTGTTATCACCGCCGTCGACTGACAGATCGACGTTCAAGCCGGAACTGCCGCCGAAAGAGACGGCCGTGATGCGGGCTTTCGTGGGATCGGAAGGTTCCACCGGTTCGGTCATGGGAGCGAGATAAGCGATGTTGGCAAAACTGCGGCTGGCCAACGGAATATCTTCCAGATCTTGACGGCCAATCGTTGTCTTTACCACGCTGCTGGAGGTTTCAATGGGAGCGTTTGTGAGCGATGCTCCCGTGCCTTCCACTTGAACTTCCTGGCGAACGGAGGCGGGCTGTAGCTTTACATGAATGGACGGCGTAGAGGTAACGGCGATCTCAACTGAGCCAGTCTTCGTGGCGAATCCTGGTGCTACCACGGTGATGACGTAAGAGCCGGGCGGAAGCGACTCAATCCTGAATTCACCAACGCTATTTGTCCTGGCGGTGCGCGTCCTGGAGAAACCTTTTGCGGAAAGCGTGATGCTGGCCCCGGGAACTCTGGCATTGGTTGCATCAGAGACGGTTCCGACCAGGGCGCCTTCCGGGCTCTGGGCGTGCATTGAAAGCGTTAGTAACGCGGAAGCAAGGGTCAGCAAAAATCGAGAAAAGCTCTTAGGTTTCATCATGTCCCAAAGTTTTTCCGGCGCGAAGGTGAAAGCGGACCAATTGGCGATAGAATCCATCAGGCAGAGTCTTTCCCATTGCTTCGGGGTTAAAATTATAAGTGTGGCTGCACAAACGGTATGCAGTAGTAATTCAAACTTTTTTGGGAGCGAAATAAATATCTACTATGATTGGTAATAACAAAACGCTCGTGGTGTTGGCCGTGTTCGCGCTCATGGTAAGCGCATTTGCAGCTGACGGCTCATCTCTGAAACCGCCGCCGGGAGCCAAGGTGGCCGTGATTGTATTTGAAGATATGCAATGCCCGGATTGCGCGCGGGCCTATCCCGTGGTCTGGGACGCCGCCACGGCGCACAAAATTCCTGTAGTGTTGCATGACTTCCCATTGCCCAACCACAACTGGTCATTCCGCGCCGCGGTGCTGGCGCGCTACTTTGACAGCAAGTCACAGAAAATGGGCGATGACTATCGCGGCTACATCTACAGGAACCAGCAACAGATTGTGGATGAGGGTTCGCTCCAGCAATACACGCAGAGGTTTGCCGACGACAACAAGGTGCCGCTGCCATTCAACATTGATCCTGACGGTAAGCTGACGGACAAGGTCAAAGAAGATCGCCTGTTGGGACAAAAGATTGGCCTGGAGCATACGCCGACGATCTTTGTGGTCAGCAATGGCGGCAGCTCGTCGCCCTTTGTGGAAGTTGTGAACCGTGACCAACTGAGCCAGATCATTGAGGACATGCAGAAGAAAGCTGGTCCGGCGACTCCGGCCAAGTCAGCACCCACCAAGAAAGTACCGGCCAAGACCAAGAAGGGCTAGCGGCGAGCGCAGCGCGGGTACATAAAGAGCGGCACGCCTTTATCGGGCGTGCCGTTGGTTTTGGGATAGAGACGATCTATTTCAACTTGGCGAGTTCAGACACGATCTGTTCGTAATCCGGTTCCTGGCCAAGTTCATATACCCGGGAAAACGTTATCTTGCCCTGCTTATCAATGATAAAGATTGCCCGTTCGTTGATGCCTGGCAGGGGTTCACCTTCACGCAGGATGCCATACTTGATGGCGGTGCCGGCATGTGGAAAGTAGTCGCTAGCCAGGGGATATTCCTGCCAGCCAATGGATTTTTCCTGCCACGCCAGATGACAGTAGATTGAATCAGGACTGACGCCCACGACCTGGGCATCATGTTCGGCGAACTTAGGCAGATACTTGCCGTACGCCGACATTTCATTGGTTCAGGTTGGACTCCAGTCCAGCGGATAGAAGGCGAGAACAATGTTCTTCTTGCCCTGGAAATCGCTGAGCTTGAACTTGTGCCTCTGCTTGCCGGTGCAGGCAGAAAGCTCAAAGTCCGGAGCAGTAACTCCGGCTTGCAATGCTGACATCCGTTTCCCTCCAGGTTCGTTTTTACAAAAAAGCAGAGCCCGCAACCAGAAAGACACCGCCTTATGGTTGCAAACCATCAATTTTATCGTGGTCAAAAAAATTAAGACAGTTTAGCTTTAGAAAACAGCGGAAGAGAAGGCGGCATCGTAGTCTTGGGCGTCTGTAAGTCACGTTTTCAACAAAAACTTTACGGTAGCGGTCCGGCCAGAGACTTGCCGTACACCTGTATTGCAAAGAGAATAGTTTCAAGGAGCGTTCATGCTGGGGTTCAGCCATTACAACTATCGTCACTTCTCCCGCGAAATCCTTCGCGAGATGGCCCAGTCTCCCTTCAGCGGACCAGAGCCGGGAGATGGCGCTCCGGACTTCAAGGCTACAACGCTGGACGGCGAAACTCTGCGCCTGAGCGACTTTGAAGGCAAAAAGAACGTCCTCCTGCTGTTCGGATCGGTCACATGCCCGATGACTGCGGCTTCCATCCAGGGTGTAAATGAACTGTATGACCAGTTCCGTGGCGATGAGATTGAGTTTCTGTTTGTCTACGTTCGGGAAGCCCATCCTGGGGAACGAGTTCCGGCCCACAACTCCACCACGGAGAAAAAAGAAGCTGCTGTGCTGTTGCGCGATACCGAAGAGCTGGAAATGCCCATTATCGTGGATGACACGCGAGGATCCATCCACCGCAAATATTCCAGGATGCCGAACCCGGCATATCTGATCGATAAATCTGGTCGCGTGGCTTTCCGTGCCAAGTGGACGAAGCCTGAGGCGCTGGAATCAGCCATTGAAGAGCTCATGGAAATGCAGAGAGAGCGTGGAGTGGAGCATGTGATTGTGCACGGAGGTCAGGACATCAGCATGCCGCTTTCCTACAGCGAGCTTTATGCCTATCGAGCGCTGGAGCGCGGTGGCGATGAATCGCTTAGCGATTTCCGTGAAGCGCTGGGAATTCCCGGACGCGTGGCGCTCACGCCGTCACACGTGAGTCGATCACTTTCGGAGCGGTCAGGCCGTTACATTGCAATCGGAGCCCTCACCGCTGCTGTGCTGACAGGCGGACTGTATGCTGGCTTTGAGCTGCGGCGCCGGCGCCTGGGTGTCCCTCGCAATCCTTATCGCGCGTATGAAAAAGACGAGGTTCGCGATACGGATAACGGCACTGACTACGGTGCAGTCGGCATTTAGATCACTTAATCGCTGAAGGCGTGTCCCGCAGCTTCTACCGTACGCGCGATGTCCCCATCTGTATGTGCAGCGCTTACAAACAATGCTTCATATTGTGACGGCGGAAGATAGATACCGCGTTCCAGCATGCGATTGTGGAATCTGGCGAATGCCTGTGTATCTGATTTTGCCGCCGTGTCCCAATCAGTGACTGGGCCTTTCTGGAAGAACCACGTCAGCATGGAACCCACACGATTGGCGCACAAGGTGATGCCGTGACCTTTCGCCATCTTCAGGACGCCTCCCTCCAATTGTGCGGTGGATTTTTCCAACTGAGCATAGATTTCCGGATGCTCGCGCAGCGTCTTCATAGTGGCCAGGCCCGCGGCCATGGCCAGCGGGTTTCCTGACAAAGTTCCTGCCTGATATACAGGCCCAAGCGGTGCGACCATGTTCATGAGTTCATTGCGACCGCCGTAGGCGCCTACGGGGAGCCCTCCGCCGATAATCTTGCCGAGTGTGGTCAGGTCAGGCTTGATTCCGTATAGCTGCTGCGCACCACCAAACGAGAGACGAAAGCCAGTCATGACTTCGTCCAGGATCAACACGGTCCCGTTCTGTTCCGTGATCTTGCGGAGAAATTGCAGGTAGCCCGAAGCGGGGGCCACAACACCCATGTTTCCTACCACGGGCTCAACGATCACGCAGGCAATCTGGTCTTTCAGTCTCGCAAAAGCTTCTTCCACCGCCGTCTTATTGTTGTAAGGCAAAGCCAAAGTGAACTGGGCCTGCTCCGGCAGCACTCCCGCTGATCCAGGAATGCCCAGCGTAGCTATGCCTGATCCGGCTTTCACCAGAAGCGAATCAGCATGGCCGTGGTAGCAGCCTTCAAACTTGATGATGTATTTGCGATTGGTGAACGCGCGTGCCAGCCGGATGGCGGACATGGTGGCTTCCGTGCCTGAACTGACGAAACGGACTTTCTCCATGGACGGAAACGCGCCAATCACCTCTTCCGCGACTTCTGCCTCAATCGGGGTACAAGCGCCAAAGCTGGCGCCGTCACGATTGGCCTTCTCCACGGCTTCCACCACGTCGGGGAAGGCGTGGCCGAGAATGAGCGGTCCCCACGAGCCGACGTAGTCGATATATTCGTGGCCGTCCACGTCCCACATGTGGCTTCCCTTGCCGCGATTGATGTACGGCGGATCACAGGCAACGGACTTGAAGGCACGCACCGGCGAATTCACGCCTCCGGGGATGACCTTGGACGCGCGGGCATGAAGCTGGCGGCTGACATCCCTGTTTAGTAAGGCAAGCTCTTTCACGCTCATACCATCAATATAAACCCGCCTGCCAGGCGAAGGAGTGTGATGTGCCGCACACAAGGATCAACAAAAGAGGGGCGCCTTTCGGCGCCCCTGAGAGTTAAGCGAAGATGAAACTACAGTGTGGAAAGAAACGCCACAAGGTCTGACTTCTGTTGCGGCGTAAAGTTCAGGTCAAAACGTGTGTCGTAGAAGTTGACGGCGTCCAGCAGGGTAGTGGCTGAGCCGTTATGGAAGTAGGGTGCCCGGGCGGCGAGTCCACGAAGGATGGGCCCTTTGAACTTGCCGATGTCGATCCACTTGCCGCTGACCATGGCGCGTCCGGGATCAGTGGTTTGTACGACCTGGCCTGTCGTCTTGTTTGTCAGGGTAAACAAAGGCTGGTCAGGCGTTCTGCGTGAGAGATCCGTGAGTCCGATATTCAATGGGGCGACAACCGAGTGATCGCCGGCATTGGGACTGTCATGGCAGGTGCCGCAGAAGCCCGGAATCACGGCCTGGCTCTTGTCAAAAGGACCGTTGAGTCCGCCCACGCCGAAAATCGGAATTGGGAAAGTGTTGAAAATCTTCTCTCCGCGAGCGATGGCTGCGCGCGCTTCATTGCGATCTTCGTCTCCATGGCGAGGCAAGGTTTCCCACGCTTTGAAGAGGTTGAAAATGTTGGAGTCAAAGGCAGCATTGGTGGGATTAGACCCGAGCGGGTCATTAATTCCGATGAAGAATTCCTGCTGCGAGAGCGCGATCGGACCGCCGGTGGCGCCGTCATCAGACAAGGAGCCGGCGCGATGGTCAAAAACCTGAGCGGTAAAGATGCTGGTTTCAAACTGACGAATGGCCTCCCGCGTTGCGGCGTCTGGAGCTACGCCCTGCGCATGGATGGTGGTGGCGTCAGAAGCCTGTTGCAGGAAATCGATAAAGACGGCCTGGCCGGGGACGTTTTCGCGTCCATCCCACATCACCGTGCTCAAAAATTTAAGGTTGGTGGTGGGAAGCGGGCGGCGGTAGACCGAAATATCTGTTGGCGCGGAACAGGCATACGGATCGGAGGTAACTTCAATGGTAAATTCGGCGTTGGCTGCTAAAGGCCGGTCAATCCTGATCAGGCCACGATTCAACAACTGGCTGTACGTGGTGGGGTCATTTTCACGAGCGGTGGTCGGGCAATTTGCCCCGTCCACGGGCCGGAAGATAGGATCAGTGCCCTTGCTTTGCTTGAAGCGGCGCTGGACATCTTCAGCGGAAATGCCCCAGGACTGGTCTGGCTGGTGGCAGCTAAAACAGCTTCTGCCGTTGGTGCCGATACTTTTGAAAAACGGATTATTGAAATCAAAGCTACCTGTGGTGCTGAAGGTAGCCACTGCTCCGGCTGCATTTCTGGAAATCAGAATGCTGCGATTTTCTGCCTGGAGCACTGAAGACATTTTCAAACCTGCCAGGAGCAGTACTGCCGCTGCTATTCCCCAACCAAGTTTCTTGGATCTCATCGGTCTAACTCCTATACGAGCGTGGACGTGCTTGTGTGATGTAAAACAATCTTTTGTGGAGACGAAAGACGCCAGATCCTCAAGGCTAGGCCTTGGGGAGAGTCTTTCGGGCGCTGCATCTTCTCATACCCAGTAACGTGAGTACACAGTAATTCCCGTACCAGAGCGAATTTTTTAGTGCCGTAACCCGGCCACGGCGTCCATGCCGGTCGTGCTGCTTTGCCCCTGAGTGACAAGTCTGATCACCTTCGGCTTCTTAGTCTTGCCCAACAACCCCCTCTGCCTTATATTCAGTCGGCAAGGAAAGGCCCCATGAGAAAGCTTCGTCAGATCCTGCTTACTGAATACATCGGCGCCATCATCATCGGTTTTCTTCTGGCCCAGGCGCTGGCTGCCACCATCTCCACAGTTGTTCAGACAATCAGCTTTTACATGGAGGGCCGCAGCCGCTCCAGCGTCTTTGGTGGACGCGCTGGCTTCGAGTTTGGCGCCCTGGTTCCACCCGCCATTTCCGTGATTCTGGAAGTGCTGACCGCTTTCATTCTGATTTACTGGCTCTACTGGAGCGGCGACTCTCAGATCGATGAGGCTGAGGAGAAAGCGGCGCCGGAGGCCCGAACGTGAGCAGCGTAATAACGAGGCGATCACGATTTGGCCTGAGTATTGGCTCTATTTTTGCCGCGTTCATCATGATTGGCGGCATTCAGGTGCTTATCGCGAGCGTTCGCCCTCCCCTCAGCGCCGGGGCCGTTCAGTTCATCAACTGGACCATGAGCAAGGCGCCTCTACACGCCGGGCCGACGCAATGGAGCCTGGTGATTGAGAATCTGGTTACGAGCGCTCTTTTCATAGCCTGCGGCCTCGGGCTGGGCTCATGGCTGCGGCGCGATCCCAGGTAGGCATTGCAGCTCTCACCTGCCGGTCTTTCAAGTTCCCCGCTTATGGTTAAATAGAGTCTGTGATCTTGCCGTTCGTCCGCGAAGTCCTGGCGGACGTGGAAAAGAGTCCGGGGTTCCAGCAGGCGGCCTTGTATTTAAAACAGCGCAGGGGGGTATCCACACCTCCGGCGGGGCGCATTCGTTTGTCCGGACTGGTCTGGGGCGCAAAAGCCCTTCTTATTCCCTATCTTCACCGCGCAGCCGGCCGGCCCATGCTTGTGATTACGGCGAATAACCGTTCTGCCGAAAGTCTTGCCGCCATCGTTCAATCGCTGTGTGAACTCACGGGTGCTTGCGATCCCGGAGGCATCGTCAAGCTTCCTGCCTATGACGTGCTTCCCTTTGAGAATATGTCGCCACATCCTGAAATTCAGGAAGAGAGGGCGACGGCGCTATGGAAGATTGCGACTGGCGCTGCGTCGATTGTGATCGCACCGCTTGAGGCAACGTCCATGCGGCTGCGTTCTGCTGAACATTATGCTGCGCTAGCCAGGACGATTCGACGAACTGACACCATTGACGTGGAAGAATTCGTTGCGCACCTGAACACCATCGGCTACACAGCCATGGATGTGGTTGAGATGCCGGGACAATATGCGGTACGTGGCGGCGTGATTGATACTTATCCGCCGGAGGCCGACCGTCCGCTTCGCATGGAACTTTTTGGCGATGAAGTGGAGTCCATCCGCAAGTTTGATCCGGGTACACAACGCTCTGCTGCACCTGTGGATGAGATTGTTCTGTTGCCGCTCACGGAGAATCCCATCCGCGAAGACGTATTGACGGAAGTGCATGCTCGCCTCTCCGGATCGCGTGTTCAGGGATCCACCGAGGCAGTTCGCGACGCATTATCCGAAACCGGTGTGACGGTTTTTCCGGGCTGGGAATATTACGCCAATGCCGGAGCCAGCAACACAATTTTTGATCTCATGCCAGAGGCGGTTGTTTTTGTGGACGAGCCTTCCGCCATTGAAACCGCGCAAGACGCCTGGTGGGAGAAGGTCAAGGGCCGTCACGAGCAAAGTCTGGTGGGTAAACTGGCCACGCCGGAAGACATCTTCATTACGCCCGATGATTGGAATGATCGGATTGCCAGGCTTCCTGGCGGTGATCTTGAGCAGCTCGGGCTGCTGCGCATTGCACAGGCCGAAAACAAGCTGGGCATTGCTGCGCCAGCCGTCCCTGACGGTGCGTTGATTGAATTTTCCACCCAGCCGACACCGCGTTTTCATGGATCGATACCCGGCATGGTGGAAGAGGTAAGAAAGCTTACCGCTGGAGGCCAGCGCGTAATCTTTGCGGCGGCGAATACGGGCGAGATGGAACGCCTGGCGGACATGTTCACCGAATACCAGGTGCCGTTCCGCCTGGGAACAAGAACGCCGGCTCCAGGAAGCGAAACGTATTTGGACGAGACGGCATATTTTTCTGGTGATCTGACCACCACCACAATCGTGCGGGCTCCATTACCGGATGGCGTCGCTCTGCCTGAATCGCGGCTGGTCATTTTCGGCGCACGCGATTTGTTTGACGATTCCGAAGTCGTGGTGAAGAGTCCGTTGCGGCAGAAATCGAAGACCGCGGCGTTCATGTCTGACTTCCGTGATCTCGCCGTGGGTGATTATGTTGTCCACGTTGAACACGGCATCGGCATGTACCTGGGCTTGAAGGAAATTCAGCAAGGAGACGTGACCGGCGAGTTCATGGTGCTTGAGTTTGCGGATTCAGCCAAGCTTTATGTCCCGCTGACACGGCTGGACCTGATCCAGAAATACCGGGCTGGTGAAGGTATTAGACCGCCGTTGAGCCGGTTGGGCGGCGCCGCGTGGGCCAAGACCAAAGCGCGGGTGAAGACCGCGATGAAAGACATGGCGGACGAGCTTTTGAAGCTCTATGCCACACGCAAAGCTGCGCAAGGCCACATTTATCCGCCGGACTCGCAGTGGCAGAAGGAATTTGAAGACTCATTCGAGTTCAATGAGACGGATGATCAGATTACCGCCATCGCTGACATCAAGCGCGACATGGAGTCTCCGCTGCCGATGGATCGCCTTCTCTGCGGAGATGTCGGCTATGGCAAGACGGAAGTGGCCATGCGCGCCGCTTTCAAGGCTGTGCAGGATAACAAGCAGGTTGCGGTGCTCACGCCCACTACGGTGCTTACGTTCCAGCACTATGAGAATTTCAAACGCCGCTTTGCCGCGTTTCCCATCACCATTGATATGATGAGCCGCTTCCGCACCACCAAGCAGCTCAAGGAAACCATGGAGAAGCTGGAGCAGGGCAAAGTTGACATCGTCATCGGCACGCACCGGCTACTTTCCAAGGACATAAAGTTTCAAGACCTCGGTCTGGTAATTGTGGACGAAGAGCAGCGTTTCGGTGTCCGCCACAAAGAGCGGCTGAAGCAGATGCGCAAGGAAGTGGACGTGCTCACGCTTTCAGCAACGCCCATTCCGCGTACGCTGCACATGTCAATGGTCGGCCTGCGAGATATGAGCGTGATTGAGACGCCGCCCAAAGATCGCATGGCGATTCAAACCGTGGTGGCTGGTTACGACGAGAAGCTGGTGCAGGCCGCACTGGAGCATGAACTGGAGCGCGGCGGCCAGGCATATTTTGTTTATAACCGGGTAGAGAGCATTTACGAAATTGCCACCAAGCTGCAGCAACTGGTGCCGCGTGCGCGCATTCTTGTGGGCCACGGACAGATGTCAGAAGGCGAGCTGGAAAAAGTAATGTACTCGTTTGTGCGCCGTGAAGCTGACATTCTGGTGGCGACCACGATCATTGAAAACGGACTCGACATTCCGCTCTGCAACACCATCATCATCAACCGCGCAGACCGGCATGGATTGTCAGAGCTTTACCAGCTTCGCGGGCGCGTTGGCCGGTCGAATCGCCGGGCGTATGCGTACCTGCTTGTTCCGTCCGATACGGAACTGACGCCGGTGGCACGCCGCCGCCTTGCCGCGCTGAAGGAATTCTCTGACCTTGGTGCGGGATTCAAAATCGCGGCGCTGGACCTTGAACTCCGTGGCGCTGGCAATCTTCTGGGCGGCGAACAAAGCGGCAATATCGATGCGGTAGGTTTCGAAATGTACACCGGCATGCTGGACCGGGCCATTCGCGAATTGAAGGGCGAAGAGCTGGCCGACAAGATCAGCACACAGCTTAATCTTGGCATTGACCTGCGCATTCCTACCACCTACATCACGGAAGAGAACCAGCGCCTGCGCATGTACAAGCGCGCGGCCGGCGTGGAAAGTGAAGCGGCGCTCGATGATGTGCGCAAGGAACTGCAGGACCGTTACGGGACGCCTCCAGCGCCGGTGAGGTATCTGCTTGGAGCGTCGGCGTTGAAATTGCTTTGTGAGAAAGTTGGAGTACTTACCGTGGATCGCAGGCGCGAATCGGTGACCATTAAATTCACGGAGCAGGCACAGATTGAGCCGGAGCGGCTGGCGCAATTCGTTGCGCGGTCGCGTGGATCACAGTTCTCGCCCGGCGGCGTTTTGAAGTTCAACCTCAAAGGCACCCAGCCGGAAGATGTAATTGAACAGCTACAGGCGCTACTTCGCGAGCTTAGTCCTGATGTGGTGGCGCAAACCTGGCTGCAGGCGAAGTAGGTTTCCTCCTCGAATTCACCTCTTAACCAGATTTTCCTTTAGTTATCGGGCTTATACCGTCCTGTTATAATCCCGCGGCATATGAATCGCGTCACAACTTTGCTTATTACCCTCGGCCTTGCCACCGCCACTTTTTCCCAGCAACCTGCCGCTACTGCGCCGACCAAGACAGTTATTCACGCCGCTCATCTGCTGGATGTTAAAACCGGAGAGATGATGGATAACGTTTCCGTCACCGTGGAAGGTGACAGGATCACGGCCATTACACAGGGAGCACCTCCGGCCGGCGTGAACGCGATTCAACTCCCGAACTCCACGCTCGTTCCGGGACTGATTGACGCGCACACACACCTGACGTTTGATCCTAACTTCGGATACCAGGAGCTCGCCGTTTCCGTTCCAAAAGAAGCATTGGTTGGGGCGAAGAATGCCCGCATCACGCTTGAAGCAGGTTTCACCACGGTGCGTAACGTGGGCGCCCGCGGGTACGCCGACATCGCGCTGCGCGATGCGATTAATGAAGGCATGATTCCCGGTCCACATGTGATTGCCAGCGGTCCGGCACTGAGCATTACCGGCGGTCATTGTGACCAGAACCTGCTGCCCTACGAATGGCACGCCCAGTCTGATGGCGCGGCCGATGGCATTGAAGGCGTGCAGCACAAGGTCCGCGAGATCATTAAGTACGGCGCGGATGTGATCAAGATCTGCGCCACGGGCGGCGTGCTTTCCAAGGGCGATGATCCCCGGGCATCACAATATACGCTGGAAGAGATGAAGGCGATTGTGGCCGACGCCCATCGCCTTGGTCGAAGAGTCGCCGCACATGCGCACGGAGCGCAAGGAATTGCCTGGGCCGCCGAAGCCGGCGTGGATTCCATTGAGCATGGATCGTATATCGATGACCACGCCATCAAGGTGATGAAGGAGCACGGCACTTACCTGGTGCCCACACAGTATCTGGCCGACTGGATGAAAGAAAATGCCACTCGCATCGGCCTGCCCGCGATGTATGCGGAAAAGATGAAGACGGTTACCGCAGCCATGCGACAGAACGTAGTGAAGGCGATTCAGGGCGGGGTGAAGATCGCGTTTGGTACGGATGCGGCAGTGTATCCGCATGGCCTGAACGCTCATGAATTCGCCGTATATGTGCAACTTGGCATGACTCCGTTACAGGCTATCCAGACGGCCACGGTGAATGCAGCCGATCTGCTGGGATGGTCTGATCGTATCGGTTCAATTGAAACCGGAAAATTTGCTGATATCGTTGCCGTAGACGGAGATCCGACCAAAGACGTTACACTGCTTCAGCATCCTGTGATGGTGATGAAGAGCGGCGTGGTTTACAAAAACACGACGCATTAGACCTCCACAGTGATGTGTTGGATGTGAAACACGCGTGGCAGAGTTTCTGCATCTTAATCTCTGTAAACCAGATCTCTGTAAACCAGATCTCTGTAAACCAGATTTCTCTAAAGCAAATT
>Ga0209863_10000185_pt1 | contig 39051 bp, 32 predicted proteins | sample OrgsoiDNA2013046_FD_185796 | JGI IMG/M metagenome (GOLD analysis project Ga0209863, IMG submission 185796) | Permafrost soil microbial communities from the Arctic, to analyse light accelerated degradation of dissolved organic matter (DOM) -... | ecosystem: Environmental > Terrestrial > Soil >...
GCGATGTCCTTCCGACGTTGTTTCAGCACCGCATACCAGCGGCACGGAAAGTAAAGCAAAACCACCGCAAGCGCGTAGACCAGGTAAAGCAATCCTAAACTCCAGACGTATCCAGCCGGTGCCGGAGGAATCATCACCGGGTGATTCAGGAACAGCCAAGGCGACACCGACCCGGTGCGAACCAGTGAAACACCGATCGCCAGAAGATGAATCAACGGTATGTGCAGCGCGTAGTAAAAGAAGGGCACGCGTCCGAACAGAGTGAGTGTGGGTTTGATTGGTCCGCCGGCGTGATCAATGAACCCAAGCGCCGACAAAGTGGGTCCCAGCGTCATGAGCAGAAATGACAGCGAAGCCGGATACTTGGTCGTATTGAGGAAAGAGATCCACGCGGGTGCCTGTGGCCGGCGCGACGCGTTCGAATTTGCGTTGGCTGAAGGTGGCGCAGGCTGGGATGCAATTTGGATTGCCGGTCTTGGTGCGCTCCACGGTCGCGGATCACCATACAGATTGAACCCGCGTAAAAGCAGAAACAACAACACGGCTGTACTGCCCAGAATCAGACAAATCCTGCGCCGGGAATGCGCGTCCATGATCATGACCCGTCCAAAGACGTAACCCAGGGCCATTACTCCCACCCATGGAACAATCGAATAAAGAACGAACAGCGTGGGTCCATGTCCACCCATCTGGATGGGACCGCCGAAATATAGGATTTGCCACAGCCAGCCCCAATGGCTGGTTTCCATCATCGTGTAGAGGGCGCTGGAGAAGTGATCAAGAATGTTGTGGCCAAAAACCACCACAAAACCGACGGTCGTAATGGCTCGTACCGGAAGGAAGATCAATCCGGCCAGCAGGACCATGCACCAGCCAATCACCCAGATCACCCCAGCCAGCAGGTAATGACTGAAATCAAAATTAAACGTCCATGCCACCCGCAGAACGGTCAGCTCAAGAAACACCAGCCACAAACCCCGGGTCAGCAGAAAACGCGTCAGGGAGCCGGTATTCTCCAGCTTTCGGCCGTGTAGGAAGGCTGATGTGCCGGCGAGAAAGATAAACGCCGGGGCCACAAAGTGCGTAATCCATCGTGTGAGAAAAATGCCCGCGGTTGGACCACCGGCCGGCAATCCAGAGTAGACCCTGACGTGGTCAATGGCCATCAGCAGCATCACCGCGCCGCGCACTATGTCTATCGCGCCGACCCGGCTGCCCGGCGATGGCTTTCCGCTCCCTACATCATTTGCTTCCGATGTTTGCGCTGTTACTGACCCATTCGCTGTCGCTGTTTTAAACATGTGGCAATTCCTTCACTCGTGTGTCTGACGCAACTTCCCATATTCGGTTAGCCGGAGATGGTGGGAGTTTAACGACGTGGAAGTTTACCAGCGCCCCGGAAAAATCGATTGAAAATCACCTTACATCTGGGGGATTTGGCGATTGGTGGCGTTAATATCTACCAGAGATTCGGACGCACTCCGCCACATCCCCTGCGACGCGCTGGTCCGAACCCGGAGTATCCCGTGAATCTGATACCGCTTCTGAATAGGGTTTTCACGTCCGTTCCGCAGAGCAGTCTGTGTGTGGCGCTCTTCGCTCTGGCCATTCTGCCGCTCCTGATCACTGCGATTCTTCGTGGGCATTTCGTCGCCTATAAGCAAAGCACGTTGCATGATGAGCTGGAAAAGCTGCGCGCGCTCGATACCAAGATCGTGCAGAGTCGCGGCGGCGATGAAGGCATCCGCCAGGAAATCGAAAAATATTACAGCAAGCTGGCGTTGCTGGTTCCGGCCTCATTGCTTTCATTTTTTTACCTGATCCTTTTTGGCCTGGCATACGTTCAACTCATGCAACTGTTCCCGCGTGACGGGTCGGCTCCCGTGGTCTCACCGGTTGAGAGCCCGGTCCTTCCCATCGTCGTCACTTTTGTCGGCGCTTACCTGTTCAACATGGGACTGATCGTCCGCCGCCTGTATCTTTACGATCTCAACGACAATCTTTTCTGGGGATGCATGAACCGCCTGCTCCTGAGCATAGGCGTGGCCATCGCCATGGCCATTGCATTTCCTGACCAGCGCGATGACATAACACTGGTGTTCTTTGCCACGCCTTTCATTTTGAACAAGGTGCTGGTTGGCATTCTCCACGCCGCCACCGCGCAGCTTGGCAAACTGCTCAATCGCGCCGGACAACAGGCTGACATGCCCGAACTGCAACAGATCAACGGCATTAACATCTGGAAGGAATATCGCCTGGAAGAGGAAGGCATTGAGGAAGTGCAGAACCTCGCCACGGCAGATGTGATCGAGCTCGCGGTCAAGACTCATTACAACCTGCGCACGCTCATTGACTGGATTGACCAGGCCATCGTGCTCACGCGCTTTGGCGGCAAAACACAAAAACTAAAAGATGCCGGCGTAAACATCAGCGCGGTGGAACTGGCCTCGCAGGCGCCGGAGAACCATGCCAATCCCGCGGTGGCTGCAAGACTCGCTGAGGTTCTGGAGATGAAGCCGGAAATCCTCGGTTACCAGCTTGACGCCATGTTTGAAGACGAATATATCCAGACTCTCTGGACGCTGTGGCAGACCCGCGACGAAACCGGTCAGGGTAACGTGGAGGCGAACGTCGGGAACCACGATGCCCAGGCAAAATGTGAACAGACTATGCGAGCGACAGCCTAGGTCTCCAGAGCGCCAATCAAATCCGTTACCTTGCTCACGCGATGTTCCGCGCACCACCGTTGCAGTCCGTCCACGATTTTTTCCGTGGCGCATGGGTCCCAGAAATTGGCTGTGCCAACTTGCACGGCCGCTGCTCCCGCCAGCATGAACTCCACCACGTCTTCTGCAGTGCTGATGCCGCCCATGCCAATCACCGGAATCTCAACGGTGTGGGCCGCTTCGTACACCATACGCAACGCAATCGGCTTGATGGCCGGGCCGCTCAGTCCGGCTGTGACATTTGATATGCGCGGCTTGCGCGTTTTCGCGTCAATCGCCATGCCCAGAAAGGTATTGACCAGTGAGATGGCGTCCGCGCCGGCATTTTCCGCGGCCTTGGCCATGGCGGGAATACTGGTCACGTTGGGCGTGAGCTTTACGATGATCGGCCTACGCGATGCCGACTTGCACGTTGCTACCAGCTCTTCCAGCATGGTGCGATTTGTCCCGAAAACCATGCCGCCATCATGCGTGTTCGGACACGATACATTGAGCTCATACGCCGCAATGCCTTCCGCCTGGTTCAAGATATGGATGGTCTCAACGTAGTCTTCACGCGAATACCCAAACACGTTGGCCAGAACCACCACGTTGTTCTTGGCCGCCAGCTTCGGCATCTTCTCTTCAATGAACGCGCGTGCGCCTATGTTCTGCAGCCCGATCGCATTCAGCATCCCCGCTGCCGTCTCAAACAATCGTGGTGGAGGATTGCCCACCATCGGTTCACGGGAGAGGCCTTTGCTGACAAATCCGCCCAGTTTTTCCAGCGTCACAATATCTTCGAATTCAATGCCGTATCCAAAGGTTCCGGCCGCGGCGATGATCGGATTCTTAAAGTGTAAGCCGGCAAAGTTCACGCGGAGATCCGGCTTGACGCGAGCGCCGGGTTCGCGACTGACAGGCGTGGTGGTTGTGGGGGTAGCCATTGGCATTAGTGTAAACGCTGGCGGGGAAGTTGTTGTAATGACGGCAGGACTATGTCCCCAATGATCGAGAGAACACGTAGCCAGGAAGCAAATTCGTTAAAGAAAAATTTATGCCGGGATTTCGCAAGAACCCAGCTTCCCACCGTTCTTAATCCACTGACGGAACTCTGGTTTCCGTTGCGGTGTCTTTTTGTCATACAGGAAGCCCCAATGTCGACTTTGATGTTGAACTTGATGACGTACCCGTGGTTGGCCGTCGCGTTTCTACTCTTGCCTTTCGTTTCTCAGCCGGCTCATTCGCTCCAGGCCAGCACCCCGCAAGGTGCTTTGGAGGAGATCGCCACCACCAACAAACCGGAAATACTGGTGCGTCATCTACCGGAAACAATTCAGAAAAGTATTGAGGCTCTGCCCAAGCCAAAGAAGTCAGAAGTAATGATGCAGTTGATGCAGATGAAAGCAGACCAATTTGATAACTGCACGGTTCGTCGCGCTGAAGGCGCTGACGCGTGGGAGATTCTGGATAAAGATGGCGAACGCAAAGGAACGGTGAGACTCGAGAACGCTTATATCTCCGGTCTCGATGCGCTCCTGCCACTGCAAATCAGTTCGACGGACAACTCAGGCACATTAATTGTGACCATGCATCTTGAAGACAACGAATGGCGCATCCAGGATTTCGGCAATTGGTCGAAATCGGATACCGGCCTGGCAAAGTTGCTCCACGAACCAACGGAGATAGAACAGAATGAGGAGACGGCAAGAAATGCGCTCGCGCGCATCAACGGAGCGCTCGCTCGTTACGCAAATTCGCACCCAAGAATCGGCTATCCATCCGGGTTGAAGCCGCTCACCGTTCCCTCGCGCCAAACTCGGTTTGAATATCCGCAGTTGGATCGGTTTGAATATTCGCAGTTGGAAGAGTCATTCGCTGCCGAACCACTCACTATCAGCGGTTATGAATTCCGTTATTTTTTGACTCTTCCGGGCAACGGCAAAGACGATCCTGGACAGTATGAGCTCCGCGCTACTCCGCTGGAATTTGGCAAGACCGGCGTGAAGAGCTTTATCTTGTCCGGGTATTCAGGATTACGCAGTACGCGCGAAAATCGTCCGGCTGCGTTGCAAGATGGTCGTGATGCGGATGATGAGAGCGCTACCCTTACTTATACTTACTGACAATGTTTGGAACCGGGACTTCACGCTGAATTTACACCCCGTTAAATTTTGTTTTCGTCATATACCAGGCATGCCGGACTCCGCTAAGCTAAGGGCGATGCCGAACCTTGCCATTTTGAAGCCCGTGATCGCGGAAGTGCTCCAGGTCCGGCATCCGTCACGGTCTCTGACGCTGGTACAACACCTTGGCGGCATTGGCCTGGTTCCGCTGGCCATCCTGGATAGCTCCATTATTCCCACGTTTGGCAGTCTTGATCTCCTGACCGCATGGCTCGCCGCAGGCTCGCCGCACTTGTGGTGGTATTACGCCTTCATGAGTACGGCCGGTGCGGTGATCGGAGCGTTTCTTACCTACCGGCTCGGCAAGAAGATGGGCACGGAGTGGATTGAAAAGAAGATCGGCTCCAAGCGTCTGAAGCAGGTCGGTAACGCGATTGAGCGCTGGCATTTCGGCGCGATCTTTGTCTCCACCATCGCACCCCCGCCTTTTCCCACGGCGTGGTTTTTGCTGGTGGCCGGCGCCTTTGATTTTTCCCTGAAACGTTATCTCAGCGCCGTCTTGGTTGGCCGCGCGCTGCGCTACACTTTGCTCACGCTGGTCGCTGCACACTACGGTCGCCACTTCCTTCGTTACCTGCGGCACCCCGCTCACTACCTGCTCATTTCCATTATCGTCACCGCGTCTCTGGTCGCAGCGGTTTATCTTTTTACCGGCAAGCGCCGGGCCGGTGCCGCGGCTGCTTCTGCTGATCTGGTCAGCCAGGGCTAGGGCGTCAATCACACTGCGACTACAGCGGCTTTCTTCATGATTTTGATAAGCTAAATGCTTCTATGCTCGATCTTGCATTCGTCCGTGACAACCTGCCGAAAGTGGAAGAGATGCTGCGCCAGCGCCGTATGGATCCGGCCCAGGTGCTGGGGAATTTCCGCGAGATTGACGCTCAGCGCCGCCAGTTCATCACCAGGTCTGAGACGCTGAAGGCCCATCGCAACAAAGCTTCGGAAGAGATCGCCAAGCTGAAGAAAGCCGGACAAGACGCGTCCGCACAAATGGCGGAAACCAAGGCCCTGCGCGAAGAAGGCGAGTCGCTGGAAAAGCAGGCGAGTGATATCGACCAGGAACTGCGTACGCTGCTTGCGGGCATTCCCAATATGCCGCATGAATCGGTTCCAGTCGGGCAATCAGCGGACGATAACAAAGAGGTCCGCAAGTGGGGCGAGCTACCGCAATTTAGCTTCACTCCCAAGCCGCATTGGGAACTGGGTGAACAACTCGGCATCCTGGACATGGAGCGCGCCGTCAAATTAAGCGGCGCCCGCTTTGCTGTTTACTGGGACCTTGGCGCTCGTATGGAACGCGCTCTGGCTAATTTCATGCTGGACCTTCACACGCGCGATCATGGTTATACCGAAGTGCTCACGCCTTTCATGGTGAATTCAGCTTCCATGTACGGCACCGGACAGCTACCCAAGTTTGCCAGTGATCTATTCAAATGCCAGGACCACGATCTCTGGCTGATTCCTACGGCTGAAGTACCGCTCACCAATCTTTATCGTGACGAGACGATTGACCTTTCACGACTGCCGGTCTCCGTTACTGGATACACGCCATGCTTCCGCAGTGAAGCAGGATCCTATGGCAAGGATGTGCGCGGCATTATTCGCCAGCATCAGTTCCAGAAAGTTGAGCTGGTAAAGTTCACGCGTCCTGAAGATTCTTACGCGCAGCATGAGCAACTCACGCGCAATGCGGAAACCATCCTGCAAAAGCTGGGATTGCCGTATCGCACCATGCTGCTCTGTACCGGCGACATGGGGCCCAGTTCTTCCAAGACGTACGATCTGGAAGTCTGGCTGCCCGGCCAGCAGCTTTATCGCGAGATTTCTTCCTGCTCGAACTTTGAGGCGTATCAGGCGCGGCGGGCCAACATACGCTATCGTCCCGAAGGCGGCAAAAAGAGCGAGTATGTCCACACGCTGAATGGAAGCGGTCTGGCCATCGGGCGCACGTGGCTGGCGGTCCTGGAAAATTATCAGCAAGCCGACGGTAGCGTCCTTGTGCCGGAAGCGCTGCGTCCTTATATGGGTACGGACAGGATCACGGCAAAGAAGCTCTGAAGTCATCGTCGCGCTTTGCCGTTTGAACCCTTCAGCCGTCCTTCTATAGACTAGTTCCATGTCCCGCATCTGGAGCACGATCAAAAGCTATCTCTTTTGGACGTACGAGCGCGGAAGCTTTCACTATGACATCATGGTCACGGTGATTCTGCTGTTCATCTTTGTGGCGCCGCGCTTCATTGACTTCAAAGACCACCCCGCCGGCCAGCGCCCGCATCCCAACGAAATTGTTGTAACTGCTGACGGAAACAAGGGTTATATCTACCAGGCGGATGCTGCGGCTGTGGACGCTCAGGATCCCGCCATGGTCAAGGCCAATTTTGTCCGGCTGCTTCAGCCCATGCTTGGGCCGGCAAACATCGCGCGCGTCGAGCCCGTGCGGGACACGGTCGGTCATATCGTGGCTTATCGGGCATGGATCAAGCGCCCCGAATAACTTGCAGGTACGGCCTGCACCGTTCGTTCTGAATCAGTAGTGGCATCGCAGGGAGGCAATTTCCGAATGAAAACCAGGATGCTGGTTTTAGTGTGCTGCTTGTATGCAACGGCTTTCGTGTTCGGCCAGAATTCGCCGCAGTCCGGAACTGATGCTAAATCTGCAGCTTCCGCCAAGTCTGCGGCTAAGCCTGGAGATTGTAAACCCGTACACGACCCTGATCACGCAAGAATACCAACGGACCCAGCGCCCGCCCGCCCTGATGACCTGAAGAATGTGCTGGCGCAAGCCAATAAGGCGGCGGAGATATTCAAGTCGGCGAAGGCAAAATTTCAGTGGGACCAGTATGAGTGTGTAGTAGATGAAACCGATGTGCCACAGAAAGGTGAGATATTTTTCCGCAAGACAAAAGCAGGCATGGACGCATCCATTCGCGTGACCTCGCCTCACATCAAGCAGGTAGTCTTTGTTGATGGCACTTTAAAGATGTTTGATCCAGAGACCAAGCAGTTGACGATTTACGATGCAAAAGCCAAGCGCGCGGAAGTTGATTCATTGATGAACATCGGTTTTGGCAGCCGCTCAGAAGACATTCTGAAATCATATGCCGTAACCATGGAAGGCTGGGAAACAGTGGATGGCGTGAAGACCGCGCGGCTGAATCTGGTCCCAAAGAACGACAAGCTCAAATCGTCTGTCACCAACATCATATTGTGGCTTGATCCCGTCCGTGATATCTCGATGCGGCAGAGGTTCAATGAACCGGGTGAAAGTTATCGCCTCACCCATTACACGGATATTGAGGTGAACAGCAAGGTCTCCAGTGATGTTTTTAACCTCAAGACTCCGACAGGTACCACGACCGTACGGCCTTAGGGGCCTGCGGGGCCTTAGTCCTTTCGGAGCGTCACATCTCATTGATTCCTACGGAAAAACCTTCGCGATGGGCGGATTTCTCTGGTAACCTGCAACAATCGATCCTAGGCAGCATCAAAGCTTAGTAACACCAACGTAGTGCGGCGAGGTTTAGGCAGTGGCTAAAGTATTTACGATGTCTGCGGTTCCCGATCCCAATCGCCGCAAAAGCATGCCTCGCAATTTCGATCCTCGGTACATTGAAGGCCAGCGTCTCCTGGTGGAAGCCATGAAATATCTCGCCCAGCAGGATCCAGACAAGAACAAGGAAGCTGTCTCACTGCTTTCAGAGCATTTTCGTACTCGCTTCAGAATGTCTGACCGTCCGGCAGACGCCAGCCCCGCCATCCCGACTGTTCCCGTGGCCATTCCCACTGCTCCCGAAGAGAAGTAAAAATCGAACGCCATATTAGCTCGTGTTAAGATATTCCTCCCCCAATCAAGATTAAAATCTTATTACGATCTTTCTTCATCCAGAAATCAGAAGAAGTATCGCCCCGGCATACGGAACTCGGAATCCTTGTTTTTCCGCTCATCTGTAATCCGCTGATTCTCCAGTATGTTCTGAAAAACTATCGCGGCACGATACGTGCAATGAAGGTGGTTAAGTAGTTTGTTGGGGTAGTACTTGCGTGTGCACACATTTTGAAAAAGATGGAGATGCAGATGCAATCAAATCGTAAACTGCTCGGGGTAGCCTCCCTGGTCGCAGCTTGTCTGATGTTGGTCTGGTGTGTTCCGTCCTTTGGACAGGTGCTGAAGGGTTCAATCTCAGGCACAGTTGCTGATCCACAGGGTGCGGTTGTTTCAGGCGCACAGGTTAAGGCGACACAGATCGAAACAGCCACCGTTCTCACTTCAACCAGTGATACTTCGGGGTCCTTCCACTTCAATCTCATTCCGGCAGGAACTTACAAAATCGAAGTTTCAGCCCAGGGTTTCAAGACCGCAGTCCAGAATAACGTGCTGGTCTCTGCTGGACGTGACAGCGGCGTTGGCTTGATGAAATTGAGCGTCGGCGATGCCAGCACAACCGTGGAAGTGACTTCGGACGCTCCACTCATTGAAACCACACAGTCCCAGGTAACCAACACGTTTTCTGGAACTCAGCTCACCACCTTTGCCGGCCTTCAGGAAAATGAAGGTCTGGACAACCTGGCATTGTTTGTTCCCGGCGTTGTGGCGGCACGTGACAACGGCTTCTCCAATGCCAACGGCGGCGGCGGCTTCTCAGTCAACGGACTTCGCGGACGCAACAATGACCAGCAGATTGACGGCCAGAATAACAACGACAACAGCGTAGCTGGCCCCGGCCTGTTCCTGTCTGACACCGAATTCGTACAGCAGTATGTCTTGATCACCAATCAGTTTGGTCCGGAGTACGGACGCAATGCTGGTTCGGTCGTCAACATCATTACCAAGTCCGGCACCAATGCCTGGCACGGCAGCGTGTACGGTACGGAAAGCAATTCCATCCTGAACTCGATGACGAATGTCGAGAAGCAGTTCGACAACCTTAGCCATCCGCCTCGACTCCAGGATGAGTTCACAGGCTTCACAGTTGGCGGCCCCATGGTGAAGAACAAGCTGTTCTTCTTCGGTGGCTTTGACGACGAAATTGTCACTCAGCACGTCACCTCAACTTCGGGTGGTCTTACCCCAACACCCGCTGGCCTCAGCCAGTTGTCAGGTTGTTTCCCTGGTAGCCAGACTCTCACCACATTTAACAAGGTCGGTCCGTTCGGTATTTCGGCCGGCAGTCCCACGGTGACCCCAGGAAGCAATACGGCGGTCAACGTGGGTACTTGTGCAAACGTCGATTTTGGTACGGTAACCCGGTCACTCGCGGCGCCCGTTCACCAGTTCAATTTCGTCAACCGCGAAGACCTGCAGTTGGGAAGTGACACGCTGACGGCGCGTTACATCTTTAACCGCGGTAACTTCTTTAACCTTGATGAGTGCACAGATTGCGCGGCTGCCGGCTATCCCACCAGCGTGCCTGCGTTGGCGCAGTCGCTACTTTTGGGCTGGACGCACAACATCAACTCGAAAATGGTGAATGAGGTGCGTGGCAGTTTTGGCCGACTGAACGTGCTTTTCGGTGGCAATACCATCGGAACCATGCCGACGGGTGTGTCGGATGCCTTGACCCGGGTTACCTTCCGGGCTGCGGGTTTCCTGTCCGTTGGTCCCGCCACGAACCTGCCTCAATTCCGAATCGTCAACACCTATCAGGCGCAAGACAACTTTAACTACGTGATCGGCAAGCACCAACTCAAAGCCGGCGTGAACTACACTCACCAGGTATCGCCAAACGGGTTCCTGCCGGGTGTGAATGGTTCATTCCAATTCCAAAACTGGGCAAGCTTTATTACCAACACTCCCAGATCGGTTACCGTTGCCGCCGGAAATCCAGCGTTCGATCTGAAGGAAAACGATACGTTCCTCTATGTTGGGGATGACTGGAAGATTGGCCAGAACCTCACCTTAAACCTGGGCCTGACCTGGTCCTATTACGGTCAACCGGCAAATCTGTTTAACCAGGTAACCACCGCACGTGAATCCAACCCGGCGACTGCGTTCTTCAACACCAGTCTTCCGCTATCGGTCCGGACTTTCCCGACCTTCCCGACAAAAACAGGTAGCATCGGACCCAGCATCGGCTTCGCCTATTCTCCGCAGTGGGGAGGCATGTTTACCGGTCACGGCAAGACGGTCATTCGTGGCGGCTATCGCTTGCTGTATGATCCGCCGTTCTACAACATCTATTCCAACATGGCCACAGCGGCGCCTGAAGTATTCAACAATACTTTCAGCGCGGCAACCACGCCCACGGCGGCTTCTTTGCCGCTGCCCGCCAACCCAACTGGCCCGAACGTACGTGCGGAGCTCACGCCGCAACTGCTGAAGGGCGTATTTGATCCCAGAACGTTCAGTGAAACTTCGCTCTCGCCTGATTTTGGGCCGGATAAAGTTCATTCCTACAGTCTGGGTATTGAACGCGAGCTGAGTAAAAACTCAGCCCTGGAACTGCGTTATGTCGGAAACCATGCCACAAACCTGTTCCAGTCAGTCAACGCCAATCCGTTTATCGCTGACCTGGCACGGGACTTCCCCAGCCTGGTACCCGCCGGAGTAACACCTTGCACTGCTCCACAAGTCGTGCTGGGTCCTGGACAAACCGCCAACCCGGCCACCGGTCGCGAGAACTGCGCATTGGGCGTAATTCGTAACCGCACCAACGGCGGCTTCTCCAACTACAACGCCTTCCAGGCGGAATTCCGCGCCAATAACCTGTTCAAGCAGTTGACCATCAGGACCGGTTACACCTTCAGCAAAAACCTGGACAACGTCAGCGAGATCTTCGGCACCTTTGCCGGCGGCAACTCGATTGCGTTTGCTCAGAATCCCTTCAACCAGGGCGGTGAGTACAGCTTCTCCGGCCTTGATGTTCCGCATCAGTGGACCATCCTGTTCACCGAAGAATTCCCGTTCTTCAAAGACCAGCATGGTTTGATGGGGCATATTCTGGGCGGCTGGGCGGTTTCTGCAAACTATGTTCTGGCTGCCGGCCAGCGCTATAGCCCGTCGCAGCTCTTCGCTGCTTCATCCACTGCCAACGGAAACTATTATGATTCGGCGTTCTTCGCCGCCTTCAACAGCAACGTTGAGACCGCCCGTCCGTTCCTGGGCAGTTCCAGCGCACCAGCTAACTCAGTCGGCGTATTTGCAGGTGACGCGTGCAACCTGTTCACAGATGTGGGCCAATGCGCACTTCCGGCGAATACTCTGGTTAGTCTTAACGCTCTGAATGCAACCAATCCAGCGGCTGTTACAGTTTCCAACAACCAGGTGCGGTTCATCACAAATGGTGGCGTAGCGCAAAGCATATTTGGTACGCCTTTTGGCAATGCGCCACGCAACATACTTCAGGATGCGATTACCAACACGGCAAACGCCTCTCTCTTTAAACGGTTCAAATTCGGCGAGCGTGCGTCGTTCGAATTCCATGCAACAGCCCTGAACGTTCTGAATCACATGAACTTCCAGAGTGTTGATCCGTTTATTGAGGACGCAGGGTTAAGCCAGCCCGGTACCGGGTTTGCCACACCCAGCCTCACGGACTCTGTTCCTCCTGGATTCGGTGCAGCGGCAACCCGCCGCGTACTGGTTGGTGGAGTTTTGCGCTTCTAACCTTAAACTCGTTAAACAACCAAGCCCGTCGGATCGTATCCGGCGGGCTTTTTTATTTACTCTTGACCGGGCATTTCCAAACTTCCGCTAACGTGTCTAAACCAGTTTGCGAAGCTGGTTTTTCGTATATCTACAAAAACCCATATTACGGCCAGATAAAAGCTCCTGATTTGCGGATGAAAAGCTGTAATGTCACCGTCTATTTAGTTGATTCTAAAGATTCGTTAAGGCGGAATTTCGATTGCAGTGTACCCCAGTGCAGCACTGGGGGTTCTGCGTACCTGCCTGTGTCTGCGTTTCCCAAAACAATGTAACGATGGAGATGCAAAGGATGAATCGTAAACTGCGTTATGTATTACCTTTCGTCGCAACTTGCTTAGTACTGGCTTTGTGCATCCCGTCCTTGGGTCAGGTCCTGAAGGGTTCGATTTCAGGCTCCGTAGTTGATCCGCAGGGCGCGGTTGTGTCCGGTGCTCAGGTAAAAGCGACTAATGCTGCTACAGGGATTGCTGCAACCAGCACCTCTGACAGTTCCGGCCTGTTCCGGTTTAATTTGATTCCGGTTGGCGAATATAAAGTTGAAGTAACCGCGCAAGGTTTTAAAACTGCGGTTCGTACGGCGGTAGCCGTAAACGCCGGTGGCGACAGCGGACTCGGCGCCCTGAAGCTGACGGTCGGCGAAACCACCACCACTGTGGAAGTTTCCGCCGATGCTCCACTCATTGAAACCACACAGTCTCAGGTCACCAACACCTTCTCCGGAACGGCGCTCACCACTTTCGCCGGTTTGCAGGAAAATGAAGGTCTTGACAACCTGGCCCTGTTTGTTCCGGGCGTAGTTTCCGTACGCGACAATGCGTTTTCCAACACCAACGGTGGCTCCGGTTTCTCCGTAAACGGACTCCGCGGCCGCAACAATGACCAGCAGATTGACGGTCAGAACAACAACGACAACAGCGTTGCTGGCCCTGGTCTGTTCGTGTCTGACACAGAGTTTGTACAACAGTATGTTTTGATCACCAACCAGTTCGGTCCGGAATACGGCCGCAACGCCGGTTCGGTCGTCAACATCATCACCAAGTCCGGTTCCAACACGTGGCATGGCAGCATTTACGGCAACGAAAACAACTCAATCCTGAACTCCCTGAGCTCCTTCCAGAAGAACTTTGATCAGGACGCTGCTGGCAATCCTTTGACTCGTCCCCCGCGCCTGAACGATGAATTCACCGGCTTCACCATCGGCGGACCGTGGGTTAAGAACAAAGTGTTCTTCTTCGGCGGATTTGACGATGAACTCCTCTCCACCAAAAACATCTTCCACTCTGATGCCTTGACGCCAACGCCAACGGGCCTTGCACAACTTGCGGGTTGCTTCCCTGGCAGCCAGGACCTTGCCATTTTCAACAAGATCGGCCCGTTTGCCATCTCGGGAGGAAACCCCTTCCCAACAGGCGGCAAGTCGGTTGACGTAGGCGTAGTGCCCCCAGGAGGCGTCTCGCCATGTCCTGGCGTGCAATTTGGCGGCGTTACCCGCGTCTTGCAGACGCCCTTTCATGGTTTCAATTTCACCAGCCGCGTTGATTATCAGTTGGGCAGCGATAGTTTGATGGCCCGCTACATCTTCAACCGCGGTAACTCGTTCAACAATGATTTCGGTGACGCCGCTGCCGGTTACCCGATCAACGTTCCGGCACTCAGCCAGGCAATCCTGGTCGGCTGGACGCACAACCTGTCTTCCAAGATGGTGAACGAAGCCCGCGTTGGCTTCAATCGCCTCAACGTTGACTTCGGCGGCAACAGCATTGGTACGGTTCCGACTGCAGCCGGCGTAGGTGACACCACAAGCCGCATTACCTTCTCCACCCCTGGGTTCCTCTCAATGGGCCCTGCCACGAACCTGCCCCAGTCCCGCATCGTCAACACCTGGCAGGGACAGGACAACTGGAATTACGTTGCCGGTAAGCACACATTCAAGGCTGGTGTGAACTACACCTTCCAGCGCTCACCCAACATCTTCCTGCCCAACATCAACGGAGCATTCCGTTACACCAGCTGGACGAACTTTGCCCAGACCAACCAACCCAACCGCGTACAGCTTGCCTCCGGCGATCCGAGCCTGGATTTCCGCGAGCATGATACGTTCCTGTATGTCGGCGACGATTGGAAAATTGGCAGGAGCCTGACCCTGAACCTTGGTTTGACCTGGTCTTATTATGGCCAGCCCGCCAACCTGTTCAACAGCATCACGGTTCCGCGTGAATCCAACCCGGCTACCGCTCTCTGGGCGTCTACCAGTTCGCCGCTCACAACTGGCTCACCAACCAGCCCCATCAATGGCCAGGCAATTCCTTTGTCTGCCCGTACATTCCCGGTATTCCCGGCTCCCAAAAACAGCTTTGGTCCTAGCGTCGGCTTTGCTTATTCGCCGCACTGGGGCTTCCTGACCGGCGATAACAAGACCACCATCCGCGGCGGCTATCGCATGCTCTATGATCCGCCGTTCTACAACATCTACATCAACATGTCGTCTTCTGCTCCGGAAGTGTTCCTGCAATCCTTCGCCGGCGCAGCAGCCAACTCAAAGCCCCTGCCGGTCGGCGCCAACGGCGTTGCTGTGCGCAATGCCTATTCATCGCTCCTGCAAAGTGGAGTATTTGATCCGCGCCAGTTCAGCGACACCTCCATGACTCCGGACTTTGGCCCGGACAAGGTCCACTCTTGGAGCTTCGGCATGGAACGTGAGCTGACCAAAAACTCAGCCCTCGAACTCCGCTATGTCGGCAACAAGGGCCTGAACCTGTTCCAGTCCGTCAACGGCAATCCTGACGTTGCTGGTCTGCAGGCAGTTTTCCCCGGCGCAATTCCAGCAGGCGTTACCGCTTGCCCGGCGTCTCAGGCAGTGGTTGCAGCGGCTATCGGCCGTGAGAACTGCAACCTCGGTATCACCCGTAACCGCAACAACGGCGGCTACTCTGACTACAACGGGTTCCAGGCTGAGTTCCGTGCCAACAACCTGTTCAAACAGCTGACCATCCGCAGCGCTTACACCTTCTCGAAGACCACGGACAACGTTTCCGAAATCTTCTCAACAGGTGCAGGTGGCAATACTCAAACCTTTGCGCAGAACCCGTTCAACACCACCACCGCTGAGCACTCCTTCTCTGGTCTGGACATTCCTCACCAGTGGAGCATCCTGTTCACCGAAGAACTTCCGTTCTTCAAAGAACAGCATGGTTTTATCGGTAAAACTCTCGGCGGCTGGGCGTTCTCCGGAAACTACATTTTGGCTTCCGGTCAACGCTATACCCCAGTACAGGGATTTTCCGCGTTCCTTTCGGATTTCCTTGTTAACGGTACCAACCCCTATGACGCGGCTGGTGGCGGTGGCGGCTTCCTCGGAGCCTTCAATGGCTTTGACGCTGCTCGCCCCTTCCTCGGTAACATGAACGCGCCGCAAACCGCAGTAGGCGCGTTTGCAGGAGACGCCTGCTTTGATCTTGCTATTACTGGATCCGAGCCGGTCTGCAACATTGCTCCTACCACGCTCGTGAACTTCACGGCTCTGGGCAAGGACATCAACTCGGCTCCTCAAACAGTCACCAAGAATGACGTCCGTTTCATCGTGAACGCTTCCACAGCGCAATCGGTCTTCGGAACACCATTCGGTAACACGCCGCGCAACCTGCCGCAGGATGCCATCACCAACACAGCAAACTTCTCCGTATTCAAGAAGTTCAAGTTCAACGAACACGCCTCATTCGAATTCCGCATGAGCATGTTGAACGCGCTGAACCACCCGAACTTCCAGACCGTTGACGCCTTCGTTGAAGACGCCGGCCTGAGCAGTCAGGGCACTGGATTTGGTAATCCAAGCCTCACCAACTCCACCTTCCCTGGCTCCAACGGGGCAACTCGCCGCGTCAACTTCGGTGGAACCCTCCGGTTCTAACTTAGGTTGATTTAACAATCGGGCCCGCTGGTTTGCCAGCGGGCCTTTTTACTTTTCACTGCTTTTGTCTTTGCCGGGCTGCTCTCATAGCCGCTTCTTAAGCTGGATGTTTCCAAGCCCGCATTACCGCGGGTAAAATGACCGTATGAGCGCGAACGGAAATTCCCCCGCGGCTCCAGCGGCGGTTAAACTACCCATTTATCTGGATAACCACGCCACCACCCCGCTTGATCCCCGAGTGCTGGAAACAATGCTGCCGTACCTGTCAGGCAAGTTCGGTAACGCTGCCAGCCATACCCATTCCTTCGGATGGGAAGCAGGAGCAGCCGTGGTAACAGCCCGCAAGCACATTGCCGCGCTCATCAACGCGTCTCCCAATGAGATCGTATTTACTTCCGGCGCCACGGAAAGTGACAATCTGGCAATTAAGGGCGTAGCTGACGTCCTGCGCGATCGCGGCAACCACATTATTACCTCCGCAGTGGAGCATAAGGCGGTTCTCGATAGCTGCAGGCATCTGGAAAAACTTGGTTTCCGAATCACTCGGCTTCCAGTCTTGCCTGACGGTCGGATCGATCTTCAGCACCTGGCCAGTACGATCAGCAAAGACACCATTCTGGTGAGTATCATGGCGGCCAACAACGAGACCGGCGTGGTCCAGCCGCTGGAAGAAATTGGCAGGCTCTGCCGTGAGCGCGGAGTTCTGTTCCACTCAGACGCTGTGCAAGCCCTGGGACGCATGCCGCTGGACGTTGAGCGATTCAATCTGGACATCGCCTCGCTTACGGCCCACAAATGTTATGGTCCCAAAGGTTGTGGCGCTCTTTATGTACGCCGGGGCGTCAAGATTGCCCCGCTCATTGACGGTGGCGGCCATGAAGGTGGCATGCGCTCAGGCACGCTGAATGTGCCGGGAATTGTGGGATTTGGAAAAGCCTGTGAGATTGCGTTAGCGGAAATGCCGGAAGAGAGCTGCCGCACTGCGGGACTGCGGAACCGTCTTCGTGACCGATTGCTTGCTGAACTCACGAACGTGACCGTCAATGGCAGCATGGAGCACCGTCTTCCCGGCAATCTGAACATCTGTTTTCACAACGTGGACTCGGAAACCTTGATGACTGCGATTCGCGATGTGGCGGTTTCCAGCGGCTCAGCCTGTAACTCAGAGAAAATCGATCCATCACACGTACTCAAGGCCCTTGGCTTGAGTGATGAGGATGCCGGCAGTTCGATCCGATTCGGCATCGGCAGGTTCAATACCCAGGCAGAAATTGATTACGTGGCTGAGTTGGTGATTGAAGCGGTGAAAAAGCTGCGCGAGGTCGCCATTCTTTAGACCGATTCACGGTTCCTTCTTCCACTACCAACCGGCGTACATTTCCAGCTAACGTCCATGCACCATTGGCCGCCGCGCGGCGATAAACCCTGCTTTTTACCGTGTTATGGATTCGAGAGATTGCGGCGCCCAAGTTCCTGCATGGTTTGCATCAGAGAAACTCTGAGGCCCGATCCCGATCACACTTGCGCAGAAATTAGTTTCGCGCCAACAGCCTGAGTCAAGCCCTTCGATTTGCCGCGTGCCGCCAGATTTAAACAAGCCCTTTGCTACAATCAAACGTCCATACCAGCATGCCGCTCAAGCTCTACAACACGCTTAGTAACAAGGTGGAAGAGTTCGCTCCGGAAAAAGACAACACTGTCCGCATGTATGACTGCGGGCCCACGGTGTATGACTACGGGCATATCGGTAATTTCAGGACCTTTGTTGCCGTGGATATCCTGCGCCGTTTTCTCTTGCAGAGCGGTTACAAAATGCAACAGGTCATGAATATCACTGACGTGGATGACAAGATCATCCGCAACGCCGCGCGGGACGGGAAGTCAGTGCAGGAATACACCCGTCCGTATGAAGAAGCCTTTCTTGAGGACATGGGCACGCTCAACATGGAGCGTCCGGAAAAGATCGTTCGCGCTACCGAACATATTGCGGAGATGGCTCAGTTTATCAAGAAGCTGGTGGACAAGGGCATTGCCTATCGCACGGACGATGGCTCTTATTACTTCAGCATTGCCAAATTTCCCGAGTATGGAAAGCTTTCGAAGAAGGATTTCGGCGGCATTGAAGCCGGCGCACGCGTGGATGTAGATGAATATGAAAAAGACAATGCCCGCGACTTTGCTGTGTGGAAAGCGCCCAAACCCGGCGAGGCTTTCTGGGAAAGCGTGATCGGTCCGGGACGTCCCGGCTGGCACATTGAATGCTCCGTGATGTCCATGAAGTACCTGGGCGATAGCTTCGATCTTCACGCCGGTGGCGAGGACCTTACCTTCCCGCACCATGAGAACGAAATCGCACAATCGGAATCGCTCACGGGAAAGACCTTCTCTCGCTTCTGGATGCACGTGCGGTTTCTGCTGGTGGAAGGCAAGAAGATGTCCAAGAGCGAAGGCAACTTCTATACGCTGCGTGACCTGCTACTCAAGGGAATCAAGCCGTCGGCCATTCGCTTTCTGCTTACGTCAGTCCCGTACACCAAGCAGCTCAATTTCACTTTTGATGGACTCACGCAGGGCGCAAAATCAGTGGAGCGACTGCGTGATTTCAAATCGCGCATTGAAAAGGCCCAGCTTCAGGCGGGCAAAAACGAGAAAATCCAGAAGCTGGCCGAAGATACTCGGGCTGAAATGACGGCCGGAATGCAGGACGATCTAAATACGGCCCGCGCACTCGGCGCCATCTTTGACATGGTCCGCGAAGGAAATATTGCAGCCGACGCCGGCGAACTCAAACAAGAAGACAAAGCGCCACTACTGGCGGCGCTCCAGCAGTTCGACGAAATCTTTGCCGTGATCAAAGACGACGATCAGGAGAAAATCGCCCGAGCTACTGACTGGGCCAAGGCACACGGTCTTCTGGAAGGCTCACAGCTTTCGGCCAGCGTGATCTCTGATAAAGAAGTAGATGACCTGATCACGGAGCGCACCAACGCAAAGAAATCCCGCGATTTCGCCCGTGCCGACGCCATCCGCAAGCAACTCACCGAAGCCGGCATCGTGGTGGAAGACACAAAAGATGGAATTCGCTGGAAACGGAAGTGATCTGGATTGAGTGAATGAGTAATTTGGTGATTGAGTAAATGAGGAACGGCTGCGATGGGCGTTCTTGATTTTCAACCACAAAATTACCAGATTACCCTTTTACGAAATCTCTTCCAATTTCCCGATTACCAAATTACCCGATTACTCAATCTTCATCAGTCTCCCGTCACATTTGCTGCCGGCATCTCGTCCTGGACCGTTTCATGCTGCTTGAGCTTTGATGTATTCACCAGCGCAACTGAGCCGATGATGATAACCGTTCCCACCAGCATATAAGGATCAACTTTCTCGTTGAGCAGCACCCAACCCAGAAATACCGCCACGATCGGATTCACGTAAGCATAGGTCGCAACTTTGGGGGTGGGCACATGTTCCAGCAGCCATATGTAGGCGCTGTAGCCGATCCATGATCCGCAGATGACCAGATAGATGATTGACGAGATGGCATTGCGCGTCCACGTGCCCTGACCAACCTGGCCGATCAAGACAGCGATCAGACCGTTGACCAATCCGCCAAGGGTCATCTGCCAGGCGGCAGAAGCAAAGACGTCAACGCTCAATTGAAAACGATGGGAGAGGACTGATCCAAACGCCCAGGCAAGTGAACCTACGCTGAGAATCGCGCAGCCAATCAGTTCCAGATGTCCCAATTTTGTTCCCGAGGTAATGCGCGGCCACATCAGGATCAGCAGTCCAACCAGGCCGGTGGCCAGGCCAATCATGCCCTGGCGAGTGATGCGTCCTGCACGGTAAACCCACGCTTCAATAGCCACTACCCAGATAGGAACGATAGCCACCACTAGAGCAGCCAGTCCGCTGGGAACATATTTTTCGCCCCAGAGGACGCCCATGTTTCCAATCGCCAGCAGGAAAACAGCGATAACTAGAAGACGCAGGAAATCCTGAACGGAGAGGCGGATTTTGCGTCCCGTAAGCACGCAAAAAGCCAGCATAATGGGGCCGGCAATCAGGTAACGGACGGCGCCAATCACGTAAGGCGGAAGGTCGCGTACGGCCACGCGCATCGCCAGATACGTGGACCCCCAAAACACATAGACCAGGGCGAACGACAACATCACTCGAAAGCGATGACCTTCATTTTGGGACGGGAGCGTTGTCATATAAGGGGAAAGTACAAGTATCAGACGCAAATCAAGGCCGTGGGTTGCGAAAAATCCTCTCAGGTCCCGGAAGCATCTGAATGAACAATAGTAACGGCTAAGGCCTGGTGAAATCAGTCTATAATGAAGGTAACAATGAAAAATGCGCGCACATCATGGTTTCTGCTGAACACGCCGGAGCGGTCTCTGGCATGTTGGGTGGATTTCCTCGTTTGCCCGCGCCGTTATCTGGCGGTGCTGCCTTCCCACGCGCGCGCCAATCTGTTCGCCGGAGACTAATCTCCTCAACTCCCCTCATCTTCCTCTCAGTCCTGCCAGCCGGGCCTGAAAGCATCTTCACGTTACGAACATTCAAAGAGGGATGACCAATGCCTACTCAGACCATTACTTCCGCGGGTCCGAACATCCGCACCAAACTGCCCGGCCCCAACGCCCAGAAAATTTTGAAGGGCGATTCACAGTACATTTCACCGTCTTACACGCGCTCCTACCCACTGGTGGCCAAGAAGGGCCACGGGTCGATCATTGAAGACGTAGACGGCAATGAGTTCCTGGATTTCTCATCCGGAATTGCGGTTTGTTCCACCGGACACTGCCATCCTGAAGTGGTTGCGGCCATCCAGAAGCAGGCCGCCGAGTTGATCCACATGTCCGGCACCGACTTTTATTACGAAAACATGGTGACGCTGGGTGAACGCCTCGCCAAGACCGCTCCCATGTCCGGCCCGGTGCGTGTCTATTACGGCAACTCCGGTACGGAAGCCGTTGAAGCGGCCATGAAGCTGGCGCGTTATCACACCAAGCGGCAGGGAATCATCGCCTTCTACGGCGCGTTCCACGGACGCACCATGGGCGCGCTTTCATTGACCGCTTCGAAAGTCCAGCAGCGGCGTCGCTTCTTCCCGGTAGTTCCGGGCGTAGTTCATGCGCCGTTCCCGTACAGCTATCGCCGTCCGGAAGGTATGAGTGAAGCGCAATTCGTTAAAGAATGCATCGCATTTATTGAAGAGAAAATTTTCAAGACGATCATGCCACCGGAAGAATGCGCGGCGATTTTCATTGAGCCGATCCAAGGTGAAGGCGGATACGTTCCCGTGCCTACGGAATACATGCAGGAACTGCGCCGCATTTGCGACAAGCATGGCATCCTGCTGGTGGCCGATGAAGTCCAGTCTGGCGCCGGACGCAGCGGCAAAATGTGGGCCATTGAGCACACCGGCGTTGAGCCTGACATCATTACCATGGCCAAAGGCATTGCCTCCGGCATGCCGCTGGGGGTAACCATGTCCCGCGCGGAGATTATGGACTGGGTCCCCGGCTCTCATGCTTCCACCTTCGGCGGCAACCCCATCTGCATTGAAGCCGCACTGGCGACTCTGAACGTTCTGGAGCGTGAAGCCATTGCGAATGCGGAGACGGTTGGCAATCACATCCTGCGCCGGATCAGCAAGTGGACGCAGACGCACCCCATGGTGGGCGATGTTCGCGGCCGCGGCCTGATGATCGGCGTGGAGATCGTGAAAGACCAGAAGACCCGCGCCACCGCGCATGATGAGCGCGATCGCATGGTGGATCTGGCGTTTGAACGTGGAGCGCTGTACCTTGGCGCCGGGGAAAACTCCATCCGCATTGCTCCTCCGCTCATCATCACCGCAGAACAGGCAGACATGGGCATGGACATTCTGGAAGAGTGCATCTCGATAGTTGAAAAGGAAAACAAGTAGCCAGTCGGGTCATTGTTTAGAGCAAGCCGCGGATTGATGCGAAGAGCACGGATCAAAACAGCCAGTCTGGTATGATTCGTGTCCAGTTCGCGTTGGTTCGCGGCTTTTTCATGCTCGCAGCTCGTCTAACACGCCTTACATTACGTGTCCTGGATTCCGCCGCCGGAATTCTGCGCCGGAACCAAAGTCCTGATCATCTGTTGACCGGCCGCCGTGGCGAAGAAGAGGCTTACTTTTACCTGCGAAATCTGGGTTATGTGATGGTGGCGCGAAACTATCGCAGTCCGCGGAGCCGTAGTGAGCTTGATCTTGTCGGTTGGGATGGCGAAACCCTCTGTTTCATTGAGGTCAAAACCCGCACCACGCGAGCGGTTCAACCCGCTGAAGCCGCCGTCGATCCTGATAAACAGAAAGATCTTGCCGGGGTAGCGCGTGAATTTCTTCGCAAGGTAAGAGGAAATCCACCATACCGCTTCGACATCGTAAGCGTGTATCTGGAGCCCGGCGCGGAGCCAGACATCACACTGTTTCGCGACGCCTTCGCGGGCTGAGGAAGTCTGGCACACTATCCTGCTCTAAGGTATTCACTACCCCAATCTCAGGGAACATTATGGTTCGCAAACACGTTTGCACCGGTTGTACACTAGCAGTGTGCCTGAGCTGAGAAAAGATCCGATCACGGGCCGCTGGGTTATCATTTCCACGGACCGTTCCAAGCGCCCCAGCGACTTTTCGCGCGAGCGTGCTGACATTAAATCCCCCACCTTTTGTCCGTTTTGTCCGGGTAATGAGAGCAAGACACCGCCGGAGATTCTTGCGTTTCGTCCCAACGGAAACGGGAAGCGCGATGACGGGGGATGGAACATACGCATTGTCCCCAATAAGTTTCCCGCGCTGGGAATCGAAGGCGACCTGGACCGCCAGGCTGATGGCATGTTTGACAAGATGAACGGTGTGGGCGCGCATGAAGTTGTGATTGAAACACCCAACCACATGGAAACGCTGGCCACCATGCCGGTCAAGCGCCTGGAAGACGTGCTCTGGGCCTTCCGCGATCGCATTCTCGATCTCAAACAGGATCGCCGCTTCAAATACATTATGGTGTTCAAGAACCATGGTGAAGCCGCGGGCGCATCACTGGACCATCCTCACTCGCAGCTCATTGCGCTGCCAATTCTGCCCAAGCAGGTGGTGGAAGAACTGGAAGGCGCAAAGAAGTATTTCTCCAACAAAGAACGCTGCATCTTTTGCGACATACTGCGCCAGGAGACAGAGGCGCGCGTTCGCATTGCGGCGGAGAACGAAGACTTTATCACGCTTTGCCCTTACGCTCCGCGCTACCCATTTGAAACCTGGATACTTCCACGCCGGCATGAATCGGCCTTTGAAAACTCACCTTCCAGCCTCTACAAAAATCTGGCGCGCATGCTGCAAACCGTGCTCAACAAAGCCATACGCGTGCTTGACGATCCTGCGTACAATCTTGTGCTGCACACCTCGCCGATCCAGGAAAATACCAATGACTACTATCACTGGCATCTTGAGATCATTCCCAAGCTCACTAAAACTGCCGGCTTTGAATGGGGAACGGGGTTCTATATCAACCCTACGCCACCGGAAGAAGCAGCCAAGTTTCTGCGCGAAGCCGTGGTGGAAGCGGCGCAACCGGTAAAAGCCTGAAAGTTCCAAAGGTTTTTAGTCGCCTGGATTAGTACCGGCCTGGTTAGCCTGCGGGTTCTGACGCGGACTTGCCCGGTGAGTGGCGCAGGTCAAATGCCAGCCGCACAACGTAGTGAACTCCGGAGAGGATCGTTAGCGTCACTGTCATGTAGACGCCCCAGTGCTTGCCTATGTGAATCCAGCGCAGCGGTGAGGTTTCCGCCAGCAAAGCAAACGGCACGGTAACCACCTGCGCCAGCGTGTTGGCTTTGCCCAGCCAGCTTGGGCGAAATACTTTCATGGTTCCCGTGGCATAGAGCAGAGTACATACGATCAAAATCATGATGTCGCGGCTGAAGACCAGGACTGTTACCGGCCAGCGAATCACATGTGTCAGCGAGAGTATCAGGAACATGGTGCTGAGCAGCAGCTTGTCCGCAATGGGATCAAGGTATTGTCCTAGTGTGGTTTTCTGCTCCATCAGGCGAGCCAGAAGCCCATCCAGCCCGTCAGTAATTCCAGCGAAGACAAAGATTGCCAGCGCCCACGTGTACTTGTGCTGCTGAACAGCAATGACCACAAAAGGGATGAAGATGAGTCGCAAAAGTGTGAGCAGGTTTGGGGTGGAGCGCAACTGGCTCATCATGTGAGAGGCTCCGCAAAAAACCTGAGTACATCCTGACCGGTCTTGTTCGTGAATTGCTCGGCAAGAGAAGGAAAGTCCCCGTTGCTGACGTCCAATTCAATGCGCTGTACGCGGTGCATGGGGAAAAACACAACGCTGGCTGTGGCAGCTTCCCCGGTCTTTACCAGTTGCGTGAAATCGTCCAGCGATTGCAGGTCCAGGCCGCGCACGTTTACGCCTGCCTGCGTGAGTGACAGCAGCAGGCCCCAGAATTTCTCTCGCGGATTTTGTAGTGTGACCAGGACCAACTGACCAGCTTCCATGAATACGCTGCAGCTCCGACATTGATTTTCGTCGTAAGTGATTGTAAATGCAAGCTGTATGCGAACGCATGACTGACGCCGGTCTCAGGCTAAACGTCCCAATGATTGGCGACGTCGGGCCAAAAGCAAGGACGTCGGGCCAAAAGTAATAAAGACGGCCTTGAAATTGACCGTCTCTAATGGGCTTGGGTTGATAAAGGAAAATTGGAAGGTAACTATCGGGCTCCACCAAGGCGGTAGACCAGTCCAATGGAAAATCGCGGATGGCCTTCACCGTTACTGAAAAAGTCCGTGTGGAGATAGTCAAGTTGAGCTCGAGCTGCCCAGTTTGGACGGAAGTTGTAGTCACCGCCAGCGCCCAGTACCCATGAGAAAGACGTATCACTATCGCTGTTGACGCCGGTTGCGCTGACTGTGGCGTGGCTCACGCCGAAGAGTAGGTGTCCGAAGACATTGAACGGCCGATCCTCTGAACGCCAGGTATAGCGGGGCCCAAAATCAAAGTTGTACATGTTGGTCTTAACGCTGCCGGGCAGGTTGGGAATAATGATGGGAAGGCCACCGAGGCCGTGGTCACCATAATGACCGCTGATATCGCCTTCAACTCCAAGGTTGCTGGCGAAATTCAGGTTTCCTGAAAGCATCCAGCCATTCAGGCTGGTGTCAAAGTTACTGGACCGGGAGTAGCCGAAGAATGCATCTATCGGCGGTTGTTCATCCTGTTGAGCGTGCAATGCGGGCGCAATGCTTAAAAAGGTAAGGGCAAAGATGGCGATCAAAGACAAAAAACGATACTTCATGCGCTCTCCTGAATCGTGTTGAGTCATCGGTGACTCATTAACGAAATCGAACCGCTGGAATTGGCATTTGCTTACCTGCTTAGTCGCAGGTTCGAAAGGCGCGGTTGCCCTGAATTGTCTCCACGTCATTCATTGGCGCAAGTGGGCCGCAGCAGCCTACGCTCCTGAATGAGGTGGACAGGTAAGAAACGCAGGCAAGGTTGCAAAACCTGAATGCGCATCCACGCAAATACTCTGAGAAACGGGCGATCCAGCCTGCGGAGTGAGAAGCAGTTTCTGCTCAAGCTTGTGGATTTCTTTGGATCGATTCCATGGGATCAAACAGGCCCAGCTTAATCGGTGGTGTAGGGGCGAAAAAGAGCCCATGGAATCCCGCGTTTGGGCATTCCGGAAGGCGGTGTGAAAACGGCTACAAAGTGTTAAAATGTTTCTGCTCACCTGATGTAGGCGCGTAGCTCAGTTGGTTAGAGCGCTACCTTGACACGGTAGAGGTCAGGAGTTCGAGTCTCCTCGTGCCTACCATATCTTTTCAGTGACTTAGAGCCATCCCAAAATTGCTACTCACTTTTTTCACCTGTGATCTAGCCCCTGTGCGCCGATTTTCGCCCACGCACCAATCATTCCTGAGAAGGCAATCTCAGAACGTCGCGGTGGGGTTACGGGGATGGCCGACAGGCCGCACGAAGCAGCTCTTTGAGCGGTCCCCGGCGGTGCTGCTGATTAAGACCAATAAAAAAGCCCCCGACATTCCGCCGCGGGCCCGGTGATTTTGTTTGGCGTTCCTGACCGCTTCTTACCTGCCGGGGCCGCCGCTTGAGTCGGATGGTCGCCGGAAGTACGCGATTTGAAATCCGACACAGGAGGTTGCGGAACTGGAGTCGGGGTGGTCGCTCCTTTGGTTTCACTCTCTTCCGACTTAAACACGCTGCGGATTTCCCGGATTTTGGCGAACCACCCCGGCCCGAATCTCCCATTCATGAGCGCCAGCTCCGGCAATTTTCACTATGCGGTCAGATACGGCGCGCAAATCGTATAGGCACACGAAAACACATGGAAGTTCCGCTATGGATCTGGTATAGGTCTCTTCGAGCTTTATCAAGTTTTCCTCGGCAGGCCAACCGGGATCGCCCCAACCAGGGCTCCCTAGAAGCCTTACACAAGGCGCTCCATGAGCGAGGCCAACTTGGATTGCCTCACCAATGCTGGTCGCCATCCGGTATGCATCATTGTCGGGCTGCAATATTATCAGTCGTTCTTCTGCTAAGAGTCGAGCAAGATCGCATTCTCTTTCCAGCAGATTACGCATTAGCGGATAGATTATGTGCTGATTTTGAACGATGATGCAGTGATCCTTCCCCTTCAGTCCGGCTTCCAGGAAACCTACGCTATCTTTAAACTCATTCTCGTTCTGCCAGAAAAAGGCAATGTGGGCCCCGTAGGGCACACGAGCGTCGTATATGCCAAGCTCCACCTCATCTTTGTGTATCAACACGTTCTCCCGACCCTTTTGGCCAGAAAAGGTCTGCCTGCAACGGTGCAAAGGTTTTAGGCTGAGCACTCCTGGGCACAGGAGCAACGGCACTCCGGGCATGTGGAGTGAACGGACAGCCAACAAAAATTGCAACAAGACTAAATCCTAAGGACATAAATGCAAGGCAAATTTTCAGGGCAGGGCGATAATAGTTACGCCATGATTCTGTATCACCGAACCGACCGCGAACGAGCAAAAAACATCGTGGATGGTGGATTCGGGGTGGCATAGGTACGTAAGCGGAGGGCCTCAACAAGAAGCCCCCAGCATTTCGCAGGAGGCCGAGAATAGCAGTGATTTTGTTTTTAGCGTCCTGACCGCTTCTTATCTGCCGGGGGCGCTGCCCGGCTGGAATCATCGCCAGCGGCGCGGGATTTGAAATCTTGCCCGGGTGCCTGCGTTACCGGCGGGATCGTAGTCGAAGCGGCGGGTCCCTGAGATTGCCCCTGGGCCGCTTCCCGAACCGATCTCATTGACTTGCCGATCGCCAGATCATCTACTGGCAAGATCGGCAAAAACCGCTTAAGATGTCGAGTCGCATCTTCCCGTCGCAAATTGGTACGGCATCCAGGCGGCATGAGGTTAACGATGATGGCGAACGCAAGCCCAGTGCAAAATGTGATCAACCAGGGGCCAGCGGCAAACGGCCTGGCCATTGTTCGCGTTACGATTGGCGCAATGCTGGTGTGGGTGTTTTTTGAAAACCTGGGTAAGGGCCTCTACACACCCGGGGGCTACTCCGGCTTGATCAATTACTACCTGAAGGCGAGTCACGCGCCGGCCGCATGGAAGTCGATCATGGCGCTGGCTGCGAATCACGCCGCAATGGCTGCTCCCATGCAAGGGGTGACCGAGCTCTCTCTTGGCCTTCTGCTGGTGCTTGGTCTGCTGACACGCCCCGCCGCTCTTGTCGCATTTCTGTTTCTGGGCAGTCTCTGGATATCAGAATGGGGCACCTCATGGATATGGGAACTGCTGGTTCCGGTGCTGGCATCGCTTGGGCTTGCGGTTGGCCGGGCGGGGCGCACCTGGGGTATTGATGCACTACTCGCGCGGCGCAGACCGGACTCTCCATGGTGGTGACTTGAGCCAGGATCAGATGCGAATTTCCGTCGTGATTCCTACGCACAATGAAGCGCAGTCCATCGGACGCGTCTTAGCCGATCTTCCAACCGGCCTAGTCACGGAAGTCGTGGTGGTGGATAGCAATTCAAGTGACGGAACTCCTGAGATCGCAGCAAAGCTGGGCGCTCGCGTAATTCATGAGCCGCGTCGTGGATATGGTCGCGCATGTTTGACTGGACTGGCCGCTGCAACCAACCCCGATGTCGTAGTGTTTCTCGATGGCGATTACAGCGATCGTCCCGGTGAACTGCCGCTCCTACTGGCCCCCATTATTAGCGGCTGCGCGGACATTGCGCTGGGTTCGCGACTCGGCAACCAGCGCGTTCATGGAGCAATGCCGTGGCACCAGACGTTGGGTAATCGACTAGCGGCTTTTCTGATTCGACTTCTGTATGGCGTGAGAGTCAGTGACCTTGGGCCATTCCGCGCTGCGCGATCAGAGGTGCTTCGCGAGCTCTCGCTGCAAGAGCCGACTTATGGCTGGGCGGTTGAAATGATATTGAAAGGCGCTCTAGCGGGATTTCGCATTGTTGAAGTTCCGGTGAGTTATTATCCGCGTATTGGCAAATCCAAGATCAGCGGGACGCTGAAGGGAACGATCGGTGCTGCATGGTTCATTCTTAGCTTAATTGTGCGCTACTATCTACGGCGTCCACGGACTGAAGTTCCAGGTTCAGCATGATGCTTGCGAGAACGATTTTCTGATGGAATCCTCCGCCCAGACCACGATTCATTCGCAAAGCGGCGATTGCACCTTGGTGATCATGGCGAAAGCGCCGCAGCCCGGCAGGGTAAAAACGCGGCTGGCCCAACATCTTCCTCCTCCTGCCATCACGGAGTTTTACCGGTGCCTTCTGGACGACACGATTGCCCTGGCAAAATCGCTGGGCACTGTCCATGTTGCCATCATGTGTCCCGCAGCGGACGTGACCGAACTGGAGTCAGTAGTTGATGGCCATCTGCAGGTGGTGGCACAGAAGGGTGACGGTCTGGCGGCGGGACTCACGTCAGTTTTTGAACATTTTGTGAATGGCGGGCAGCAGCGCACGATCGCGTTTAATAGTGACAGCCCCCACCTGCCGTCCACCATTTTGGAAGCGGCATTTGAGATCCTTACCTCGCACGATGTGGTTGTGGGCCCCACGTACGACGGAGGCTACTATCTTGTGGGAGCCAAGGCCACGCATCCTGCGCTTTTCGAAGGTGACGGTATGGGTACGGCGAGCGCGCTTGAGCGACTTTTATCAAAGGCGCAGGCGCTCGGACTTTCAGTAGGATTCACGCCTTCGTTTTATGACATTGACGTTGCCAGTGATCTGATTCAACTGGCTGCTGAACTGCGGAACTCACCGTCCAGGGCGCCACGGACCGCGGCCTGGCTTGCGGAGTGGGAGCAGACAATCGCTCAATCGAGAACTCAAACAGGAAATCTGTGAAGATCACGCCGTGCCATCGAATTTACGGGTTCGGCGCGATCCTTCTTGTGGCCCTTATGTTCTGCGCGCGCAAGCTCGGCAGCATTGGAGAACTATCCTTCATCATCCCGCTCCTGATCGCCGGTTTCGCGTATCTTCTCGCTGTACGGGAGCTGTTTTCCACGCCGAAATTTCCGCGTTACGTTATCGTTGTTGGTCTCGTGCTGGCGGCGGTTTGGCATGTTCCTTTTCTGCTTACGCCCCCAGGGCCGGACGATGACATTCATCGCTATCTTTGGGACGGCCGTCTACAGCGGATGGGCTACAACCCTTATATAGTCGTTCCCGGCGACCCTGAGTTTGCGAGTCTGCACACACCCGAGACCCGCACGCTGAACAATCCGGAGGTGCCAAGTCCTTATCCGGCCGGCGCCCAGCTTTTCTTCCGCGCCGTAACGGCGATTCATGAGTCCGTCTTTGCGTTAAAAGTTGCGTTTGTTCTTTGCAATGTGGCCATCATTTTCGTGCTTCTCTTTCTATTGCGCTGGAGTGGACAAGGGGAGCAATGGGTCCTGGCATACGCATGGAATCCGTTGCTGGCGACGGAAGTGACATACAGCGGCCACATAGATATTGTTGGCGTGCTGCTGTTGCTGGTCTCCGTTGCAGCCCTGGCGCGGCACTGGCGTGCGCTGGCGGCACTCACGTTTGGGCTGGCTGTTGCCGTGAAGCTGCTCCCTATTGTGCTTCTCCCGCTTTATTGGAAGCGGGTGCGTATTACAGATGGTGCGTTGGCGACAATGCTGGTTGTTCTCCTCTACTTACCGTTCTTGAAGGATGGCCGGATACCAACCGGTTCGCTCGGGACATACTTTCTCAGTTTCCGATTTAATGCTCCAGTTTTCGCTGCACTTGAACGGCTGGCATCTCCAGAACCTATCGTTGGGATGGCAGTGCTCGTTGGTTTGCTGGTTGCAGTCTGGGTGCGAAGAAAGTCCGCTTCGTGGAGAGATGACGCGTTCGCGTGGCCTATGGCAGCATCTCTGCTGTGTGCACCGGTGGTCTATCCGTGGTATCTGCTCTGGGTGATGCCGTTCCTGCGGTCAGCAAACACTTTGCCCATCATGATCTGGACGGTCAGCATAATCCCGACCTATTACGTCTGGCATTTACGCAAGATGGGGCATCCATGGCTGGTTCCGAACTGGATCATGTTTGCTGAATACGGATTGGTGGCGGTGGCCGGAGCAATCATCGCGCTGCGCAGGTCCAGGCAGCCGGCCGAACCTCGCTCAACCACTGACCAGGCGACTTAAGGCGACTGGTCCGCGTATATGCGAGCGCAGAATCTTCCGAGGTATAATTCCCAGCGGAACGGGCAAGAGGTGTGAGTAGCTGGTGTGATGAAGGTGCTGTCCCGACATCGCCTCATGTTTTCCCAAAAGCTTTGTCCTCATTCGACACAGCCCCGTTCAATTCACCGTAGGAGCGAATTTCGATGACAAATGCAATCCGTGTTGTGATGAAGCGGCTTCTGATTTTCGGAGTCCTGGTAATGGCAGTAAGTTCCGGGGCGCAGACGCGTCCGCCCATCGCCGACCAGATGGCCAAAACGTTTGGTATTGATTCCTGGGGAAAAATCGAAGCGATCCGCTACACGTTCAACATAGATATCCCCGGAATCAAGGCCTCCCGAACGTGGACCTGGGAGCCCAAAGCGGACCGCGTCACCTTTGAAGGAAAAGACAAAGCAGGCAAGCCGGTGAAGGTGACTTACGTGCGCTCTCAGATTGGCAGCCAGCCCGACAATGTGAAAAAGGAAATTGATCCGGGTTTTGTTAACGATCAGTATTGGCTTATCGTCCCGTTTCACGTCATCTGGGACACCGGGGCCAACGTGGAAGATAAAGGCAAGCAGAAACTGCCGGCAGGCAAGGGCTCAGCCAATCATATAGTCATGAAATATCCCTCGGATATTGGCTACACTCCCGGCGACACATGGGAATTCTATGTTGGCGCTGACGGACGAGTTGAGGAAATGGTGTTCCACCACGGCGGAAGCGCGAAGCCGAATCTCGTCATTGCGACGTGGGCGGGGTACAAGAAGGCGGGTCCACTGCTTTTCTCAACCGAACATCACGGTACAGCGGACGGCAAACCGCTGACCCTTACGTTTACAGATGTAGCGGTTAAGGTGACGGGGTCAGACGCGTGGGTTAACGCGCAATAGACAACAGGCCCTTGAGGCGCTTGATCTCGGATTGCACGCGCCTGGGACTACTTAGGTGAAGGTTTGAGACGGAAGACTAGAAAGTAGTCCTGTCCGTCTCCCTTCACAAAGTCGTACTCATCTTGTAATTGATAGCCGGCCTGCGCCGCTTCCTGTATGACTACGTCCCGTGAGATGCCGTGGTCATCGCCCTTACCATTGCGATCGATAATGCCGATCTTTGCTCCGCTGCGCAAAGACCTTCTCAGGTTTTCCAGCAGGAGCACGGGGTGCGCAATTTCGTGATACGTCTTCAGCAACAGAACGGAGTCGACGCTGTTTTGCGGGAGCCTTGCATCATCCTCCTGGCTCAGGATCGTCTGGAGGTTGTGTATACCGTCGCGCTGTGTCCGCCGATCAATGTAAGCGATAGCGTCTTTATTGATGTCCACGGCGTAGACAATTCCAGAGTTTCCCGCACGCTTCGCGGCGCGAACTGAAAACCATCCCGAACCCGCACCGATATCGGCGACGTGTGTGCCTTCCTGAATGCCAAGAATGTCCATCACGCGCTCCACTTGCAGTTTCTTGTCTCTTTCCTTGTCTTCAAAGATAGAGAGATCACCGGTGTAGGGCTGGCTCGTTTTGCGCGGCTCCGGCTGGACATTTCTTGTTGTGCTGGCTTGAGCCCACCCGGGCAAGGCCGCGAACTGGGAGACAGCAGCAGCCAGCGCCGCAAGGAAAAAAATAATCGCGGCGAATGACTTGTTGGCTATTTGTTGTGAGCCGGCAATACGTCTCATGTTCTAGCTCCGCGCCATCACAATGGTGGTGCAGGAACTGTCGCCTTTAGGCAGGTCTCTGGCTGCGGCCATTGTGACGTCCAGTTTTTGTTCTTCCCCGCGAATAACAGGGCAGTAAAAGTCAGGTTCCAGAAGCGCACCTTGGAGGCGCCGTCTTCCCGCGCAGCCACCGCCACATGCCGCACGAAAAGTGCAATGCTGGCAGGCTGGTGGCAGGGAGCGCGCTTCACGAAATGCATTGGTCGTGACAACGTCTGGACCTAACTGTTCCAACTCACTGAGTGACCCTCCGGTTCCCGACCAGTAGACACATGGCTGAGTGGTGCCGCGGGGCGTTACGCGCACGGTGCTGATCCCACAGCCGCCAGTTCGCGGCGGCAGCCCGGCTATGGCCCGGACCAATGGCTCGCCAATCGCGATCACGTCAGTTTCGGCGAACAGTGCACGGAAACCTTCCCAGTACTGCTCATAGGTGAGCGCGTAAACATCGGAGCGTACTGATTGATACACGTTGATCCGCAAGGGAGCAAGGAATTGTTTGGCGACGCGCGCCACCGCAGCCAGTTTCAGGTAATTTGATTTCATCATCACGGCGATGATGGTGACCGGCACTCCAAGCCGCACGCAGCGATTTGCCTGTTCATGAATCAGTGCCCAGTTGCCGGGCCCGCGTTGCGCGTCCTGTTCTGCTTCGCTGGGATAGTCCAGCGAAAACTCAACATCGTGAAATGCAAGCAATTCGGCGTCCTGAAGAATGGCGACGCTGTGCCCGTTTGAGGTAATGGTGATCTTGGCCGGCTGCGACCGCAGATACTCAAGAATGGACTTAAATTCAGGATGCATGCCATTCTCGCCCGTGCCCAGGTTGACTGAGCGCACCGTTAGCCGTTCCATTACGGCCTGCACTTGTTCCAGAGTCAGGCGATCCTGGCGATTAGGATCGCGGTAGCAAAACGAACAGGCCAGATTGCATTCGTTGGTGAGCCCGAGCCCCAGCGCAATCGAGTCGTGTTGCGGCTGCGTGCCGGATGTACCTGAAACTTCCGCGGTGATGTTGGTCATTCGCCGTCCTTCGCTGAAGAGCTTGCGAAACGGGCCAGGCATTGTATGTAGCGGGAGACTGCGGCGAACTCTGGCCGGCAGCCGAGTTTGCGTTCAAGCTCAAAAATCCGCTCGTAGTTTGCGACGCGAGAAACACTGGATGGCAGATAGTCTGAAAGAACGCGAACGCCTCGTTCCGCCAGCGCCGACAAAGACTGTTGTTTGAGCGTTGATTGCAAGCTACCAGATGTGAAAAGTCGTACCTTACCCTTATATAGCGATTCCTGTCCCCATTCAGCGGTGATGCAAGCTTCCGCTGCGGTCAAATCGCCTGACAGGATCGCGGCCTTGAATACCTCACCCGGCTGGTTGCGTACCAAAACGGAGAGCAGCGCCGAGGAACCTCGCAACAGGCGGGCCGAGTCGCGCAAAACGGCGTCTGGATGGTCAACGTATTCGAGAATGTTGTGGCAGAGAATTACGTCGAACGATCCGGGGTTGAATAAGGTGGCTAACTGGGTAGCGTCGCCCTGGCGGATCGCGGTAATTTCCTTAATCCCTGCTTCATGCACGGCGCGCTCGGCGATATTCAACATTGCCGGCGAGAAATCGAGCAGAGTAACGTGAATGCCCGATCGCGCCATGCGAATGGCGGTGGCTCCCGTGCCGCACCCAATATCAAGCGCGCGCAATGAGGAACTTGCTTGTGACGGAAGAAAATCCTGCAAATTCGCGAAAGCCAGATCAGAACGCAGGCGGCCTTCGGGCGTTTCAAGATAGGTGGCGTACTTGTCAGCGCCATTCTGAAACCGTTCGCCGTCAGTATTGACAGGCATTTTCATGCGACCCTCATAACGAATGTTTACAGCGCAGCTTGCCGGCGTGGCAAGCCAGCGTCCAGCGCTGGACCTGGAGAGCCGCGTCTCGACCTCAGATTTTAGACTCAAGCAGATCTTCGATCCGGATCGGCAACTCACGCACTCGAACACCCGTTGCATGATGCACGGCTGACGTAAGAGCGGCGGCGATACCCGCATGTCCAATTTCGCCGATGCCGCGAGCGCCGTATTCGTTCAAGACCTTGTCGGGGTAATCGAGAAACGTCACGTCGATTTCAGGAGAATCTGCGTTGGTGGCCATGATGTAATCAGCAAGGTTGCTGTTGATGGGCGCACCATAGCGTTCGTCGTACGTGGTCTTTTCGAACATGGCCATGCCTATGCCCATCACGATTGCTCCTTCAATCTGGTTGCGACTGGGTTTCTGGTTCAGGATGTGTCCACCGTCCACCACAGTTACCACGCGCTTCACCCGAAGCCGGGCGATCTCAGGCTGCCAGGTGATTTCAGCAAAATGAGCGCCAAAGGAATGAGTAGAGAATTTTCTTGGCTCTGGCGCGCCAAAGGTACCAGCAGACTTGCCCGTTCCGGAGGCGGCGCTGATGTTGCTGCTCTTCAGAATGTCCTGGAATGAAACTCCGGTTTCCGGCGCCTTGTCCTTGAGATGGACTTTCCCGTTGGTAAAGGTGAGGGCATCTTCTTTCTGATCGGCAAAAGGTGATTTCGGATTTTTGATTGCCGCAGTCATTACGGTCTTGATGGCGTTACGTGCCGCTTCAGCGACGGCCGGAATCACAGACGCCGTAACCATGGATCCGCCAGAGATGGGGCCAAATGGAAGACTGGTGTCACCGAGCACGACTTCTACTTTGTCCATGGGAACACCGGTTTTGTCCGAGGTGATCAGGGCGAGGACGGTGTAAGTCCCGGTGCCGATGTCCTGCGTACCGCAGGAGACGCGAGCGGTTCCGTCATTTTTTAACTCAACGGTGGCTTCCGCGGGAAAGCGTTCCGCAATCCACGAGCAGCTGGCAACGCCCCAGCCAAGTGTGAGGCCATCCTGTTTCATGGAGCCGATCTGCGGGTTTCTCTTTTCCCAGCCGAATTTCTTTGCGCCGCTGGTCAGACACTCCGTAAGGTGACGCGAAGAGAAGGGAAGATTAAGGCCTTCATCGATTTTGGGTTCGTTGCGCAGGCGCAACTCCACAGGATCAATCTTTAACTTGATGGCAAGCTCGTCCATGCCGGATTCAATGGCAAACAGTCCGGGAACTGCTCCAGGGCCACGCATGGCTGTTGGAGTTCCGGTGTTGCGCCGTGAAAGTCCGGAGGTGATGCGCAGGTTCGGCGTGCTGTAGAGATACGCAGTGGCTTCACCGCAGTCCTCGGCATAGTCGTCGAGAATAGAAGTGTGGTTGAGGTAATCCTGCTGAAGTGATGTCAATTTTCCCTCAGCAGTGGCGCTCAAGCGGACACGCTGTTGCGTGCGCGGACGATGGCCCACGTTCTGGAACATCATCTGGCGGCTGACAACGAGCTTTACCGGGCGATTCAAGTTGCGAGCAGAGGCTGCGGCCAGCATACTATGCGGCCAGGGCCAGAGTTTGCCACCGTAGCCAGTGCCGAGGAAGCGAGAAATGACGCGGACGTTCTCCAGCGGCACACCCAGCATCTGGGCCATCACTTCTCGATGGTTCGAGACGGCCTGGGAAGTTTCATACAAAGTGAAACTGGTTCCGTCCCATACGGCCACGCTGGCGTGGAGTTCAATGGGATTGTGCGTTTCCACCGGCGTGGAATATGTCTGGTCGACTTTTACTGGCGCACTGGCAAAGGCTTCATCCGGCTTGCCGCGTTCGCTGCCAACTTTTGGCTTGTCGGTAGTGTCCAGAAGTGTCCGGACATCGGGCTTCTCGGTTTGATAGGTGGCTTTGATGGCAAAGCCAGCGTCACGCGCCTGCTCAAATGTTTCCGCCACCACCACGGCAATGTACTGTCCGTAATAGCGGATGGTGTCGTCTTCAAAGGGAGGCCGCCGTTCGTCGATAATGGCGGTGAAGCCGCCGGAAGGCGCGCTGCGGTAGAGCTTGCCTATAGTGGCGCGATGATAGACAGCTTTTACACCAGGCAATTTTTCCGCGGCAGAGACGTCAAGGGCAGTCAACTTGCCTTTGGCGATCGTGCTGCCGACCGGCACGGCATAGAGCATGCCGGGAAAATGATAGTCGGAGGTGTATTTGGCCTTGCCGCTGACTTTTAGAGGGCCGTCGATACGCGGATAAGAACCGCCTATCATCTTTGGGGCGGCAGCGTTGAGAGCAAAAGCCTGCTGTGCGAGTCTCTGCTTGGCGTTCATATATTTTCTCCGCGGTCTCTATGCCGTCTTGGTAGCGAGCGTAAGGGTGTGGACCAGGCAGCGCCTGGCCAACTCAATCTTGAATTTGTTCTGGCTCTGCGGGCGCGCTCCATGCAGAGCTGCTTCGGCTGCCGAACGGAAGAGCGATTCGCTCGGCGCTTTGCCTTCCAGAACTTTTTCCGCTTCCGGTGAGCGCCACGGTTTGGTGCCGACACCGCCCAGGGCAATTCGAACCCTGGTCATCCTGCCTTGCACCACGTTGGTGACTACAGCCGCCGAGGCCAGGGCGAACTCGTACGAAGCACGGTCGCGCAGCTTGAGATAAACAGACTTTGCGCCGGGTTGCGAAGGAGGCAGCGTGACGTGCGTGATCAGGTCGCCCGGTTCCAGCACAGTTTCACGCTGTGGCGTGTTGCCGGGGAGCAGGAAAAAATCATTGATCGGGACGGCTCGCTGGCCTTTTGCGCCCTGGATGTGAATGGTGGCTTCCAAGGCCATCAGCGCGACGTTCTGATCAGACGGGTTGGTGGCGATACAGTCAGGGCTGGCGCCGAGAATTGCCAGCGTACGGTTTTCACCTTCAATGGCGGAGCAACCGGATCCCGGTTCGCGCTTGTTACAAGCCATGGCGACATTGCGGAAGTAAACGCAACGGGTTCGCTGGAGCAGATTGCCGCCGGTGGTGGCCATATTGCGGAGCTGGGCGGATGCGCCCGCGAGAAGCGCCTGCGAGAGAACAGGATATTCACCGGCGACGAGCGGATGATGAGCCACGTCAGCGTTGCGGGCCAGAGCGCCGATCTGCAAACGTCCATCGAGCAGCTTCTCAACTTTGTCGAACGGCAGGGTGTTGATGTCAATCACCTGGGCCGGGCGCTCCACGTTGAGCTTCATTAAATCGATCAGGGTTGTGCCGCCGGCCACGAACCGGACTTCCGCGCCCTGCTGCGCGGTTTTTGCCTGCGCCGCGGTTGCGATGGCCTGTTTGGCGTCTGTCGCGGTAACGAACTTGAACAGTTCCATATTCAGCTCTCCTTGGCTAGGATTTCTGGCGCACTTGTTGAATCGCCGCAACGATGTTGGGATAAGCGCCGCACCGGCAGATATTGCCGCTCATCAGTTCCTGAACGTCGGCGTTGGCGGGACCGCACGGCTCTTTCAACAGCGCGACCGCTGACATGATCTGGCCGGATGTGCAGTAGCCACATTGATATCCGTCGTGTTCCACAAAGGCGGCCTGCATGGGGTGAAGATTGCCGGGCTGCCCTACGCCTTCAATGGTGGTGATTTCATCGCGCTCATGCATCACGGAGAAAGTCAGGCAGGAGTTTACGCGCCGTCCGTTGATGTGAACGGTACATGCGCCGCACTGGCCGTGATCGCAGCCTTTTTTAGTGCCGGTGAGCTGCGCGGACTCACGCAGCGTGTCCAGCAGAGTTGCGCGAGGGTCAATTTCCAGATTCAGTTGTTTACCATTGACGCGCAGTTTGACCGGAACTGAGCCTTCAATCTTTTCCTGCTCTGCCTCCGGGGTTGCCACGGGTGCGGCAGCCACGGCGGAGATAAGCGGACTGGTGGCGGCCAGAGTTCCGGTTGCACCAAGTTGCACCAGGAAAGAACGCCGGCTCACGCTGCCGATCACTTTTTGAATCGCCGATTGTATCTGGGATTTCTTGTCTTCAGCCATGAAGCACGTCCCTTCGTCCATCACTAGAAGATGGAAGTGTGCGGAATGCTGACGAACGCCGCAACGTAAAAATCGTAATTGATGACGAAGTGAATGAGCAAATGTGCCCGGGGTTTCGGTTTTCAATTACCCAATTACCAAATAACTCAATCACCAATTTTGGCGAAGCCCCTCCCCCGCCATTCATCGCACCTGATCCCAGTCATCCCAATTTGGCGTAGGCTTCAGCTCTTTTTCTTAATCCCGAGCAA
>Ga0209863_10000186_pt1 | contig 38968 bp, 34 predicted proteins | sample OrgsoiDNA2013046_FD_185796 | JGI IMG/M metagenome (GOLD analysis project Ga0209863, IMG submission 185796) | Permafrost soil microbial communities from the Arctic, to analyse light accelerated degradation of dissolved organic matter (DOM) -... | ecosystem: Environmental > Terrestrial > Soil >...
CCTATAAGCGGAGCAATTTATTTTTAATCTAATTTCTTCCTGATATAGTCAGCTACTTCACTGGCTCCCAAATTGATCGCTAGTATTTTACCCGAACTGGCAAATAAAAAATTGCTTGGATAAGAGTTTATTCGGAGATTTTCGATGGTTTTCTCAATTTGCCAAAGAGCAACATATGAATCAGGATTCTTCAGTGCATACCGGTATACATATAATTTTTTTAGGGCCGCCCTTTGATAATAATCACCAACCGTATCAATCAATAAATATTCTGCCGTGCGATATGATGTATTGAATTCCGACATGGCCGCATTTTGTATGTCGACCATTTCTCTTAAAGAATCAGCATGACATTCAATTTGCTGATCTCCAGGAGTAAGATAAAAGCGATCAGTAATATAAACCTGGTCTCCGGAAGAAAATTTAAGAAAAACATAAATTGGATATGGGAGCCGTTACCCACCCGCTATCTCGATCGATGACGCCTGATAAGTGAAAGGAATCTGCAATTTGTCCTTTACATGTGAAACAATAAATGATAGCAAAAATCGAAACTAGTATTCTCAAGATGGAAGGTTTATATTTTATATTGACATTTCCGAATGAGACGGTAAAGATATACGCTAGAAATATTGATTTAACTAATTGTTTGAGGGGTGGATTGGCCGCGGAACCACAAGGGAATAAGTGATTTGCCCAGTTCCTGATAAATGGTTGGATCAAAGTATATTAGGCCCGTTTGGTCGCGAATTATACAGCTCTTGTCGCATTTTTTGTCAAAGCTAGGGATGACAATCTATTTTCATTATAATCAGCCAACGTTGCTGCTAGTGAGCTTTTTATTCCCCTCTATTTTCATACTTCCAGACAACTGATTAAACAATTGCAAAGAATAATGACGCGAATGGCAGATAATAACAATACAAAACCTATCATAACCTCAATAAACGTATTATATAACAACCAGGTAAAGCCAGCAATATGAAAAAAAGCAAAAAGACTATATTGTTTGTTAGTATTGTTTTGATGGGCAGCTGTTGGATTATGCTGACCAGCAGCAAACCCGGCAACTTAAAAAACCAGTCTGCGCAGCAGGACCCCGGATTTATTCTCGTGAAAAATCCCAACGGTCCGACACTGGGATATTCCGGCCAGTCAGGCGTCAAGATACTCACTGTCGATGGCCTCTCCTTTAAAGACCTGAATAAAAACGGCAAACTGGACAAATACGAAGACTGGCGTTTGCCCGTTGATGAAAGAGCAAAAGACCTTGCTTCAAAAATGACTATTGAACAGATAGCCGGTCTCATGCTCTACAGTGCTCATCAGGCAGTGCCGGCAACGACGGGCGGACCTATGGGCGCTTCAACGTATAACGGGCAGAAATTTAATCCGGACAGTGCAAAAGCGTCGGATCTCACAGACCAGCAAAAATCATTTTTATTAAAAGATAATCTGCGTCATATATTAATCACCATGGTTCAGTCTCCGGAAGTCGCGGTGCAATGGAATAATAACGTTCAGGCATTGGTGGAGGGTAGTGGATTCGGGATACCGGCAAACAACAGCTCCGATCCGCGGCACGGAACAAACTCAGGAGTGGAATATACAGCGGGTGCCGGAGGAAAAATTTCGCAATGGCCCGGTGAGATTGGCCTTGCCGCAACTTTTGATCCTGCCGTAGTGCAACAATTTGGATCAATCGCAGCAAAAGAATACCGCGCGCTGGGTATTGCTACCAGTTTATCTCCACAGATTGACCTGGGATCAGAACCCCGGTGGGTACGCATCGACGGCACATTCGGAGAAGATCCGCAACTCGATGCCGATATGGCGAGAGCCTATGTGGACGGATTCCAGACTTCAACAGGAGCCAGTGAAATTGCGGGAGGATGGGGATATAATAGTGTAAACGCCATGATAAAACATTGGCCAGGCGGCGGCCCGGAAGAGGGTGGACGTGATGCCCATTTTGCCTACGGGAAATTTGCCGTTTATCCGGGTAATAATTTTGATGAACACCTGATTTCCTTTGTCGATGGTGCGCTCAAATTATCCGGCAAAACAAAACAGGCTTCCGCGGTAATGCCCTACTATACCATTTCCTATAACCGGGATAAAAACGGGGAGAACGGGGGCAACAGTTACAGTAAATACCTGATCACTGATCTGTTAAGAAAAAAATATGGATTTGAGGGAGTTATTTGTACGGACTGGGGTGTGACGGCTGATGAAGGTAAAACGCCCGATATATTTGCGGGGAAATCATGGGGTATGGAAACGAAAACAGTTGCAGAGAGACACTATAAGATCCTGATGGCCGGCGTTGACCAGTTTGGCGGAAACAACGCGGCTGGCCCGGTGATTGAAGCCTATCAAATGGGTGTTACTGAACATGGCGAAGTTTTTATGCGCGCGCGATTTGAAGCATCAGCAGTAAGACTGCTTAAAAATATTTTCAAGGTCGGACTTTTTGAAAATCCCTATTTGAATGTGGAAACCTCTAAACAGATTGTCGGCAATGCTGAATTTATGAAGGCAGGTTATGAGGCGCAAGTGAAATCCATCATCATGCTCAAAAATCAAAATAACATCCTGCCACTGCAAAAAGGCAAAACCATTTACCTGCCCAAAAAATATTTTCCTTCTGTACAGGGTTTCTTCGGACCTCCTTCAAAGGAAAGATATGAAGATGCGGTAAAGGAGGACTTAATTAAAAAGTATTTTAAGGTAACGGATGATCCGTCCAATGCAGACTACGCCATTGTTTTTGTCGGCAGCCCATCCGGTGGTCCGGGTTATTCTGCTGACGATGTGAAAAAAGGAGGTAGCGGTTATATTCCGATCAGTTTGCAATACGGACCATACACGGCCACTGATGCCAGGGAACACAGCATAGCAGCAGGCGACCCGTCAGAACCAAATGTAAAAGACAGAACCTACAAGGGCAAAAGCAAAACCGCAGGCAATCTTCAGGATTTAAAAACGATCCAGGATACCAAAGCGGCGATGAAGGGTAAACCCGTGATTGTGGTTGTGACATTATCAAATCCAATGGTATTTTCTGAATTTGAAAAAAACGTTAATGCCATTGTAGCAAATTTTGGTGTTCAGAACCAGGCCGTCCTTGATATTTTAACCGGCGTTGCAGAACCCTCGGGTCTCTTGCCTTATCAAATGCCAGCTGACATGAAAACGGTGGAAGAGCAAAGTGAAGATATTCCGCATGATATGGTTTGCTATACAGATGGCGCCGGGAATGGCTATGACTTTGGTTTTGGTCTGAATTGGAAGGGTGTAATCAAAGACGCCAGGACTGAAAAGTATGTAAGGATTCCAAAGCCGGGTATCAACGTCAAAGGGAACACGGTTACCTTGACAAATACAATGCAGGGAGTTGGTATTTATTATACCGTTGATGGTTCTACCCCTGCGTTTTTTGAAAATCAATTATACACCAAACCTTTTTCTATCAAAAAGGGTACTATTGTAAAAGCTATCGCTAAAAAATACGATGTTAACAACAGCAGTATGATTGTATATCATTATGATGATAAATGACGATGACTGCATTAATTCGGCGATCACAAAAAAATAATTTAGTGTATTTTTACTGAGGAATTGAGAGCAGCGTTCAAAACATTCCGCCTTTGAAAATGACCGCTTCGGCAGTGACTTAGTCCGCTTACCCTTTTCCTTCTTGACAACCGCCAGTTATCGAAATAATTTTGCTATCTGGCATAAACATTAAACCTTTTAAACTTTAAAAACAGTGAAAAAAAGCAAACAAATCCTTGCCAGTGCAATTACTGCCATCGGACTGGCAGCGCTTACCATCCCTGGATCCGCCCAGGCTCAGCAGTCTGGATCCGGGCGGACCGAGCTTCAGCGGCACGATCTCAGCGTTCCGGGACGCGAGGTCATCCAGGTGCGTGTGGACATTGAGGTGGGAGGGGTCTACCCCAGGCACACGCACCCGGGTGAAGAGATCATCTATGTTCTCGAAGGCTCATTGGAGTACCAGCTTGAAGGCAAGCCGCCGGTGACAATTAAAGCCGGCGAGGTCCTGTTTATCCCGGCCGGAAAGATCCATTCGGTAAAAAACGTCGGTAGCATCGCCGCAGCGGAACTTGCCACATATGTCGTCGAAAAAGGAAAGCCGCTTGTCACAATAGTCAATTGAGTGATCCAAAAAAATATTTAAACAATTCATTTATATGCGAACTATGTTTTTTACCGCTTCCACGATATTGTATGCCGCGATTTTCGCAGCTACGGGCAGCGGAAAAGGACGGTTCACCCGGAAAATCGGGCCCTCGCTCAGTGGGCGGTACCCGGATCTTCTATAAAGTTTCGAATACTTATTGACGGAAATCCTCCGGGCTCCACTCATGGATTAGCTACGTATATTAGGACCAACTCATTTCCTGGCGTTCACTTCCGCAGTTGTTTCTCAAATCATAATTAACAGCCTCCTATTTTTTTACTTCATTTTGATATTCTATAATTTTCCCAAGACCTTCTTTATAAATCCGTTTAAATTTCAAAATCTGTTTGTCCTTGGCGCAGGCATTTAAACAGGAGGCTAAATTATTGTCATTGACCTGAATGCGTTATTGGTTGACCCGAAGCCGTTGTTTGTTGACAACCGTTTAGATTGCTCTGGTAAATTATATATTCTTGCATTCAAACAACTAAAAACCCACTATAAAAAAATCTGCATGAACAAGATTATACAATTTGGAGAAACTGTACCGGGTTATCCAATCGCCGTATTAAATGAAAGAGAAATCAGGGCATCTGCAGGGATTTTATTTTTATTCATTTTTATTGGCCTCATGCTCATCATTTTTAAAAATGACTTTCTTCTGGTTAAGTACACGGTTACGATTTTTCTGACAGATTTTCTAATCAGAGTATTTATAAATCCCAAATATGCGCCTTCTCTTATTATCGGGCGCCTGATCGTCCGGAATCAAACACCGGAATATGTGGGGGCCAGGCAAAAACGCTTTGCCTGGATCATCGGCCTGTTTTTGTCGGCCACCATGTTTACTTTTTTGGTGATCGTAAACGCATACTCACCGATAACGGGTTTCGGCTGTTTGTTTTGCCTGATATTTCTTTTCTTTGAATCAGCCTTTGGCATTTGTCTCGGTTGTAAATTTTATTCTCTGATTTATAAGGGAAAGGCCCAATACTGTGCGGGTGAGATTTGTGATGCCAAATCCAGACAGCCGATCCAGAAAACTTCGGGATCTCAGTGGTTGGTTGTTCTCGCATTGGCTGCCTTCATTTTCCTGCTGGTTTTTCTATTCAGCCCGCAGTTCAATAAAAAGCCGTACGATTTATTTGGAAAAAATGGTTCTGCGAATACCAAATGAAAATCATTTTCACCGGTTTGTTCATAACAGATATACCCAATTCATGAATTCGAAAAATTCGCTTGAAGACTATTTCTCCGGGTTCCGGGCTAACATCATCGGTCAGGAGCAGATGTTCGAATCTGCTTTTGGCTATAAGAAAATTGTATATGCGGACTGGACGGCAACCGGAAGAGCTTACGGACCGATTGAAGCATGTTTACAGGAAAAGATATTACCCTTTCTGGCCAATACACATACAGAAACCACGGTCACGGGAAAATGCATGTCCCGTGCTTATGAAGAAGCCAGGGAGATCATAAAGGAACATGTACATGCAAATAGCGGGGACGTGTTGATTTTATGCGGCAGCGGCATGACGGCTGCCGTAAATAAACTGCAGCGGATATTGGGACTAAGGATACCGGAACGGGTGTGCGATTATTTCGGAAAGGACTGCTTGCAGCTGGATGAGGAATCGAAACCGGTCGTGTTCGTGACTCATATGGAGCACCACAGTAATCAAATCAGTTGGCTGGAGACGATCTCTACTGTTGAGATAATTCAGCCGGATGAAAATGGGCAGGTGGATCTGGACCATTTTAAAATACTGCTGAATCTATATAAAAACAGAAAAATCAAAATAGCCGCGGTGACGGCCTGCTCTAATGTAACTGGCATTCAGACGCCTTATCATGAAATCGCTAAACTCATACACGAATATAACGGCTGGTGTTTTGTTGATTTTGCCTGTTCAGCTCCCTATGCCGATATAAATATGCACCCCAAAGAAAATGGCGGAGATTTAGACGCTATTTATTTTTCGGCTCATAAATTTCTGGGCGGTCCCGGCACGCCCGGTATTCTGATCTTTAACGGAAAACTCTATAAGAACGAAATTCCTGATCAACCCGGGGGCGGTACGGTCGTGTACAGCAATCCATGGAAGGTTCATGAATACGTAAGAAATACAGAACAGCGGGAAGACGGGGGAACCCCTGCTTTTTTGCAGGCAATAAAAGCGGCAATGTGTATTCGACTAAAGGAACAAATGGGAATTGAAAATATTCTGAAGCGGGAAGAAGAAATGCTAGACATCATTTTCAGCAGATTTTCAAAAATGAAAAACGTGCATGTACTGGCCGAAAACATAAAAAAAAGACTTGGGGTGATCTCATTTACGATAGATGGGGCACATTATCCACTGATTGTTAAATTGCTGAACGACCGGTTTGGAATCCAGACCCGTGGCGGTTGTTCCTGCGCAGGCACCTACGGACACGTGCTCCTTAAAGTGAACAAAGAGACGTCTTATAATATTTTAAATAAAATACGGTCAGGAAATCTATTATACAAACCGGGATGGATCCGATTATCCATTCATCCAACCATGTCCGGAACCGAAATAGATTTTATTATGGATTCGATTGAAGAGACGGCAGGCAATTTTCAGGAATGGGCTCAAGACTATTCGTATATGGCGGAATCAAACGAATATGTTTTCAATGGCCCTGAATCACAGGTATTCAAAGGATATTTGTCTGTCCGTAATTTTCCATTGTGGCCAGCTCTGAACAAGGGAAGTCACACGCTGCTAAAAACATGCAGTTTATAAATATTATCATTTTTCGGGTCAACAGAATCCAGCCAGCTTTGCAAGGCGACCTGAGCGGTACAAGGTCCATACGTGATGATTTTAATTTTTCTCAGCAGAGATTCTTTTCGCAAGATCTCTAAAACCTCCTGCAGGAGTTCACCCTTGAAGGGCGTAAACATAAAAAAGAGGGTTCCTTCAGAGTAGTCTGCTTTCCGTGCGTCAACATTTATGAATGTCACGTTGGATAAATTAAGCTCCCTGGCGCAATCACTTGCATGCTCGCAAAAAGCTGGCTCGAACTCCACCCCTTTGGTCGTAATTCCAGCGAGAAGATTTACCAGGATAGCTACCTGACCCAAACCAGAGCCCAAATCAAAAAAGACGTCTTCTTTCTTGAAATGAGATTTCTCTACAAGTTCGAAAACGATTCTTGCCGGCGTTTTTTGATAATATACCATTTCCGGTTCTAAGTCTTTAGTCTGGACCGGCATGGTCTGAGTGGGAAATAATCCATTGATAAAAAGATCAAGGCTGTCATAACCTATTTCTTCCGGAGGATTTGTGTCGTCTGCATTAAAATCGAAGTATTCATTAATCAGATTTTTGAATTCCTTTTCTGCAAATCCTCCTGTTCGGATATTTGACTGAAGTCTTTGAAAAAGGTCGATATCAATTTCTTCCAGTTCAGATTTTACTTTTTCAGCACGATATTTTAGCAAAATCAGTTTATGCGATTGATCTGTTTTTAGCAGGAGTTCTTCAATCTGATCCATAACCTGAAACCCGAGGAAGTCTATAACCTCAATACGCTTAACAAAGTTTTTCTCTTCAAAGAGTGCAATATTTTTCTCAATTGCCTCAATATATGATTGTAATTCAAAGATGGCCATCTTTGCCGGGAGATCCCAACCTTTAATGCCTGATTCCTTTTTAGTCAATTTAAAATTTTGATTTTAGAAACGATTCCATGGTATCAGGGCAGCAACGTTTTCTTTCCACTCACGTCTATTCTAAAAATTTTGTCCTCTTCAATGAGCAGGCCCTGTTCATGTCCCTCGTGCTCATTCACATCAATACCGATTACTTTGCCCTGATAAAAAGTGGATACATTATCGAGGATGTCATGGCCCACGATGATCCTCCGGCAACGATACAGTGCCAGCGTGCTATCTACCAGCCCCTGAGTAGCACGGGGATACGCAAAATAACTGCGGTACCAGAATGGGGAAATATTGTCGCCGTCGAAAAACTTCCAGATGTCTTTGTCCACAAAGTTTTCCGGATGATCGCCCTGGTCATAAAACGGCCGGCAACGGGTATTTACTGAGTCCAGCGGCCATTGAAGGGCTAAAATTTCCGGGGAGATACCACCGTGCAAACAAAGATTATCTCCAATCCTTTCTATGATATTTTTACTCCGTAACCACCGGCCCAATTCTGAATCTTTATCATAGAAATCTGCATACTCAACGCCCATTTGTTTTGCCCTATCAAAATATTTTGCTTGCACGTAACGCAGGTCGCCGCTGAGGTTCATGATATCATGATTACCCAACAGAGTATGAACATATCCCCCGGACTCCCTTGCCTCATCCTCCAATTTATACAATAGCCAGAGCTGGGCAGCCACATCCCTGCCCCGGTCAAAAAGATCACCGCAGATGACCAGATGCCCACCGCCGAATGTCCAATGGTAAAGACTGTCCATAACCTGATTTGCAATAAGGAGATTTCTGAATGCTTCAAATTCTCCTTCGATATCAGAGAAAGCAATCAGCTTATCCACCTGACCCCAAATGCAGGGTTCATTTTTGATTTCCTTCCGGAATGGAACCGTGAAGTCCCAGCCTGCGTGATTTGAAAAACAAACGGACAGGGAATGATGCTCTTTATCATGGGCAGAAAAGGATTCCTTCCGTGGCTTGCCTTTTGAATCAATCGATCTGATGATGATATGATCGCCCCGGTAAAATACATAGGGACCTTCGCAGGCATTTGGGGTTTGTCCCTGAACGGCCACCCCAAATAATATGAGATTAATAAACGACACCATTTTTTTCATAACATATGCAGACCAGGAACACTAATGAATGGCACGGCATTTATTCAAAACAAACGTTTTAAATAGGCGATCGTCTTGTAAAATGCTAAAAAAATCACCGAGATAATTCTTAATATCCTTTATTTCCTTATCCGCCAGCTGGCCCTCCAACTGATCCGACAAGGCCAATAGTTTTTCTTTTTTTGAAATGTACTCCTGTCTTACAAACTGCATGGTTTCCGGCGAACGGCAATATCCCCTGTACAAACGATCTGTTACACTTTTAACATCCAGTGATTCGCCGTCAACCTGGGAAACGACCGCATAGGGTGCATCCACCAAACCGGACATATCAAAATCATATATCAATGGAATAATCTTGGTTTTGTCCTGAACAATCAGTTTTATATTGTGCTGATGTACCAATGACCAGTCCGTATTGGATATCATATATTGAAACAATTCAAATCGCACGGCGGTCGTATCGTTTATTACAGACGGGCTCAAAAAAACCTGGCTTAATGATTTTGCATGAAAACGTGTGGCAACCTCGTCTATGTCTTCCAAAAGGATTCCCTTCAGCTTATATATTTTATTTCTTTTGTCCCTCACCGTTAATTTAATGTCAGCCAGTCTGGTATGAAATGCATAGGGCGTTATTTCTTCGTATAATTTATAGCAAAGGTATTCTTTCAGGATAAGGGCATTATAGCTTTCCGGGCTGTTGCAGGGTAAAATTATTTTCAGCTTTTGGTTTCCCTCAAATACGGTTCCCCTGGCGTTGTTTTTTTTAATTTTGATCCACAACGGCGCAAAGTAACATGCCTTAAACCTGAAATTGCCTCTGCCTTTTAGACCGGCTTTAATGGAGTCAAGCTTACCTGAAACATTCCCATAATATAACATATTGCTCAAATAGGTTGAATCTCTTTTCGATTGCCTGATGTCCTTAGTGGAGATTGATAACTGAATATGAAGCGGATCCTGAGTGCTGAACAACGAGTTGGCCGGGATCTGTCCAAAAAGATAAGTGTTTATAAAAATGAAAATAATCGTGGCGATCAACGGGTGAACGAACTTTTTAATTTTATTTCCAATAATATCTGTTATATATATGCTTCCCTGATCGTCAACCACGACATTGTGGTACCAGCAGTCCTTACCTTCCTTTTTGAAATGATCCCTATCCTTTTTTTTAAGAAAAGTGCCGGATGAATCAAACAAAAGGAGGTCTGAGAAATAATGTTCTTCTTCGGAGCCGGTACTGGTGCAATCAACTGCAACAAAACCCTTACCCGCCTTATCGTATCCGACAGAATTTATTTTTCCAAAACTTTCATCTGCCCACTGGTTTATAAATTTCCCGGTTGGGGTAAAAACCTGCACGCGACTATTTTCCCGGTCAGCAACATATACATTTCCTTCGTCGTCCAGATCAATAGCATGAGGCAGATTAAATTCACCCTCCTGATCCCCCTTTTTCCCCCATTCAAAAAGATATTCTCCCGCTGAAGAAAATTTCATAATCCTGCTGTTACCATAACCGTCGCTCACATAAAAAGAGCCGTCATTCGCAATGGCCACATCAGTCGGATGAAAAAAATGGGTTGAATCGCTTCCCGAAACTTTAGCGTCACCAAACTTCATAAGTAGTTTCCCCTCGTGACTGAACTTAAATACCTGATGCAAACCCACGTCGGTAACCCAAATATTATTGTCAAGATCAACGGTTAAACCGTGGGGCATAATAAACAGATCATCTCCCCAGCTATTTAATATTTTTCCGCTTTCCCTGTCAAGCATCAAAATTGTTTTTGATGAAATGCAGGTCTCGGGTAATGGGATATCTGAGGACCACTTTCTGTCCGCCCGGTGAAAGATAAAAATATGCTGACTGCGGTCGACACCCATGCCTGTCGGATTTCCCAGTATTAGTTTTTCCGGCAACATAGGCCAATCCGGTAGGAGTTGATAGTCATTCATGTTATGTAGGTCTTGACGAATGATTCGCCATAATAAATTTATTATAATTTTGTGTCATCGTCAGCCAAAAGTAATTTATGCCCGCATTGAATGACTAATAAATTTTTTGTCGCGATATTGCAGTAATGTTCAGGAGGGTCGTTTGTCTTTTTGCCATTTTTCTTTCCTGCCAATGCGTATTTCCACAGGCGTCCATAAAGGGCAGGGTTATCAGTGGAGGAACCGGGAAACCGCTGCCTTCGGTATCCGTTTATCTGAATAATACAACGAAAGGGACAGTTACGAATGAATACGGATTGTTTGCCATTGACCGGATTACACCGGGAAAATTCAGACTGGTCGCCTCCTGCATCGGTTATGAGACCTATGTGAAATTTATCAGCCCCCGCGATCTTTCTGAGGACCTTATAATAACCTTAAAACCCAAACCGGAACAATTAAAAGATGTTAATGTACGTCCCTTCGATCCGAACGGCTGGGAAAAATTTGGTAAATTATTCACTCAGATATTCATTGGTACCAATCCAAATTCTTATAAATGTCAATTGAAAAATCCGGATGTCCTCAAATTCAGATTAAATGACGATAATACACTAACGGTTGTTGCCAGTGAACCGATTCAGATAAGAAATAATGCGCTGGGTTATGAGATGAATTATAAATTGGAAGAATTCGAATATGATTTTACCAGCAAGGTGATTACTTATAATGGCTATGCTTTATTTAAGGATATGTCCCTGGCACATCCAAATAAAGCGTTGAAATGGTTGAGCGAAAGATCGGATACATACGAAATATCCCTTTTGCATTTTATGAGAGCCTTTTTTGTAAATGAGCTGGTACCAGAAGGGTTTGAAATGCGAAGCCTTGCCAAAATTTCCAACCCTGACAAGGAAAGAGCAAAAAAGATGTTTAGCATTCATAAGGACTCGGTTATCAAGAGAACAATTGACACAGTGTATGAAATAAAATTGGGGGCAATCAGTACTACTGTGCACACTGCGGATTCAACCAGTTATTATAAACAGATGCTCTTGCAACCAGATACGGTGATCAGTCGTCAAATCGTTTTGGCGGATAGCCTGGGTTTTGCCGCCGACAGCTCGACGGCTGGATTATATTTTCCTGATTCGTTAGAAATATCATATAGATTAAAGGATGTACCCAATGAATACAAAAAGCTCTCTAAAAGCCATAAAAACGATTCGTTTCCGGTATCTCAGTTTGTCTTTCTCAATAAAAAACCCGTTTTCGTTTTAAGCAGCGGGTACTATTACGGACCGTATGACCTAAAAATAACTGGCTTTTGGGCCTGGTGGGAAACCATGTCCACATTGCTTCCTTACGATTATATCCCCATTAAATAATAATTGGGCCGCTTCCTGCATTATAATAGGGTCTTTTTTAATTGAAAACAGGTCGCTCAGCCGGCCCTGACCGGCTTTCAAATTAAGAGAACTTTGTATATTTTTACACTGTCCTTATATTTAATAAACCTTAGGCTCGTGAAAACTTCTCTCGCTTCAATTTTTGGTTTTGTCCTTGCTTTACACCTTTTCATTCCATGCACTTCATTTTCTCAAAAACCGACAGGGACTATTAAAGGATCGGTATATACCGTTAGTGGTGAATCAGCCGCAGGAATTGCGATTGAATTAAAAAAACTGCAAAGAATTGCTCTTACAGATAAAAACGGGGCATTCACCCTTCATCATTTACCTGCATTATCAGATACCCTAATTATTTCTTCTGTCGGATTAAATCTCTATAAAAAACAGATACAATTGAAGAGTGGAGAATCCATAGATCTCGGGAAAATACATCTTGTTCAAAACATAACACAACTTCAAACAGTTGAAATCAAGGGACGTTCGGCTCAATCTTATAAAAGTGATTATTCATTCTTTGGTGCCAAGACAGAAAGACCGTCAAAAGACATTCCGCAATCCGTTTCTACCGTTACAAAAGAATTGATGCATGATAAAATGGAATTCACCCTGAAGGATGCAGTTGGAGATGTGGCTGGCGTGAATCAATATTCCGGGTATGATGAATATACCATCAGGGGGTTTCGGGCAGAGAATGCGCGCGACATAAACGGACTCCGCGGATACAATACAACGTACACAAGCAGTATGCTTGTAAATATTGAAAGGGTGGAAGTCATTAAAGGACCGACAGCTACACTATATGGAAACTGCGATCCCGGGGGAACGATTAACCTGGTGACAAAAAAACCCCTGAATCATACGGAAGGAGAAGTAAATATTTTTCAGGGAAGCTGGGATCACTGGAGGGCAGACGGTGATGTCACGGGCCCCATCAATAAAAGCAAAACGTTTCTTTATCGCCTAAACGCCGGTTACGATCAAAAGAATTCCTTTCGCAATGAAATGTATGGAAAATCATATGAGATCGCGCCTTCGCTAACCTTTATTCCGAATGACAGGATCCAGGTTAATATTGATTTTTCCATATCGCATATAAATACAGTCCTCGACCGGGGTCAGCCGGGTCTGGATAGTAATTCGAATCTGAAAGCCACGCCCATCCGGTTATCGGTTTCCCAGCCGGGAGATTATCTGCACGAAACAGATATTGCATCTACTGTGACATTTTCATATAAAATAAACAATAACCTAAGTTTCAATCTCGGTTATCTGAATTACAATACCAGTCAGGATGTTGCGGAGCATGGATTAAATAGTTATATAACACCGGATTCGGTCAATTTGTATTATTCAACCTGGAACTATCATACGGTTACCAATACCATTTCAAACTATTTCACCTATTTACTGAATACCGGAAACGTGAGTCACCATTTTGTTGCCGGCTACGACTATATAAAAAGTAAGGTGAATTTAAACCAGCAATATTTTGAACTGCCTGACCAGTTCAGAGCCGGCAATGGGATAGTAGGTACATTCAGTCTTATAAATCCGCAATATATCCCGAGACCGGTAAGCACCTATCAGCCATCCGATTTTGACAATGACGCATCGGACGTGGATGCAGATATATATCATACACAGGGCGTTTATTTACAGGATGAAGTCAGTTTTAACAGATGGAAAATCCTGTTCAGTTTACGGGAAGAATTTTACAAAGGGGATCAGGATGACAGTGCGGGACGACTGAGCGAAAATGTATTTCTTCCCAGGCTGGGCGTGGTTTATGCGCTTACGCCCAATATAAACATTTACGAAACGTATAATAAGGGATTTGATCCTTTTGAAGCTTCTACGGAAGCCCAGGTATATAATTCACCATTCAAACCGCTCATCAGCGAATTGATCGAAGGAGGTGTGAAGGGTAATTTCTTCCAAAACAAATTATCGGCTTCCCTGGCGATTTATCAGCTGACGGTTGAAAATGTTGCAGTAAGCGCCAATGATATTTCCAATCCAAATTTATTTGTGCAGCAAGGACAAAATCGCTCCAGGGGAGCCGAGGCGGAAGCCGTCGGGAATATCCTTCCCAATCTAAGTGTTTTGGTTTCCTATGCGTATGATGTTGCTAAAGTCACGCAGAGTACTGACAAATCACAAATTGGCACCATTGTAGAAAACGCCCCGCGTAATAGTAGCGCCAGCTGGATAAAATACGCTTTTAATAAGGGATCAATAAAAGGAATCGGAATTTCTATCGGCCATAATGCGGTCGGGGTTCGTAACACGCTTGATCCTTCCATTACATTACCCTCTTATATTGTATTAAACGGCGGAGTCAATTATACTTACAAGCATATGACGGCTGCATTCATCATGAACAACATCACGAACGAAACATATTGGACAGGTGCATATAACAATGTGAACAAATGGCCCGGCGCTCCCCGCAATTATATGATTAACCTTGGTTTTAAATTCTAACCTGCACAGGCGGACATTTATCAGACGACATCGAAACACAACTAAAAGTTAAAAAATTCCGCTATCGTTCATCCTCCATTTTAAAAATTCTACTTTATGGTCTAACCCGCAGACATGAAGTATTTGCTGTTATTTTACTCTGCCATTATTTATATTTCTACTGGATACTCGCAAGAAATCACCAGGCATAGCCCCGATTCGCAATACATCGTGGGTTATAAAAGTATCAGGACAATAGATTCAGGAAGAGTCTATAAACCGTATACGGGCGTTAAAGACAAGTTTTATTACAGGCCCATAGAAATGGACATTTGGTATCCGGCCGTTCATCCGGAATTAAATTCAGAGATCCAATATGGAGAATTTTTAAATCTGCTCGAACAGCGGTCGAACCGGTTTCAGGATGATACGGTATTTAAGAGCCTCACCGCAGAACTGGTGCAATACTTATGTATAAACCTGAAAATAACGGATACTTCGGGACTTATTCACTTGAAAACTGCCAGTTACCTGCACGCAGGTGCTGTTCAACAGCGGTTTCCTTTAATCGTATATATGTCCGCCTATAACGGCATGAGTTATGAAAATCTGAACCTGTTTGAATGGCTGGCAGGTCATGGGTATGTTGTCGTCTGCATTGAATCCGTTGGCCGGTATCCCGGAAACATGAGTACGAATCCGGCGGATGTCATGGAGCAGGTGAATGATGCTTCATTCGTCATCAGCTATTTAAGAACTGCCAGTAATATTGATTCATCGAAAATCGGAGTCATTGGTTATAGTTGGGGTGGATTGGCTTCGCTGATATTAGGAATGAATAACAATCAGCCAAAAGCGATTTTATCACTCGACGGGTCTGAAATGCATTACTATGGTGAATCAAAACAGGAAGACAGGGACTTTGATGAATTAAGGCGTTCGGTTTTTTTTAATTTGGGCAAAGTGAGTGTGCCATATACTTATCTTGAAAGCGGATTTAAACAAAGCGACCGGGAAGTGGATTCGATATTTAATGTTCTTCCCTCTCTTAACCTGCCGAAAAAATATGCCCGTTTTCCAAAAGCGACCCACGAAGATTTTTCCTGTTTGCCTTCTCTGCCGACTCAAATGTCCGGAATAAAAAATAACGGTTCATATCTGTACAAACAATTCTGTGAGTTTTCCCTGAACTATTTTAATCAATGTTTAAAGGGTCAGGAAGAGGGACTGTTGCGACAGTTGTCCAGGCTGTATGAACAGCATATCGGGGATTCCCTTTATCCGAAATTGAACCCGGTCATAAACGGACTTGTAATAAAAGGAAGAATCTGCGATAGCAAAAACGGTGAATCACTGGCCTACGTAAACGTCGGTATTCAGGATAAAAATATTGGAACCGTTACCCGGCACGACGGCAGATTTGTAATATACGTTAGTCCGGAATTGTCTGCCGACAGCTTGAAAATCTCTATGGCGGGATACCAGGGCCAAATACTCAGCATATCTGATATTTTAAAACAACCGGGACCGGTTGTTATCCGGCTGAAAGAAAAAATTTCTGTACTAAGGGAAGTTGTTATAACCGCAAAGGCCCTGCATTCAGAAACGAAAGGAAATACCACTACCTCAAATTTTATAAGTGTTGGACTTCCATTGAAGTTTCTGGGTTCAGAAACCGGCATTAAAATAAAACTGGGTAAAAAACCGGTGCTCCTGAAAAGTTTTAGTTTCAATATTTCTGAAAACCGCTTAGATTCTGCAGTTTTCCGAATGAATATTTATAATTTCAGAAATGGCATCCCGTTCGAAAATATACTGCAACAAAATATACTTGTACCGGTTGGCAAACAAAAAGGCCTGTATACGATAAATCTGACGGATTATAAACTGGTGATGAAAGGGGATATACTGATATCCCTTGAATGGATTGAAGGGTCATCTTCTGCCAGGGAAAACGGAGCGATCTTTTTATCTGCTGGTTTTCTGAATTCGGCTACCTGGCATCGTTTAACCAGTCAGGGTAAATGGAAAAAAGCCAGCGGGCTAGGTGTCGGGTTTAATGCAGAAATTCAGCAATTGAAGATGTAAAGGGATGCCACGGAGGTGTTTCGGCGATTCGGGATCGCCAGATAAAAAATTGGGTCAAAACAAACAAACGGATAGAAACCAATGGTTCTCAGAATTTTAGCCGAAGAAATCCCAGCCCGGAACGGTCATGAATACTCGAAAACCCGCCACTTACAAAGTTATATTTGCCACTGTTTCTTAATTGACATATTTTCATAAAACTTGGGTACATCGAGTAAAGAGGCGCCCGGAAAATCTCTCAAGTCCTGATCCTCACCCCTCAAAAGAATACGCTTCTCTCATTTTTTTAACGCCCAACTAATGCAATCCTCCAACTTCGCAAAAGCTGGCCTGATGGCCCTATTCCTTTCTGTTATTGCCCTCGCTTCCTGGGAGTTTTTTTTAAGGAAGACCGATCTGCCGATATCGTATGATGACAATGAAGCACTATGGGCCGACAAGAGAGCCATGGTTTACGAACCGATTAACCAGGCGACTGTATTTATCGGTTCTTCCCGGATAAGATATGACCTGGATATTCCAACCTGGCAAAATATGACCGGAGATCATGCCATTCAACTGGGTAACGATGGCAGCAACCCCCGCCTGGTTTTGGATGACCTCGCAAAGGATGAAAAGTTTAAGGGCAAACTGATCATTGACGTCACGGAGGGATTGTTTTTTGGTGATTTTGCGCCGCTCGACGGACATACCCTTAAGGAAATTGAATATTTTCATCATCGGACGCCGACACAGCGTTTCAGCTTCGAGGTCAATCATGTACTGGAATCAAAATTTCTTTTCCTTGACCAGGATAACTATTCCTTTAATGCGATGGTGGACCATATACCCGTTCCCACCAGGCCTACTGTTTTTCAGATGCCTTTATTTCCGGTCGAATTTGACGGGGACCATTTTACCAGACAGGCATTTATGACACCCCGTTTTTTGCAGGACACGAATCTGCAAAACCAGGTAAAAGCGATTTGGGCATTTTTTGGAAGCCTACCACATCCCCCTCCTCCTTCGGGTGATAAACTTCAGGCCATATTCAATTCCGTAAAAACAAATGTGGATAAAATCAGGGACCGGGGTGGAAAGGTAATATTTGTACGCACTCCATCCAGTGGACCTGCCTGGATGGGCGAATCCCATGGATTTCCCCGCGCCGAATATTGGGACAAGTTGTTATCATTTACCGGTTGCAAAGGCATTTATTTTTTAGACTTTCCTGCCATATCAAATTTTCAATGCCCGGAATGGTCGCATTTGTCACCGGATCAGGCTGTGATTTATACGAATAACCTGGTTAAAATACTTCAGGAGCATGCAGAGTGGCCGATGGGAAATAAACTCAGCAAACTTTAATGTTTCACCACCCCTAATATTTAAACGATGCTTTTCAACTCCTATACTTTTATTGTTTTTTTCGTAATCGTACTGATCCTGCACAACCTGCCTTTTTCCTGGAAGACCAAAAAAATAAATCTGCTGATTGCCAGTTATATTTTTTATGCTGCCTGGAATCCGCCATTTATTCTTCTGTTATGGCTCTCGACCGTTGTAGATTATTTTGTGGGAAAGGCGCTCTACACCCAGGAAAATAAACACAAGAAAAAATTGTTACTGGTGATCAGTCTGATCGGTAATCTGGGAATGCTTTGTTTTTTTAAATACGGCGGTTTTTTATTGGAAAACTTTACCCACCTGGTGAACCTGCTTGGGGTTAATTATCATCCGGCAAAACCCAATATCATCTTACCGGCGGGAATCTCTTTTTATACGTTTACAACTCTTTGTTATACGATCGACATGTACCGCAAGGAAAGTAAACCGGTTCAGTCTATTTTGGATTTTTCTTTGTTTGTTACTTTCTTCCCGCACCTGGTGGCAGGCCCGATCGTACGCCCCCCACAACTGGTGCCCCAGTTCCTTACTCCCCGTAAAGCAAATTCCCAGCAGATGGTGCAGGGACTGTTCCTGCTTTCGCTTGGGTTGTTTATGAAGGTATTTCTGGCCGATGGCATGCTGGCTGGTCCGGCCAATACTGTCTTCGGGTCACATACCGCTTTGCAAACCACGGACGCCTGGATGGGCGTACTTGCTTTTTCAGGGCAGATCTTTTTTGATTTTGCGGGTTATTCATCCTGTGCAATTGGCGCGGCTTTATGCCTGGGCTTTGTTTTGCCACAGAATTTTTTGTTCCCTTATGCCGCCGTAGGATTTACTGATTTTTGGCGCAGATGGCATATTACCCTTTCCTCCTGGCTGAGAGATTATTTATATATTCCCCTGGGAGGAAACAGGCTGGGTAAATACAGGACATACTTAAACCTGATGATCACTATGCTGCTCGGCGGATTATGGCATGGGGCCAACTGGACTTTCGTGGTATGGGGCGCGCTCCACGGATTTTATTTATGTGTAGAAAAAGCATTCCGCGATATCAAAAAGAGGTCCCCGGGTAAGCCCATGTTTGTTACGGGTGAAAGCCATTTAGTTAAGGCATCATTTGCACCTTCCCTTCATAAAGCTCCGGAAGGATCCTTTCCGCCCGAATCGAATCATCCCAAAACAGTTTCCAATTTTATACTTGCCCTGGGAACATTTTTTCTTGTAAATGTGACCTGGGTCTTTTTCAGATCCGCCAACTTTGGTCAGGCCTGGAGCATGTTACATTCCATGTTCGTAAGTAATTCCGGCGGCACCCCGGTATTAACTTATCTGGAGATCGCAAAAGTCAGCCTGATTATTTTTGTGTTGGTAATCGCACATTGGCTTATGCGGAATACGATGGTCTTACCGGTTGCCAATAAAATGCCCTGGTGGCTTTTGGGAATCGTATGGTCGGTTATGCTGGTATTGATAGCGCTCAGCCAGAATTCTGGTGGCGCATTTATCTATTTCCAATTCTAAATCATACCCGCAATCCGCTGCAGCTGAATTGCTGAAATAAATACTAATTTTCAGTATGTACTTTTTTAAAAGTCGACTGAAGGATGGTTTGCGGGCTCTATTTAATCGCCATTATGTACAATCCGTTCCCATTCAAAAGATTTTGAATCGCACGGGCATACATACAATCAGAAACTTTATTCAGATTGGCTCCAATGATGGGTTGAAGAATGATCCGCTTAGAAAAAACATTCTGGCGGGAAATTGGAAGGGTATCCTGGTGGAACCCGACTATAATAATTTTCAAAAACTTATTCAGAATTATTCCGGTGTCCAGGGCCTCGTATTTGAAAATACCGGGATCGCAGATAGAAACGGAAGTTTGACCTTTCATTATATTGAACATGTAAACGAAAAAGACCCCGGTTGGTTTGATCAGATTGGATCCTTTGATAAAAACACCTTCTTAAAAAATATTTCATTTCATCCGGACCTTACAGCCAGACATACAACGATTGAGATCGAGGTTATGACAATCAGAACACTCATTCAAAAACATCAGGTTCACTATCTGGATTTGCTGCATACGGATACAGAGGGATATGATTTCAAAATTCTAAAGGATCTGGATCTGGATAAACTAAACCCGCGAATAATAATTTTTGAAAGTGAATGGATGACGGGTTTTGAATTGGGAGAATTGCTGGATAAGTTCAGGACCCATCATTATAAGATATATAAAGATGGTATTGATCATATCGCATGCAGAGAAGGCCGGTAATCAAAAGACCTATAAGGTTTTCAAACCCTATAGGTCTTCTCGTTTTCGTAGGGCATCAATCCGGCCGGGAGAGATCGACAAATCAGATTGATAATAAATGCAATTCAAGAACCAGGGACGGTTAACCCTGGACAGCGGATAGAGGCAATGGTCAATGGCTTCAAAAAGAAACCGGGTCAACAAAATTAAAATCTGTAGCCAACGTATATCTGCAAAAGGTTGTTTTTAAAATTGATATCACTGGAACTGGGTATATAAGATGGAGGGGGCTGCGAACTGGTTGAAGTAGGTATCTGGTACAGATTGGTAAGGCTTAGATTATACCGCACACCCACTAACATTCCCATAAAGGGGCGGACTTCCAGACCGCCGCTAAATCCAAAGTCAATCCGGTTGTAGTAATTCAATAAAGCATCAGCTGACGCATTACCGGTTGACTGCTTGCTGCTATCTGTTTTTGCACTCACGAGATAAGCTATCTGACTGCCTATTTGAATTTGAACAAAATGTGTGATGTTAATGACGGCTAATTGCGCCAGCATAATATAATCCAGGTAGGTCTTTCCCGTAGTAGTGCCGGTTGCATAATTATATGCCTGACGGGAATAAACAAGTTCTGTTCGTGAACCCAGAATAGAATGAGATGTCGGATCAAGGAACAGACCTACCTGGTAACCTGTTTCACTGCTATTGCTTATGGAGGAGGCGCTGGTAATATTGGTAAAATTGAGACCGACCTTGATGCCCAGACCCAGGGAGCTGCCTGATTTTTTCTGCTGTTTATTTTTTGTCGTATTGGTGCTTGTGCTATCCTGCTGACTGAATGCAAACACGGGAAACATCATCAGCAAAAAATAGTATATAGGTTTCATATGAAATTTTGTAAAAGTTAATACATCCAAAATTCCCCGACAATAGAACAAAAGTTATGTTAACTGACCCGGAAGAAAGGCCTTAGTTTTTCCTGTATACTTTATTGATGGCCTCCGTGCGGTTTTGAACATGCAGTTTCTCATAGATCTTATGGATGTGCTGACGCACCGTGCTTGTTGAAATGCCCAGTTGTTCGGCGATTTCCTTATATAATAAGCCCTGTGAAAGCAGGTGTAGCGTGTCATTTTCCCGGTTAGAAAGCAGCGTTATATTCGCAGGCGTTTCATGTTGCGACTGTTCCTGGAAATTGTTTACTAATTTCCGGGCGATATTTGCACTCATCGGTGAACCACCCTGGTGGAGTTCTTTCAATGCTTCCACGATATGAATTAGCCCTGTGTTTTTTAGCAGGTAGCCAGACGCGCCTGCTTTTAATGCTTCAAAAACTTTTTCATCGTTTTCATAAACGGTAAACATCATAAACTGCGTACGAATATTTGATTTCTTTGAAATACGAACACAGTCAATACCACTCATCCCCGGAAGATTGATGTCCATGATAACAATGTCGGGTTGGAGACTGGGAATGGCTGAAGCTGCTTCTTCACCGGATTTATAAGTAGCCAGTACTTTAAAATCCGGACTTAATGCCAAGAAGTTCTTTAATCCTTCTCTCACTTCATCGAGGTCCTCTACTATGGCCAGCGTAATAGGCATTGAATGGGTTGAAAGTAAACTTAAATGTGGCAACAGGCAATAGAATAAAAGTTATCCCGGTATGGGCGCTGAAAAAATGATATGGGTTCCCTTTTGTTGGATAATTTCAAGGCTTCCTGATATTTCATTCATTCTTTTTTGCATATTATTCAGCCCGTTGCTAAAGGGCCGGATATTTCGGTCATCAAATCCAATACCATCATCTTGTATGCCAATCCTGAGGTTTTTGTCAATAATTATGGTAATCATCACATTATCTGCCCTTGCATGCTTTACAATATTATGCAGTGCTTCTTTAATAGTCAAGTAGATATTACGGCGAAATTCTCCGTTCACAAAAACCGAAGGGAAAACAGCCGGGGCATTTACCTGGCAATGAATTCCATTAGTCATCAGGTATTCCGTGGCATAGGCCCGTGTGTAAGACAAAAGGTCGCTGAGTGAATCATTTTTTTCGTTAAGTGCCCATACGATCTCTCCCATTTTCCCGATCATTTCATTGGCATAGTTGCTGATACTGCTGATGTCTTCTTCAATGGGCTGCTGCAATTGCTTTTTCATGCCGATGGTTTCACTGAGAAACTTGATCCGTGACAGGCCCGCGCCAAGATCGTCATGCATATCAGTGGCAATCCTGGTTCTTTCTTTCTCTATAGCCTGCAGTTTTTCAAATTCCACCTGATGTTTGTGTATTCTCGTTCTGAGATACCATTTTATAAGCAACCCTATCAGTAAGCCCAAAAGTATTGCCATAATTATTCTGAAAACGGTCGTTTGCCAAAAAGCTTTCCTGATCTCAATGGTCAGGGTTTTCATGAAAGGACTGACTTTCCCTTTGGCATCCATTATACGAATCCTGAATTTGTAAGTGCCCGGACCTATCCTGCTATAGCGGGTATAGTGCGTGGTACCGCCTCTGATCCAGTGTTCGTCAAACCCTGTCAGTTTGTATTCGTAAGCAGATTCCTGTGCATGCTGGAAGCTGATGCATGAATAATCAAAGGAGAAGGTATTTTGATCATGCTCCAGCACGACCTCCGCACATTCCTGCGGGTTGCTGAGAAAACCTGTCGAAGAATCATTCACATACATATTGATTAACTGAGCCCTGGGCGGATAGACAATGTCCTTCAGTTTTTTGGGATAGAAAGCAAGGATGCCATTGGTTGATCCGACAATACACTTTCCCGTTGAAGAATAGAGAAAAGAGTATTCTTTGAAATCATTGGAGGGAAGTCCGTCTTCGATAGAAAACAATCGGCCGGTCTTTTCCATCGTATTGAATTGATAAAGTCCTTTTTCGCCAAAGAGCCAGATTTTATTTCCTTCTACCAGCAGATTTTTAATGCTTGTAAAAGGCAGGAGTCCGTTGATGGGTGAACTTTCAATTGACAAATTATTCTTGTGTAACAGGAAAAGGCCTGCACTGGTCGCCATGTAAATAAGCGGTCCAGCTTCCTGAAATTGAAAAATTTCCGGTTGGAACAGGAGACTTTTTCTAACCACATATTTGCCCTGTACTTCGGTTGGGGAAAAGATATAAAGGCTGTCACCTGTATCCTGAACATACACATGGCGTTCACTGTCTTCGAAGATCATATCAAAGGCCCTGACCGGCTGGGTATTTGATGCAGTAAAAGGCGAGATGGTTTCCTTACCGTTTAGATTGGTAATTCGATAGATTCCCCCGAAAGTCGTAAACAATATAGAACCATCATGCTGGCGCATGATCACTTTCGACCAATAACTGCCAAAGAGACCGTTGGACAAACGAGGATATTCTTCCTGTTTTATCCTGTTCGTTATCGTATTATATTTAAACAGTCCCCGGTCTGTCGTGCACCAGGCGTTATCCTTCCCGTCAAAAAGCAATTGGTAGACAGCCGCTATAAATGGTTTTCCGTTTTCAAACAATGGTTCCCGGTACGCCTTAAGTTTTAATGATGAATCGAGCAGCCAAAAACCCTGCACATCCTGTACCATACACCAGATATTTCCATGCATGTCCGATCCTAACCAGGATATATTATTTTCATTTTTCCAGTGATCCATTTCCGTTTTGGAAAGGTGCTTTGAAAAAAAATTATTGTCAATATGCGCATAGCTGACACCGTTGCCATAACTCCCGCACCATAAATTGCCTACCCTGTCGAAATAAAGGGATACAATATTGTTACTACCTATACTAAAAGGATCCAGCGCCTCATTTCTAAAATGATCAATAAACTTTTTTGTCCGGGTGTCAAAAGTGTATGCGCCGTTATTTCCCGATCCCACCCATAAAAGTCCTCCCGGCGATTCGGCTATAAATCTTAATTCATTTACTGATTCGTTATTCAGTTTGTTATAGAGTGTGCATTGACGGGTTATGGGATTGAGTTGAATGAGTCCCCTGGCCGTGGCCAGCCAGGCCGTGGAATCGTTTTGGGAAAGAACATGGAAAATCAGCAGGGGTGGCATTGTGCTATTTTTATCGCCGTCAAAATAATGTTCCTGCCTGATCAGAGAATCTTTCTTAAAAACAAGATGGAGTGTGCTTATACTTAAGTAGGTCCAGATTTGCACCTCACCTAAAGCCGGGTCGGCATTCAGTACACCATCCACGGCGTCTGTTGACATGACGAATCTGAATTCTTTTGTCCCGGTATTAAAAATTTTCAGCGCTTTTGAATTAGCATCGATGAACCATAGATCATGCGTGTTCGCGAAACCTAATAATACGCAGTAAGTATTTTCTTTGTGGCCGTCAGCCATCGGAATGGCATAATGCGTGAAGCTGTTATCCGATTGATTGAACCGATCTATGCCGGCATCATTTCCGATCCATATTGAATGATTTGAATCTTCCACGATGCGCGTAATAACATTGCCTGCAATTGTATTTTTATTGTCCTCGGCGTGCTGGAAATTTATGCTGCGCGTACCGTCAAATAAGGTAATACCGTTTCGCGTGCCGATCCACAAATAACCCCTGCTGTCCTGTAAGAAATGATATACTATATTTTGGACCAGGCCATTCTGAACGTTGAGTTGTTTGAAATTGTAATACGGATTAAGGTTTTGTGCACAGGGATATCGTGAAATCCCTGAGAAAAACAGGAAGAAAATGATTTTAAGGAGCCGGGGTTGCATGGGGGTTATTGCCTTACTAAATGTAAGCAATAGATGGAAGAGTATTCTCAAAGTTATCTCCGAAGAACAAAATGTTACGGTATAAAAGATAAGCCTGACTGCACCCTGCACGGGGATAAAAAACCGCTGGCGGAATTTATTTCAGCGGGGAAGCCGGAGAATCGCTGAAAGAATATCAAAAGTCATCGGCCTCCCCCCTGGCTGAACTTTCCCGGCGGGAAAAGGAAATACTGGGACTCATTGCAGAAGGATATACCAACCCGCAAATTGCCGAAAAACTATTTTTGAGTTCATTCACTGTCGATAGTCACAGGAAAAATCTGCTGGCTAAACTGGAAGTAAAAAATACGGCGACGCTGATAAGACTTGCGGTTGAAAAAGGACTTCTTTAAATTCTTATCTCTTTAAATATTTTTATTTATTTTGGATCGACTGATTATGTCCTCTATTACCGGGTTCTAAATAAATATAATGAGATCAATTAAAAAACCTGAATGGGGAGAATATCCTCCGTATGCTGAAATGTATATGAAATTAATTGCGGACGATGGCAACTTATTGAAGTACATGAAGGACAATTTTGAAGCGATAAAGGAATTTATTTACAAATTACCGGAAGAAAAACTTTATTATCGATATGCTCCGGGGAAATGGAGTATTAAGGAAACACTGGTACATATCGTGGATGATGAAAGAATATATTCCTACCGGGCACTTCGAATTGCCCGAAATGAAAAGAATAACCTGATTGGTTTTGACCAGGACGCTTATGTCAGCTATTCAGAAGCCGATGATCGAGACCTCGATAATATTTTTGAAGAATACGAGGCTGTTCGCAACGCTACTATCGCCTTATTCAATGGATTGCCGGAATCCTCTTTAACCAGGATGGGGAAGGGTACGGGAGATGAGAACAAAGCAACTGTACGGGCTTTGGCATATCATATTGCCGGACACGAACTTCATCACTTTAATCTGATCAAAAACATTTATCTGTAGCTTAGTTTTCCGACTTTCTGTTTGTACTCCGATAATTTTTATTTCCTGATCAAAAAAGATTTGGAAATGCTAATAAATTTAGCATATATTTGTCATAATCTGACAAGTCAATTATTGTAAAATGGCAAACCAGTTTGGTAGTAAAATAAGGCAGCTGAGGGAACATCACAAGCTTCTTCAGCGCCAGGTAGCCGGTCAACTGGAAATAGACGGCGCGTTGCTTAGTAAGATAGAAAGTGGGGAAAGGAAGGCAAAAAAGGAACAGGTGCCACAATTTGCCAGGATTTTACAGGTTAATACAGATGAGCTGCTTACATTATGGCTGGCTGACCAGGTCATGGAAGTAGTTGAAGGTGAATATCTTGCCTTAAAAGCGATACAGTTTGCTGAGGATGAGGTTAAATATAATATCAGGAAAAAACGATAAATGACCGACTAGTGGCCATTTGGATTCATAAAACCAATTCTATGAACAATGTATTCTCACAAGATGACTGGCCGGCCGTATCCCAGGTAACGAAAAATATAGTGTCGGCCCTGAGTCCTGAAAAAATATTTTTATTATCTGTTATTCATCAGAAAAAAAAGATCCAGAGCATTTTCGTTGATAATCCTTTGGAGCAGCATCTGATAGAAGCCCTGAATATTCTTGTTCTCACTGGTGAATCGGAGAAAAGATCCCATGAGGAGTTGCAGGATATAATTGAAAACCGCCTGGGTCTTCAAATTCCGGTTACTGCATTTACTGTACGGGCCGGGCAATTTATGGGTTGGTTGAATAAAGATCATCCCTTTGCCGTTAAAGTAGTTAACATGGCCAAACTCTATTATGACGCAGGGAATTTTCCTATATCTATGACAAAAGAATACAATGAATCAGCAGCGAATGATCTTTTATTATGGGAGCTGGAACAAAAAACAAACCGGGCCGGAGAATTTCTCGCGGGTGCCGATTTGTATATTGTGCGTATGCAATATGAGCTTGCCACTTTCCATCTGCACCAGGCGGCCGAACAGATGTATTCCGGTATCATTCAATTTACTACCGGTTTTGAAGTTCAAACCCATAATCTGGACAAAATGTACAGGTATTCAAAATACCTTTTGCCCGGTTTGAAAGATATATTTCCACGAGATACGGAGATTGAAGTCAAATTATTTCATTGTTTGCAAAAGGCTTATTTAGGTGGCCGCTATGACAGTCATTATTCCATAAAATATCCGGAAGTATCCCAATTGTTTGAACGGATAAAAAAACTATTGATTTTATGCCGGGGTATAAAGAGAACAAAATTAATTACTACCTGAACAGGCTGGTGATGACCGAATTGAAGGATCCGCATAAAATAGATCCGTACACGATCATCCGGGATTTCTGTGATTTTGAGGATCAGCCTGAAATGATAAAACTTTTTCGGAAGACCTGTAAAGCGGCACTATCAGATAAATATTCCTGGAAGGAAGGAAGCCCCGGCAATCTGCTCTATTATTCCGGGCAAATCGAATTACTGGTGGAAGCTTGTTACCTGATCTATAGCAAAGATGGATTTAAAAAGCAGGTGGCAAAACAGTCCGGGTCAGGTAAGAAGAAAAAGAAATTCAAACATCCTGACATTCCTTGTTCGCTTACATGGAAGGAGTATATAAATCCCCTGATCGTTATTGAAGATTTTTTTGACAGGTATAGTTTGATGAAATGGAAACAATCCATTCACGCCTGGCTGGAAGCCGGCCTGTCTGATTTCACGGTATTGGGAAACATCAAATCGGAAGATTTGTTACCTTATTGCCGTGGTATAGAGAAATTATTGGAAGCTTCCTACCGTATCGTTTTACTCGCAGATAAAAATGATCAGGCCTGACGGGTAACTGCTTTCATAGGATGAATTTCATAACTGCAAAGTCCATTAGCAGGATCGTTTGTCACTAACTGGTCGAGTTCGGATTTATCCCTGACCCCAATAACTGCCACGCCATATCCTCCCTTTGGATCAGCAACCGGTCCCAGCACAATTACTGTTCCGTTGTCCACATACGGTTTCCAGTAAAGAACGTGTTGGTGCATGATTCCGAGTTCCTCCGTAGTCATATCGATTGTAAAGGAAACCCGGGGTGGATTTAGTTTAAGGAAAAAATGTTTTATTTCGGCCATCGAATGATTTACTTTTCAATGTATAAATTTTGAATTGGAAATGGCGATCATGGTGGCACGGATACGGTTCTTTTAGTATGCGAATATATGACCGTTATACAGGGAATTCATAACTTCATCTGAAATCAAAGATCAATCAATGAAATACGGAATCTCTTTTGTCATTATTCTCTTCGTCCTGTCATCCTGTGAATTAAAACAGAATGCAGAAAAACCGACCTTACCGGTCAATCCAATAATTGGAACCTGGGAACTGATTTCAGGTACAACCATTCAGGGAAAGGATACGACAGTTACGGACTATACAAAAAACAGAAAATTCATAAAGATCATTAACGGTTCCCATTTTTCTTTTGTTGGTCATGATTTGAGCAAGGGAAAAGATTCTGTGGCTTTCTATACCTCTGGCGCAGGGACCTACACGCGTACAGACAGCACATATACGGAACACCTGCAATTCTGCAGTGATAGGGCCTGGGAGGGAAACGATTTTCCTTTCCATGTGCTGATTCAAAATGACTCGCTGACCCAGACAGGAATAGAAAAAGTTGAAAAAATAGGGGTGAACCGGCTGAATATTGAAAGGTATGTCAGACTTAAAAATGATTAGTCGTTCGCGACTCGTATCACGTCTTCCTTTTCTTAATCATAAAAAAAATAAACCCGATAGCGGCGATCCCGTTCACCAACCCAAACCAGTCACCAGCCTTTGCATAGATAGTCGGGTGCGGTTCTACTGATAAATTTCCAAGGAGGATGGTATGGTGTCCCGATTCACTATTTGCCTCAGATAAAACTTTCCCCCGCCAGTCATTGAGTGTAAGCCTGCCCTGTCTTGCATTTCTGACCATGGAAAAGCCACCTTCTACACTTCGAAGTATGGCCATCCGGGCATGAAGCCATCCATCAACGATAAAATCCCAGGCGGGCACATATAAAACAGACGGTTTTTTTTTACTATAACCCAAAATGAATTGCTGAAAGTCCAGGTCCTTACAAATGGCGATGCCTTCATTCGTTGAACCGGGATTAAAGATTCCCGTTTTATTTCCAGGCCTGCATCCGTCCATCGCTTCTCCTATAAAAAGGTTTACTTTTTGATAGTCGGCCAGCAGTTTACCGCGATTGGAAATGACCCATGCATTATTCAGGTAGAATCCCGGCCGCTGTCTGGTGCCGCCGATAATGATCTGAACCTGCCGGTTCATAGCAAGCTGAATAAATTTTTGCAATATGGGAGCGGCCGTTGAATCCGTGACGATGATGGCTTTTTCCGGAAGCAAAATAACCTTCGCGCCCTGGTCGGCTAATCCCGAGACCTCCAGCAGATAAAGATCCGTCAGTTTGTTCTCTTTTACCGGATCATGCCCATAGACTTCTTTATAGGCAGATTCATCCACAGTAACCAATCCCAGGATCAGTGGTTCGCCCGTTTCCGGTTGATTCAACCGGATCCAGCCATATAGGAGCGATACGGCAAGTAAAATGGTTAAGACACCAACAAGTGGCGTTATGTTTTTATTATTTTGTTTAAAAAAGCAGGCGATCGCGATAACAGAAGGGAAAAATGTAATCAGGAATGTGATTCCTAAAATACCGGTGATTGAAGCTATCTGAATTACGGGTAAGTAACTACTCTGTGTATATGCTATGCTGGCGGCAGTTCCGTCTTTAGAGAAAATAAACAGGATCCATTCGAAGGCCGTAAAGAAAACGGGAAAGGCAAGAGAAGAAAACCAGTTTTGGGATTTCAAGACGATTTTTCGCGATCCAATTACGATCAGTGCGAAGATCAATGGCAGTATGAGCGTGAAGAGAATGGCTACAACAGCTGGCATCAGGCTCATCAAATACGGCAGCCAACTGATCCTGCCGATCAGGTAGGCGATGAAAGCTATCAGGAAAGCCTTACCCGGCTTAACCTGCAAAGAAATATACAGGATGAGAATGGGAGCAATCCATATCAGCCAACCCCAGTTTCCATTAAGACTAAAACCAAAATAAAAACACAGGCCCGAAAAAAGGACAGATGCCAATTGAAAGCCTTTAGATAAAGCTAAGAGGCGTATGGAAGGCATTTCCTGAGTTTATTTATTATATGTTGTGCTTACCGGGTTCGGGTGAAAAATATCAGTTAATTTACTGATAATTTCCCTCGCATTCATATAAATCCTGGACATATGACTTTGAACAATCAATATAGGCATGGACAGTTCATTAAGATGATCATTTTATTTTTCCTGATCCTTGGGGATATGCGTCCTTCATTTGCACAGTCAAAACCAGATCTGAGACCAAATATATTGTTGATTGTTGCAGATGATTTAGGGTACACCGATCTGGGCTGCTTTGGCGGTGATATAAAAACACCAAATATTGATTTGCTGGCAAAACAGGGGATTCTGTTTACACAATTTCATACATCTCCACTTTGTGCTCCAACAAGAAGTATGATATTATCAGGCAATGACAACCATGTTGCGGGCATGGGCTCGATGTTTTCAGTAGAAGGAACACCGAGAGCAGGCAAACCAGGTTATGAAGGTCATCTGACGGATAGAATTGTAACTGTTGCCCAGATTCTGAAAGATGGCGGTTATCAGACATTTATGTCAGGCAAGTGGCATTTGGGATCAGAGGACGAATTTATTCCTTATGCCAAAGGATTTGAAAAGAGTTTTGCTTTGTTGAACGGGGCAGCGAACCATTTTAATAACAATCCCATTTTTATTGATGAACCTCCGCAATACCGGCAGGACAATCAGGTTGTACAGTTTCCGCCAGAAAGTTTTTCAACGGATGTGTATACCAACAAAATGATTGGCTTTATAAAAGATGCCCGAAAAGACAAACCCTTTTTTGCCTATCTCACTTATACCGCTCCTCATTGGCCTCTTCAGGTTCCTGCAGATTATATCGACAGATACAAAGGTAAATATGATATGGGATATGATTCCCTGCGGGTGATTCGGTTTAACAGGCAAAAAGCCATGGGCATCATTCCGGCTTCAGTTGTTCTCCGGCCAAGAAACCCGGCGGTTAAGCCATGGTCCGATCTTTCTGAAGCAAATAAAAAGACAGAAGCGCGAAAGATGGAAATATATGCGGCTATGATAGAAAACCTGGATGATCATATTGGCCGGCTGATACAATATTTGAAAGATTCTCACCAGCTGGAGAATACGGTGATCGTTTTTATGTCGGATAATGGCGCTGCAGGCCAGGACTTGTATAAACTTCCTGAGGGAAATGGTCCGTTTCTGCGCGAGCATTATGATAACCGGTACGAAAATATGGGAACGGCGAGTTCTTTTGTTTGTTACGGACCAGGATGGGCACAGGCCAGCATGGCACCCTTTAAATTATTTAAATCTTATTCAACAGAGGGAGGTATTGTAACTCCGCTTATCATTTCGGGAAAATTTATCCATAAAAATCCCGGTAATCAAAATGTATTTATAAACGTCATGGATCTGGCTCCGGGTTTTATCGAATTGGCTCAACTATCCTATCCGGCAATTTATCAAAATAAAAAAGTAGTACCCATGTTGGGTGAATCGTTTGTGCCCTATCTAAAGGGGGAAAGCAATCGTATTCACAAGGGCGAATATATTTTTGGTTTGGAACACAGTGGCCAATGCTCATTGATTCAGGGGGATTGGAAAATAACCAATATCAGCGATCCATTTGACGAGCGCGCATTTGCATTATATAAACTTTCAGACGATATGGGAGAAACGCAGGACTTGTCAGGGAAATATCCAAATAAGTTTGCCGAGATGATGAATCTATGGGCGATATTTAAAAAGAAGGAAGGCGTAATTCCGTTAGAAAAGGGAGAATAACCGGTAAATCTTTCCGTCCGGTTTTGTGAAAATAAATATTTCACCTTTCTCATCTCTGGCAAAGCGAAGGTCCACTCGATTTTGTCCGCATACTTCACGAAGTGTTAACCGTTTCCCATTTAAAGAAACAAACCATTCTTTTATAGGTGCCAATTTCCCGGGTTGCAAATCTTCTGTATTTAAATAAAATAATCTGCCGGTAGGGATATCCCCAAATAAATATTTCCCCCGAAGTTGGGGAATGGCCCGGCCCTGGTATTCAAATCCGCCGGCTATGGCATTACCTTCATCGTGATCAAAATAAGCGACCGGATACGAGATATGGAAAATGCTGTCATTAGCAGGAAGCGGGTATAAATTATTTATGTCCCCGTCGGGATGCACAACAAATTTTCCTTCCCGGATGGGCCATCCATAATTATATCCTTTCAATATAATATCAATGGCTTCAATATTCGCCTGGCCAATATTTGTTGCCAGCATCTGACCTTTTGCTGTCCAGGTTATCCGGTTGGGATTTCTAAACCCATAGGCATAGATCTCCCGTACAAAATGGCTATCCGTTTTATTAGCGAACGGATTCTGCCCGGGAATACCATATTGTCCGTTTACACTATTATTTCCCATCGGGTTTATCCTCAAAATGCTTCCCCATATTTTTTCAGGATGTTTCGTAAGAAAGGGGTAACCGTTTTCCACACTGCCGCCGTCACCCACGCCAATATAGAGTTGTCCGTAATCGTCATCACCCCGTTTGGCGAGAGGATTAAATATAATTTCCTGTACGCCGTGAATTCCCGCCACCATATCGATTCGCATCAATTCCCGGCAGGTACCCTTGAATGCGGGAGCCATCGGATCAGAAGCTTTCCATTCGCAGAGCACCCACTGAAGAGTTTGTTTTATAGAATCCGGGATGGGGAAATCCGCTTTTTTCGAATGGGGCCCTTCACTATGTGTCGTATAGAAAATCCCGTTCCGGGCGTAGTCAGGATGAAAGGCAAAACTTCCAAAACCCGTGGCCAGCCCGGGTTGATTAATAAAATCCGGTTTCCATTTGGAAATGTCCAGCCATAGTATTTCTTTTTTATTTACCTGTTTATATAATTTACCACGCTGGTCAAGGATAAACCAGGTTTTTGCCGGACCAACCCAATCCATCTTACTGATCCGGGTCAATGGCTGCTTGTCACTGCTGGCCGGCAGCTGGCTGATCAAATCCAGACCCACCTGAATAGTTGAAGCCATTATTTTTTCAGGAACGGGATTTTTTATGGCGAGGGGATCATTCTTTCTCTTGCCGTTTCCTTTTTGCGCATGTAAAAAAGCGATGAGCTGATCCATCTCTTCTTCCCGGATACCCGGAAATGATGGCATGAGCGAATGATAACCGGCTAATAGTTTTTTGGCGTGTTCATCTTCTGAATCAATCAGGGCCTTGGGCGACCGTATGAATTTCTTTAACCAATCCAGGGAGTCTTTCTCCGTGATGCCCGATAAATTGGGGCCGATCCCATCATGGTAGAAACCGTGACAGCCACTGCAGTTTTGCTGAAAGAACGATTCTCCCCATACAATGGATAAAGAGTCTGTTGCTATTGTATTCGCCGGCTTGCCGGGACCACAAGAACAGATGCATAAAAAGGCAAAGGATCCGGTTAAGAAAAGAGGGAAAATGATTTTCTTCATCTGGATTCAATCGGTTGTCTAAGATAGTGAATCAGCATTTAAATCTTATTCAGTAATTTGTCTTAATGATCAACCTTCGATTAGCCCATCCCAACATGAAAAAAATAATACTCTTCTTTCTGCTTTTTATTCTTCTCCGTCATGATTGCTTCTCACAGGTGAATAATATATCCACTAAACCTGACGGGGGAAATTCAACGGGAAATATTCTACGAATCAGCCGGGAAGCATTGCAGAATAAAATCAAGGGCGGGTGGGCCGGACAGACCATCGGAGTAACTTTTGGCGGCCCGTATGAATTCCGTTTTGAAGGAACATTCATTGGCGACTACCAGCCGCTGCTCTGGTACGACGGATATTTGAAAGAAACCATGCTGAATAATCCTTACCTGTATGATGACCTGTATATGGACCTGACTTTTGTAGACATAATTGAAAAGTTTGGATTGGATGCGCCGGCAGATTCATTTGCCAATGCATTCGCCCGTGCCGGATATAGTTTATGGCATGCCAACCAGGCCGCGCGTTACAATATACTACATGGCATACATCCACCCATGTCGGGGTATTGGAAAAATAATCCGCACGCAGACTGCATAGATTACCAGATTGAATCAGACTTTTCCGGTTTGATGAGTCCGGGTATGCCCAACGCGGCCTCCGCGATTTCCGATAAAATCGGGCATATCATGAACTACGGGGACGGATGGTATGGTGGCGTTTTTGTCGGTGCGATGTATGCGCTTGCGTTTACTTCTGACAGCATCCCTTTTATAATTAGTGAAGGATTAAAGGCAATTCCACCGCAGAGCGAATTTTATCAGTGTATTTCGGATGTGATCCGGTGGCATAAGAAATTTCCGGTTGACTGGAAACAAACCTGGCTGGAAGTGCAAAAGAAATGGGCCAACGATATCGGTTGTCCCGATGGTGTATTTGCCCCATTTGATATTGATGCAAAAGTGAACGCAGCCTATGTGGTGATGGGATTGTTATATGGTGGTCGGAACTTTACGAAGACCCTTGAAATCGCTACGCGTTGCGGGCAGGATGCTGACTGCAATCCATCTTCGGCTGGTGGAATTCTGGGTGCTGTGCTGGGATATGATCATATACCGGCCTATTGGAAAATGGGATTGAAAGAAGCAGAATCTATTCCATTTAAATATACCAGCATGTCGCTCAACTCGGTTTATGAGACCGGAATGAAACACGCGCTGGAAAATATCCGTCGCAATGGAGGAACGGTTACCGGAAATATGATCCAGATCCGTAAGCAAGTGCCAAAGGCCGTTCGTTTTGAAAAGAGTTTCGACGGGTTGTATCCCGTTTTAAAGATTCCTGTGAAATGGTCCGAAGATAAAACGCAGATTCATTTTGATTTTGAAGGTACCGGCTTTGTTATGAAGGGAGATGCCTCCCGCTGGGAGAGTCATTCGGGTTTTGTTTTTAATTGCGAAGTATATATTGACGGTAAGCTGACAGAGTCACCTACACTCCCAACCAGTTTCACCGGTCGCAGACACGAGCTCTGCTGGAACTATGACCTGCCAAAGGGAAAGCATACGGTTGTATTTAAAATATTAAATCCTTCAAAAGAAGAAGAAGTAAAAGTAGGCGATGTCATTGTCTATTCTGATAAACCGGCGGACGGTCCCAGCTACAACCTGTCGAAAGCAAATCTAAAAACTACAAATCCAGACGGAATCCGATAGCCAGGTTGGTCAACGGATTTGAACTCAGGCTTGAGCTGATATTGAATTGCTCATTTTTGGAACTTTGCGGTTGCGATGAAACATTGCTTGATGAATACTGAACAAAAAATAAATCCGGAATACTAATTTCCAGAAAGAACTTTTTGGAAACCTTGTATGAAATGCCAGGGTATACAATTAGTACTCCGCCTTTGGTTGAACCGCTTAATACTTTTTGTCCGAGGCTGTCTTTCCCGGAAATTGTGGAACCCTCGTAGTAAGCACTCCCTTCTCCAAAAATAAAAAAATCTTTCCCCAGAGACTTGTATTTCCTGTAGAAGATGCCGAAGGCATAATAGTTGTCCGAATATTTCAATGGGCCAAGCGAGGCGGAATAATAATTGTTTACCGCATAAGGACTATACGTCAGTATGATTCCAAATACGGTGTTTTCCTTTATGGCTTTGCCAACGGAGATATTAAAAGTGGCCATATTGGTTTTCTGGTCACTGGTTTGCACGATATTCGGATTAGTACTATTGTAAGTATTATAGGAATAAGAAAGCTGGCCGCCTAAAAGAATCGATCCCTTATTAAACTGGGCGCGGGCCGAGAAGGAAAGTGACAAAATGATCAGGGGGGTAAGTAGAATTCTGCTCATGGTTACTTTTAAATGAATGATCCAGTTAAGATATACTAAAAGTCAATCGGGTAATTCGTTTGATGACTTCGGTCAATTATTTAACATTTAACAAGTTTTTTTATCCCAAACCGGTTACTCTTTTAAAAAATTTACGTCTAATATATAGGACCTAAACCCCGGAATATGGAAACAAATGCTACACAACAGGAAATTCTCCTTCACACGGATACCCATTTTGCGCATAGAAAATGGGCCGATAAAGATGCCAGTGATTCTGCCAATCTGAGCGCCAGGGAACAATTGGAAAAAGCCTGTTGGGATGGATTGGTAAAAGAGCTGATTCCTGAGTTAGATATTACACTCAAAGAAAACAGAAAACTCTGGCTCTGGCAGATACACGAAACACATTCCTTTCTTGCTTTGGATTTTTATGAAGTTCCAGGGCCCATGGAAAGTCATACCTCTATTGATCCCTATCGTTTTATGGGAAAGATAAAGAACAACTAAATTCGATCTAGCTCAATAGAATGCGAATGCCAACCAGTCCGAGGCAGACAGCCAGCACACGGATAATGGTGTTACCTCTTAATTTGTGAGAGAGCCAGGCGCCGATTTGTGCGCCGGGAATTACACCGATAATTAATCCGATCACCATGTGTAATATTTTCGGGTCATTGTAGCTTCCTTTGATTGCGTGAACGATGACACTGACGGTTGACATAATTGCCAGTATAAAATGGGACGTGGCAGTAGCGACAAAAACCGGAAACTGCAACCACTGAACCAGGGCGGGTACGTGAATGATACCGCCGCCGATTCCTAAAACCGGTGATATGTATCCGACAAGGACGCTGATTATAATTCCCCTGGTTTGATTGTACGTGTAGTTATATGTTTCGCCGGCATTATCCGTTAGTGAGTGATGCTTCCATCGTCTTTTATTCACGTCCGCCACAGCCGGGGTGATGGCTTTATTATGTCTGAGCATCAGGTAAACGGAAAGAGCTATGAGCAATATTCCAAACAGGATATTAAAAATGTTCCGGGGGATAAATTGGGTGGTTAAGACACCCAGAATGGAGCCCGGGATCGTAAAAAGGGCAAATATTATTCCCGCTTTATAATCTATCCGCCCGGACCGTGCGTAGGCAACAGAACCAGAGATTGCGTTTGCCGCTACAATTACAATGGATATGGCCGTTATCGTTTCCGGGCTCAATTCAGGATAAGAAAGAATAAGGATGGGCACCAGGATAAAACCTCCGCCGGCGCCAATCACGGTGCCGAATATTCCAATAATAAATCCCGTGATGATCAGTACGATTAAAGTGAGCATATTTGAAATCAGGCCCCAAATTGCATTTTATTCTTTGTATGAATAAAAATAAATGTAATATGGGTATCGTTTTCCTTTTTTAGCCCCGAAACACGACGTCTATCATGAAATTCATCGCTTTATTAGCAATCGTATGTTTCTTCCATTGCACACTGATCACCCAGCAAACTTTTGATCCCGGTTATATCTTTACGCAAAACAAGGATACTATAAAAGGATTTATTTTGGTTGCGACAGAGTCAGAGTTAGCTCAAACTGTAAAATTCAAAAAAGAAGGATCCGCGGAATGGAAAGACTTCAAGCCGGAAGATCTTAAGGGATTTGGAATGGGGACTGATGTGTATAAGAGCATGAATTTTTTAAATACTGCAGAAGATTCGGTCAGGGTTTCCGCATTTTTGAAACAATTGGTGAACGGGGAATACAATTTATATTCCTATGTAAAACCCAACGTAAATTCTATGTGATTCAACATGATGAAACCAATTATTTTCTTTTTGATATGGTAAGTTTGAATTCAGGTGAGGTCATCCAGCAGGCGAATTATTATAATTATTTAAATTTTGTTTCCATATCCTGCGAAAAAGTTAATGCTTTAGTTAAGGGAGTAGGATATAATGATAAAGCCATGTCGGATTTTATTTTGAAAGTAGACAATTGTGATTCGCGGGTACGGGCAACGAATCTATATCAGAAGCCAAAAACAGTTATTCTTCCATTGGTTTTTGTGGGCGGACTTCCATTCGGAGGCAAGGATCAGCAGTTCACGGCTAATTTTACATTGCGGTTTTCACTGCCAAAAGTGGATAGGAAAACTTCGATAAATATTGGTATAAATTATTCATCCACCAATAAAAACAAAGTTTATAATGAGGCGCTTGATGTTCCATATGATGATTACACCCTTGAGAAAATTCTTAGTTTTCCTTTGACGGTTCAATATAATTTTACGACATCCAGGGTTCAGCCTTATTTTTATCTGGGTTTTTCAGGTGCTTTTGTAAATACAAAACCCGCTCCAAACGGTTATTACACACCTCCTCCCGACCAGTATTTCGGGTTTGCGCTGGTATGCGGAATTGGTATCGAAGCCAGGATAGTATCCGGATTATTTGTAAAAGCCGATTGGCGATATGAGTTAATACTGCAATATCCTGCCATTGGATTATTATATCACTTCTAACCGGTTCCCATAGGGTATTCCAACGGAATATGCCCCCGGTCATACGGAATAAAGGCATTTAGTAATAAGAATCTAAAATATTCATCCCCTGCCTTTATTAATCTATTGAATTCATGAACATCCA
>Ga0209863_10000187_pt1 | contig 38920 bp, 32 predicted proteins | sample OrgsoiDNA2013046_FD_185796 | JGI IMG/M metagenome (GOLD analysis project Ga0209863, IMG submission 185796) | Permafrost soil microbial communities from the Arctic, to analyse light accelerated degradation of dissolved organic matter (DOM) -... | ecosystem: Environmental > Terrestrial > Soil >...
AACGATTACTTTTGCAGCCCGCTGGCGAGGTAGCTCAGCTGGTTAGAGCATCGGATTCATAACCCGAAGGTCGGCAGTTCAAGTCTGCTCCTCGCTACATGCTTAAAGACTCCAAATGGGGTCTTTTTTGTTTTTGGATGATTGATGCGAAGTAATTCGATATCAATTGCTTATTTTAGGATATCAACCCCCTTAAATGCCCCTTCCCAATAAATTTTCTTATCGGCACCGGGTAATGATCCTTTTGTATTTCCTGATTCTGATCACCTATCTGGACAGAATAACCATCTCGCTTGTCGGGGTTCGTATAAAAGCGGCATTTCATTTAAGCAATACCCAGTTTGGCTGGGTTCTTAGCGCTTTCGTCCTCGCATATGCTTTGTTTGAAATTCCTTCCGGAATCCTGGGCGATCGCATTGGTCAGCGAAAAGTTTTGCTCAGGATTGTGATATGGTGGTCCATCTTCACCGCGCTAACCGGTGCTGCAAACAGCCTCACCAGTTTGATTGCCGTCCGGTTTTTATTTGGCATGGGCGAGGCTGGCGCTTATCCGAATAGTTGCGGAGTAATTTCCCGTTGGGTTCCGAAAACGGAGACGTCCAGGGGTATGTCCTGGTTAGGCATGGGAGCTCCAACAGGTGCTGCCCTGGCACCGTTGATTGTTGTTCCCCTAGCCGCGGCTTATGGCTGGCGTGCGCCTTTTTATATAAATGGAATTTTGGGACTCGTTTGGGTATCGGTATGCTGGTTATGGTTTCGGAATCATCCCGGTGAAATGAAAGGCATATCACAGGAAGAGAGGGAATTAATTGTAAAGAATCGAAATTATACAAAACATGATCAGCCGTTTGCATGGAAACTGATATTAGCAAATCCGATGCTTTGGGCTCTGTTTCTCTCTTATTTCACCATTCAGTGGGCTAACTATTTTTTCAGCGCCTGGCTACCGACATACCTGCAGGAGGGAAAACATTTTTCTGAACACCAAATGAAAACAACCACCACCATCGTATTTTCAGTAGGTATCCTGGCTGCTTTATTGTTTGGGATTATCAGTGACCGATTGATAAAAATAAAAGGCAATTCATTCGCCCGTAAATCTGTGGCAGGCGTTTCATTTGGGGTTATGGTTATTGCCATTTTTTTATCTACCCAGGCCATGGGCCAGCTTCCGGTGACGATTAGTTTGGTCGTAGCGGATTTTTGCCTGGTGGTAATTGTATTAACCTGTTTTTCCACGTGCATTGATGTGGGCGGCGACCGGGTTTCTACAATTACCGGTCTTATGAACTTTATTGGTCAGTCAGGTTCGTTTCTGATGTCCATGATATTTGGGAAAATCGTGGACCTGACTCATAATTATGAAGCCCCCCAGTATTTAATGACTGCTTTACTAATTGTTGGAGGAATATGCTGGTTCGGGATAGACGCATCAAAAAAAATTATTGGAGAACCCGTTCTTTCGACAGTCATTCCGTCTACTGGAATGGTATAATCCGGCTTGATAAAAGGTCGATATTCTTTAGCGGTGTCAAATCCTGGAGGTTCCAGTTCAACCAAAAATGGGATGCTGTCCTTGTGAAGTATTGACATAACCTCGACAAACCTGTGATGGATGTCAGTTTCTCCCCGGTTTCTCCCCTTTGGATCCATCGGGGAAGCATTGGGATATCGGGCTCCCTGTGCCAGCCTAAGAGCCAAAGGCTTTTCCAAGCATCACTGTCTCTTCAACTTAGCTAATATGCCCTGAGGTATTAGGTTTTTCAACACATGTTGGTTAAGGAAATATGAATTAAAACTCAGAAAAAATTACAAAAAACCCGATTTACTGGGTGTTTTCAACATTTTTCTTAACAATTGTTTGCTTTTGTCTTAATCCAGCGGACATACTAGCCTTCTACTTTCGCCCCGAGAACTGTTAACGACATCCTAAAACTTCACTTATGAGCAAAAGAATGACCCTTTATGATTTTTGCAAGTCACTCCTTATGGGCGTATTGCTTTTCCCTGTATTCGCTTTAGCCGGAATAAACACACCCGGAGAAGTGAAAGATATTTCAGGACAGGTGCTCTCGCAAACGGACCAATCTCCAATCGCAGGCGCCACAGTTGTAATTAAAGGATCAAAAATTGGAACTTCCACAAGTATCGATGGAAAATTTTCAATCAAGGCAAAGGAAGGTGACGTGCTGGTTATTACCGGAATCGGGATTACAAAACAGGAAGTCACTGTTGGCGCGGAAAGCTATCTTTCGATTACTGTCGGCACAAACAGCAAGAACCTGAACGAGGTCGTGGTAACGGCAACAGGTATACGAAAAGAATCCAAACGGCTCGGTTATTCATTACAAACCGTGGATGCTTCCAAACTGACGCAAGCCAGGGAAGCCGATCCCATCAATGCTTTGAAGGGAAATGCAGCCGGACTGCAGGTCAATATTACTTCGGAAGTGGGTCATTCGCCTGATGTAATAATCAGAGGGGAGAACGCGCCTAAGGACAGACCCATGTTTGTGGTTGACGGAGTACCCCTGAGTTCTGATACGTATAACGTCAATTCAGATGATATTGATACTTATACCATTTTAAAAGGACCCAACGCAGCTGCATTGTATGGATTTCAGGGGAAGAATGGCGCCATTATTATCACGACAAAGAAAGGCGCAAGTGCAAAGGGTCACGTTGTGGTCACCTTCAATTCCACAACTCAGTTTAATCAGGGATTTCTCGCTTTGCCAAAATACCAGGACACTTATGGTCCGGGTGATAATGGTAAATATGCTTTTGGAGGTGGAGGCTCCAGCCCCCAGTCATATTTTGGTAATGGAGCGATCGGTGTCGGTGACAATGACTATGATTATGATGTTTGGGGTCCCCAGTTCAGGGGTCAGTTATTACCTCAGTATGACGGGGCTTACGATCCAACACAGACTTACACAACAACTTTTGCCGACGGGTCCACGTATTCCGGGCATGTCGCACCGACTCCCTGGTTGGCTCGTGGTAAAGACAATTTAAAACAGTATATACAGACAGGCCTTCTTTCTGTAAACAGTGTTTCCGTTAGTTCATCTTCTGATAAAACCGACATCCGTTTTTCGTTCGGCAATACTTATCAGAAAGGAATTGTCCCGAATACTGAGTTGAACAATTTCAATTTTGCCGGAAGTATTGTTCAGCGTTTCAATGACAGGCTTACCGCCACTGCTTATTTTAATTTCAGCCGGCAATCCACGCCCAATCTTCCGGACGTCGTTTACGGTCCAAACAGTATGATCTACAATATTATCATCTGGGGAGGGGCCGACTGGGCCATGGGTGATATGAGAAATTACTGGCAGCCGGGCAAGGTTGGCATTCAGCAAAAATATGAGGAGTTCTTCCGGTACAATAATCCTTATTTCATGTCCTATGAGTGGCTAAGGGGTCATTACCAGAACAATGAATATGGTTATGTTTCGCTGAACTATAAAATCAATTCCGATCTGGATGTTCAGTTGAGACCGAGCATGACGGCTTATGACATGATGAATAATGAAAAAATGCCTTATTCAGGGGGTGCCTATGGAAGGGGTTTACGACAAGGCGATTACAGGGAAGACAGGAGGGCATTGTTTGAATCCAACACGGATGCGCAGATCAGGTATCATAAGAATGAAATTGCGGGCTGGCTGGATCTGTCTGCACTCGGTGGAGTGAATGCGCGAACTGAAACATTCAATTCGAATTTTACCTCTACCAATTACCTGAACGTACCAGGCGTTTATTCATTTTCCAACTCATTAAATGCGCTTACGGGTAGCACGTTTAATTCAAGCTTGTTGGTGTTGAGTGCTTACTATTCCATAGATCTTGGTTACAAGTCGTATGTAACAGCCAATATTACGGGCCGTGTGGATAAATCATCTTCGATGCCTACAAGCGGGAATAACTATTTCTATCCTTCCTATAACCTGGCTACTGTTGTCTCAGAATATGTAAAAATGCCGAAGGTCATTTCATTTTTGAAACTTAGGGGATCCTATGCAGATAGTAAGGACGGGGGCACGTCTCCGTTTTTCTCACCGAATGTTAGTGCCACTCCAGCGAGTCAATATGGATATTACTGGAACTCACCGTATGACGGTCCCAATTATCAGTTTGCCCAACCCTATACCCTGGCTCCGACTTATTCCAGTCAGAACAGCGCTGTATATACAAACCAGACAGTCAATCCCAATATTGTTACGCAGGACAGGCAGGCAACCGAATTTGGGGCAGATATCCGGTTTCTCGATAACCGCTTAGGTTTTGATATCACGCGTTATCATTATAAAAACACAAATCTCGTAAGCCAGGGCACATCCTCTGCTTCCGGATATTCTTCCTACTTTACCAACGGTGATGCGTATACGAATGACGGATGGGAAATCGTGATGAATGCAAGGCCATTTGTAAATCCGAACGGATGGAGCTGGACCTCAACAATTAATTATAGCTCCTATATCAAGAAATGGGTGAATATTGCTAACCCGAATAACTATGAAAAAAATGGTGAACGAATAGACCTGGTTTATAGTGACGGATTTGTAAGAACCCCCCAGGGCCAGATGGTCATCGACGCCACATCGGGATTATATACCCGCATTTCAGATCTGGGTTCCTCCGCACAAAAAGTTTACGGCCACTCGGATCCTGACTATCAATGGGGTTTCATAAACACCGTTAGCTATAAAACATTTTCCATCCGTTTTCAGTTTGATGGAATGGTCGGAGGCGTTATGGAAGATTATATCAGAAAGAAAACGCTGCAGGGAGGTCGTCACATTGAAAGTGCGGAGGGCGCACTGGGAGCTGCCAGACCGATGGACGAAGCAAATATCGCCGCTTATACCGGTCAGGGTGTGAATTTATCCGGACCGAATGGCATTCAGCTGGATCCGATTACCGGACAGATCACGAATATGAAAGACTTAACCGTAACTACAAATGCAACCAAGAGCCAGGTACAGCCTTTTGTTACGCGCGAAGCATCCATTGCAGACCTGGATATTGTCAAGAAGACTTATGCAAAACTGCGAGAAGTAACGATCACCTATAATGTTCCTCAAAAATTCCTGGGCAATAATGGAGTCATCCGTAGTGCAAGCATTTCTCTCGTGGGTAGAAATTTATTATACTTCTTCCCGGATAAATTTAAGGATGTGGATGTGGATCAATATTCCCAGGCAACCTATTCAGTACAGGCGAACGGACAATATACCAGTTCTCCGTCATATCTGACCGGATTGCAAACCCCGACTACCCGTAGTTATGGATTCAATATCAATCTGACCTTTTAATTCTTAAAGAAAAAATTATGAAAAATATAAAACATATATTTTTGATTCTAACCGCTTTTTGTTTGGTGACTTCCTGCAATAAACAAATCGAAGAGAAACAACAGGATCCAAATGATCCGACCAGTGTTCCTTCCAGTTTGATCCTGGGGTCAGTATTAACAGATATTTCCGGAACCGGAACTGCGGGCCGCTTGAGTGCTACGGGCTCAAGCGAAGGAGTCAATTCCTGGGACGGCGCGCACCGGTGGAATCAGTACCACTGCAGTAATTATGACTATTATGATAATAACATTTATTCCTGGGCAAATGGAAATTTTGATCCTTACCTGGTATTGAAAAATGTGGTACAGATGGAGAATGAAGCAAAGGCCATTGGGACACCCGCATTGAATCCATATGAAGCGATTGGCCGTTTTGCCCGCGCTTATTATTTTTATAACCTGACTTCGATGTTTGGTGATGTCCCGCTGACAGATGCACTGGAGGGCGCATCGAATAAAACGCCTACCTACACACCGCAGGAACAGGTATTTGCCTATGTGCTGAATGAATTGGATACAGCGAATAGCGATTTTGCAGCGTTGATTGCTGCTAATGATGTTTCGCTATCTATCACACAGGATATTTTTTATGCGGGCAATCTTTCAGCCTGGCAAAAACTGGTCAATACCTTTAAGCTTCGGGTGCTGGTTAGCGTGAGTAAGCATGCAGCAGACCTGAATGCGCCGGCGCAGTTTTCGGCTATCCTCAGCAATCCCAGCCAATACCCGATTTTCTCGGGACAAAAAGATGATCTGAAATTTGTTTACAATCCCGGCGGCGCGAATATTTATAGCACATATTATTTCAATCCAAGTAATTTTGGATCTGTTGCGGCCCGGTTTAATATGGCAGATACCTATATGAAGACGATGGTATCACTGAACGATGCCCGCGTTTTCATCACGACGGAACCCGCCTGGGCACTGGTCAAAACGGATACAGCCAATCCGGCACAATATCAATATTTTGCCGGGGCCAGTACAGGAGAATCCCTGGCAACCATGTACAATAACGCGAATGCGGGTTTGTATTCATTTATCAACCGGTACAGATATTATAGCAATTTTACAGGAGAACCGAATTCCCTGGTTGGATTCAAAGAAATGTGTTTTAATATCGCGGAGGGAATTACCCGTGGCTGGTTTACCGGTAACGCAGAAACCTGGTACAAGCTCGGGATTACTGAATCCATGAGCTTTTATGGAATAGATGTAACCAAAACAAGCTTTACGACTTATTTCCTTCCTCCCGGAAATAGTTCCGTAACACAGGTTAAACCCTTTCCGTTCACATTTGATTTCAATACCTATTATGCTCAGCCAACTGTTCAGCTTGCCGCTGATCCGGCTACGGCGATTAAACAAATCGTTTTACAGAAATACGTTGCATCCTTTCAGAATTCAGGCTATGAGTCATATTATAATTGGCGCAGAACTGGCTTTCCTGCCTTTGAGGGAGGAACCGGTGTGGGTAATAACGGCGTCGTGCCGGTAAGATGGGCCTATCCGGTTAATGAACAATCACAAAATGCAGCCAATTGGGACGCTGCTCTGAAAGCGCAGGGATTTTCTCAGGATGATCTGAACCAGGTGATGTGGCTTTTAAAATAATTTCCTATAGTAACAATGATTTTTATTGCAGTTTAAGTTGAATAAAGGCGAAACTTTTCCAGGTTTCGCCTTTTATTTTTCTCATATGAAACAGAAAGGTCGGAGTAAAACCTTCGCAGATGTAGTTACCACAGGTCTTTTTTTGGGACCTTTTAATTTATCATTCAGGTATTCAGTAGACAATAAAATAAAAAGGAAGCCCCCTGTGGAAACAGGAGGCGTCTAACGATTGCTTGCTATATAAAAAATTTATATTTGTATTTCCAGAACTATTTCTACAAACATATAGAACAAATCAGAAAAAAATGCAATTTAATATGGAAATAATATAGAATTAGTTACATATTATTTTTAGTAATGTGTAGTTAATTCGGGTTTGCTTTTTACTGGCGTTCTTTCAGGATAAACCAGTAAAGCGGCTTGCAAAACATCCATCGCTAAATTGATGGATTCGCAGTTCAATACATAAGCCAGTCGAACCTCCTGAAAGCCCAGACCAGGGCTTGCATAAAATCCCGAGGCAGGGGCCAGCATAATAGTACTTCCATTATGAGAGAAACTTTCAAGCAGCCATTGGCAGAAAACGTCCGTGTCGGGAACCGGAAGGCTGGCCATAGCATAAAAAGCTCCACCCGGATTGGGACAATAAACGCCAGGCATCTCATTCAGTCTTTTTACCAGCAGATCTCTACGTCGGCGATATTCTTCTCTTGTTGTATCAAAGTAATCCTCTGGCAGATCAACAGCCGCTTCTCCGAGGATCTGGGAGAAGGAGGGGGGACTGAGCCTGGCCTGAGCAAATTTCATGACTGTATCATGCAAAGCCGGATTCCTCGTAATTAAGGCGCCAATACGGCCTCCACAGGCACTATATCGCTTTGATATCGTATCCATCAGAACCACATTATTTTCCATCCCCTCCAGCTGCATAGCGCTAAAATGGGATCCTTCATAGCAAAACTCACGGTATGCCTCGTCACTAAAGAGATAGAGATTGTATTTCAGGGTGAGTTGTCTGAGTGTTTCCCATTCATCCCGGGTATATAGATAGCCCGTCGGATTATTCGGATTGCAGATCATAATGGCCCGGGTCTTTTTGGTTATGGCCTTTTCAAAGACTTCCGGTGAAGGCAGGGCAAAACCGGTTTCAATATAAGAGGTTACGGGCACCACTTTTATGCCTGCCTCAACAGCGAATCCATTATAATTCGCATAAAAAGGTTCAGGAATAATTACTTCGTCACCCGCATCCAGGCAGCCCAGGAATCCGAAGAGAATGGCCTCAGAACCACCCGTCGTAATAATGATCTGATGATAATTTATTTCTATATCCTTACTGGAATAATATTTTACCAGCTTGCGACGGTAACTTTCGTTTCCACCGCTATGGCTATATTCCAAAACCTTAAAAGTGAAATTGCGAACGGCATCCAGTGCTGAGGGCGGGGTTTCGATATCCGGTTGACCGATATTCAGATGGAAGACCCGGATTCCTCTCTTTTTTGCCGCTTCAGCGTAAGGAACCAGCTTGCGAATGGGCGAGGCGGGCATCACCTGTCCGCGTTTGGAGATATCTGGCATACATAAACTTTATCCCGTAAAGATAAATAAAGCCTGCCGCTTTAATGAGTATGAGAGAATGGGAGTATGGGAGGAGGGAATTGGAGTTTAGCTTTAAGCTTTACGCCTCAAGCTTTAAGCTTAAAAGGCTGTTGGGCGTTGCTGAAAACCCGTTTCCGGAGCTCCCTTTCTTCACCATGTGAAAATAGGGAAAGAAACTTCATGGATTTTCAGCAAACGGCCAACAGCCGGTAAGAACTTGAGATAAAATATTATGATTTAGGTGCTTCAGCTGGAACAACTTCACCCGTAATCCGGAGTTGGACCGGGGCATCGATACCCGCTACCTTGACTGTAATAGTTTTATTAAACGGACCAGGATTAGCTGCATTAAACCCCGCGTTGATTTTGCTTTCTTTTCCCTTAGGAACCGCACCTTCCGGTTTTACCGGTGTTGTGCAACCACAGGATGCAATGGCTGATTCAATGACTATTGGACCGTTACTGATATTAGTAAAATTAAAATCGTGATTCACCGGAACATTCTGTTTTATTTTCCCGAAATCAAAGGACATTTCAGTAAACTTTATCACATCAGCGGCAGTTTTCTGGGTTGCAGCAGGCGTCGTATTGGTCTGAGCAAATAAGGAGAAAGTCAATATAAAAGCACTGAAAAACAATACTGCTTTTTTCATTTTACTGGTTTGTTTGTTTTAAAAATTGAACTGAAGCGTTCTCAGGCGCTGCGGTAGAAGGTAATTTATATACTTCACCGGATATGACTAACGCTTTCGTTTGTCCGTTGTTGTAAAAGATCGTAACTGTTTTGTTAAAATGTCCCTCCGCATATGCATTATACCCAACTTTTATTGGAGCAGTCGCTCCGGGTGCTATGGGTTCACGGCTCCATTCCGGAGTTGTGCAGCCACAGGACGCCTGCACATTTTCGAGCAACAGAGGCTCCTTCCCTGTATTTACGATTTCAAAAACATGAATAACGGGACGGCCCTGGGGAATTTTTCCGAAAGAATATCCGGGTTCCTTCAACAACAATGTTTCCGGTTTAGTAACTGCGGACGGAAACGGAACGGTTACCGCATTGGACTGGGCCATCATGGCGAATGCCACAAACAGACTATAAATTGTCAATAAAAAACCCTTTTTCATAGATTATACAGAAATCTTCATAAAATTACATAGTAAACGTCACCTTTGCCAATTAATTTTAACCCTTTTAGAATACCCTTGCCAGGCCATCCACCCTTTAAAAGGATGAAATATGGAAAATCTCATAGCCAGTGATCAGCTAACCCTGGAAAACATTTCCTTCGACCTTTTTCGTAAAGAGGTATTGAAGGATTACCGCCTGGTTTGTGAAAGCCGTGAAGCCAGTCTGCTGGGCCGTAAAGAAGTGCTTACCGGTAAGGCGAAATTCGGCATTTTCGGAGACGGAAAGGAAGTCCCCCAGGTGGCTATCGCAAAATATTTCAAACCCGGTGATTTTTACGCAGGATATTATCGCGATCAGACGCTTGGGTTTGCACTGGGTACATCCACCATAGAACAATTTTTTTCCCAGCTTTATGCGGACCCGGATGTAGAACATGATCCGCATAGCGCCGGTCGGAATATGAACTCACATTTTGCTTCCCGGCTGGTCGGAAATGACGGTGAATTCCTGGATCTCGTCCACATGAAAAATTTCACAGCGGGACTCGCCCCGACCGCGGCACATATTCCCCGCTCACTGGGTCTTGCCTATGCCTCTAAGGCATTCCGGCATATTAAAGAACTGGCTGACATGAAAAATCTTTCAGTAAACGGAAACGAAATATGTTTCTGTACAATTGGGGATGCTTCAACCAGCGAAGGTCATTTTTGGGAAATACTCAATGCGGCGGGTGTTCTGCAAATACCACTGGCGATTTTTGTCTGGGACGACGGATATGGTATTTCTGTACCCGTGAAATATCAAACCACCAAGGGTTCCATTTCAGAAGTATTAAAGGGTTTTCAGAAAACGGAGGGCACAAACGGAATTGAAATATATAAAGTAAAGGCATGGGATTATGCAGGCATGTGCGAAACCTTTGAAGCGGGTTTGCAAAATATTCGTACGACTCATACACCGGCGATTTTTCATGTGGAAGAACTCACACAGCCGCAGGGGCATTCAACTTCGGGTAGTCATGAGCGTTATAAATCACCGGAACGACTGGAATGGGAACGTTCATGGGACGCGATGAAGAAAATGAAGGAATGGATTATAGATAACGCTTTAGCCAGTGCCGAAGAACTCGAAGAAATTCATACCAGGGCAAAGGATCTGGTACGAACCAGCAGGAACGATGCCTGGGAAAAATGTATGGAGCCAATCCTGGCACAGGTTGGTCGCGCTGTGACTATTATTACTGAACTGGCTCCTGCAATTCCCGAAAAAAGAGAAAAGCTCGAAACGATTAACCGTCAACTCTCCTCTTTAAGGGAACCAAATCGTCGGGATATTATGCACAGCCTGCACCAGGCACTATTGCAGGCCGGAACTCATGCTGCTGCCGGATCATTACAGGCATTTTATCAGGAATTGAGTCGGGAGAATACGCGCCTGTATAATACCCATCTGTATCATGAAGGAAGCAAAAGAATAGATAATATCGAATCCTCGCCACTCCGGTATGCGGAGGATGCGCCAGTTCTGAACGGGTATGAAATTCTGAATAAATATTTCGACGAGTTGTTTGAACACAATCCAAAAGTATTGGCATTCGGAGAAGATCTGGGACAAATTGGTGACGTGAACCAGGGCTTTGCAGGTTTGCAATTAAAATATGGAAAGGGCCGCATATCAGATTCCGGCATCCGGGAAATTGCCATTATCGGCCAGGGCATTGGCCTCGCGATGCGCGGCCTTCGCCCTATTGCGGAAATTCAATACCTGGATTATATGCTGTATGCGATTCAGACACTCAGCGATGACCTGGCAAGCCTGCAATACCGTACAGCCGGTCAGCAGGCCGCTCCCCTGATTGTACGCACTAGGGGACATCGCCTGGAAGGTATCTGGCACAGCGGATCGCCCATGGGTATGATCATTAACGCAGTTCGCGGCATGCATGTTTGTGTTCCAAGAAATATGGTACAGGCCGTGGGTATGTATAATACATTGCTGGAAGGCCTGGATCCGGCTATTGTGGTAGAATGTTTGAATGGATACAGATTGAAAGAAAAATTGCCTTCCAACCTGCTTGGATACAGGGTTGCGCTGGGTATTCCGGAAATTATCAGGGAAGGTTTGGATGTTACTATTGTCTCCTATGGTTCCACGCTGCGAATCATATCAGAAGCGGTTGAAATGCTGAGCGAACTGGATATAGACTGTGAAATTATAGATATTCAAACCTTGCTCCCATTTGATATTCATCATCATATTCTGGCTTCACTCAAAAAAACCAACCGGATCATTTTTATTGACGAAGACGTTCCTGGCGGCGCTGCAGCATATATGTTTAATAAAGTGATGGAAGAGCAGGCCGGATACCGTTGGCTGGATACCGCTCCAAGAACACTTACGGCTAAAGCACACAGACCGGCTTATGCGAGTGATGGCGATTATTTCAGTAAACCCAATGTAGAAGAAATCATCGATGCCATTCAGAATATTATGAAAGAGTAAGCCTTGGGCTTGAAACTTGAGGCATGAAGCTTGAGGCGTGGCTTTAAGCGTTACGCTTTATGCTTTGAGCTTAAAAAACGTAAATTTGCAGTCCTAAATTTTTACAATCGTTATGGGTAGGATTTTCGAAGTGCGTAAAGCCACCATGTTTGCCAGGTGGGATAAAATGGCAAAACAATTTACCCGGATCGGAAAAGAAATAGCGCTGGCTGTAAAGGCCGGTGGTCCTGATCAGAACACTAATGCCGCATTGCGTCGCTGTTTCCAGAATGCAAAGAGTGTAAACATGCCTAAGGACCGTGTGGAAGCAGCGATCAAAAGGGCCATGGGCAAAGAGATGGATAATATGGAGGAGGTACTCTATGAAGGATACGCTCCCCATGGCGTAGCTGTTTTAGTGGAAACAGCAACAGACAATACCACCCGTACGGTGGCGAATGTGCGTGCCTGTTTTAATAAGGCAAACGGAAACCTGGGTACCAGCGGAAGTGTAAGTTTTCAATTTAAAAAAATGGGTGTTTTTAAATTGAAGCCAGAGGGACTTCAAATCGAAGACCTGGAATTGGAATTGATTGACCACGGGCTGGATGATATGGGGGAGGGAATAAACGAACATGGTGAACCCGTGATTGTATTACACGTAGCATTTAATGATTTTGGAAATATGCAGAGAGAGCTGGAATCTAAAAATATAATTCCACTCAGCTCCGAAGTGGAATGGATTCCCACAACGACGGTTACACTTTCTGAAGAATATGCTCAGGATGTTTTAAAGCTGGTCGACAAACTCGAGCAGGAGGATGATGTGCAGAAGGTGTTTCACAATCTGGTCTAGAGCTTAAAGCGCAAAGCTTAAAGCTGTCCTGAGGTAAATCGGTAATAACAGGACACTGCATTTTCATTCATTCATCAATTAAAAAAAGTCCGTTACATAATAACGGACTTTCTACATTAAAAAAGTTTTAGGCTTTGGGCTTTGAGCTTTAGGCTTTCCTCGCTATCCGCAAGCTGAATACAGCGATATGTGCAACGGCAAAGATCAATGAAAAGTAAAATATTCCCAGATCCTGACCTTCTGTTTGATGATGATGGGCAAAAGCCACAATCGCCAGTAATACTGCCAATACAAGGCCACCCAGACCACCGATTTTGTTAGCCTGTGCGAGTGTGTCTTTTAGTCCGGATGATAATATACTATGTCGGATACCGTACCACAGGTAAACATCAAATCCGATGAGCATCCAAACGATCAGCCGGATCCAGGTATCCAAAGGCAGGAAAACCATCATAAAAAGGCAGGTGAAAACGCCCAGAATGGGAACCAGGGGAACTAATGGCGTTTTAAATCCGCGAGGCGCATCAGGCATATTTTTTCGCATCACCAGTACTCCGATACAAACCAGGATAAAAGCGAACAAAGTGCCGATGCTTGTCATTTCACCAACCACTCGGGCTGGAACAAATGCAGCAAAAAGACTAACGAAAATCATGAACAGGAAATTACTCTTAAATGGCGTTCTGAATTTCGAGTGCACTTCTGAAAAAATCTTTGGCAGGAGTCCGTCCTTACTCATACTGAAGAATACCCGGCTCTGACCCAACAGCATCACCAGAATCACAGAGGTATAACCTCCCAGGATCGCGACGATAATGGCGCGGTTTAACCAAGGATAGTCAGCATGCATCACGCCACTGGCATCCACTTTCCCCATATGTTCGATGGCCACGGCCACCGGAGCGATACCATCTTTTCCCTTGAAAATAGTATAACTGGCAACTCCGGTCATCACATGTGCAAACAGAATGTACAAAATGGTACAGATGGCAAGTGAACCCAGGATACCGATCGGCATGTCTTTTTTGGGATTCTTGGCTTCCTGTGCAGCTGTACTGACTGCGTCAAATCCGATATAGGCAAAAAATACAATGGCTGCTGCTCTAATGATACCGCTGAATCCAAATTCACCAAAAGTTCCTGCATTGGGTGGGATATATGGATCATAATTCGAGTAATTGATATATCTCCAGCCGAGGAAAATAAATACCAGCACCACCACTACTTTGATGACGACGATAAAAGCATTCACCCGGGCACTTTCCTGCGTGCCTTTGATGAGCAGAAGGCTTACCAGAATGACAATAAAAACTGCGGGCAGGTTGATGATGCCTCCGTCCCAGGGTCCCGTAGCCAGTGAAGAAGGCAGGTGAAGTCCAAAACCTTCCAGGAATTTGACCAGGTAACGGCTCCAGCTGATGCTCACGGTAGCTGCTCCAACAGCATATTCCAAAACCAGATCCCAGCCGATGATCCAGGCTATAAATTCTCCCATAGTGGCATATGAATATGTGTAGGCACTCCCGGCAACAGGAATCATAGAAGCAAATTCTGCATAACACAATCCTGCAAAGCCACAACCCAGACCGGCAACAATAAATGAAATCGTGATCGCGGGACCTGCATTATTTGCGGCGGCCATGCCGGTGATCGAGAACAGACCAGCGCCGATAATCGCACCGATGCCCAGCGCAACTAAAGAAACCGGTCCCAGTGTCCTTTTTAATGAATGTTCACTTTTATCAGAAGCTTCTGCAAGAAGTCCGGCCAGTGGTTTTTTAACGAATAAGCTCATATTTTGATCAGTTATTGATTGTGCACATAGTTTATAACTTCGTAAAATAAGGAAATATTCTGCAGTCAGATATTCTTTTTCGTTTTCCGGAAAATCTGACATTTTGCAATCCGGATAATATTCAATTCTTTGCAGGATTAAATTTAAGCATGAAGAAACCCGGATTAACCGGATGGATCATCATTGCCATGACGGCCGGAATCATAACCGGATTGTTGATTCATCATACAGCTGGTGTCTACTGGAGCGAACATTTTTCGGATTATATGTCTATTATAACGGACATTTTTCTGCGCCTGATCAAAATGATCATTGCACCGCTGGTGTTTTCGAGTCTGGTAACGGGCATCGCCAAAATGGGCGACACAAAAGCAGTTGGAAGAATTGGTGCGAAAACACTGGCTTGGTTCCTTGGGGCTTCTCTGATCTCGTTACTCCTGGGACTACTCATTATGAACATCGTAAACCTGGGAAATAATCTGAATCTCCCCATCCCGGATCTCTCTGAAGCCGGCAAAATAGAAAACGGGTCCACCCTAAGTTTCAAGTCATTTATTACCCATGTGTTCCCCAGAAGTTTCATTGAATCCATGGCGAATAATGAAATCCTGCAGATCGTTGTATTTGCCCTATTCTTTGGTATTGCCACTGCAGCCATTGGTGAAAAAGGAAAAGTATTTATCCGTGTCCTTGATTCACTAACCGAAATCATTTTAAAAGTAACAGGTTACGTCATGTATGTTGCGCCCCTGGCGGCCTTTGCAGCCGTTTCAGCCATTCTCTCATTGAAAGGCCCGGAGATTTTAATTACGTATGGAAAATTTATCGGGATATTTTATTTGAGTATTTTATTATTATGGCTCCTCCTAATGGGCATCAGTTATTTCTGGATTGGCAGAAAAGTTTTCGTTGTATTGAAGAATGTGAAGGACCTGGTATTACTCGCCTTTACGACAGCCAGTTCGGAAGCCGCTTTTCCGCGACTCATTGAAGCCCTGGAAAAATCGGGTTGCCCAAAAAGAATAGTCAGTTTTGTTTTGCCACTGGGATATTCCTTTAACCTCGACGGCAGTATGTTATATATGGGATTTGCATCTCTTTTTATTGCGCAGGCATACGGCATGCATTTATCTCTTGGTACGCAGGTTACCATGTTGCTGGTTCTCATGCTCACTAGTAAAGGTGTCGCTGGTGTTCCGCGTGCAGCCCTTGTGGTGATAGCTGGAACTTTATCCATGTTTCATATCCCGCAGCAGGGTTTATTGTTGTTACTTGGGATTGATCAGATCCTGGACATGGCAAGGAGTGCAACGAATGTGGTTGGAAATAGTTTGGCTTCTGCGGTTATATGTAAAATGGAAGGTGTGCTCGAATAACAGCCGGTATTTTCATTTCATTATTTGCTTTTAAATCTTAATTTGGCGGCGGTTATGTTGAGTTAAATGCATCCGGGATTAATGTATCAATATGGTAAATTTTCTGGCAATTACTTTCAGGGACCTGCTGAACCCTGAATTTTATATTAATAACGGCGGACTCTGGGTTATGCTTTTTATTGTTTTTGCAGAAACCGGATTAATGGTTGGTTTCTTTCTACCGGGGGATAGCCTGCTGTTTGTGGCTGGTATTTACAGCCAGAAGCTAATAGACAAACTGATTCCCGGCGGAACCGGAAGCGATTTCCTGAATCTTATTATTCTCTGGATATTGGTTTCTTTTTGCGGTATTATCGGTAATATGGTCGGATACTGGTTCGGGAAAAAGAGTGGTACCTACCTTTTCCAGCGCAAAGACAATTTCTTCTTTAAGAAAAAACACCTCTTTGATGCAAAAACCTTTTATGAAAAACACGGTGGACAGGCCATCGTGTTTGCGCGGTTCCTGCCCATTATTCGAACTTTTGCCCCCATTGTAGCAGGTATTGTTCAGATGGAAAAGAAGAAGTTCATTTATTACAACGTGATCGGTTGCGTGGCCTGGGTATTCCTGATGTTATTTGCAGGCCACTATCTCGATAAATTTTTTATCAGGAAATTTAATTTTGATTTGAAAAAACATCTGGAAGTGATTGTTATCGGAATCGTGCTTATAACTACGCTGCCGGTGTTATATAAAATGTTTTTTGGTAAAAAACCAAGTTCACATCAGGAAGACATCTAACGAGACCTCTAAATATGATTTTGCCTGAGAATAAGAAAGTCCCTGGTATTTTCAATCTTGCAGTGATTGTTGCTGCACTCGGATATTTTGTAGATATTTTTGATCTGCTACTTTTCACAATCGTCAAGAAAAATTCCCTACTCCAGGTCGGATCCACTGATGCCAGTTTGCTTGCAGACAGCAGCCGGGTAATTAACTGGCAGATGATCGGTCTTTTGTTAGGTGGTATATGCTGGGGCATGCTGGCAGATAAAAAAGGGAGGCTCTCTGTACTTTTCGGGTCTATCATCCTCTATTCAATAGCTAATTTCCTGACTGCCTTTGTTCATACCGTTGATCAATATGCGCTTTGCAGGTTCCTGGCGGGTTTGGGTTTGGCTGGAGAACTCGGGGCTGGTATCACCCTGGTGAGTGAACTGTTGCCAAAAGAAAAGAGGGGGATAGGCACCTCCATGGTGGCGGGCATCGGCTTATTGGGCGCTGTCGCGGCTTACTTTACTTACCGGATTACGAAAGACTGGAGACTTTGTTATGAAATCGGCGGTGGCCTGGGTATGCTTCTGCTCATCATGCGGATAAGCGTGGTTGAGTCGGGTATGTTTATTAAAGTAAAGCAACAGTCCGTTAAAAGGGGAAGTTTCTTAATGTTTTTCACCAACAGGATCCGTTTTAGAAAATACTTGAACGCCATCCTGATTGGCCTTCCCACATGGTTCGTCATTGGAATTCTGGTCAACCAGAGCGACCGTTTTGCAAAAGCCATGTATGGCAGTACCAGCCTGGATTCCGGAAAGTCGGTCATGTTTGCCTATGCGGCTCTTTCCATAGGTGATATTTTCGGAGGATTTCTTTGCCAATGGTTTAAGAGCCGAAAAAAAGGGCTGCTTACCTTTTATATCCTGGGTATCATTTCCGGATTTTTGTTTTTTTCCGGACTGAATAACCAGGATTCCATCATGTACATCTTCTGTGCTATGCTCGGGTTTTCGAATGGCTACTGGGCCATTTTTGTGACCATGGGGGCGGAACAATTCGGAACAAATCTGAGGGCTACTGCCGCAACGACGATCCCGAATATGGTGCGGGGAGTTCTGCCATTATTGAATCTCCTGTTCCTTGACCTGTTTCAGAAAATCTGGGGCTGGACGCTTATCCGAAGCGGTTTAATAACAGGTATCATTGTGACCCTGATCAGTTTTGTGGCTTTTTACTTTACCGATGAAACCTATCATAAAGACCTGAATTATGTCGAACAATAGTCAGGTTGTGATTCTTCGAATACTGAATCCCTATCTTCGCGCCTGATTTTCCCGTAAATACTTATCTGATGAAATTCTTGATTATACGGTTTTCTTCTATCGGGGATATTGTTCTGACCACACCCGTAATCAGGTGCCTGAAGAAACAGGTTCCCGATGCAGAGATTCATTACCTCACAAAGTCGACCTATATGCAGATTCTTACTTCGAATCCGTATATCGACAAAGTACATTACCTGGAAAAAAGCCTGCAGGCAATTATCATGGAGTTAAAAAGGGAAAATTTCGATTTTATCATCGACCTGCATCATAACCTTCGTTCAATGAAAGTAAAAGATGCGCTAAAAGTCAAATCCTATTCTTTCGACAAACTCAATATCCGAAAGTGGATCTATACAAGTTTCAAATTGAATCTGCTCCCGGATATACATATTGTGGATCGTTACATGAATACGGTTGCGGGTTTTGGTGTAAAGAATGATGGTGCGGGGCTGGATTACTTTATTGCGAAAGAAGACGTTATCAATGAATCGGACCTGCCGACACCTCACCAGTTGGGTTATGTGGGAGTTGTGATTGGTGCCGCATTGAATACGAAAAAATATCCTTTTCACCACGTGAAAAAACTCTGTGAGTTATTGGATCATCCCATCGTATTACTTGGAGGCCTCGAAGATGCTGACGAGGGCGACCGCATAGCAGCGTCAGATAAGATTAAAATTTATAATGCTTGCGGAAAATTTGGATTGAACGAATCGGCTGACCTGGTACGCAGGGCTAAACTGGTCGTGACTAACGATACAGGCCTCATGCATGTCGCAGCCGCCTATAAACGACCTGTTATTTCGCTTTGGGGAAATACCGTACCCGAGTTTGGTATGTATCCTTATTATGGCAGCAAATTTCTGCAGGCGACGGGAGCAAGAAAAAATGAGCTGCCATATGATATCCTGGAAATTAAAAAACTGCGATGCAGGCCCTGTTCTAAGATCGGATATGATAAATGCCCGCTGGGTCATTTTAAATGCATGGAAAAAATAGATCCGGCACAGGTGGTTGCGCAAATACGTGCCAGACTCGCAACTATTTGATATGCTGACCTGTCCAGGTTCCGTTTTTATCAAAAACATTGTATCCGACCACAGAGTCATAACATAAATAATTTCCGTCCCAGACTCCCTTCACATCAAAATGATTATAAATACCAGGGGATGCTTTAACATAAAAACCAGTCCATTCTCCCTGCGCATCGAAACTCAACATGAGCTGCTGGGTTGCAACTGAAACATAACCGATCAGGTCATCTGTTTTATTGAAAAGATAAAGGCCTTTCCAGGCAGGATTCTTCGGATGATATTCATTGTGATACATCGGGTTCAGCGTTTTGTTTATATCCGGATTCAATTCGAAATGATTAAGGGGATTGATGGTGCTGTTGAACTCCGGATTCACGTCATTATTATGCAATGGGTTGATGTTCCAGTTATATTTTGGATTGATATTAGAATTCTTTTCCGGGTTCAGGGTACTGTTAAAAGACGGGCTGAGATTGATATCAATCTTCGGATCGTGCCTGTTTTCCAGGTTTTGCGAAAAACTCCGGGTTTGAATAAGGGTAATAGAAACTAAGATGAGGAGTAAAATTTTTTTCATGATTTTTTTCTATGATTTAGAGGTAGTGCAGGGGGTAGCTGCTATTGAAATACAATTTATTTTAGTAAGGTTTTTATTTCACATGGATATGTGTCCATTTCCCATTTTTGTCGAACAGGTTATATCCACTCTGGTTGTCGTAGCAAAGGAACATACCCGTCCATACACCAAATAACGTAAAATAATTATACATCATCCGGCCTGCCTTTACATAATAGCCGTTCCAGGTCCCACTGTTATCAAATGAAAGCATCACATTCTGGGTTGCTATGGATATATATCCAAATAGCTGGTTTGAATCATTAAACAGAAATAGGCCCTTCCAGGTTTCTGTTGAAGGACGAAGGCCTTTCATGATCACCGGGTTCAGCACGTCGTTCGATTGCGGATTCAGCTGCAGGTTGATCATGGGATTGATGCTTGCATTTTGTGTCGGGTTCAATGAATTTTCCTTAATGGGATTCATATTATAATTCATCGAAGGATTGATGGAAAGATTGCTATCCGGGTTGATCAGTCGGTTAATAAACGGATTCAGGTTAGCATCTTTTTTCGGATCATGACCCTTAAATACTATATCAATTTGTGCCTGTTTGGACGCACTATCGTTCTGTGCCTGATGTGTGGCGCTTTCCTTCTGTGCCAGTAATTCGGCGCTATCATTCCGGGCTACCAGTGCAGAACTATCTTCCTGGGCAAAAAGCCCAAAACCTGAAAACAGTGAAATCATTAAAATCACAATTCCTCGCATACGAATAACGGGTTGTTATAACGTTGGATTCAAAGCGACTTTTCGCCGGATACGAGGATGTAAATAAGGGAAGAAATAAGAAAGAAAGGATAAAGGTAGTAATGAGGGTTGAGATTGTCAATACACATCCCCACATTGTCATCTCCACCCTCAATCCTCAAATTCTCTCCTTACTACTTTCCCTCATTTGCCACATTAATAATGTTGGGCTTTAAGCTTTGCTCTTTATGCTTTAAGCGTAGAAAGCACATCATTCATGTTTCGCACAGCATCGGCACTCTTGGCAAAAAGAGTCTTCTCATCGTCATTGAGTTCGAAAGGGATGATTTTCTCCCATCCTTTTTTGCCAATGGTCACCGGTACACCCAGACAGATATCTTTTTGCCCATATTCCCCCTCCAGGGAAACACAGCATGTAAATAGTTTTTTTTCATCCCTGACAATGCTTTCTACCATCGCCGCTCCGGCTGCACCGGGCGCATACCATGCAGAAGTTCCTATCAGCTTGGTCAGGGTAGCTCCTCCTACCATCGTGTCAGCTACGATTTGTTTTTGTTTTTCTTCGGAAAGCAATTTAGTGACCGGCACGCTGTTCCAGGTCGCAAATCGTATCAGGGGTATCATGGTGGTATCACCATGGCCACCAATAACCAGGGCGTTCAAGTCAGCCGGACTACAGCCGAGGTGCTGGCTCAGTTGATATTTAAAGCGGGAGCTATCCAGTGTGCCTCCCATTCCAATAATCTTTTCCTTGGGTAAACCGGTTTCCTTCAAAGTTAGATAAGTCATCGTGTCCATCGGATTGCTTATGATAATCAGGATGGCGTCCGGTGAATACTTCAGGATATTATCGGTAACCGTTTTTACAATCCCCGCATTGGTTCCAATTAGCTCCTCGCGGGTCATACCGGGTTTACGTGGTAAGCCCGAAGTAATCACAACCACATTGCTGCTGGCTGTTTTTGAATAGTCGTTCGTAGATCCCATAACCCGTGTATCGAACCCAAGCAAAGTGGCAGATTGCATAATATCCTGTGCCTTACCCTCAGCTAATCCATCCTTGATATCCAGAATAACCAGTTCTTCTGCAAGCTCTTTACGGGCGATGTTGTCAGCACAGGTAGCGCCTACGGCACCTGCACCTACTACGGTAACTTTCATCTGAAATTATTTAAAATGTTTGGTGACGATTTTGAAGAGAGACAAAGTTAATTGTCAATTGTTAATTGTCAATTGATAATTATTAATCGTTCACATTTAAATGCATAAACATCTGACAATTGACAATTAACCATTTTTTTATTGTTTCTCTTTCCCCTGGAATGCAGTGAGGAGGGTGTCTACTTTCTGATTGCCTTCAAATTTGGTAATAAACTGTCCTTTTTTATCGTACAGCGCCAGGCAGGGCAGGCTCTGCATTCTGTAATACGGGGGAAGCATATATTTATCATCCCTGCCCATCAGGATATTGGAATGATCCGCCAGCCTGAAATAAGTATAAAATGATTTCATTTCGTCGAACGGCTGGAAAGTCGCCATCACGATTTCAATGTCTTTGAATTTACTGATATCTGCCAGGATATCGCGCATCTGGTGTTTACAGTGTTCGCATTCCGGACTGAAAAAAATGATCAGGACCTTATGATTTTTCCTGATATCATCTTTCGAAATGTAATGTACACTGTCTATCTGCAACAGCCTGAAAGGAGGGATGCCCAGATTTTTCAGATAGGGTGCTTCAGGTACATTGTTAGGTAATTGTGCCTGAGCAGAATATAGAAAAAAAAGCCCCAAGATTACTATCAACACTCTATTCATACCGGATTTTTTATAAAAATAATGCAAAATGCGAGATGGTCATAATTTCAAAAACAAGCTACTTTGCGCATAAGTTTAAAAACCATTAGTTTTGTCGCCCTTTAAGGCAACAATTAATTAATATTCATGGCAAATACAGCAGACATCAGCCGGGGCCTCATTATCAAACTGGAAGGCAGTCTTTACTCAGTGGTGGACTTTGGTGAAAATAAGACAGCTAGGGCCGCAGCGAAGGTTTGGGCAAAACTAAAGGGTGTAGACAATGCCCGTAGTATTGAGAAAACCTGGAATAGTGGAGACACTATTTATCCCGTACGCGTAGAAAGAAAGGATTATCAGTTTTTATACAAAGACGATTCAGGTTATAATTTCATGGATACCGAAACCTTTGAACAGGTTGCATTACAGGAAAACATGGTAGACGCACCACAGTTCCTGAAAGACGGCCAGGAAGTTACCCTGTTGATGAACACGGAATCTGATACGCCGATGGGTGTCGAGCTTCCTGATAAAATTGTATTAAAAGTTACCTACTCGGAACCAGGCATGAAAGGTGACACGGCTACGCGTACACTTAAACCAGCGAAGGTGGAAACAGGAGCAACGGTGAACGTTCCGCTTTTTGTAAACGAAGGTGAATTGATACGGGTCAATACAAAAACCGGTGAATATGTGGAAAGGGTGAAAGAATAACACTTATCTTAGTCTTCCTTTTTAAAAAGCAAAACGCCATAACTGATGGATTTTAAACAGATTCAGGAGTTGATTAAACTGATCAACAAATCGAATATCGGTGAAGTAACGATTGAAGAAAAGGGATTTAAAATTACCGTAAAGCAAAAAGAGGAACATATTCATCAGGTGATTTCTGCCCCATACCAGACAAATCAGCCTGCGCCTACATATGCAGCTCCGGCTGTTTCAGCTCCTGCAACAGGCAATGTTCCGGCAACAAATGGCAAAAAGCTTGCAGAAGTTGCTGTCGACAACCTGATTACAATCAAAAGTCCGATGATTGGTACGTTCTATCGGAGTTCCGCCCCGGATAAACCTTCCTTTGTAAATGTCGGTGATGAAACCGAACCCGGAAAAGTAGTCTGTATCATTGAAGCGATGAAGTTATTTAACGAGATCGAAAGTGAAGTGAAGGGCAAGATTGTGAAAGTGCTTGTGGAAGATGCGTCGCCGGTAGAGTTTGATCAGCCGTTGTTTCTGGTAGACCCAAGTTAAAAATGTGCAAATGTGCAAATGTGCAGATGTGAAAATGATAATGTATCAATTTCATATGTTTTTAATTTGCACGCTTGCACATTTGCATTCTGGCACATTATAAAAAAAAAATGTTCAAAAAAGTATTAATAGCTAACCGCGGAGAAATTGCTTTACGAGTTATACGAACCTGTCGCGAAATGGGTATAAAAACCGTGGCTGTTTATTCCACTGCGGACAAAGACAGTTTACACGTGCGTTTTGCGGATGAAGCGGTTTGTATCGGCAAACCGGCCAGTGCGGATTCCTACCTGAATATTCCCCATATCATGGCAGCTGCTGAAATTACTAATGCGGATGCTATTCATCCGGGTTATGGTTTTCTGGCGGAAAATGCCCGCTTTGCGGAAATCTGTGGTGAACACGGAATTAAATTTATTGGACCAACCCCTGCCATGATCAATTCCATGGGTGATAAGATCACCGCCAAGGAAACGATGATCAAGGCAGGTGTTCCCGTTGTGCCGGGTGGTGGCGGTCTACTGGAGGGTGTCAGCGATGCCAGGGAAATTGCAAGCCAAATCGGATATCCTGTGATCCTAAAGGCCACGGCGGGTGGGGGCGGCAAGGGTATGCGGGTCGTTTGGAATGAATCAGAATTGGAAAAAGCCTATGATTCTGCAAAAGCCGAAGCCGCGGCTTCTTTTAAGAACGACGGAATCTACATGGAAAAATTTGTTGAGGAACCAAGGCATATTGAAATACAGGTTGCCGGGGACCAGTATGGTACTGTTTGTCATCTTAGTGAAAGAGATTGTTCCATCCAGCGCCGGCATCAAAAACTGGTAGAGGAATCACCTTCACCATTCATGACCCGTGAACTGAGATATAAAATGGGTGAGGCCGCCATTAAAGCCGCGTCTGCCATCAAATATGAAAGCGTGGGAACGATTGAATTCCTGGTGGATAAGCACAGGAATTTCTATTTCATGGAGATGAATACGCGCATTCAGGTGGAGCATTGTGTAACGGAAGAAGTAGTGAATTTTGACCTCATCAAGGAACAGATAAAAATCGCGGCCGGTGAAACCATCAGTGGCGTAAATTATGAACCCCAGGGCCACGCTATCGAATGCCGAATTAATGCAGAAGATCCATACAATGATTTCCGCCCTTCCCCCGGAAGGATAACGACCCTGCACCAACCGGGTGGCCATGGCATCCGCGTCGATTCGCACGTGTATGCCGGGTACACCATTCCGCCTTATTACGATTCCATGATTGCAAAAATCATTGCCGTGGCAAGAACCCGAAGCGAAGCCATAGATACGATGCACCGGGCATTGACAGAATACGTGATCGAAGGAATCAAGACGACCATTCCATTTCATCTTCAGCTCATGAAAGATGAAAATTTTCGCAGTGGCAACTTCAATACCAAATTTCTCGAGGGATTCAAAATGAAATGATTTAAGCCTAAAGCCCAAGGCCTAAAACTACTTTTTAGATTTCATCAACGAGAATTGAAGTGGGTTTATCGATATTGGCTTTACGATTTATGCTTTGCGCTTTAAGCTTATAAAGTGAACTGTTCAATCAGGTCCTCTGTTTTTTTGCTTCCTTTTACAAAACTGCGGAGTTTGGCTATGACCGATTCTACTGTCGCATCGGGGCAGGAAGCACCACTGGTAACGAGTAAACGTAACGGGGTCCTGCCGGTTAGCCAGCCGGTTGTTAATTTCTCTTCGTGATCACGCAAATCAAAATGCATTATCTCCTTTTCCGAAATTAACTGGTCGGGGCCTTCAACAAAAAAACTGGGCAAATGCATTTCACAAAGTTCCACCAGATGTGAAGTATTGGAAGAATTGTATCCGCCTACAATGATGGCGAGATCGCCTGAAGTCTCCAGCATTCCCGAAACAGCGGACTGATTATCGTTAGTTGCATAACAAAGTGTATCTCTCGTATCAGCAAAATGTTCGGCAGGACTTTCGCTTTCAATACCGGATCTTTCGCGGATTATCTGTTTTAAAAAATCTGCTATTTGTTGAGTTTCACTTGCCAGCATCGTCGTCTGATTCACGACGCCAATTCTTTCCAGATCCTTTCGCGGATCAAAGCCTTTGGTATACCGGCCTTTAAATAATTCAAAAAATTCTGCGGACTGTTTTTCCTGCTTGATGAACCGGCCCAGTAATTCGGCTTCTGTCATATCCTTAATCACGAGTGCCGGACCTCCCGCTGCTGCATGTGAAAAAGTAGCACGTGTTTCTTCATGGCCTGGTTTGCCATGAATGATAACAGTGAATTTTTTTTCGGCAATCTGACTGGAACGGGTCCAAACTTTTTCTACAAAAGGACAGGTAGTGTTATAGCTTTCTGTATGGATACCCTTAGATTTCAAAAGGGCATCAATTTCCAGACTCGTTCCAAACGCCGGCGTTATTACAATATCGGCGGCCTGCAGATTGTCAAACGGGATCAGTTGTTTCCCCTTCGTATCCTGGAGAAACTGAACCCCTCTTTTTTTCAGATCATTATTCACCTGCGGATTATGAATCATTTCGCTGAGAAGAAAAATGGTTTTTCCCGGATTTTCTTCAACGGTTCGGAAAGCGATGTCAATGGCATTTTCAACACCATAGCAAAATCCGAAATGCCGGGCCAGGTAGATATGCAGGAGCCCGAAATCAAGCAGGGTCGGCGAAAAATCTTTTTTCATCCTGTCTTCCGTCCGCCTTTTATTCTTGATGGCCGTGATGAGCGGACTGCGATAAGCCGATGGGACCTGAAAAGTTTTCATTCAGCTGCAAAATTAATGGTTAATCCTTAATGGGTAATTGCTAAAGGCGAATGATTTACAGCTAAAGAATACCAAAAATAGTAAACTAAATAATTAGCCTTAAGCTTTCAGCCTTAAGCCTTCAGCCTTAAACTGTTTGCTTCGTATCTTCCGCATTCAAACTTAAAAATGAACGCCGAATTTCAACCGGTTAGCTGGTCGTTAGATTCAAATATTTATGAAGTAAATCTTCGGCAGTATACAAAAGAAGGCACATTCCGCGCATTTGCAAATCACTTACCCAGGCTGCGTGATATGGGGATTGAAATCCTTTGGTTTATGCCCATTACACCCATCAGCAAAATGGGTCGCTTAGGCTCGCTGGGAAGCTATTACGCCTGTTCCGATTATATGCGCACCAATGCGGAATTTGGTTCTGTTGAAGATTTTAAATGGCTGGTTGACCAGGCGCATGAGCTGGGGTTCAAAGTATTGATCGACTGGGTTGCAAATCATACTGGCTGGGATCATGCATGGACTATAGAACATCCGGAATTTTACCGAAAAAATGTGGATGGCGATTTTCATGATCAGCATGGGTGGGCAGATGTAATAGATCTGAATTTTGATTCGCAGGAGCTAAGGACTACTATGATCCAGGCCATGCAGTTCTGGGTAGAAACCTGCCGGATCGATGGATTCCGATGCGATATGGCCATGTTAGTGCCCCTGGAATTCTGGAAGGAGGCGAGAATGGCGCTGGATCAGATAAAGCCTCTTTTCTGGCTGGCAGAATGTGAGGAGATCATGTATCATGAAGTATTTGACGCCAGTTATACCTGGAAATGGCTGCATATTATGGAAGCTTATTGGAAAAAATCAACGGATATGCAGGGGCTTTCGCAGGTGTTGTATTATTATAATCATCAGTTTCCGTCTACTGCCCTGCGGGCTTACTTTACAAGTAACCATGATGAGAATTCCCATAGTGGGACTGAATATGAAAGAATGGGTAATGCTGTCATCCCATTTACTGTTTTCTGTTGTTTATATGAAGGACTCCCGCTGATTTACAGCGGACAGGAATTGCCAAATAATAAAAGGTTACTATTTTTTGATAAGGATGAAATCAAATGGGTGGAACCTTCACTGTTATTTGATTTCTACAAGACACTCCTTCGGCTACGCAAAACAAATCCGGCGTTAAAAAGCGGTGATTCCCAAAGGAAAGCCATGATTCTTTCCAATACGTCCCATGAACAAATATTCAGTTTCATCCGACGCTATGAACGGGACGAAGTATTGGTCATCCTGAACCTTTCCGCAGACACCCGGTCCGTTATCATAACCGGTCAGATGCTGGCCGGATCATACAAAGATATTTTCAATGTTAATGCCCCGGATTTTATTTCCGGTCAGCCACTACAATTAAAGGCCTGGGATTATCGTGTTTACGTGAAGTAAGCTGAACGCCTAACGCCTAACGCGAAACGCCGCTCATACCCTTATGATATGCAAATAAAAATGCGCTCCCAATTGGAAACGCATTTTCTTATTTTGTTTTTAGCGTTAAGCGTTAGGCGTTATGCGTTACGCTTTACTCGTCATTCAACTTCAGTGGATATGTAAATGATCCGTCATAACCAGGATAAACACCTTCCAGTTTCAGAGAACCATTTCCTGCCTGTTCCACGATCTTGCGGAACTCATCAATGGTATTTACATCCTGTCCGTTCACTTTCAGAATCACAAACCCTTCCTCCATTCTGGTTTTGCTGAACAATCCTTTTTCACTGATTGATTTGACCACAATGCCACCTTTCACCTTCAGTTTATCAGCATCGTTTTTTTGCAATGCCTGGAGTTCAGCTCCGAGTTTGTCGAAAGCTGAATTCTTTACCAGGTCCATATTTCCACTGTTATTCATCAGGGTTACCACGACATTGCCTTCAACCCCATTTCTTTTATAAGAGACTTTGATTTTATCACCGGGACGGTATATCGCGATCTGCCCGACCAGTTCGGAACCGGAGTAAATCGGCATGTCATTTAATTTGATGATCACATCACCTTTTTTAAGTCCTGCTTTGTCGGCAGCTCCTTTTTCCCGAACGTTCACTACATAAACGCCCTCGTCATCTTTGATTCCATTTTCTCTTTTCGCGTCATCGCTGAGGTTATCATTCGCATACTCTATTCCCAGGTAAGCCCGCTGGGTGGTACCATATTTAATAAGGTCTGTTACCACTTTCTTTACGATGTTCACGGGGATCGTAAAAGAATATCCGGCGTAAGAACCCGTTGGAGATGCGATCGCTGAGTTAATACCGATCAGTTGACCCTGTGGATTGATCAGTGGGCCACCACTGTTACCCGGATTTACAGCGGCGTCTGTCTGTATGAATGATTCTACCGGTGCCTGACTTTGACGCCTGTTGATGTCAATGGATCTCCCTTTTGCACTCACGATACCTGCAGTAACAGTTGTTTCCAGCGAGAGCGGATAACCGACAGCCAAAACCCACTGACCCACTTTTACATCATCGGAATTTCCATAAAGGAGAAATGGCAAACCCTTTGCTTCTACTTTCACAACGGCGAGATCCGTACTGGGATCTGTAGCCACCACCTTGGCTTTAAATGACTTTTTATTGCTCAGGGTAACAGTTACTTCATCTGCACCATCCACTACATGATTGTTAGTTACAACATATCCGTCTTCGCTGATGATCACGCCCGATCCGGATCCCATTTCCGGCAAAGAGCGGGAACGGTCTCCAAAGAAATCATTGGGATCAACACCAAAAAGATCAGAGAAAGGATTCTTTTTCGGAAGATTATTACTGGCCTGCCGAACCGTTTTGGTTTTGATATGAACGGTAGCAGGGATAGCAGCGCTGGCGGCATCCACGAAGTCGGCCGGCCCGGCAGATTTTTCATTATTGAAAAACTTTGCGTAGTTCGCCGGGACCTTGGTAGAATCCGTTGCGTACAAATAGGTTCCGGTTTGATTAATTTGATTAAAATGATTGTACCCCCATAAACTGCCGAGGGTCGTAGCTGCACTGATAAAAACAATGCCGGCAACTTGTTTCAATTTCATTATGATAATTTTTTTTACTTTAATTAGGCTATTTCCTTTGTCAAACGACATGCCCAATGTTCTTCAAAGTAACACCTGGAAAGAACTTAAGCTATTACCACCTGTTCAGTTTAACAAATAATTTACTAAGACCTTCGTAGATGGCAGTTCTCCAAATTTACAAAAGAAATTTTAGCAGACAAACATGACATTCATTCAGAGGCCCCGCAAAAATTTCATGGTATCTGCACCATCGGCGTAATCCCGGAGTCCGGGCTGCTGACTGCTGCCTAACGGAAGGAATTGGCGTCCCACAACACATTGGAGATTTTCATCTGCCACGGCAGGTTTCCTGTTTTCATCTTTGCCGTAAAAACTATAGTGTAAAACGGCGATAGGCGAGAAAGGAGATTCATTTTCAAGGAGGAGCAGACATTCGTTGCTCATATAATAAAGCTTATTCAGGATGGCGAGTGATAATCGGTAATCATAGTTATTTTTATACTTATGATGATCCGCCATCCATTGATATTTTCTGAAGGACTGGAGCAGGGGAATGAAATCATAATTTTCCGGAACATAGATCTGGGTTACGTTTCGGCAACCCAATCCGAAATACAAAAAAACATCATCAGCGAGTTTATCCAGTTCTTCAGGGGTTTCATTTCCCTCCAGAATTGCGATCGAAGTTCTGTTACGGCGGATCAGGCTGGGATATTTCCCAAAATAATAATCAAAATAACGCGCCGAATTATTACTGCCTGTTGCGATATAAGCATCCATTCCCTTTAACATCGTCGAAGTCTGAATTAGTTCTGAGGCAGCCTGATCTTTTTTATTTATAAATTCAAATATCGCAGGAAACAAACAGGGATCCCTGGAAGAGAGTTTGATCACCTGATGATGACCACTGATAAAGCAACAAAGAAAATCATGGAACCCGACAAGCGGGATATTTCCGGCCATGACGACACCTACCTTCTTAGGAACCTGTTCCCGGACGGGGATCTGATAATCCTTTACCCATTTTTCCAACAAATCCCTTTGCAGAAACTGGTGCGCGACTTGACTTACTGACAAATCGATGAAATCCGGGATAAACCAGGCATTTTGCTGAAAACTCCTGTTTTTTACCGATTCCCAGGATGCCTCTCCAGATAACATAAATTCGCCCAGTTCAACCAGTAAGCTGATACGGTTCTCTAAATCCATATTTCAGATTATCTTTGAGCCGCGAATTTAAATCTATTCAACTCCTTAATTAACGAAATAATGGCGATTAAGATAACGGATGAATGCATCAATTGCGGGGCCTGCGAACCAGAATGTCCCAATAATGCAATTTATGAGGGCGGAGTGGAATGGGCTATTTCCGACGGCTCCTCGGTGAAAGGGCCCTTTACCCTGATGGATGGTACCGTCATTGAGGCAAATCAACGCAATAGCCCGGTTGCTGTGGACGTATACTATATTGTTCCGAATAAATGCACAGAATGCCAGGGTTTTCACGAAGAACCCCAGTGTGCTTCTGTTTGCCCCGTAGATGTATGTATTCCCGACGAAATGTATCGGGAAACAGTAGAAGAGTTGCTGGCAAAAAAAGAAAAACTGCATCTTTGATTCCGGCACCAATTAAAACCAATACATGAAAAGGGTCATTGCTTTCGTAACCGGCGGCTATTCCGGCGAAGCAGAAGTGTCTTATAAAAGCGCAATCAATATTGAAGCGGGAATAGATACTAGTCTGTACGATTATTACCGGATCGACATTACACCGGAATCCTGGTTCCATCTTACAAGTGAAGGAAGAAAAATTCCTGTGGACAAAAATGATTTCTCACTGGAGATTAAGGGAAAGAAAATAAAATTCGAAACTGTATTGATCGGCATTCACGGAACTCCGGGAGAAGATGGGAAACTCCAGGGTTATTTCGACCTCATGAATCTTCCCTATACTTCCTGTGATGCGGCTACTTCTGCCCTTACGTTTAATAAGCGATACACGGTTGCCGTAGCTGCCTTCGCCGGAATCAACGTATCTCATTCAGAACATTTGTTTAAACAGGACAATCCCGATGCTTCTGTAATCGCAAAGCGGATTAACATGCCTGTTTTCGTAAAACCCAACAACGGAGGTTCCAGTATTGGTATGTCCAAAGTAAACCGGAAGGAGGACCTCGGGGCTGCCCTGGAGAAAGCATTTAAAGAAGACGACCAGGTACTTGTAGAGGAATTTGTTTCGGGCAGGGAATTTACTGTAGGCGTATTCCGTGATGGAAAAGAAATTATTGTTCTTCCAATTACTGAGGTAAAAACCACCAAAGAATTTTTTGATTTTGAGGCTAAATATTCACCGGGTTTTACGGAAGAAACTACTCCGGCTGTCGTAGATCAGGACATCGCAGAAAAAATTCGTTATACGGCTAAAAAAATTTACCAGGTCTTTAACTGTAATGGTGTCGTTCGCATAGATATGATTTATAATGAAGCAATAGGCTCGCCCTTCATGCTTGAAATCAATACAATTCCCGGACAAACAGCAGCTTCAGTTGTTCCCCAGCAGGTAAGAGCCATGGGGTGGACACTAAAACAATTCTATTCAGCGTTGATTGAAGACGCATTATCCAGGGCTAAAAAGTCCTAACCCGATTAACTATCTTTCCATTTAAATCCACATCTGTGTTTCGATTTTTGACCAGCAAACCATTATGGATTAATATCCTGGCAGGCTTTGTACTTCTGGTCGTTCTCCTCCTCCTGTTCCTGGGATCACTTGACATCATCACCCATCACGGCAAAACGATGAAAATTCCTGCCGTTGTGGGTCAGCCCATTGATCAGGCCCGGAAAACACTGGAGTCTCAGGGTTTTGAAATCCTGATTCAGGATTCCATTTACAACGACACCATCCCGCCGCTTCAGGTAATGAAACAGTTTCCCGAGGCAGATAACCTGGTTAAAGTCAATCGTACGGTTTATCTGACCATTAACCGGGCTGTCGCACCGGAGGTTGACATGCCTAACCTGCTCAGCATGACTTTCCGTAATGCGGAAATGGTGCTTCGGCGATATGGACTTAAATTAGGGGATACCGTATTCAGGCCCGATTTCGCACGCAATTCAGTACTGGACCAGGAATTCAAGGGGGAAAGTATAAAACCAGGTACCAAAATTCAACAGGGTTCCCCGATTACCCTCGTACTGGGAAATGGCGTCGGAACGGAATTTGTGGTTCCTGACCTGTTCGGTCTAACGTATCGGGACGCGCGGGCTGCCTTGAGTGAAGCCGGATTAATTGTCGGTTCCATTGTACCTGACGCGGACGTAAAAGATACTTCAGGCGCTTTTGTTTACCGGCAGAATCCTGACAGACTTGATTATGAAAAACAAATCAACCATATTCGTCAGGGCCAAATCATAGATATCTGGCTGTCTGCTTTGAAGAAAGAACGCATTATAGACACCAGTTCTGTTCAGAAACCAAATTAATTACCGACTAAACCAGCATTATGCAGCTGATAACAACTACTGAATTGAAGGATAGAATTTCTAAAGGAGAGAAGTTAAATCTCGTAGATGTTCGCGAACCTTCCGAAAATAGTGAATTCAATATCGGGGGTTTACTGATTCCGCTGGGGAAAATCCAGGCGATGGAAGTAGATCAGCTGAATGCATTAAAAGATCAGGAGTTGATTCTTTATTGTCGCAGTGGTAACCGGAGCGGACAGGCCTGCCAGATCCTGGACATGTTGGGATTTACGAATACAAAAAATCTTCAGGGTGGGATGCTGGCCTGGCAGAAAGCTTAACGCTTAACGCCGAACGCCCAAAGCCTAAAACTAATTTAGGAATGCGTTAAGGAATCAAAGTAAAATTTAGGAATCCAAAAAGAAGTTTTAGGCGTTAGGCGTTCGGCGTTAAGCGTTTCAAATTTTAATGTTAACTGCGAAGATAAAATTCGTTCCTGCCTGAGGGAACAGGAAGCTTTCATTTACATGCGATCCCCCGGAATAATATCCATAAGTATATCCGCCTGATTCATATTTCTTGTTGAATACATTATTCAGGTAAAAGGATAAATCCACTGCTGTTTTTGATTTTAATTTTGGTGAATAAATGATGCGCACCTGCTGTAAATAATAATTTGTAATTCTTTTTTGATCGCTTTGTGTGTTATCCAGGTAAGAATTACCGACGAATTTCGCTGGTAAACTAATTTCCAAAATGGAAACCGGGTAAAAACTAATTGCGCCGGCTGCGATAATATTGGGTGACAGAGCCATATCCGTTTTTTTATAATTCGTGCCCACCTGATCACCGTTACTAATGTCATCCTCGTAGAAAGTATAATTTGAAATTTTATTTTGACTCAGTGTCAGGCTTCCGGAAGCCTGAAGCCATTTCATCGGTTTAATTCCCCCCTGAATTTCGAGTCCTAGCCGCCAGCTGCGGGGAGCGTTGGTTCTTGTATATTCACCAACATCATTAATTTTTCCCGTAAGAACGAGTTCGTCTTTGTACAACATATAATAACCTGTAATGCCCCAGTTGTATACAGGAGTTTTTTTATTCAGGCCCAGTTCAAAATCATTGACGGTTTCCGGTTTCGGCTGTTCTGTCATACCTGTTTCGAAATCATCCCGGTTCGGTTCATGCGTTGCGCGTGAGAAAGAAAAATAAGCCTGCACAGGTCCGTTGTTCCAGGAAATGCCAGCTTTGGGATTAAAGAAATTGTACCGGTTGAATATAATGATAGAAGGATTATTTTCAAATCCATTGATCCAGTAATTGACCTGCCGCCATTGGAGATCAATAAAGCTGGTAAATCTTTCTCCGATTTGTTGTTGCCATTTTCCGTATACATTGAAGTCCGTTTTTTTCGCTGGTACATTATAATATTCATAATCCGGTGCAACACCTCCGTCAGCCGCCCAGGTTACATTCCCGTAATGGCTTCCGTCGTATTCTGTCCAACCACCACCCAGTGTGAGATCGGTGGCCTTATTTTTAAATTGAATGGAATAAATTCCTCCATAAAAAAAATTACTCAGCCAGCGTTGCCTGATCAGGTTGGTATTGCTGATTGTCGTGTCACCTATTTGCGGATCGGGAATTCCGTAATCAGAATAGGAGGCGCTGTTTTTATATTCTTCATAATATCCTTTTCCACGGGTAAGAAATGCGGCTATATTGGTACTTAAGGTAGGGGTGATTTCCTGGTTAAAGAATAACTGGTAATGATCCTGGCGGTAATTATCTGTCTGGTTCGGGTAAGTGAAATAATTATAAGTTCGTCGTTTGGAATTAAAAAGATTGATGGAATCTTGCGGCGTATTATATAAAGCGCCGGCATAACCGGAATTGTTTAGATATTCCTGTTGAAGCTGGGCGCTGTCGCCATAGAGTTTTGCCTCCGGCACCCCGTTCCATGCCTGATAAGTTTTCTCAGAACCGGTGATGATATTAAATCGAAGAGAGGATTTATTTGAAATATATGCGACAGAAAAATAAGCTGATTTTAAATCGCTGGTGGCGCGGTCAATAAATCCGTCGCTGCTGATTCGGGAAAGGCGCATATCCACTGTAAAATGACCGTCTATTAATCCGGTCCCGGCTTTCAAGGTATTTTTCCAGGAATTGAATGAGCCAAAACTATTATTGAATTCGGCATAGGGAGTCGGCATAAATGCGTTGGTAGAAAAATTCATACTGGCCCCAAATGCACCGGCCCCATTGGAAGATGTACCTACCCCGCGTTGAATCTGGATACTGTTGGTGGAAGATGCAAAATCGGGAAGGTCAACAAAATATATAGATTGGGATTCGGCATCATTATATGGGAGTCCGTTTAGCGTCATATTAATACGGGATGCATCGGTACCCCTAATGGATATATTGGTATAACCGATGCCATTTCCTGCATCGGAGCCTACGACAACCGAAGGTGTCTGGTCAAGGATATAGGGAAGATCCTGGCCGTTATTTGTTTTTGCGATCTGACTGGCATTGATATTCACTTTCGTGAAAGGCGTTTTATCACCGGCGCGGATCGCTGTAATTTCAACCGGGTCCAAAAAAAGGCCCTGTTTTTTCAAAACAGAACTGTCTTTTTTTGTGTTGCCAATACTGCTGTCATTTTGATTGGTGACCTGGCCAAACGAGTGAAAAACCAATAAGACGGGGCAAAGGGAAAACCATAATGCTTTCATATTCCAACTTTAATTGTATGAATGGCTGGCGGAAAAAGTTGGAAAATGCTTACAGGAGAGGATAAAAAAAGCCACCTTCCCTTCGCAGGCATTATCCTGGTCAGGTTCTACGGGTATTATCTCAGCCTTATCGTCCCGCCCTCAGGCGGGATGCTTCAGCACCCCGGGAACTTAAGAAACCGGTTTTCCGCCGGTCATACAAAGATAGGTAACGGGAAAGTTTATTCAGCGTCTTATAAAAATTAACAGATGCAACATCTTCAGAATTATCGTGTCTTATATATACCAATTCATTAATAAAAAATATGTCGAACATGAAAAAAATCATTTTTGCAGCCCTTGCTATGTTTTTATTCCTGGCAGGCTATAGTCAGTCCGGAGAAAAAAATCTTCAGACCCGCAAAGTATCTGAATTCCACGGCATCAGCGTATCGGGGGGCATTGACCTGTATATCAGTAATGGTCCGGAATCCGTTGCAGTAACAGCTTCCAGCCAGGAGATCCGGGACCATATGGTTACTGAAGTGGTTGGCGGTATTCTCCGTATACATATGGAGGAAAACTGGTTTCATAATATGGACAATGGTAAAATGAAAGCCTATGTCTCTCTCAGTAACCTAAAGGAACTTGAAGGGAGCGGCGGAGGTGATATTGTTTTTCAAAATCTGATCAAAGGAGATGATCTGGAAGTTCGCTTATCCGGTGGCGGAAACCTGAAGGGAAAACTTAATGTAAATCATCTTGTTATCAATCAGTCAGGTGGATCTGACGTGAAACTTTCAGGAAATGTGCAAAACCTGACGTTGAATGCAAGCGGTGGTGGAAGCCTGAATGGATTTGATCTGGTTACCGATTACGCCAGCATTCATGCCAGTGGGGGAAGTGAAACCGAACTGACTGTTAATAAAGAATTGCGGGCTGTGGTCAGCGGCGGCGGTGATATAACGTATAAAGGAGCTGCATCGGTAAAGGAGATTAAATCCAGTGGTGGTGGAAGCGTTACCCACAAAGACTAAGATCCCCCTATCTTTGCACTCCCTAAATGGAGAGTAAAATGGGTATGGATCGCAATACGATAATCGGCTTTGTTTTGTTGGGCGTTTTATTATTTACTTATTTATTCACTGCTACAAAAAATAACCAGCAGCTTGAAAAACAGCGGATATACCAGGCAGATTCACTGGCCGCCGTAAAAAAACTACAGGAAGCTTTACACGTAACACAGGATTCCGTAAAAATAAAAGTGGCTTCCGGCGATTCGCTGACTGGTTTCAACAAGGCCATCGGCGGAATAGAAAAATTGTTTACTGTTGAAAACGACCTGTTGAAGATTGTTTTCAGTAATAAAGGGGGACAGCCAAAGGAAGTTGTTCTGAAACATTTTAAATTATATGACAGCAGCCTGGTGAAGTTGCTGGACTCCGGATTGGCTAACCGGTTGAATTATGATATCAACACGGGCACCGGCCAGGTATCCCATATTTCCGATCTCTATTTTGACGAACCCCGGGTTGAGAAAGCTGCCGATGGTACTCAAACGATCAGTTATTTACTGCCCGCCCCATCCGGACTTTCCATCCAGCATCAGTATGTCATTCGCCCCGACAACTATCTCGTGGACTGGAACCTGACTACCACCGGGGCCGGCCAGTTATTTTCGCAGAATAACCTGAACATTAACTGGCACTCGGAGATGGAGAAAACACAGACCTATGTCTACTATGAAAAAAGGCTTACCAATGTTTGCTTTGCTACCGATAATACATTCGATTATATTTCCTCCAAAACAGAAAAAACATTTGAAAAACCGGTGCAGTGGGTTTCTGTAGTACAGCAGTTTTTTAACAGGACACTCATTGCTAAAAATAATTTTGATGGAGGTGATATTCAATGGCACCGCGAGATTTCCGATACCTCCAACATGCTTGGAACGGCTGATGTACACCTGCAAGCTAAACTACCTGGTGCGGCGGCCACTTTAAACTTTCAATGGTATTACGGCCCAAATGATTATCATATCCTGAAAAAAGCCGGTCCTAATATGGACCGCATTGTCGATCTGGGCCGGGACATGTATGCTTTCGTTCGTCCGATCAATACCTATATCATCATGCCGGTGTTTAACTTCTTCCATGGATTTGTATCCAGCTATGGTATTGTTATTTTGTTACTTACCCTGTTCATTCGTTTACTTACTTCTCCGCTCGTTTACAGCAGTTATCTGAGTGGTGCAAAAATGAAAGCGCTTAGACCGGAGATCGACATTCTTAAGAAAAAGACAAATGGTGACCAGCAGCAAATGGGTGTGGAACAAATGAAGCTGTTTCGGGAAGCCGGTGTGAACCCGCTCGGGGGCTGCATTCCTGCTTTATTGCAGATCCCGATTTTCTTTGCACTGTTCAGTTTCTTCAACTCAAATGTGGCTCTGCGTGGCCAGCCCTTCTTGTGGGCACATGATCTTTCTATTTATGATGTGGTGATAAAACTCGGATTTACAATCCCCGCGTACGGAGATCATATCAGTCTTTTTGCCACACTCGCAGTCATTACGAGTTTCCTGATCTCACTATATGGGATGAGCATGACTCCCGATAACAGCAATCCGGCTATGAAGTACATGCCTTATATCATGCCCGTGATGCTGCTTTTATTCTTCAATCGATTACCGGCTGCACTCACCTGGTATTATACTGTCTCCAACCTGATTACACTGGTACTGCAATTTGTCATTCAGAATTATATAATTGACCACGATAAAATCCTGACGAAGCTGCAGGCCAACCGAACAAAACCCAAGACGAAACCCAAGTGGCAGGAACGATTCGAACAAATGCAGGAAGCACAAAAAAAAATACAGCAGTCGAAAGGGAAGAAATAACAAGTGTGGAAGTATGAAAGTATGGAAGTATGGAAGTGGTTCAACAATACTGTTAATAATTAATAATTAATAACTAATAATTAAATTAAACTTTTGCTGTATTCAACTCTCCAATGTATATGTTGATCATAAAGAATAAATGGCTATTGGCAGGATTCGTGCTGCTCCCGTTTTTTGGTTCGGCCCAGAAGCGGGTAGGCGATCTCACATTAATTTATAATTCTGCAATAATCATTGCGCAGGATTCAAACAAGAAGATCAGTTCCACCACGGGCTTTTT